>JFJP01039018.1_pt1 | contig 19313 bp, 17 predicted proteins | sample 431651 | NCBI WGS metagenome assembly JFJP01 (sample SAMN02602958, study PRJNA72255) | Microbial mat metagenome, whole genome shotgun sequencing project. | biome: fresh water; feature: sink hole; material: water; isolation source: purple microbial (photo- and chemosynthetic) mats found in...
CAAGTTCTAGGGTTGTAACATCTTCTAAATTTGCAATCATTTCGCTCAAATCAACGCTCAACGTATCGGAATAAACCAAGTTGCGAAGCTCAAAGTTAATTGGCAAATCGAGGTCTAGCGAAACTTTTAAATATGAATTTGACGTTACAAAATTATAAATATTCTGGTTGTTATCGGGGTTTACTTCTATTTTTCCTCCCAAAGTAATTTTAGTAGGTTTTGCCGCCAAAATTTCGGTTATATTGCTGGTAGTGTTGTCAATAACCAATGCGTCGTTTACACTTTGCCCTATTTGTGTAGGAAAACTAGGATATGCAATGTTTTTAGGATTGTTCGGAGGTGTTACTATAAAAGGAATATTCGTTCCATTTTGTGTAACAGCCTTCATATCAGGCGAAAGCGTTGTGCGCATAGGAAACCCAAAACCATTTTGCATATTTAATTTAATACTTGGGTCGGCTAAGAACAAATCGCCGGTAAGTAGCTGATTTGAGAAATCGAGATTAATGGTTTGATTATTCAAATCAACCGATTGAAAACCAAGAAAACCATACGCCGCATCGATTATTAAATTGTCGGTTGTAAGAGTGCATACTATTTTTGCGCCATCGGCAATATTCACTGTGCTCCTTTTAATATCTAGCCCATAGTTTACTTGAAGTTTGTTGGGCTCTTGGGCATTATCGAGCAATCCAATGTGATAATTGGTCACATCAACATATTTTGAGGTTATTGCCGAGCCGTTTACAACCGAATATTTAAGCTTCAAAGGCACGCCTTCGGGTGAGATAACTTTAGGAAATTCGAGTAAATAATCACCTGTAAATTTAAAATCAGCAGCTATATCTATTTTCAATCTTCCACTTTTCATTACCATCGAATCCAAAAACATACCATTTTCGTCGGGCTTGAATGTGTAGAAAAGAGTTCTATTTGATGTAATTGGGATATTGGCATTAAAATCATTGGTTGGAAAATCATAAGTACCGAAGGTTCCTGCCTTAAAAACGACAGATGTATCCTGCGTAGGCACAGGAGTTATCATGTCCGATAGCGAAAATGAATCTAAAATCATACTATATTTTACATGAAGTAAATCTTGGTTGTCGATAAATAGAAAAACGTCATTGCCTTTTGTGTCGGGTAAAATTTGATTTAATGCTATATTTCCACGTACCAAAGGTATCGCTAGCGCAGGCGAAACCTCAGCTTGAATCCCAATGTTAGCAATGTCAAACTCCTCTTTTATACACGACGATAAGAGAAGCAAAAACAAAAAAAGATAGAATATTTTTTTCATATTGAAGATATAAGTAGTGAACCAAAATTAATTATATATATTTAGCCAAGTGTTTAAAAATAAGCAAATAGCAAAGGTTTTGCTTAAAAATTAAATAGCACTTGTGCTTATTAAAATCAAAATCAATTTTTGACATCAGATTAAAAAAAAATCATTTTTTTTTAGTAATTTTAAGTTTTTTATCGAAAAATCAGTTATAAAAACAAATTGCAATTTACAAAAAAAAATTTATTTAAGCAAAAAAGTTTTTTTTTTTTGAAATACTCTCGCTATTACCGTTTTATTTACCGTTTGAAAGAAAGCAGCAGATTTAAGGCATTTTGAAATTTTAAAACCGCAGTTTATCATTGTAAATGAGTATTTTAAACTTTTAAAATAACGAGTGAAGATACGTTCTCTTTCAGACACTATTTAATGAAACTTAGCCGATAATAAATTACAAATAAGTAGTGTTCCAAAATTAACTATTTATCTTTGTTTTGTCAAGCACTTAAAAATAAGCAAGTAGCAAAGGTTTTACTCAAAAATAAAATAGCACTGATGTTTTCAACAATATCTTTTTTATTTTTCACAATAAATCCTTGAATTATCAAGTTTTTTAATATATTTGTGTTTCAAAAATTGAAAATTGTTTCAATTTTAGTTAATCAACTAAATAAAAAATAGGAATGGTACGGAAAAGAAAAAATGCCATGAATTTACGTATTATATAATGCGAAAAGGCAAAACATAAGTGCGTGTTAATTATGCGATTAAATATAATTCAGCGTGCAAATTAAAATAAACTAAGCAAATTAATGTAATTGTTTTAACTAAATTTCTTTTAAAACTTTAAATTTAAAATAAAATAATATCTTTTTATAAAAACAATATCTAATTTTAATTTTATTATAAAAAAATAAAGAATCTATGAAATTTTACTCCTTCCTTATCATTGCTTTGCTTTCGACAAACTCTCTTTGGGCACAAGTCGATTCAACCAAAATTAAAATGATAAAATATACGCCCGAATACAAATTTAAAGATGGCTTATATCTTCAATTTGAAGACTTTAAAAACAATTCGCCTGTTGATAAAAATAAAATCATAGCTCCCGATTTAGACAGAAAAGACTATAATTTTGTAGCAAACGTAGTGGAATCTAAAAAGATAAAAATTTATGACCCATTAGGGATAGAAGTTGAAATTAAAACTAAAAATTTATGGGGGTTTTGTAGCAACGGCAATATTTATATAAACATAAATGACGACTTCAATCGCTTGCCTTATATAGGTAGTTTGAGTCATTTGGTAGCGGACAAACTCGTTTATAATCAGAATTATAATACACCTTACGGAAACAATTACTACAATAGTTACAATCCGTACAATCCTTATGGTAACCCCAATGCAGCCACCGTAGAAATGCGTCAATATATTTTGGATATGGAAAAGGGAACGATAACAGACTATACGCTTGAAAATGTGGAGATTTCACTTATGAAAGACCCTGCGTTATACGATGAATTTATGGACTTATCGCGCAAAAAGAAAAAACAAAAAATGTTTTTTTATATGCGCAAATTCAACGAACGAAACCCGTTGATACTTCCTGCAAATTAACAAATGCTATAAAATATTATTAACTAAAAACGAACTAATAACATGAAAAAGGCATATTTAATTATAATTATCAGCTTATTTGCAAACGTAGTTTTTGCTCAAATTCCCGTAGCTACAAAGAAACAAATCAATGATTTCTACAAAACTACAACATTAGTTGTAAAAGACGATGGCGTTTTTTCTGAATTTAATTCAGAAATTGAAAGTGTTATGAAAAAATATTGGACAGCAACACCATACAAATTCATAACATATAGTGAACTAGAGGGATACATGCGAAAACCCGAATATTCATTTATAATGAAAACGCGCATTCGGTACGAAGCTAAAAATGTAACCGATGTTGAGTATAATTTTCTGACCTTAGTAATGGGTTACGGAAGTGCCGAAAATGTAACAAATTTACCAGATTTGTGTTCATTTCCATTGTCTTACGACAAAGGTGATGCAGATAAATACATGTTTAAGCTACCTTCAGCTATTCAATTTATGCAAAAACACGTAGAACTTACGCGAACCGATGAAAGCTTGAATACCGACAATATTATAAAATATTATAATAAAAACAAAACTGCCTTCAACGATAAAACGCTTTGGCTTTTAAAAGAAGATTTATCGCCCGATGTAAATAGCCTTGCCAAAATTCAAAAAGTTTATCCCGGAAAAGTAGAAATAGTTGATGCTGAAACTTTAACAGAGGCAATAAATGAGCAAAAAAAAGGGATTGTTTATTTACACAAGGTAGGTCCCACGATGAAAAGTGCAAAAGCGCGTTGCTGGAAATTGATTTTAAGCACAAGCGATGCAACACTGTATTATTTTGATTTCCATAAAATTACAAGCAAAGACCCTGACGGAATTTTAGAAAGCGACTTTAGGAGTTTTAAACGTATGAACAATTAAAGTCTTGAATATAAAACAAAAAAACAACTTTTTGAAGGTTTTTATATCTTCGAAAAGTTGTTGTTGTTTTTAGATGTAAAAAATTGATTTACTTTGCAATAACGCAGTACAATTAAAGTCTTTGCTTAACTGCCTCGTACAAAATAATTCCGCAAGCTACTGAAACATTCAGAGATTCTATTTCGCCAAGCATAGGAATTTTAGTCTGAAAATCAGACATTTTGATGTATTTTGGCGAAATTCCACTTTCTTCCGAACCTAAAATAAAAGCAGTTGGTTTTGTTAAATCCATCTCAAAATAGTTTTCTTTTGCTTTTTCCGAAACAGAAATAATTTGTAAACCACTCTCTTGCAAGAAGATAATTGCTTCAAATAAATCTTCTACCTTACAAACCGGAATTTTGAGCAAAGCACCTGCCGAGGTTTTTATGGCATCGGCATTAATTTGCGCCGAGTTACGTGCAGGAATCACAATTGCATCAACACCAGAGCATTCGGCAGTTCGTGCAATAGCTCCAAAATTGCGCACATCGGTAATTTTGTCGAGCAGCAAAATCAAAGGAACTTTTTTATTTTCATACACAAATGGAATCACATCTTCTAACTGATAGTACTCTATTTCAGGCAAAAACGCAATAATTCCTTGATGATTTTTCGAGGTAACTCTATCCAATTTTTCAACAGGTACGTATTGAAAAGCAATTTTTTTATTGCGAATTAATGTAAACAATTCACCAAAGCCTTCGCCACTAAGCCCTTTTTTTATATAAACTCTATCTATTTGTTTGTCGGAGTTTATCGCCTCTATCACAGGACGAATGCCAAAAATTTTATTTTTATCTTTCATATTTTATTTTATAAAAAAAATAAGATTATATATAATAAGAGGTTTTTTTGCACAACTCTAAAAATCGAATTTTGTTTTTTTTTAATTTCATAAAACAACTAATTGCTCAAAATAATTTATTTTCTAAAAATTCAAACAAAATAACGTTAAAATTTTGATAGCGTAACTTGATAGTGACCGAAATTCTAAGAAAAGTAAAATTACGCAATTTCCCCCAAATTCTAATAATAAATTGTTACATTGTTCAATTGTTCAATTGTTATTTTATAACGAAAAATTGGAAAATTTACAATTTTAGCTAACTTTTTCAAAAAGTCACCATTTTTTTACACTATCAAAGTTTTAATGCGTACACGGAAAATGAGTTTTCATAATTATTTGCAAAATTAAGCATTATAATTTGATAAGTAAATGATTAAAATTAGTTTATCAAAAAAATTAAACAACAATTGCCAAGTCCTTTGGGCGTGGGCTGTTTAGAAAGAGAAAATAACATGAGGGCTTTAGCCCTTTTTCAATCAAGCTTACAAAAGGGCTAAAGCCCTCTCAAATGGTTGGTTTTATTATTAAAACCACTCACTAAAGTACGGGCAATTGAAAAATAAAACAAATTTTAAAGTTTTATTTAGTATAAACTAATTGAGAAAACTTACTTACTATCTATTAGCTGTAAACAAAATTTAATTTTAACAAAATTAAGTATTTTTTTCGAAATTCTAAAAAAAAAATGATAAATAGCTGTTTTGTATAAATGGAATGAAAAGTTATAATTATAAGAATTTTATAAAATAATGATTTTTATGTGCATTTGTATTTTATGCCTTTTTTTACCCATTCTTTGGCTAAAAAAAACTGTCTAAACCCAAAGCTCGAATACTTTGGAGGTGCTGCATATTGGCAAATCAACCAAACTGTTTTTTGATTATTCATGCGCGTAAAACTCTTTTATTTTAGCCACAATATAGTCCATCATATCTTCAGAAAGCTCTGGATACATGGGTAGTGATAATATTTCGTCTTTAAATTTATTGGCTACCGGAATATCGTTTTCTGAGTAATTCAAATGCTTGTAAGCTGGCATAAGTGGCAGTGGCACAGGGTAATGAATAGCAGTAGAAATTCCGCTTTCATTCAAAAAAGTCTGTAAATCATTACGTTTTTCAGCTCTTATAGAATACACATGATAAATATGCTTACTATTGGGTCTTTCTTTGGGAAGAGAGATTTGTTTTATTTTAGAAAGTTTTCTGGTAAAATATTGAGCATTTTGATAGCGCTTTTCATTCCATTCAAAAATGTAAGGAAGCTTAACTCTCAAAATAGCAGCCTGAAGCGTATCAAGACGACTGTTAATTCCTTCAATAATATGCGTATGCTTTACCAAAGCCCCATGACTCACGTACATTCGCAATTTAGTTGCAAGTTCTTCATTATCAGTAATTATTGCTCCTGCATCGCCATACGCACCTAAATTTTTGCCTGGATAGAAGCTAAATGTAGCTAAATCGCCAAAAGTACCAACAAATTTATTGTTGTATGTAGCAAAATGAGATTGTGCACAATCTTCTATTAAATATAAATTATGCTTTTGACAAATTTCTTTAACTTTCAATATATCAACAGCTTGTCCGTATAGGTGAACAGGTATAATTGCTTTGGTTTTTGTAGTTATTTTTTGCTCTATCTTAGTTGTATCAATACCAAAATATTCGTCAATATCAACAAAAACAGGCGTTGCGCCAGTTTGCCCTATCGTTTCAGAAGTCGAAATCCATGAGTTTGCCACAGTTATAACTTCATCTCCAATTCCAATTCCTAACATTTTTAGTGCGGCATAAATTGCATCAGTTCCATTAGCTACGGCAATGCAATATTTTGAGCCATAGGTTTTTGCAAATTCCTGCTCAAATAATTTTACGTCCTCGCCTTTTATAAAATCAGTTTTTTCTATAACGTTTTGAATTGCAGAGTCAATAGCTTGTTTATGAGCTAAATACTGAGCGTGTAAATCTACAAAAGGTATTTTCATGTTTCGTTCTTTTTAAATTTGATTTTTTTCAAATATTTCGTATTTTTTTTGCTGGATTTCCGACATAAATACCTGATTCAGTGATATTTTTCGTAACTACAGATCCTGCACCAATCACAACATTGTCGCAAATAGAAACGGGCAAAATGGTAGCATTTGTGCCAATTGAAACGTCATTGCCTATTTGTGTCGATTTCCATTTTGAGGCATCACCACCTGCAGGCTTTCCCATTTGAAACAAATCGTTGATAAACATAACTCCGTGAGAAATAAAACAATTATTGCCAATTGTAACTAACTCACAAATAAAGGAATGCGATTGTATTTTTGTATTATTCCCAATTACAACTCCTTTTTGTATTTCGCAAAAAGGTCCGATAAAACAATTATCCCCCGTTGTAATTTCATAAATATTAACAGGCTCTACAATTCGAACATTTTTCCCAAAATTGTTGTTTCGTATTTGATTTTTATAAATAATTGGTTCGTTCATTTTTTTTATTTTAAGCCAAGTTTGCATTTTTTTGGGTGAAATCTCAAATATACTTCTTTTCCCGTTTCTACAGATTCGTAGATTGCCGAAATTAATTCTAAGCTTTTTCTGCCTTCAAAGCCGTCTATCAAACTTTTTGAATTTGTTTTGATAGAATTTACAACATCTTCATAATAAGCTTTGTGCCCAAAGCCATATACCGTTGGCGGATTTTCGTTGTATTGAGTCATAATATCAATATCTTCAGGTATTGCGCTTGTAAAATTCCAATGTTTCATTTCATTTACTGCAAAACCGGCAATTTCAACTGTTCCAAATTCGCCCAGTACAGAAACAGAACCTTCCAAATCCTTTGGTCTTGTGGCAGTTGTGGCTTCAATTATACCGAGTGCACCATTTGCAAACTTCAAAATAACTACGGCGGTATCTTCTGCTTCAATATCGACCAAGGCAGTTGCGCTTTTTGCAAATACACTTTCCACGGGTCCCATGAGCCATTGCAGCAAATCAACATGATGGCTCGCTTGGTTGGCTAAAACCCCGCCATCGGTTGCCCATTTTCCACGCCAACTGCTTTGGTTATAATATTTTTGGTCTCTTGTCCACCGAACTCTAACTGTCCCTAAAACTAATTTGCCAAATCTTCCGGCATTCATCGCTTCTTTTAACTTTACTACCGGCAAATTAAATCTATTTTGCTTAACTACAAATAGTTTGCAATTATTTTCAGAGCAAGCTTTAATCATTTCATCGGCATCGTGCAACGTTAATGCCATCGGTTTTTCTACTATGATATGCTTTTTATATTTAGCTAAATTTATAACATTTTCGGCATGGCTTCCACTCTCCGTAAGAACTGTAACTACATCAATATCTACAGATTGCATCATTTTGTCCATATCTACAAAATACGGAACATTGTATTTTTCTCCTACTTGCTTTGCTTTTTCTTCTATCAAGTCGCATACGGCAACAAGTTCAGAATCAGCTATTAAACTAGTTCCAAGTAATTCAGAGTGTTTTTTTGCAATCCGACCACAGCCTACTAATGCAAATTTTAATTTTTTCATTCTTTAAAAATAGATTAGATTTGTTGCAAATTTTAAAATTAACTTTATATTAAGTTGTTGAATATGAGTTGTTTTTGTTTGAATAGACGCTATATAAGCTATAAGAAATGCTAGCAAGTGTATTTATAAAATCTAGATTTGTTATCATTGCTAACAAAGTCTAGTTCATATATAGCAACTTGAATGCTTTGTGCAATTTTAATTGTATAACATTGTAAAATTATGCCTTTAAAAAAAAGTACATTTATGCAATAATTAGTACCACTAAAAGGGCTAAAGCTCTAAAAATATGTAGTAAACCAAAATATACAATTAATTTTGGTTCGCTACTTATGATTATCTTAATATAGTGTCTGTTCTTAAATTAAAATAACAAGCAACCGTACTTATTTCTTCAAAACGAGTGGAAGTATAAACAATAATTGCAGTATACTAAAACTTAATTTTTTTTTCTATTCTGATATAAATAATAGATAGAATTAAAATACAAAAAAACAATACTACTATAAGATAACGAGCGTTTGTAAAAAGAATTAAAAAAAGCAAGCAAACATTAATTATTTGTGCGAAAACAACCGTTTTTTGGTGCGACCAACCGGCTTGAGTTATGCGCTGGAAAGCATGTTTTCTATGAGCTTGAGTTAATTTTTCCTTGTTTATTTTTCTACGAATAAGTGTTATTGTGGCATCAAACCAAAAAACAGAAGATAAGATTATTGGTATTAAAATAGGCATTTTACCCATATTTTGGTAATGTATCGACAAGACAGCTATCGTAAATCCGAGTAAGGTACTTCCTACATCACCCATAAATATTTTGGCTTTTTGCCAATTCCAGATTAAAAAGCCCAAAGTAGCAGTGGCTAAAATAGCTGGAATAAAATCGAAGGTAAAAAAAGCGATTCCTAAACTAATAAAAATGGCTTCTGACGAGGCATATCCATCAATTCCGTCTAAAAAATTGAATAAATTGACGAACCATAAAATAGCAATCCAAACAAAAAAAGAGGCAAGAAATGAAATTTCCAACTCTACAAACCCCAGATTAATTTTTTGCAACCCTCCCAAAAAAAATAGAGCTAAGCCAGCAGAAATGGTTTGAAACAAGAACCTTATTTTTGCCGAAATAGTTAAAATATCGTCGGCTAAACTTATGCCCACTAAAAAAAGCCCCGAAAGTAACGCAAAATACAAAGATTTTTCGATTTCGTGATTGAAAAACAAATAGGTTATGGCTAAATACCAAGCAATTGCAATAGCTAAACCGCCGCCCCTGGGTGTTGGAACAGTATGTGAGCTGCGCTCGTTGGGAATGTCAATTATTTTGCGTTTCAAAGCCAAATAACGAATAACGAATGTCAAAATAAAGGAACTTATAAATACGGTTGTTAATAAAATAAACTTCATTTTTAATATTCTTTTTTATAAATTAATCTAACAGATTTGTCATATTATTATAATTATTAATACTTTTAAAATTCATTTTAATAAAAACAATTCCTCTACCCAAGTTTCTATTTTATAGTAGGTGTAAATATTGGGCTCGACGCTAATAAAATCTGTTTTTAAAAAAGTTTCATCAAGTTCCGGTATCGTCCTGTCTATTACTAAAATATTATTTTCATTATAAAAATCATAATTTTTAATTTCTTTGTTTGTGGTAATTATTTTTCTTTTTGCTCCAACAGCCTCAATAGTTCTCATGGTAAGGCCAGTTTGATTTGGGTGCTGTATGTCAAGAATTATGCGGGTTTGTTTGATTTTTGCTAAAGTTTCTTGCTTTGTTAAAGCCACAAAGTGGAAGTCATTAATACTTGTTTCTGAAAACGATTTATCGGTTAGTTTTTTCTTTAAGTAGAGTAATTTGCTCTGAAAAAAGAAAAAGAAATAAACGTTCAAATTCATTTCCTGTAGTTTTTTTTCTATTATTTTTGTGAATTTATACCTATCGCTATGAACTGTTCCAATAAATAAAACATCGTGTAAGTAATTATCTGTTTGTTGAAATTCATAATCAGGAATAAAAAACAAGGGACGAAAAGATAACTTTGGGTATTTTAGTGCGTCTATCTTATCAAAAGTATAAGCTCTGTCGAATAAATCTAAAATTGTTGCCAGATTATAATTTTGTAAAGAATCCCATAAATATAATATTAATTCAGATTTTTTGAAGTTATTTTTAATATAACTTAATATTTTTTTTGTAAAAACTTCGCCTTTAATGATAAAAAAATAATCAATATCTTGCTCTAAATGTTTTTTGAAAATATTCATAAAATACCTTTCGGTATAGTATTTTAATATACTTTTTTTGAATCGTATAATTATCTTTATCAATGAGTTAGACGAAGGTCTTTCATCATATAAATATACGTTTGCTCCTTTTAGTTCGAGGGCTTTTTTAATTTCAAACTCATATCCAAAAGTTTTAGGCGCAAAAAGGACTATGTTTTTGCCTTGTAAATCTTTCATATTAAAATGGTTATAATGTTTTTTTTTATTTTAAATTATTTAAACAATCCTTTGTGTTTCATTTCATCAATTGATTTTTGATATAAATCGGGTTGAACAAATTGTGTATTTACCCATTTTGTGAAATAATCCAATCCTTCGGACAGTTGTATTTTAGGCGAAAAACCTAATAATTTTTCTATTTTTTTAGTATCGGCAAAATTGGTACGAATATCGCCAAGCCTATAATTTCCTGATACATTTATATTTATGTTCGAATTGTATTTTTCTTTAAGCAGGTTGGCTATTGTTAGAACATTTACGGCAATTCCAGTTCCGACATTAAAAACAGTATCGTTTGCATTTTCATTGAAAAGGGCAGTTTCGGTAGCACTAACAACGTCATCAATGTAAATAAAATCTCGGCTTTCTAACCCATCTTCAAAAATATTAATATCATTTCCGTTTTTAATTCGGGTCGAAAAAATGGAAAGAATGCCTGTGTATGGGTTGGCAAGTGATTGCCCTGGTCCATATACGTTTTGATAGCGTAATGATACACAAGGTATTGATAGGTTTTTTCCCATTAACATTACCATTTGCTCCTGTACTTGTTTGGTAAGCCCATAAAAAGAAGTTGGGTGAATTGCAGAGTCCTCCGAAGTTGGAAGTTCAGTTACTTGTGCTTTGCAAATTGGGCATTTTACCGAAAAATCACCTTTTTCCATGTCTTCTTCAATTCGTGGTTTTGGATATACATTTCCGTGTAGCTTGCAGAAGTATTTTCCTTCTCCATAAATAGCTCTTGAAGATGCAATTATAATTTTTTTTATGCCGTGTTTTTCATTTGCTAAAATATCGAAAAGGTTGGCTGTTCCTTGTATATTCACATTTGAATAATGCTCTATTTGATACATTGATTGCCCTGTTCCTGTTTCGGCGGCAAGGTGTATAATTGCATCGTTGTTTTCAATAGCAAATTTTAGCTCGTTTTTATTTTCTATGCTTGCATTAATTATTTTTACCTTATTTTTTATTTTCAAAAACAAATCGGACTTTTCACAATCCTCGCCATGAATTTGTTTTGAAAAATTATCAAAAACAGTTATATTTAAGCCTTTTTGTGCAAGTTTGACTGCCAAATTACTTCCAATAAATCCGGCACCACCTGTTATTAAAATATTTTTCATTTAATTTTCTCCCATTTTTTTGTTTCAAAACTATATTTTTTTATTATTCTTGCAGGACTCCCTACTGCAATACAATTTTCGTCTATATTTCTAGTTACAACTGAGTTAGCACCTATTATTGAGCCCTTTCCTATTGTTACACCTGGCAAGATAGAAACAAATTCACCTATCCAAACATTATCTTCGATTACAACGGGGTTCATTTTATACTTTCTACTTTGTGGAGGTTCTAGTGGTGAGCTGTCGTTTGTGCCGCCTTCATAAAATCCATGAGTGCAGTCGGATATGTATATCTTACTTGCTAAGAGTACGTTGTCGCCTATTTTTACACTTTGCATGGCGGTTATGTGCACATAATCATTTATCTGTACATTTTTGCCAATTATCAACGTTTTAGATTTGTTATCAACCGGATAAGCTTCTAATCTACAGCCTATTCCGGTTGTAAATCCGTTTGATATTTCTATAAATTTTCGACCTCTTATATCGGCAGGGAATCGGATAATTCTTGCTTTAGGAAAAAGCATTTTTGTGCGTATTACATTTAATGCCAAGTTAATTAATGTAATAATTCCGTATTTCTTAAAATTAATCATATTATTTTAAACTTCTTTTTAATAAATGAATAAATGAATATAATCTTGTGTAAATTATTTTACCTATTGAATTGGTACTTTTACTACCTCCCGATGACGCATTTTGTGCATGACGTCTATATTTTATAAGCGGTTGGTCGATTAAATACACATCATAATAAAATTCAGCAATTAGCATTAGCCACCAATCGTGCTGACAATAATTATGGTTTGTGGGAAAAGGAAATGCTTTTGTTAGAATTTTTCGGTTAAAAGCCATACAAGCCCCTATGTATCGGGTTTTTATGAAATTAGTAAAAAAACCTTTTTTTACGTTGTATAAGCCAAAATGGGAGCTATGAATTGTATTTAACTCGGCATCAACAATTTGTGCGTTGGATATAACAAAGTCATGGGTTTCTAAAGCCAAACTCATTACTGCAAGCTTTTGGTCATGCCAAACATCATCTTGGTCTGACAAAAAAAGCTTATCGCCTTTGGCATTGATTATTGCATTCTCAAAATTACCTGTAAAGCCTTTTTTATGATTGTTTTTGAAAAATTTGATTCTCTCATCGGCTAATTCCGTTATTATTTTTTCGGTACCATCTGTTGAGTTGTCATCTGAAATAATTACTTCGTCATTTTCCGATAATTGGGATAGAATGGAAATAAGCTGTTGCTTAATATACTTTTCTCCATTATATGATGCTAAACAAACTGAAATCATATTTTATGAGTTACTTTATTTTTTTTACTAAAAAAATACATGTGAATTAATGGATAAATTAGCTGAAAACTTAATCCAGAGAAAAATATCATGTTGTCGAATGCGTTATAAACTACAAACGTGTTGAGGATAGCGAATCCGGTAACAAAAAAATCATTTTGTTTTTTCAACAACCCAATATATACAGTTAGAATAAACATAAGGTATATGAACATGAAATACAAACCAAACCAGCCTAAAGTAGAATAGGCACCTGTAAAAAGGCTAACTGCTGTGAGCCATTTTGTTATTAAAATTGGTTTTTCTTCTTTGGTATTTAAAATGGGAACAAGTTTTTTTGAAAAAAAATCGGGTAAAAGTTCATAGCAAATAAAAGCTTTGTAATTAGCTTCGATGCTCTTATCTTTTAATATCGTATTCTGTAAATTTGCGAGGGGAGAAGATATATAAATATATGACCACATATATTCGTGTGGTATCTTTGAATTTAAAAAATAAGAGTTTGGAAGGGTGCTTGTAATAAATTCATTTGTTTTTGTTGTTTTCCCTGAACTTATTCTTAAATTTCCAGCTATTCCGAATAGAAATAATAAAAAAGCTATAATTATAAATAAATATACATAAATTTTGAATTTAATTCTTTTTATAGAACACAGAAAAACAAAGACACTACTTGTCAAAACCATTATAAATGCTCCTCTATTATATACAAGTATATGCATTGATATTGTTATAATAAATAATAGAAATATTTTGAGTTTTTTTACCGAAATAAATTGATGAAATAAATACACTGCATAAAAGCTGGTAAACGTAGCTAAAATAGGGTGAAACAGTTTAATCCCAAATTTGGCATAATCATAGTCGGCTTTTCCTAATATTAAAAAAAGAGGTATTCCTCGATTATTTATAAATTCGATGCCGAACGAAAGTACTATTAATAAAACAACCGCAGTTGAATAAGGACTTTCTTTGATAGCTACATTTTTGAATGGTTTTACCCTTGTCTGAAGAGCAGCAAAAAAGAATGCAATAAAAAAGGATAGCATAAAAAAGGCGACTAAGCCAAAGGAAAGTGGTGGATATAATCTAGACCAACCTAAGTTGTATATCAAAAAAATAGATAAAAATGTAATAATATATAAATAAAAAGGACTAATTAGATATTTTTTCATAATTATACTATTTTAAAATAATGGTTTTCAGTAATTTGAAAAGAAAGGTAAGGGACAAATTTGAATAGCTGAATTTAGCTGTCAAAAAATGTTTTAAAAACCGAAAAACTAATCGAAATCCATAAATTATTGGTTCTAACGGCTTATTTAATTTTGTGAAATAATCGTGTTCTGCTGTTAAAATTCTTTTATATCGTTGAATTGTTACATATTCATTAGCAAAAACAGAAAGTGCATGTTCAATAGAATTATTCATCAAAAAAATGCTTTTTCCCTTTTTATGAAGTGTGCGAAAAAACCAATGATCGAGCATATCTAACGGAAAATCAAGTGTAAAGCCTCCTATTTGCTCAATAAAGCTAACTCTAACTAAATTGCAACTATTGATGGCTGTGGCTTGTTTGTGAGTAATTATGCTATTTCCTTGCTGGTTTATCTTGCGTGTATAACCCCCGGTTTTCATTATTGTGGGTGATGCAATTCGCCCATTTGACCTGATAAAAGGGATAATCGAAACAATGCTTTCATCTTTTTTAACAGGGACTTGAACCAAAACTTTTTGAATTTCGACAAAAAAGTTTTCGGGTAATTGTGTATCTTGGTCTAATAGCAAAAGCCAATCTATTGATTTTGAAAGCGAATAGTCCACCGCCCAGTTGTAGGCACTAGCTAAGCCGGAATTGTGAATATCGCTTTTATAGGTTATTTTAATTCCATTCAATTCAAAATCAGAATCTTCAAACTGAACAAAAGGCGAATTGTCAAATACCAGCAAGTGGATATTTAACAAATCATTAGCTTTGCTAAGTGATATAAATGTCTGGCTTTCTTGAAGTTTTGTATTGTATAAAACCAAAATAGCTGTAATATGAATCATAACTTTGCTTTTTAGAGGGTTCTAAATCTAATTGCGATAAATTAATATTTTTTTCCTTCTTTACTTATATTTTTTTATCAGTAGCTACTTTTTTGCAACAAGAATGTACTGCAACGTCAAAAAATCGGAAAAAAAGCCTAATGTAATTTTATTAAATATCCTTCTTTTCCATTGTATTTTTCTCAAATTATAATTTGAATCTACCGAAATGACTTTGAAATTTGCAGATTCCAAAAGTTCTATCATGTTTTTTTTACAAAAAAAACGCAAATGTGTTTTGTCAAGTGTGCCCATATCTTCATATTTGAAATTAGCTTTAAAAAAGATTTTATAAACATTTCTAATTTCTCTGAAATTGGGAATACTTGCTATTAAAGACCCATTGGGCTTTAAATATTTTCGTATTTTATGTAATACTTTCCATGGGTCGATAAGGTGCTCTAATATATCTCCACACAATATTATATCAAAATAATCAGCTTCTAAATCTAACTCCATTTCTTCTATATTGCCAAATAATATCCTATCAATCAGTGGGTTTTGTTGTTGAGAATCGTCTAATTTCATCAACTCTATGCCTACTACTTCTTTTGCAAGATGAAGTTCCTTTATATTTACCAAAGTATTTCCACCTCCCATTCCTATTTCTAATATTTTATTATCAGGATTTTTGGGAATTAATTTGATTAAATCAATTCTCGATTTATTAAAATAAATTTCATCTTTTGCATCATACATATTAAATATTTTTTAGAGTAAACAATGAATAATTTTTATTTTTAAATTCTAACACAAGATACAAACCTAGAGTTATCAATGCTTCTGTTATTATTATCGAAATGCAGGTTCCAATAGCTTGAAAATAATACGAAAGTAAAAAATTTAAAATCACACTCACTAACGAACCCAAACTTAAAATAAAGCTATAACTTTTTCTCATATCATAAGCCAATAATGTCTGGTAAGCTGGAATATTTAAGCATACAATTATAGGTACAAAGGCAATTAATTTTACCAGATTTACAATATCTAAATTATTTGTATTTGTCAATAACAAAACAATCATATCGGCTAAAAGATATAGCAAGATACTAAGTAAAATAATAACAATTAAAAAAGGAATGTATATTTTTTTGTAAAATAGTATTAGTTGAGAATGGCTTTTTTGTACTAATTTACAAATATGCGGATAAATAACTTGGGAAAATACAGACAGTAATTGTCGTAAAATTAACATTATTTTTTCTGCTATACTATAATATCCTATTATTAGCGGATTTACAAAAAAACTTAATATTATTATATTTGTATTTAGATAAATATTTATAGAAAAACTTGAAAGTAAAATATGGAATCCATTTTTAATTTCACTTTCAATTTGCTTAAATGAAGGCAATATTATCTTAATATTATAATTTTTGTACAACACATACACACTTATAATGCTTGAAATAATAGTACCTAGCCCCAGAAACAAATTAGCATAAATATAATCAGATGGTTCTTTTATCAATAAAAAAATTAAACCAGTAAAAATTATTTTTGCAATTATATTCAAATATGTTATGAATTTCATTTTTTCAACTCCCTGAAAAAACCAAATTGGAAAAAGACTCTGACCAATTACAATAAAAAAACTCGAAAAATAAAGTAATAGCTCGGATTGTAATGATTTAAAAATAAATAAAATAAATATTAATATAATAAAACTGAACAGCAATAATATTATTTTTGTAAAAAAAACAGTATTAAATATATCCGCTATTTTTTTCTTATTATTTATGTTTATTGATATATCACGTGTAGCTGATAAATTAAATCCATAGTCGGTAAATACTACAAAATATGACATTATTGCTTGCGCATATATAATTAGCCCAAATTTTTCGACACCCAAAACTAAAATTAAATATGGAAAAACTAATAAAGGCAGAATAAGTCCTGCAACCTGCAATACTGACAGTGAAAAAAAGTTTGACACTAATTTATTATTTTCAGGAAGAAACAGATATTTTTTTATTTGTTTTATCATTTATTTATCAAAATTCAAGTCTATCTACTACACTAATTTTAGCTAACAATATTTTTGATATTTCCTTCTTACACAACTTGATTAATTATATCTACATATTTGGCATCGAAATTTTTGCCAAAATTACAATTAATATTGTTATTATGCCAAAGTAAAACAAAATTTCCATTATATTTTTTTACAACTTGAGCTATATCGTATATTTTTTTTTGCATTTCTGTATTGCTTTTGCAGCATTTAAGCAATGCGCTATCCATTGCTATTAAAGGGTTTTCGCACAAATTAAGCTCTTTTTTTGACAAAATATCGAAAACCTTATATTCATAGCAAGTTCCTGTTCTAAAGCCAATTGTATTTGAAAATCCCAGACTGCTATCTTCTTCAAGTCCAAACTGTTCCCATATTTTCCATGTATCTGGAACTTTAAAACGCAAATAATGTTGCCTCCCTTCTGTTATTTTTATTCCCAAATTTCTCAAAATATTTACCTCTTTTTCAAAGAGTTCGGTATTTTCAAAGGCAAGCCAACTTGCATGATAGCCTATAATGTGTTTTCTATCGATTATTTGCTGAATTATTGCTTTTAATTGCTTATTTTCAATAGAATAAGTTGAATATTTATCCAAAACAGACGGGATAAAATAAAAATGTGATTGCAGTCCATTATTTTCCGAAACATTCATAAAAAAATCAAACACATCGAAAGGGTCTTTCTCTTTTTTTAGATAAATTTTTAAAACAGTAGTAAGTGTTTCAATTATTTTGTTAAGACTTTTCCGCTTTAAAATATCGCCAATAATACTTCTCGAAATTTTAGAAAAAGAGTCGTATTTTTTAAAAAAATCTACATCGTGAGTTATTTTTAACTGGTATTTTCGAGTCTTTCTTTTTTGTTGAAAACCTAATGAAATTAGCATGTTCCAAAGCATTTCCACATACTGGTTCACAACAGGGCGTATGTGAAAACCGTGCTTTATCGAAAGTGCCATTTCTTCGGGAAAACGCCCAAATTCATCTTTTTGCTTTATCACAAATTCCTCCCAGCGTGTAAGCATAAAAAATGAAGCTGCAAAAATATCATTTCCATAAGTTATGCTATCTTTTTCTTCTATTAATTCACTATTTCCGTACAAAATAGGTAATTCTTCTTCGCTATAAAATCTATTTTTTGCGAAAATAACTAAAGAAGGAATGTTCGCTTCTTGCAAATATTCGCTATTTGAGAAATTATTAAAAAAAGCATCTTTTATAATAATTTTTTTACTGTTTTCTAAAATTAAAACATAATTTATTGTAGCATTATCTATCGAAATATCAAAATTTAATCCTAAAAAATCAGAGAGTATAATTTTTAAAATATACTTACGCTCGTCTATAAAATTATTAGGTATTTCGACTATCATTTAAATGCTTTTTATTTTATTAAGCAATATTTTAGCTAATTCAATGTCCGAAGGATAAGTTATTTTGATATTTGTTTGCTCTCCTTTTACTACAAAAATAGCTTCTTGTGGTAAATAGTTTTTAACAACTCCGCAGTCGTCAGTTACTTTAAAATTATCATCTTTTAATCCAATTTGGTACGCTTTTTTTATTGCTGACCATCTAAATGCTTGTGGCGTTTGAGCTTGAAAAAGAAAATTTCTATCGGGGATTTCTTTGATAAAATTTTTATTTTCGGTAACCTCTAAAATGGTGTCGGAAGCTGGAACTGCTACATTTACAGCATTATACGTACTCAATGCTTGAATTATATTATCAATTATTTGCTGTGAAACAAAGGGGCGAACTGCATCATGAAAAATCAAATTACATTCATTTTCGATAAAATTTATTGCCGTTAAACTCGAATGGTAGCGTTCTTTCCCACCACCCAAAACAGCTTTAATTTTGGTAAATGAATTTACCTGAATTATTTCTTGTGTTTTTTCAATAAAGCTAGGATTAGAAACTACAATTATCTCGTCTATTTGTTTATTTTGCTCAAAAGCGTCGATGCTGTATTCCAAGATTGTTTTATTCTCTATTTTCGAAAATTG
>JFJP01038146.1_pt1 | contig 19312 bp, 17 predicted proteins | sample 431651 | NCBI WGS metagenome assembly JFJP01 (sample SAMN02602958, study PRJNA72255) | Microbial mat metagenome, whole genome shotgun sequencing project. | biome: fresh water; feature: sink hole; material: water; isolation source: purple microbial (photo- and chemosynthetic) mats found in...
AGCAAAGGATTCCGTTAAACTCTCGTCGTCGCTTGAAGAAATATATACAACTTTCGAAAAAATTGAGACAGGAAGTAGTTTATTTTTAAAGAAATTTTTGAAGAATGCGGAGTTTAATTATAATGTGGCGATGGATAAAGTGGTTTACAAACCCGGAAAATCGCCTTTTGAACTCATTACACCTGCAACTGCCAAACGGACTATGCAGTTTTTTTTCGAGCATAAGTTCTGTTATCCGAAAGAGTTTTAAAAATGAGAAACTGCGACAAATACTTGAGTTTCCTGTTCTTTTTTTGGGAGCCAAACCTCAAAACACACCTGCATTTTATTGTTTTATGAACTATGCCGATTTGATACTTGGTACCTGGCATATCAAAGGAGGTATGTTTGAACTTGTAAATGGAATGAAGCAATTAGCTGAAAGTTTAGGTGTAGAAATTCAAACCAATAGCAGCGTAACTTCAATAACTACTGAAAAAAACAAGGTAACCGGAGTAATTGTAAAAGGTGAAAAAATTAAAGCAGATCTAATCATTTCAGGTGCTGATTATCATCACACAGAATTCCTGCTGTCCGAAAAATTTCGTAACTATAATAGCAAATATTGGAGTAAAAGGACAATGGCTCCTTCAGCAATGCTATATTATGTAGGTTTTAACCGTAAAATTGAAAAAGTATCCCATCATACCTTGTTTTTCGATACTGATTTCAATACACATGCCGAAAAAATATATGATTCTCCTGAATGGCCAGATAAGCCACTGTTTTACACCAGTTTTCCTTCAAAATCTGACGATACAGTTTCGCCTGTGGGTAAAGATGCCGGAATTTTTCTTATACCCATTGCGCCCGGATTAAAAGATACAGAGGAAATCAGGAAACAATATTTTGAACAGATTATTGATAGAATTGAAAAAATAACCGGCGAACCAATCAGAGATGCTGTGGACTTTTATCATTCGTATGCCGGTAGCGATTTTACCCGTGACTATCATGCTTTCAAGGGGAATGCCTACGGACTGGCAAACACCTTGCTACAAACAGCTTTTCTGAAACCAAAAATGCAGAATAAAAAATTGAAGAATCTTTTGTATTGCGGACAACTTACTGTGCCCGGACCAGGTGTTCCTCCTACAATTATTTCAGGTAAAATTGCCGCCACTTTAGCAACTAAATATTTATCAAAAATCGATTAAATAAACATACAGAAATGGATCCACTTTTCAATAAAGTGTCATATAAAACAAGTGAACTCGTTACACTGAGCTATAGCACTTCTTTTTCAATCGGAGTAAAATGTCTACATCCAAGTCTGCGGAATGCTATTTTCGCAATTTATGGATTCGTGCGTTTTGCCGACGAAATTGTGGACACATTTCATGATTACGATAAAGAAAAATTGTTGAACAAATTTATTGCCGATTATTACGATGCACTGAAAGCTGGAATTAGTATGAATCCAATTCTAAATTCTTTTCAGGAAACAGTAAATAAGTATGCCATTGAAGATGAATTGGTACAAGCTTTCCTGAAAAGTATGAGATCGGATTTACAAAAAACCACCTATTCTGAAGCTGAAATTAAAGATTATATCTATGGATCGGCTGATGTGGTAGGGCTCATGTGTCTAAGGGTTTTTGTTTCGGGCAATGAGGAGTTGTACCAAAAAAACAAAATATACGCTATGCGACTTGGAACAGCATTTCAAAAAATAAATTTTCTCAGGGACATAGGTCAGGATACTTTTGGACTTCAAAGAATATATTTTCCGATTCTTAACGAAAAGCAATTAAACGAAGATACCAAAAAACAGATTCTCGAAGAAATTTCTGAAGACTTTAGATTTGCCTCTTTAGGTATTAAACAATTACCCTCTAAAGCCAAATGGGGAGTATATACTGCATATTTCTATTATTTGGCGTTGACGAAACTGATAACTACAACCAAGGCCGATCAGCTTCAATACACACGGGTCAGTGTTCCAAATTTGAAAAAATTTTATTTGTTATTCAAAGCATATTTTTATTCAAAATTCAGATAATATGGTAATTCTGGTTGATAAACATGACAATATAATTGGTGAAATGCCAAAAATGGAGGCACACGAAAAAGGGGTACTTCACAGGGCTTTTTCGGTTTTTATTTTTAATAGTGATAATAAAATTCTGATGCAACAAAGAGCATCCGATAAATATCATTCAGCAGGACTTTGGACAAATACCTGTTGTAGTCACCCCTTTCCCGGAGAAAACACTTTAGATGCAGCTCATCGCAGGCTTTCTGAAGAAATGGGAATAAAAACAGATCTCGCTTTTTCGTTCAAGTTCACCTATAAAGCACCATTTAATAATATGCTTACCGAGCACGAAATTGACCATGTGTTTACAGGGAAAACAGATGCAGTACCTATAATTAATCGCACCGAAGTTGAATCTTATAAATATATGTCGATAAGTGAAATAAAGGAAGAAATAAGTAAATATCCCGACCATTTCACAGTTTGGTTTAGCATCATTTTCGATGAGTTTTTGCACGAACTTGAATCCCACCATATTTCAAAAACTAAATGAAAGCGGCAGTAATAGGATCAGGAATTGGTGGACTTGCTATTGCTATACGGCTTGCCATTAAAGGCTGGAAAGTAACGGTTTTCGAGAAAAATGAAAAACCCGGCGGCAAACTTTCAGAAATCAGAATGAATGGCTTTCGTTTCGATACAGGACCATCACTTTTTACCTTACCTGAGCTTACTGAAAAACTATTTGAATTGTGTGGTGAAGAAATGAAAGAAAATTTACCTTATAAATTATTGGAAAATAATTGCAGGTATTTTTTCTCTGATCATACTATTTTTAATTTTTATCACAACAAAAAGGAACTTAAAACCGAAATAGAAAACAAAACCACTGAAAATCCTGAAAATGTTTTCAGAAGACTAAAAAAGTCGGAAGAAATGTACAACTTGAGTGCACCGGTTTTTCTTTTTAGTTCGTTTCACAAAATTTCAAATTTCAGCACATCTGCTTACAAGAAAGTAGCTCTGAAATTTTATAAATTAGACTTTTTCAGAACTATTCATCAAGCAAACCGAACCGATTTTTCTGACCCTAAAATGATTCAGCTTTTCGACAGATATGCCACTTACAACGGTTCTAACCCTTATAAAGCACCCGCAACACTCAATATGATTGCTCATTTGGAGAACAACCTGGGCGCTTTTTTTCCGCTGAAAGGAATGTATTCAATTGTGGAAAGCATTTGGCAACTTGCTTTAAAGCAAGATGTTAATTTTAAATTCAATACCTTGGTTGACAAAATAGTTGTTGAAAATGGTAAAGCTGTAGGATTGAATTATGCCGGACAATCTGAAAAATTTAATTTAATAGTGTCGGACTCTGACACCCGGTTTGTATCTGAAAATTTACTTGAAAATCATCCTTTAAAAGCAAGGTTAGAGAACGCTGAACCATCGTCATCGGCATTGATTTTCTATTGGGGTGTTTCCAGTATTTTTAATGAACTTGATGTTCACAATATCCTTTTCAGCAAGGATTATAAAACTGAATTTAGTAAAATATCAGACGAAAAAATTATATCAGACGAACCTACAGTTTATATTTTTATTAGTTCCAAAATTTGTGCCGATGATGCACCTGCAGGTTGTGAGAATTGGTTTGTGATGATTAACACACCTGCACACAACCAAAAACTTACCGATGAAATAATACAGCAAGCAAGAAAAAATATTATCAAAAAGATTAATATCTTTCTGAACACCGACATTGAAAAATTGATAACATGCGAACAAAATGTAACACCATTTTTAATCGAAAAAAACACTTTAAGTAAAAACGGTGCTTTATATGGAAGTTCCTCAAATTCGATGTTTGCTGCATTTTTGCGTCACCCGAATACATTACGATCAATAAAAAATTTGTATTTTACAGGTGGGAGTGTTCATCCCGGAGGAGGCATTCCGCTTTGCCTTGCCAGTGCCGAAATAGTTGATAATGAAATATCTTCAGTACATGAATAAATGGAAAAAAATCTTGTGGGAGCAAAAAATGCATCTTTTCTTCAGCGTTTTTTATGTAGTAGGACTCCTTTTATTTATTTTGCCAAATACCAGACAATTGTTTGTGGCAATAACTCCATATACGCTCCTTTTGGTATTTATCTTAGTGTTTTATTTTCATCAAAAATGGGATAAAAAATCAATTTTGGTTTTTTCATTCATTGGTTTAGCTTCATATTTACTCGAAGTTGTTGGTGTGAATACCGGCCAAATTTTCGGGGATTATGCCTATGGAAGTGGTCTCGGATTTAAAATTGCTGAAACACCACTGATTATCGGGCTTAACTGGCTATTTCTGATTTATGCAACACAAAGCATTGTATCGCTTCGTTTTCGAAATCCTTATCTGAAGATCCTTACTGGTGCATTACTTATGGTTTTGTACGATATTGTAATCGAATTTGTGGCGCCCGAAATGAGAATGTGGAAATTCACGGGATTATATCCTCCGGTTCAGAATTACGTTTCGTGGTTTGTTGCATCTGTATTTTTGCATACTTTAGTCACATTTTCCGGAATTAACACCAATAATAAATCGGCTCGAAGTTTATTTGTTATTCAGTTGGCATTTTTTATATTACTTACAATATTTATAAATGTTTTTCTATAATGATTAAAGCAGCACATACATTTGCAGGGAAAAGTTTTTTCAATCTTTTTTCATACTTTGGTTTAAAAAGAAATTTTAGGCGTATACTAATAAACGGCAGTTTTGCAGATAACGGTAAACCTGTGCTCATTATTTCCAATCATTTTTCTTGGTGGGATGGATTCATTCAACTACAGTTAAACAGAAGCGTTTTTTACCGAAAATTTCACGTGATGATGCTCGAAAAGCAGCTGCAGAAATTTATGATTTTAAACAAAGCAGGTGCTTTCTCTATCAATCCGGGATCACGCAATGCAATTGAAAGTTTAAATTATGCTGCCGGGCTTCTAAAAAGTAATGATAATCTTGTTTTATTTTTTCCGCAGGGCAAAATTCAATCTATTTACACCAATTATTTTCATTTTGAAAAGGGACTGGATTATTTGTTGAAAAAATGCAGTAACGATATTCAATTAATTTTTAATGTAAATCTAATAGACTACTTTTCTGAAAAAAAACCAACCCTGAGTATTTATTTCACTGCTTTCGATTACAAAAACCAAAATATCAGCGAGATTGAAACTGCTTTTAATTCATTTGCGAATAATTGTAAATTACAACAAAAGGAAATTCCTGAAATAAAATGATATATCTGGCATTATTAATATTAATATTTGGCTTTGTAAGGTTGTTGATATCATTTATCAATTTTGTTACAAATGTTCAATTTCCGCATGAAATAAATGCTGATTATCATCCTTCTGTATCAATTCTTATACCTGCCCGAAATGAGGAAAAAAATATTGTAAACCTGCTTTCTGATTTATCTGAGTTTACTTATAAAAATCTTGAAATATTAATTTATAATGATCTTTCTACTGATAGGACTGCTGAATTTGTGAGTCTTTTTGCTCAGAAAAATCAAAAAATCAAATTAATAAACGGGACTGACCCGGAAAAAGGATGGCTGGGTAAAAACTTTGCATGCCACAAGCTTGCAACTGAAGCAAAAGGCGATTTACTGCTTTTCTTAGATGCAGATGTAAGGGTCAGAAACGGGCTTATCGAAAAAACTACATGTTATTTTGAAAAATATAAGTTAAATCTGCTTTCGATTTTTCCTCACCAACTTATGCCGGTCAAGGAAACCCGCTATGCAGTTCCACTTATGAATTGGATTTTACTCAGTTTGCTTCCATTGATACTCATACGCATCTCATCATGGAAATCATTTGCAGCTGCTAACGGACAATTCATGCTTTTTAAAGCTACTACCTATTCAAAACTACTTCCTCACCAAAAATTCCGCAACAATCCTGTCGAAGACATTGAAATAATAAAATACTTTAAAAAACAAAAACTGAAATCTGCCACCCTACTTGGTGATTATCATATACAATGCACCATGTATCATTCGCTTGATGAAGCCATTAATGGGTTTTCGAAGAATATATTCAGATTTTTTGGAGGAAGTATTTTTGTTACAATTTTGTTTGGGTTGTTAACCACTTTTTCTCCGGTTATAGTGCTTGTTTCCGGAGGTTGGTGTTTTTCTTTAGTTTATATTTTACTTATAATTGGTATACGCTTTTTTGTATCCGGGGCAAGTAACCAGAATTTGTTCATTAATCTGCTTTACATGCCTGTACAACAATTTGTTTTTTTGAAAATAATACTAAACGCGCTAATACAAAAAAAGAATAAAACATTGATATGGAAAGACAGAAACATTATTACAAACGACTGACATTTATTGTGTTATTAATTTCAATAACTTTTGTTGTTTCATCACAGACTGCTAACCAAAGGATTGTTTATCAGGCTTATATTAATGGTGATATGACTAAATGGCATGCAGTGATTCAGAATATTGAAAAGAATGGTGAGACAAAAACCATGAATCAAAAACTGGAACTTATTAATTATTATTACGGTTATATTGGTTATCTTCTTGGTTTAAAAAAAAATGAGATAGCTGAGAAATATATAACAAAAGGTGATAAACTCATTAATGAGATACTTGGTGTTGACAATCAAAATGCAACTGCTAATGCATACAAAGGATCATTTATAGGTTTCAGAATTGCATTAAGTAAGTTTAAGGCCATAAGTCTTGGACCAGAAAGTATGTCATTTGTTAATAAAGCATACGAAAAAGATAAAAATAACGTTCAGGCTGTTGTAGATAAAGCAAATATTTACTTTTATACGCCATCACTTTTCGGAGGAAATAAAAACGAAGCCATCAAGCTTTACAAGCAAGGAATTGGAATGATCGAAAGATCGGGAAATACAGAATATAACTGGTTTTATATAAGCATATTAACTACATTGGCTAAAGCTTACGAAAGAATTAATAAACCAAATGAAGCATTAATTGTATATCGAAAAATACTAAAAATTGAACCCGAATATAGTTGGGTAAAGAACGAACTTTATCCGGCTTTACTAAAAAGAAACTAACAGGTAACTTAACTGAAAAACAAATTTTTAAAAATATTTTTTTTATAAAGAACAAAATTAACATATTCTTGTTTTAAATAGTACAAATATAATCTATAAAATTTTCAATTATTATAATATCATTCAATATGAAACAATTTATATCAATATTCATCTTCTTATCAATAAGTTTAACCCTCTTTTCGCAAAAAGGAACCATTAAAGGAAAAATAACCAATGCGAGGACAAATGAACCCATAGATTTTGCCAATATTTTAATTCAGGGCACTACAATTGGTTCAACAAGTGACCTGGATGGAAATTTCATTTTTACAGGCATCGACCCTGGATTTGTTCGACTCGTAGTCAGTTTTGTGGGTTTTGAAACAACAATTTCTCCCGAAATTCAGGTTCAGGGTAATCAGACTTCATTTATTGATATTTCTGTTCCTGAAGCATCATTTGCCATTCAGGAGGTAGTAGTAAGAAAAAATTTGAATCTGAAACGTATTGAAAGTCCTATTTCGGTACTATCTATAGGCGTTCAGGAAATTGAAAAAAGTGCTGGCGCTAATCGCGATGTATCAAAAGTTGTACAAGCTTTGCCAGGCGTAGGTGCTTCTGACCCCAATCGTAACGACTTGATTGTGCGTGGTGGTGGACCTTCGGAAAACGTATTCTATCTGGATGGTATAGAAATTCCTGTAATAAACCATTTTGCCACTCAGGGAGCATCTGGAGGTGCTGTAGGAATTATAAATCCCGATTTTGTTCGCGAAATAAACTTTTATACAGGTGCTTTTCCCGCAAATCGCCCGGGTGCCTTGAGCTCGGTAATGGAAATTCGGCAAAAAGATGGTCGCAAAGACCGTGTACATACCAAATTATCGGTTGGCGCATCTGACGCTGCGTTAACTGTTGATGGTCCAATAGGCGAAAAATCAACATTTATTGTTTCGGCACGTCAATCATATTTGCAATTTCTGTTCAAAGTCATTGGATTGCCATTTTTACCTACTTACAATGATTTTCAGTTGAAATACAAATACCAAATAGATAAGAAAAATGAAATCTCATTTATTGGAATTGGTGCAATTGACAATTTGGTATTGAATACCGATTTAGAGAAAACGGGCACAGAATCTCAAAAATATTTACTTTCATATTTGCCAATTTACAAGCAATGGAATTATACCGTAGGCACTGTTTATCGTCATTTTGGCGAATCATATATCGACAATTGGGTGTTGAGCCGCAATATGTTGCGCAACAATAATTTTAAGTTTCAAGACAATGATGAGTCAAAACCCAAAACATCAGACTATCTGTCAGACGAAGCAGAAAACAAACTTCGTTTCGAACGTGATTACCCTTATATGCCTATAAAACTCAAAGTTGGAGCAGGTTTACGTTATTCGCGCTATACCAATCAAACCATACGTCGTTTCTTTTTTGGTGGTAATGCTCAAGAAATTAATTACGACACTGAATTAAAACTTTTCGGCTATCAAGTTTTCGGGCAAGCATCAAAATCGTTTTTCGACAATAAATTTAATACTTCATTTGGAGTTAACTTTGTAGCTAATAATTACAATGAAAACATGCGTAACCCGCTCAATCAGTTTTCACCACGTTTATCGTTGAACTATGTTGTAAATGACAAAATTGACATAAATGCCAATTTTGGTAGATATGCCATGCAGCCAGCTTACACTATTTTGGGTTTTAAAAATTTGAATGATGAGTTGATAAATCAGGACAATTTAAAATATATATTCTCAAACCAAGCCATTGCAGGTTTGGAATTTAAGCCAGGAGACAAAATGCGCCTTACGATTGAAGGATTTTTTAAACAATACCAAAACTATCCCATGTCGGTGGTGGAAGGCGTAAGTATAGCCAGCAAAGGTGGCGATTTTAGTCAAATTGGCGATGAAGAAATCACTTCAACCGGTAAAGGGCGTGCTTATGGTTTTGAAGTGCTTTACAAAATTATGGAATGGAAAAATTTAAATATTACTTCAACCTATACTTTTTTCAGAAGTGAATTTACCGATAAAAATGACATCTATCGTCCTTCTTCTTGGGATACGCGTCACTTGTTCAACCTAATTGGAAGCTATAAGTTTAAAAAGAGTTGGAATCTAGCAGGTCGTTGGAGATTCGTTGGTGGTGCACCTTATTCGCCCATTAGCAACGATTCATACATTAAAGAAGCCTGGAACATCACTAATCAGCCATATCTTGATTACAACAACTTTAATAGCTTGCGTTTGCCTAATGCACATCAACTCGATATCCGTATCGATAAAGAGTTTTATTTTAAAAAATGGGTGTTGAATTTATATACCGACATACAAAATGTATATAACTTCAAAACTCAAGGTAGGCCAATTTATACTAATAAAGACATGGAGGGTAATCTGTTACCCGACCCTAACGGAGATCCTTTACGTCAGGGATTACGAACACTTGATAGTTTTGGTGGAACAATTTTGCCTACAATTGGTTTAATTATCAATATCTAACAAAAACTCATAATCTGATCTCATCTCAACACTCTAAAGATGGAGAGAGAGGGTGGAAGAAAGGGTGATAAGAAAATAAAATCAAACGAAAAAGAAAAACAATTAATATGAAGACACAAATAATAACACTTGTATTTTTATTTGCTGGAATGACAATATCAGCTCAAAAAAAACAACAAAATTTTGACAATTACCTTTATAGTCAAAACAATGCATGTAGTGTAATTTCTCTAAAATTCGAGAAAGGAAAGCAACATAATCATCCTTTGTTTGCAATTTGGTTAGCCGACGAAAACGGAAAATTTATTCAAACACTTTATGTTTCCAAGAGTATTGGAAAAGGAGTATTTGAACATGGAAGTAGAAAAACCGGACAATGGATGCCCGGCGAAATTCAACGTCCTGCTGCTCTTCCTTACTGGGCTCATCAGCGTGGTATTCTGAACGAACTTGGCACTTATATGCCCACCCAAAATAATCCTGAAATTGATGCGCGAACTGGTGCAACTCCACAGCAATCGTTTGTTGTGACATTTATAACTGACAAACCACTTAATGGCAAATACAAGGTAATGCTTGAGTTAAACCAGTCGTGGGACTGGAATGAAACATGGCACAACAACCGCTTTCCGGACGACAAGGAATACAAAACATCCAGTCAACCAGCTTTGATTTATTCAGCTGATATTGATGCCAATAAAAGCGATGAAGTTGAGATGAAACCCATTGGACACAGTCATTATGCCGGTAAAGATGGAAGTATTACAACAGATTTGAGCACCATTACTACAGCATTGAAAATAGCAAAGAAAATTACAGTAACAACAAAATAGTAAATAGTTGATGAATGAAATAAAACAGTAAGTGAGTTTTTTTTCTACCTTTGCACTTTAATAATTGAATTTGGTTACTTGTAATCCGGTTAATATTCAATTTTAACTTGTTTGCTCGTTTACTATCAACTCTTTTACTGTTTTTATGAAAATACTTGTTCTTGGTGCCGGAAAAATGGGCACATTCCTTACTGATGTAATGTGTATTCAGCACGAAGTAGCATTGTTCGATACAGATCCCAAAAGATTACGGTTTGTATTCAATACTTTACGTATGACTGAATATGAAGAAATACGTGAGTTTCAGCCCGAATTGGTGATTAATTGTGTAACATTGAAATATACTATTGATGCTTTTCAGAAAGTATTGCCATTTTTGCCTAAGAATTGTATTATTTCAGATATTGCATCTGTAAAAACCGGTATGCAGGATTATTACCAAAGTACCGGTATGCGTTATGTTTCTACTCACCCCATGTTTGGTCCTACTTTTGCCACACTCGATAATCTGAGTTCGCAAAGTGCTATTATCATTTCGGAGTCCGATCACATGGGTAAAGCTTTTTTTAAAGATTTGTACGGTTCGCTGAAACTCAAAATTTTTGAATACAGTTTCGACGAACATGATGAAACTATTGCCTATTCGTTGTCTATTCCGTTTGCTTCAACGCTGGTTTTTGCCTCAGTTATGATACCGCAAGAAGCTCCGGGAACTACATTTAAACGCCATATGGATATAGCCAAAGGCTTATTAGGTGAAGATGATTATCTGCTGACCGAAATTCTTTTCAACCCGCACACACACAATCAGGTTGAAAAAATCCGTGCAGAGTTAAAAACATTGATGGAAATTATTGATGAAAAAGATACCGATCGTATGCAGGAGTTTTTGAAAATGGTAAGAAAAAATATAGAATAATTCATAATTATATAAAACAATTTTTATCTAAAATCGTTTGAATCGTTAAATACATAAAATTCATATTGCATGGAAACAAAAGAAATCGTATTAGAGGCCATGAAAAAAGCCGGTGCTCCTGTAAATGCAGGTAAATTGGTTGAACTAACAGGCCTGGACCGCAAAGATGTGGACAAAGCAATGAAACAACTGAAAGCTGACGAAGCTATTGTTTCTCCAAAAGTCTGCTTCTGGCAACCTAAATGATTTTACAATAGAAAGTCGGTTTGAATTTTACAAACCGACTTTTTATTTTCTAAACGTGCAATAAATGTTTGTTTTAGGTTTAAGTTGAAGAAAAAACCAATTTATTACCACCAACATTGCTAATACTGAATCAAGAAAATTATACTGCAAGATGGGGAACGGTTGAGTGTATGAAACTTTTGGCATTTCGAATCACTTTCCTATCAAGTTACAACTACTTTTTATACGATCTGTTCCACTTGATAACGCATTGACTGACAAATGTTGTATCACATTGTTAGGTTTGGTTATTTTAATAACTCTTGTAATTTATGGTAGTCTCCTACCATTTCCAGACCGGCAATATTTGTGCTGTCCATAAAAATTACCTTTCCCTTTTTATCCATCATTGTAATCTTTATTATTGCGTCTATACTTTCAGGAATTCTTCTATCCATTGCACCTGCAACCGGAGCTTTAAGAAGACCAGTGTTATTTGATCTTGCGCTGATAATAAAGGTGTTTTTTCTATTATTCATTTTTATCTTTAATTGGTTGGAATCAGCAATTTCCAGTTGCAGTTTTGTTGACTGATAGGTAGAAAAGTGATGTATTTTATTATTATGATAAAAGAAACCTAAAAATCCGGTAAATGATTTACTTAACCAGGGTATATCAGCAATTGAGAGCATAAAGGAACTATTTTTGTCGTTGAAATTATTGCTTTGCATCCAAATCCAGGCTGAAGGCATGCTCGATCCCCAATCTTTTTCAATGTATCCTTTGCCACCATTAAATTCATGAACCTTGTTATTGATAATAAGTTTACCATTTAAACTATGCGTCAAGCTAACTACTCCATGATAGCACTCCATAAATGGCACGAAGCGATACGGTCCCATAATTCCAGTATTTATCAACCTGTCAGATTTATATTCAACCTGGTTGGTCATTGTTATTTTACCGGAAACAATTGAAGTATCGTTCTTTAAATAAATGATAATACTATCTTTTGAGAAGTAATTATCTGCTATTTTTACGGCAAATTCTTTTTTTGAGAATGAAAATTCTTCAATGGGAAATGAGTAGTAACTGGTTTGAGCAGTAATACCATTTATTATTTGAATAAAGGCATGTTGTTCCTTGCCATCTCTTGAAAGTGATATTCCCGGAATAATGCTAAGTATAGATGAACCATCATTAGCAACCATCTTAAAATACCAACCTTCAAAGTAATTTTTTTTCTTTTTATTTCCTTGAAAGATAGTTGTATTACCAGCTTTTTTTAAATTATAAAATGGAATAAATTTGTGATCAGAGTATTTTATTTCATTTTTCAGATCTCGTGCCTCGATAGAGATAGTGGTAAAAGATAAAAATATGCACAATATAAAATATTGTATTCGAGTGGTTTCTTTCTTCATTTTTATTGATTTATTTTAATATAATCCTTCATTCTTTTATCCAGCAATTGCTTAACTAAATTGTCAGTATAATTAAGTTTAACGGTTATTTTGCGAACTTAAAATGTAAATATCTTTATCTGAAAATATAAATTGGGATTTGTTTTTTAGCATGTAGATTACTTGTCCTTTTAGATAGTAATTTATCGGGGTTATTATAACTTCAATGAGCCATTTTGAAATGTAGAAATCAAATGAAAGAATTAATACATAAATCAATACTAATTCAGTTCCCTCTTTGGGAGGGGTAGCAGGATATCTTAATTCTTTTTTCAATCTAAATCAATATGTTCGGCATTAATTTTTTCGTTCAGAAAAATGGAGGCTGAAGTTGCAAATTTATCTACCGATTCTGTAGTCAGATAACGAACTGATTTATTCCTGGAACATTTCGAATCTATTTCGGGGTGGCGTTGTAAATAATCGGCTAAACTCGCAGCAACTAATTCGCCCTGCGAAACAACTTTAATATTTTCGGGTAAAAAGGATTTGATTTTGTTGACTAACAAAGGATAATGAGTGCATCCAAGTATTATTGTATCAATTAGTTGATCAGAATTTATAAGTTGTTCTACATTTTTTCTTACAAAATAATCAGCACCTTCACTCATATGTTCATCATTCTCAATGAGCGGAACCCACATAGGACAAGCTTCAGAAGTAAGTGTAATGCCTTTGTTTAATTTCTTTATTTCGAGTGGATATGAATCGGATTGAACTGTTCCCGAAGTGGCAAGTAAACCTATATGTTTGGTCTTTGTTAAATTTACAACCGTTTCAACCGTAGGACGTATAACACCCAACACCCTTCTATTTGGATCAATGAAAGGTAAATCTTTTTGCTGAATACTACGTAATGCTTTGGCCGAAGCTGTGTTACAAGCTAAGATCACCAAATGACAACCCATTTCGAAAAGCCGGGTAACACATTCTAAGGTATAGCGGTAAACCACTTCAAAAGAGCGGGTTCCATAAGGAGTGCGTGCATTATCACCTAAATACATGTAATCATATTCAGGTAGTTTAGTTCGGATTTTTTCAAGGATAGTCAAGCCTCCGTAACCCGAATCAAAAACACCAATAGGTCCAGCAATAGTATTTTTATTTGTTTTGAGATTCATAATTTAAGAAAATCAGTCTTTGTTCTTTGCTCTTTATTCTAAAGTCTGTTTTTAATCAAACATTTGCCCTGAGTTATTGCTCATCTGTACCATGCGGTCGTATTCGGCAGGCGACAAATCCATAAAATAGTAATTTTGCGGGTTCATAACTTCTCCTTTAAAATGAACTTCGTAATGTAAATGTGGTCCGGTTGATTTGCCTGTACTACCTACCAATCCGATGACTTCACCCCGTTTTACTTTCTGTCCAACACGTACTTTTATAGCACTCATATGTCCGTATCTGGTCAAATAACCAAAACCATGATTAATGTCAACTGAATTTCCATAGCCTTGTTGCCATCCGGAACTAATAACAGTGCCGTTGCCGGTAGCAAAAATATCAGTGCCTGTTGGAGCCGTAAAGTCCATACCCTCATGAAAACGTCTGGTACGATAAACCGGATCAATTCGCCATCCAAAACCAGAAGCCATACGTGTTAAATCTTTATTTAAAACTGGTTGAATAGACGGAATGCATTCGAGCATGGCTTCTTTGTTTTTAAATAAAAGAATCAGGTCATCGTACGATTTTGATTGTATATAAAGTTGTTTTCTTATTTCTGCCATTTTCTTTGTTGTTGAAACTACAATTTCAGAATTAGTCATTTTGAGCAGTTGATTGTAGTAGTCGGTATTTGAAGCAGTTGATTTTCGCACTTCTAATGGAATTGGTTCTGCTTGAAATACAACTCTATACATGTTATCATCACGTTGTTGTAAATCGCTCAAAACTTGTTGGGTTTCTTCAAATTGTCTTTCGAGAATTCTGTATTGAGCTTGCATTCTGCTTTTCTCAACTCCCAGTTGCTTTTCCTGTGGCGATTGAATGGTAGAAACAAAAATCAGAAAAAATATTCCGCCCAACGAAGCACCTGAAAACAAATGAATAAGTAAGCGTTTAACCTTATAACCAAACGTTTGAATTACAGGTTCATAATTTAATGTGTCAATATTAAAATGAAATTTTACTTTTTTGGCCATATTATTTGTTTGCTCAAAAATTCTTTGAGAATTATTGATTGTAAAAGTACAAAAAGGCTTCGTATAAACACTTTTTTTATAAGAATTTACTTGCAAAACTATACTTTTATTTTTAATTTTGGCTAAAAAGTAATATTTTTGAAGTATTTTTGCAGACTTTTAACCGGCTATATTCAGGCTTTAAAAAACAAATTATTTTAATTTTGTAAAGTGTTCAAACAAAATGTCAATTATAATTAATTTAGTATGAAATATTCCGATTTGACATTTAATGATAGTAATTCTTTTAAACGCTATTTGCAAAACAGAAGACTTGAACTGGCTGTTAAAAGTATAAAAGATGTTCAACAACAACAAGACAAGACTCTTAGAATTCTTGATTTTGGTTGTGCTAATGCTGAATTGTATAAGTTTCTTAAAGGGAGTTTAAATAATTTCTCATATACAGGCTATGATCCTGACGCACTTTTCATTGATGAGGCAAACCAAAATCTTGGAAAACACGATAATTGTCAATTGACGTCTGATATAGCTGATATTATTGAAAAAAAATTTGATTTAATTTTTTGTCTTGAAGTTTTTGAGCATTTACCAGACGAAACTCTACTTAAGGAAATTAATTTATTGCATAATTTATTAGATGATAATTCATATTTACTTATTGGTGTTCCTAATGAAATTTTTATGATTTCACTGATTCGTGGAATTTTCAGAATGACAAGGAGTTATGGAGAGTATGACTCTAATTTTAAAAACATTTTTTTATCATCTATAGGAATGCCGCCTCAAGACAGACCGGTTAGTTTAAAAGTGCCATTTCCATATTTTCGTTTTCATATGGGGTTTGACTACCGCAGATTAAAAAATCAATTGTCAATTACGTTTAAGATTGTGTCTGTATTTGGTAGTCCTTTATCAAAACTTCCATTGTTTTTTAATACTGAAGTTTATATGCTGTGTAAAAAGAAATAGATGCTAATTGTGTAAATAATATAATATTTATACATTTCATCAAGCTAATTCATTAGACATAGTACAACTTTAATAGTACATTTTTGAATTTGGTATAATGAAAATTCTGTCTGAATACCTTTAAAAGGTTAGTCAGTAATTAAGATATTGTTTGTAAAAAAAATAAGTTCAATTATTTGAAATCGTATAATTATAAATTTCACATGACTTCACAGGAAATTCGTCAATCTTTTCTCGACTTTTTTGCATCGAAAGACCACAAAATTGTTGCTTCCGCACCTATGGTTATCAAAGATGATCCTACTTTGATGTTTACTAACGCCGGAATGAATCAGTTCAAAAATATTATTCTGGGCAATGACCCGATTAAATATGCTCGTGTGGCAGATTCGCAAAAATGCTTGCGCGTAAGCGGTAAGCACAACGACCTCGAAGAAGTGGGTCACGATACTTATCACCACACCATGTTCGAAATGTTGGGTAACTGGTCTTTTGGTGATTATTTTAAAAAGGAAGCCATCGAATGGGCGTGGGAATACCTTACAGAAGTGTTGAAATTGGATAAAGATCGTTTGTATGCAACAGTTTTCGAAGGTTATGCGCCCGAGGGTTTAGATCGTGACGATGAAGCTGCTGCAATCTGGGCGCAATTTCTTCCCAATGACCGCATTATCAACGGAAATAAAAAAGATAATTTCTGGGAAATGGGCGATACAGGTCCTTGTGGTCCATGTTCGGAAATTCATATCGACATTCGGAGTAACGAAGACCGTGCGAAAGTTGACGGTTTGAAATTGGTAAATGAAAGTCATCCACAAGTAATTGAAATTTGGAATAATGTATTCATGCAATACAACCGAAAAGCAGATGGTTCACTCGAAGGACTTCCAGCCAAAGTAATTGACACCGGTATGGGCTTCGAACGATTGTGCATGGCTATTCAGGGTGTTCAGTCAAATTACGATACCGATGTTTTTACACCTATTATTGCTGAAATTGGCAAAGTTTGTGGTACAGATTATGGCAAAAACGATAAAACGGACATTGCTATGCGCGTTATTGCTGATCATATCCGTACAATTGCTTTTTCGATTACTGATGGACAATTGCCATCCAATGCCAAAGCAGGTTATGTGATTCGTCGTATTTTGCGTCGTGCAGTACGTTACGGGTATACTTTCCTTGGACAGCGTTCGGCATTTATGTTTAAATTAATCAATGTGTTGGGTGAAGTTATGGGTAAAGCTTATCCTGAACTAATTTCGCAAAAATCGTTGATTGAAAAAGTAATAAAAGAAGAAGAAGAATCATTCTTACGTACATTGGAGACCGGTATTAAATTGTTGGATAAAGTAATGGCTGATTCAAAAAATGCAGGTAAAACTGAAATTGAAGGAAAAGTGGCTTTTACACTTTACGATACTTTTGGTTTTCCGTTAGATTTGACTGAATTGATTCTGCGTGAAAACGATTTTACTGTCAATATTGAAGAGTTCAACTCTGAAATGCAGAAACAAAAAGATCGTGCACGCAATGCTGCTGCTGTTGAAACAGGCGATTGGGTGACAGTAAATAATGGTGATTGCTCATTTGTTGGATATGATAAAGTTGAATGCGAAACAAAAATTCTAAGATATAGAAAAATTGTTCAAAAAGGAGAAAACTATTTCCAAATTGTCTTATTAGAGACTCCCTTTTATGGTGAAATGGGAGGTCAAGTTGGTGATAGAGGGTATCTAGTTGATTTGGATACTTGCATTCCTATTCCTGTAATTGATACAAAAAAAGAAAATAATCTAATTGTTCACATAACATATCAATTACCTCTTAATATCAATGCTCCAATTAATGCAATAATTGATGAAGAAGCACGCAAAGCAACCGAATGTAATCACTCAGCAACTCACTTACTTCACGAAGCATTGCGCGAAGTGTTGGGTACACATGTAGAGCAAAAAGGTTCCTTTGTAAGTCCCGAAGCCTTGCGTTTCGACTTTTCTCACTTCCAAAAATTGACAAAAGAAGAAATTCGTGAAGTGGAGGCAATTGCCAACCGCAAAATACGCGAAAACTTTTCGTTGGTTGAAAAACGTGACACACCAATTGCCGAAGCTCAGGCTATGGGTGCAATGGCGTTGTTTGGCGAAAAATATGGCGAAACCGTTCGTGTGATTCAGTTTGGAAGTTCTGTCGAACTTTGCGGTGGAACACACGTAAGTGCTTCCGGTAATATTGGTATGGTACGAGTTACTGCCGAAAGTTCTATAGCTGCCGGCATTCGACGCATCGAAGCCATTACGGGTAAGGCTGTTGAAAATTTGCTTGATAAACAACAAGATACTATTGGAGTAGCAAAAGAATTGCTTAACAATGCGCCTGATGTACTCACGGCCATTCGTAGGTTAAGTGACGAAAGCACAGAATTGAAAAAACAAGTGGAAGCTTTTGTTCACGAAAAGATTATGACTCTACGCAATCAATTGTTATCAGATGTTAGTGAAGTTAGAGAAGTTAAGGGAGTTAGCGAAGTTAAAGTTATCAGTTATCAAGGCACATTAAATGCCGATCAGGTAAAAACGCTTGCCTTCCAAATTCGCAATATTCAACCCGAAAAACTATTCTTCGTTGCAGGTTGTGTGGCTGATGGAAAACCTTCAATCACTGTTTTGTTAAGCGATGATCTTGTAGCCAATGGATTAAATGCAGTAAACATAGCGCGCGAAGCAGCCAAAGAAATTCAGGGAGGCGGTGGCGGTCAACCTTTCTTTGCTTCGGCAGGTGGTAAAAACCCGGACGGAATAAAAAGAGCCATTGAAAAAGCATTGGAAACGGTGAAATAATTATTGGTATGATGAATTAAAAAAGAGGAAGTTCTTAACTGGAACTTCCTCTTTTTACTTTCACATAAATAAAATGAATAAATGATGATTGCTTATCAATATTGAGTTCCGGTAATTATTATCGGATAAATTTAAATTTGTTAAAAAAATAGTTTAAATGAATTAGATTTATTTTAGAATTTTAAATCATTTTGATAATTTATATCTATATTTGTACACTTTTGAATAAGATATCTGAGGTTTCTTTATTTTTGATAGTTATTGTGGAGTTTGGAAACCGCT
>JFJP01038147.1_pt1 | contig 19307 bp, 18 predicted proteins | sample 431651 | NCBI WGS metagenome assembly JFJP01 (sample SAMN02602958, study PRJNA72255) | Microbial mat metagenome, whole genome shotgun sequencing project. | biome: fresh water; feature: sink hole; material: water; isolation source: purple microbial (photo- and chemosynthetic) mats found in...
TTCCATTCCCTGATAGGCGCCTTTTGCTCACAGGCAGCAATCATCTGTCCCATATGGGGGTATCTTGGTTCGTTCAGTTCACAAATTACCGTCAAAAGCGTGGGAAGTTTGCAGGCAAGACGCTCAAAACCATTCTCAAGTCTTCTTTTAACAATAATTTCATTTTCATCAACAGATTCGATATCGTTTACATAGGTTGCCTGGGTAATCCCAAGCCAATCTGCAACCTGGGGACCGATCTGCGCTGTATCGCCATCTATGGCCTGGTGGCAGCAAATAACAAGGTCATAATCTTTGATTTTTTCTATTCCTTTACTCAACGTATAGGATGTGGTCCAGGTATCCGCACCTGCAAATGCCCTGTCAGAAAGCAGGATCGCATTATCAGCCCCCATACCCAGGGCCTGACTCAAGACGTCCACTGCCTGTGGGGGGCCCATTGTCATTGCCGTTACTTTCCCTTTGGTTCTTTCCTTAAGTGCGACTGCCGCTTCAAGAGCATGCAGATCATCCGGGTTCATGATGCTTTCCAAACCTTCCCGGATGAGGTTCCCGGTTCTTGGATCAAGTGTTATTTTTGTTGTATTGGGAACCTGTTTTACAAGTACGATGATATTCATAATCTTTAAAACCCCCTTAAATGATTCCTCTTTTTTTAAGATCATCCAATTGGCTGGCATCATATCCCAGAATTTTTCCATAGATTTCAGTATTCTGCTCACCAAATCTTGGCGGGAAAGAAAGTTTTCCATCACATTCCTTAAGAAAAGGAGTCATATTGGGTGGTGGTGCCAGGGTTTAACATTGGACTAAAAGGCTTTTGGGCAGTTGATGTTTCTGGAAATTGGCGTGTCTTTTTTCGGTTTGAAAACAACAACGCTGTTGATGTTGATTACAGCGACAATCATTGAGGAGTATAAAATGGCTATACACAATCCACCGCATCCAGGCGAAGTAATTAGAGAGCTTACAAAAAGAAAGCGAAATTGAAGTTAAAGCATTTGCGTGAAGAATATTAACAAAAGATGCAAAGAAAGATGCAGCTTGATATATATTAAGATAAGTATTATAGTTGGTATAATGATTAGATATATATCACAGAGAGGTAATAATTATGCAAACTGCAAAGATATTTCAAACCGGCCGCAGCCAAGCGGTGCGATTACCAAAAGAGTTCAGATTTAAAGGTAAAGAAGTCTATATTAAAAAAATAGGATCAGACGTTATTTTATCAAGCAAACCTGATTCTTGGAAAGATTTTTTCTTTTCTGATGAAAAAGCGTCTCCTGATTTTATGATAGATAGGCAAGACTTGGATTTAGAGGAAAGGAATATTTTTAAATGATTCAATATATGCTTGATACTGATATTTGCAGCTATATTATCCGGGAAAAACCGATAAAGGTTTTTAATCGGTTTGAAACTTTGGATATGGAGCGGCTTTGCATATCTGTCGTCACTTATGCTGAATTGATCTATGGAGTTGAAAATTCTTCATCAAAAAAAATAAATAGAACCATCGTAAATGATTTTGTAAATCATCTGAATATCATTGAATGGGACAGATCGGCAGCTGAACACTATGGAAAAATCAGAGCATCCCTTCAAGCCAGTGGCAATATCATAGGTGCAATGGATATGATGATTGCTGCCCATGCCGTAAGTCAACAAATGACACTGGTTACAAATAATGAGAAGCATTTCAAAAGAGTCCCAGCGCTTAATATTGAGAATTGGATATAAAAGAAGATGAGTACTTGTCAAAAACCATATTGGGGCTGCTGCTGGGTAATGCAGTGGATATTGCCGCCACCCAGAAGAATTTCTCTCGCTTCAACAGGGATGATTTTTCTGCCTGGAAAAACAGACTGAACAAGGACAATGGCCTCATCATCATGAGGATCATTAAAGACAGGCATGACAATCCCATTATTGGCGATATAAAAATTTACATAGGAGGCTGCAAGCCGTCCTCCTTTTTTTCTGATCATGCCATGACTGTTTTTTCCTATGCTTTTACTTTCTTCTTCAGACATATATAAAGGACCCGGTTGGTGAAGTTTATGGATGGTGAGGGTCCTTCCTTTTGCATCTCGTGCCTTTGATAATCTTTTAAAAGCATCCTGTGAAATTTCATTCTGAGGGTCGGTTGGGTCATCGGTCCAGTGGAGCAAAATCTCCCCCGGTTTTGTAAAACAGCAGAGATTGTCCACATGGCCATCGGTTTCATCCATCACCACCCCTTGCCCCAGCCAGATGATGGTGTCAACATTGAGATACGCTTTCAGGATGGATTCTATTTTTTCTTTTGAGAGGGAAGGGTTCCGGTTGGGGTTTAACAGGCATTGTTCCGTTGTCAAGAGCGTGCCTTCGCCATCGGTATGGATGGCACCGCCTTCAAGAATCAGGGGGGCCTTATAGCCGTTGACCCCGGCAATTTCCATGACGGCCCGGGCAATTTTTTCATCTTTGTCCCAGGGAAAATATAAACCGCCGTTTAAACCGCCCCAGGCATTGAACCCCCAGTCAATGCCCCGAACTTCTCCCCTCCGGTTTTTTATAAAAGTAGGCCCCACATCCCGCATCCAGGCATCATCGGCTTCCATATCCATGAGAGTGATATTTGAAACTGAAGCCAGGAGTGTTGCAGTATTTTCAAACTCTTGTTTTGAAACTCCCATCATAACCGGTTCAAACTGAGCAATGGCCTTTGCAACCGCTGCAAAGGCCATTTTTGCAGGCACGGCATTTTGCCGCCAATTGTCTTTCCTTTCCGGCCAGAGCATCCAGCATTGAGAATGCGCTTCAAATTCGCCGGGCATGGAAAACCCATCTTCACGTGGAGTGGTGTCAAAAATTCGAATCAATGAGATTTAACCCTTGTCCATGCCTGGTCAACAATTTTGTTGTTTTTCCCCAGATCTTTTACAAAATAAAGAGTTTTCATGGTTTCTGGTGTGGGCCAGATGCCGGGGTTCTGAAGGTCTTCCTTGTTCAGGAACGGAATGGCGGCATCATTGGGGGTGGCATACTGATTATAATTGGAAAGGGCTGCCCCGACTTCAGGCTCAAGCACCCAGTTGATCCATTTGTGGGCAGCCTCCATATTGGGCGCCTTTGCCGGGATGCACATGGAGTCAATCCAGATTTCAGTGCCTTCTTTTGGAACGATAAAACCAAATTTTTCAGGTTCTTTTTTAACCGTCTGGATAGAGTCTCCATTGTAAACAACGGCAGCATCTGCAACACCTGAGATGACATCATTCTTGCCGCCGACCCCGCCTTTGAATCCAAGGCATTCTTTTCTTTTTTTGGTTTCAATAAGAAGGTCTGATGCAGCTTTCAATTCTTTGGGATTGATTGAATTAAAATCATACCCAAGATAGACAAGGGCAATTCCCATCATTTCCCGGACAGAATCGATAAGATAAAAAGACCCTGGTTTCTTTTTCGGGTCAAAGATGATGTCCCAGGAAGCCACATCACTGTCTTTTAATTTTGCCTTGTTATACATGAGGCCCACGGTTCCCCATTGCCAGCCGACTGTGTATTTATTGCCCGGGTCAAAGGAAGTAGTAGAAAATTTTTTCCCCAGATTTTTCAGGTTGGGTATTTTGGAATGATTCAGGGGAACAATGAGTTTCAGGTTGATCAGGCTTGGGATAATGAAATCGGAAGGAATAATAATATCATACTGACCGAGGCCGCCAGCCTGGAGTTTTGCCATCATCTCCTCATTAGATTCATACATATCGAGTTTAACCTTAATGCCGGTGGCTTTTTCAAACTCCTTGGGCATGTTTTCCTCATCCATGTATTCAGACCATGTGAAAATTTTCAATTCTTTACCGCCACAAAAGGCTGGCCCTGAAAACAAAATCAGAACAAAAAGAAATGCCGGAACCAACAATAAAAATTTTTTCATTTTTTTCCTCCTAAATTTTAAGTTCATCATACCTGCTTTATTATAGCCTTTTTATTTTTTGTTTACTTTTCTTGTTATCCTTTCCATGCAGATCACAAGGATAATGGTCACCATCAGGACAAGGGTTGACAGCGCATGGATCTGCGGGGTGACAACCCTTCTGACCGCCGCATAAATATATAACGGAAGGGTTATTGAATCCGGGCCTGCTGTAAAAAAGCTGATGACAAAATCATCCAGGGACAGGGTGAAGGCCAGCATAGCACCGGCAACAATCCCGGGCATGAGCAGGGGTAAGGTGACTTTCATCAGCATATAAGTGGTATCGGCATAGAGGTCTCTTGCTGCTTCTTCAATTTCTTTGCCGATACCGGCAAGTCTGCTTCGGACCACAAGAGCCACAAATGCTGTTTGAAATGTGATGTGGGCGATGATCATGTTCAGAAGGCCAGGGTCGAAGATGGATGCAAAAGTTCTTAAAAAACCAAAAGCAACCACCATGGCAGCAGCAAAAATAATATCCGGTATGATAACCGGTAAATGCATGATCAGATCAAAGGCGGCGTTCATTTTCCGGGGCCAGGGGAAACGGTCCATACCGATGGCGAGGATGGTCCCGAGAAAAGTCGACACAAGAGTTGATACAACAGCCAGGATAAGGGTATTTGAGGCAGCCTTAAGAATGAGTTCATTTTCGAAAAGTTTGATATACCAGTCAAGGGTGAACCCTTTCCATGCAAGACCGTATTTGGAATCATTCACTGAAAAAAATGCAACTGCCATGAGGGGAAGGTATAAAAATGCCATGGTGGAAAGGGCTGAAATGCGAAGAAGCAAATTTATTTTTCTCATATGAGATCTACCCCCCTGTTTTTTCTTTTATATAGATATAGACTGATCAACGTTAATATCATGAGAGCCATGCTGATAGCGGCCCCAAATGCATAATCCCTGCTGGATCCGAACTGCTGCTGGATCAGGTTTCCGATCAGCATGTATTTGGCCCCGCCCAGAAGATCGGGAACAACAAACATGCCCATGGCCGGTACGATGGTCAGAATAATCCCGACGGACAGTCCCGGAAGGGTCTGGGGCAGGATGGCATGCATGAAAATTCTGAAATTGGATGCATAGAGATCCTGGGCCGCTTCAACAAGGGTCCAGTCCAGGCGTTCGATACTGGAAAAAAGCGGCAGGGCCACAAAGGGAAGAAACATGGATATCATGCCCAGATATACGGCAAGGGCGCTCGGATAAAGCGGCGCTCCTTCCGGTATCAGCTTCAGGAATGCGGCCAGTTTTGCAAAGGGGAGTTCCGGTGCAAGGATCAGAAACCAGGCATAGGCACGGATCACCATATTGGTCCAGAAAGGTATGATGACGATGGTAAGCCACAGATATCTTGTCCGCAGCGGTTTTTTTGCAATATAAAAACAAAGCGGATAGGAAAGAACAACAGACAGGCAAGTGGTCACAAGCGCAACCCATATGGAGCGAAAAAGAATATACACATAATCCAGGGTCCAGCCGAATATGCCGTATCCGATAAGACGAGTATAGTTTTCAAAACTGAATTCCCAAACAAGGTCACCATAGGTTCCCCTGCCGGCAAAACTGACCAGAATCAGGATCAGGCCCGGCAGGACGAGAAAAAGGATCAGCCACAGCATTCCGGGTGTCAGGAAAAAAAGACCCCTTTTTAAAAGTTTATGGCCGGTAATGAGCTCCCCGTACCAGATAATGAGCTTATTCATTGAGCACCGCTATTTCTTTGGGCGCAAGATCCAGCCATAGTTCATCCCCGATCTTGATATGGCTATAGGTACTGGTTCTAAGGCGGATGGGTCCCGGAGTCAGTGAAATATCGAGATTGGTCCCCCGATAAATGATTTCAGTGACGGTTGCCCGAAGACCATTCTTCACAGGCTCTGTGTCGGAAATCCGGATCCATTCAGGCCGTATGGCAATGAACCCTTTTTCCCATGATGGCGGCTTCTCCAGTTCAAATATGCCGATCTGTGTATGAAACAGGCCATCCCTGTAGTTTCCTTCAATGAGATTGGCAGATCCGAGGAATTCTGCAACAAACCTGTTTTTGGGAAAGTCATAGACTTCCGCAGGCGTTCCATACTGAATGATTTGCCCATCCTTCATTACGGCGATTCTGTCGGATACAATCAAAGCCTCATCCTGATCATGGGTGACAAGGATGAAGGTTTGATGGAGTTTTTGCTGGAGCCTTCTGAGTTCCACCTGGACCTGGGCTCTGAGTTTTGCATCCAGGGCTGACATGGGTTCATCCAACAGCAGCACCTTGGGTTCATTCACAAGCGCTCTTGCCAGGGCCACCCGCTGGCTTTGCCCACCCGAAAGCTGATGGGGGAACCGTTTGGTCATCTCACCCAGTTCCAGCATTTCCAGGGTATTTTTTACCCGTTTATTGACTTCAACTCCGGGAACCTTTCGTGAGCGAAGTCCAAAAGCCACATTATCAAAAATATTCAGGTGCGGGAACAGCGCATAACTTTGAAAAACCGTATTGATATGGCGTTTGATGGCTGGAAGACCTGTAATGTCTTCGCCATCCAGTATAATTCGACCCGAATCCTGAAGTTCCAGTCCGGCGATCATGCGAAGCAAGGTTGTTTTTCCACATCCGGAAGGACCTAAGAGTGTAAAAAACTCCCCGGAATGAATATCCTTTGAAACGTCCCGCACGGCATGAACTTTGCCGAAGGTTTTATTGATCCCCTTAAGACTTAAACCTTTCATGAGCCGATATTATATTCCTTTGTTGTTGAATAATAAAAAATTAAAAAAAAACCAGCGCAACACCATAGCAAAATTCTTTGATTTCTGAAAGTTTTTTTCAATTTGAAACAGCATCGCAAAACTCTATTTTTTTTCATCGACAGGGCGGATTCAATTGTTGTAGACCCTCACAAACACGGGCTCCAGCCCTATGGCTGTGGATGTATCCTGTTTATGGATCAATACACCTTCCGGGTGGAAAAGCCTTTGCCCAGGACATTGAAGGTGTTTTCTGTGATCAGGAATGCATCCGGATCAATATTAAAAGCGATTTCCTCAACTCTTTTGATCTGGTAATTGTTGACCACTGTCAGGATGATCTCTTTTTTTTCTCCGGTATAGCCGCCGGAACCTTTAATCAGGGTTGCGCCGCGTTTAAGCTTTTCTATAATTTCATTTACAATTTCCTTTGGATTTTTGGAGATGATGAAAATCATTTTTCTCTGGTTGAACAGGGTCATGAAATATTCCAAAACCTGTGAAGTGATATAGCTCATGGCCATGGAATAGAGGATCATATCGGTTTCTAAGAGACCGAAGCTCAACAAAAACAAGACAAAATTAAAAGAAAAATTATAGGTTCCGATGCGGATGCCGTATCGCTGGTTCAGGATGATGGAGATGATGTCATTGCCGCCGGCAGAGCCAAGGGAGCGGAAAATAATACCGGAGCCTGCCCCGATAATGGTCCCCGCTGCAATGGAGGCCAGCATCAGGTCCTTGACCGGAAATTCAAAGGGAATCAGGTCAATGACAAGGGTCAGGATAATGGTTCCGTAGACGCTATATAATAGAAACCTCTTGCTGATAAAAAGCCAACCGGCAATAAAAACCGGGATGTTCAAAACAAAATACCAGATACCCGGGGTGAGGGTTTTGGTATAATAATAAATCAGGATGCCGGTCCCGGAAAAACCGCCGGTTATCATGCCGTGAGGAATGACAATGGATTTCAGACCGATACCGATGATAACACTGCCAAGGGTGATTAAAAATAAATTCCAAGGGACTGAATAGCTTATTTTCTGAAAATTCATGGGGAACACCTCAATTTTAAAAATGATCCAGATAGTACAAAATGGATATTAATGCAAAGTTTTTTTAAAAGCGAATGAAAATAATTCTATCCCATATTCTGTTTTCCATGATATCATCACGCTGATATCCAACCGGCTATTCAAATAATATAAAAAAAGAGGAAAAACCATGGGCAATAAGGACTTTAGTTTTTACAGCGGCGGGCTTAAGGGTGCCGAAGAAACATTTGGTGAATGTGCAGAAAAATTCGGAATCAATGAAATCAATTTTTCTTTTGACGGTCATACCCTTTCCAGGAATAAGAATGTGACACTGCTCAGCGATGAGGAACTTAATAAAGGCAATATCAGCATGGAAATCGTATCGGTCCGGATGGGCAGACGGTATGCTCAGGCCGATAAGATCAGGAAGGTGTTTCAGACCATCTTTCATATGGTCAATAAAGGGTATCAGGTGTTTGCCGTGGGCTTTATTCAGGCCGATGGAACTGTTAAAGGCGGAACCGGATGGGGGGTTGAGCTTGCCAAGTTTTTCAACCGACCGGTCAGTGTTTTTGATCAGGAAACCAATGAATGGTATGCCTGGAAATCGGGTGAATGGGTTCAGGAGATTCCTGTAATTACCCATAAAACATTTTGCGGAACAGGGACCCGAAATCTTTCCGATCAGGGTACGGATGCCATTGAAGAGCTTTTCAATCGTTCGTTTGTGTAATAAAAATTAGCCAGGCCTCTTTATGATGTGATAATTCGATAGAGAGGCCTGACCGTTTTTTGCTTCCGGGAATATCGTTTGTCCGGACAGGGGTCGAGTCAGTCGGTAAATACTGTTATGGGAAGCACTTCGATATTGACATTTCTATTCCCGACAATTCCTTTCGCTGCTTCTTGAAGTCTTTCAATGACTTCAGAATCGGGTGCTCTGAGTCGCGTCGTTATATTTATATCATTCTCGTTCACAGAGACTTCAATATGAGGAGTAAGTTTAAATAATGATGCCTTAATGTTAGCGATAAGAGCCATATCATCCAGAATTTTCTGAGATTCCGGAGTGGTTTGAAAACAGTTCAACATTACTGTCTGACAAATAATATCTGCTGCATCTTCCGTTGTCAGTTTTCCAATGTGAATCAGCAGATCATAAAGATTCGGATTTGCCGTATCAATTCCATATAATGCGAGTCCCCACTTTTTTCTCTGTTCGTCATCGTTTTTAATAAACTGTTCCGCTTCATCCTTGGAAAGGTTTTCTTTATTCATCTTAAAGCGGATACGGTCTTCCATGTCGGCAATAATTCTGACTTTGAGAACGTGGGTGATATTTTGGACAAAAAAATGACCGCCCAAACCGTGATAAACAATATTGTCTTCACGCAGGTATTTTAAAAGCGCCGCCTTAATATAGGTAATATACTCCTCTTTGCCGTATGTAAACCGCTCTAGAATCAAAGGAGCATCATGGATGGCTCTACTCAGTTTTATTTCCGAAATGTTGAATCGTTCTGATGCTTCCAGCAAAACATCCCGTGAGAGACAGTCATATCCTAATTTTTTGGCAACACGTTCAGCAACCTCCCTGCCTCTGCTGTTCGATCCTCTTGAGATAGTAATGATTGCCATATCAGTCCTCTTTTTTTTCGAATTTTTTTGAGAATTCTTTGAAATCGTCGGTAAATTAAAGGGCAGACCAAGGCGGCCTGCCCTTGCAGGTTAGAAAAATGATGGCTTTGATTTATGCTTCGACATATTCCACTTCCGGCAATGGCTCGGATTTTTTCATTTCCCGAATTTCTGCGGCTCTGCCTTTGACCATGGCGGTCAAAATGATGACTACGCCAACCAACAATGCAATGCACATGGTGATAAAGCTTATTTTATCCAACACGCCTATCAAAGATTCATTCAGAGATGTCAGCCCTAACTGATTAAGATATTTTGGAATTGCCAGCCCTCTGCTTAAGGCTACAATCAGCATAATGGCTGCCATGACAACCTTGATCATATACTCTTTTACATAAGTTGTACCGATGGCCCCAAGCTGAACCCCAAGCAGTGATCCTCCCAGAATGATCAGAACAAGCCTGATATCCACCATTCCATGCATTGCCCAGTTAACCGTTCCACCAAATCCCATGACAAAAGCAACAACCAGTTCACTGGCAGATGCCACAAGACTTGTGGCCCCTATCAGGTAAATCATTCCGGGCACTCCCACAAATCCGCCTACGGCTATTGTTGCAGCCAGAACACCTGTGGCAAAACCAACCGGTAAGATAAACCATAAAGAGATTGTAAGATTTGCCTGTTTGAAACGGATCATAGGCGGCAGGTTTATAGCCTGAAGTTTTTTTGCCCAGGACGAAACCTTTTCTTCTCCGCCGCTTTTATATGTTTTCAATGCATCTCTGAACACAAAAGAGCCGACAATGACAAGGATTGCTAAAAATGACAGGCTGACATAGAGGTCAGACCCTGCCGGTCCCCAGAGTTTAAGAATAAAATGTTGAAGCTGGATGCCGGCTTGAACGCCAACGACAGCGAAAACGGCCATGTAAAGACCTAATTTGATGTCCACCTGGCCATATTTAAATCGTTTAAAAGCACCCACCATTGCTTTGGGAAACTTATGGCACATATTACTTGCAACTGCGACTGTTCCCGGCACGCCCAGACTCATCATGCCCGGTGTCAGGACAAACGCTCCACCCGAGCCGATAAACCCGCTGACAAGACCCCCGATAAACCCTACGACAAACAAAAACAAGATATTCATTGTATTCAAATCAATAAATTGAACCGCACTAGTAACTGTATCGTGCATTTTTTTTCTCCTTTATGGAAATCATTAAAAAATGGTGTTTAAGAGTTTTGGCTACATCCTGTGAAACGGGTTGACTCTTGCTTCAGGCTTGGCTGCATAAGCACGAGGTCTTGTTACTGGGCGTTTTGAAACCTGAATCGATTTTTTCTGATCAAGCTGTTTTCCAGTACTTTTTTGAGCTTCAATTCCCAACACCGACCATAGATTGCTGGCAAATGCGCCATGAACAAATGAAAATACAAACACTGTTGCAATAGGCAATGCCGCATACCATGAACCCCTGGTAAAATAGGTGGTAACGATATCAGCATTCATAAAAACGGCTGTATAAAGAATAGCTGACCCGATTCCATACCCCACCATTTTGCCCACAGGTTTTTTATTATTTTCCAATTCTGCCATAATGCTTTCTCCTCTTTGTTTATATTGTGTTATAAAACTATAGGCGGGAATACTGGAGTATCTCCCGATTTCCAATTTGTTTTGTTCTGAATCCGTGAGAATCAATTCTATCCCTTTGATTTCATTCATAATTTCTTCAACGGCCCTGCCGAATTCTCCGCACTTTACCTGATAGTTCCATTCCACTCCCTGTAAGGCAGCAGTTTCACGAAATCCGGCAGTTGAGGATAATTTAAATGCTGTTTTTATAAATAGATCGTGGGACATACTGCCGGTGTTGACATTGATCGCAATCAGTTCATATTTCAAACGTGATGCCAGTTGAATCGCATAATCCGCCATTGCAACAGGAAAAAAGTCTTCCTTTCCGATCATTAAAATTTTTTTATGGTTTTGCGGCATTTTTTTCCTTTTATGAATCCATTTATTATTGAAGTGAATCCATGTACTGTGGTATTTCCATGAATAATTGATATTTCAAATATTGTGCCACTTTGAAATTTTAAGATAAGGTATTGAAATTAATTGATATTTTAAAATTGAAGGATTTTTCTCCGAATAGGCGGTGTTGCATTATCGTTATGTCACTTTTGGAAATATTGAATTATGTCTTTATTTTCAAATAGATATGAAGTATTACAGGGAAAATCGATGCCGTTGCATTCAGCAACAGCTGGTCAATATCCTGTAACAATCCGTTAACCTGACTTTGGCAAAATGTAGATAAAAAGGATAATACGCATGTTCTTCCATAAATCCGATAAAGACAGACCTGAAAACCAGGAAAACCAGGAAATTGAAAAACTTCGCAATGCCATCGAAAAAACAAAATTAGACACCTCTGTGTCTTCTATGCTGCAAAGGGAATTGGAACGTCTGGAAAAGATGGACCCGGGGCTCCCCGAATACAGCATGGGACTGAATTATATTGACTATGTGGTTTCTCTTCCCTGGAACCGGTTTACCAAAGACAACCTGGATTTCAAACGGGCAGAAACAATTCTTGAAACCCATCATTATGGGTTAAAACACGTTAAAGAACGGATTTTGGAATACCTGGCAGTCATGACCCTTCATAGCCAGAGAAAGTTTCGGATACTTGTTGTAGATGATGAGGAGATATCCAGAACCAATATTGAACACGTTCTGAAAAAAGAAGGCCATCAGGTAGCAACTGCCATACATGGTCTGGATGCCCTGGAAAAGATGAAGGATCAGGAATTTGAAATTATTATTACGGATCTGAAAATGGAAAAAATGGACGGGATTCAACTCATCGAATCGGTCAAAGAAGTGTCGCCTGATACCGACATTGTTATGATTACCGGTTTTGCAACGGTAAATTCCGCTATTGATGCCATGAAAAAGGGTGCGGCTCACTATCTTCCCAAACCCCTTGATCTGGAAGAACTCCGCTCTGTTATCCGGCAAATTACGGAGAGCCGAAAACATCTGCAGATGACCCGAAGTCCGGTCTTATGTTTTGCAGGGCCTCCCGGAACAGGCAAAACATCGATTGGGCGGTCGATTGCCGAGTCTTTGAAGCGAAGATTTGTCCGGTTTTCTTTGGCAGGGTTAAAAGATGAAGCAGAGCTTCGGGGGCATAGGAGAACGTATGTTGGGGCCATGGCTGGACGACTGATGAACGAGATCCGGCGTCTTGGCGTTAAAAACCCGGTGTTCATGCTGGATGAGATTGATAAAATAGGACAGGATTTCAGGGGTGATCCGTCCTCTGTTTTGCTTGAAATCCTGGACCCGGAACAGAATACCCGTTTCAACGACCACTATCTTGAAATTCCGTTTGATCTTTCAGGCGTCATGTTTATTGCCACTGCAAATGTCATTGAAAACATGTCAGGACCATTGCTGGACCGTATGGAGATTATCAATTTCCCGGGGTACACGGAAAAAGAAAAGGTCCAGATTGCCAAACATTACCTTGTTCCAAAACAGATCAAAGAACATGCTCTTACTCATCTGAATATCAATTTTACAGATCAAACCATCATCAAAATAATTCAGGATTATACGCTGGAAGCAGGCTTGAGAAATCTTGACCGGGAAATATCGACCATATGCAGAAAAATTGCAAAATTAAGTGTGGAGAATAATGAGACCTCGGTTAAGATTGATCAAAAATCAGTTGAAAGTTTTCTCGGGCTGAAAAAATACAGGCATGAAACCGCAGGACAACAAAGCAGGGTAGGGATTGCCACAGGATTGGTATGGACTGAATTTGGCGGAGAAATCATTTTTGTTGAAGCCACCATGATGAAGGGCAGTCAACAATTGATTCTGACCGGTTCTCTCGGGAATGTGTTGAGAGAATCAGCCCAGACATCATTGAGTTTCATCCGTAGCAATGCAGATCAATTTTCCATTGATCCGGATTTTTTCAGAGCAAACGATATCCATATCCACATTCCCTCCGGTGCAATTCCAAAAGAAGGCTCATCCGCAGGAATAACCATTACTGTGGCGCTGATGTCACTGCTTACAAAAAGAGCTGCCAGAAGAGATATCGCTTTAACCGGTGAAATCACATTGAGCGGCAGAATTCTTCCCATAAGCGGTATTCGCGATAAGATGCTTGCAGCCCAGCGTGCAGGAATCAGAAAACTCGTTTTTCCGGAACAGAACAAAGCAGAGGTAGATCTTTTGGAACCTGATGTAAAAGAGGGGATGGAGATGATTTTTGCAGATGAGATGACTGTATCGCTGGTTGATTCAATCCTTATGCCCCAGTCATAGTTCGAGGTTGAACCGTCTTATTTTTCTCCAGAGAGAAACACGGTCAATGCCCAGTATTTCAGCAGCTTTGGTTTTATTGTTGTTGGTCTGTTCAAGAATCCAGACAATATAATCTTTCTCATTTTCATCAAGGGTCATGAATCTGCCCTGTTTTTGTCCTTGAATCTGGAACGTCATCTGTTGGATATCTTCAGGCAGATGTTTTTGCTCTATAACAGAGCCTTCAGTCAATGCAACGGCCCGTTCCATGATGTTTTCCAGTTCCCTGATATTTCCCGGAAATTGATATCTCATGAGAATTTCCATTACAGTGTCTGAAATCCTTTCAATATGCTTTCCCTGGGCCAAAGAAAATTTCTGAAGAAAATGGTTGCACAGCAGCGGGATATCATCTTTTCTTTCAGAGAGGCTTGGAACATTCATGGAAATCACATTCAAACGATAATATAAATCCTGACGGAAATTATCTTTTTCAACTTCAGCTTTCAAGTCCTTATTTGTTGCAGCAATCACCCTGATGTCAACCGGGATTTCATCTGTTCCGCCGACTCTTATAAATTTTCTCTCCTGGATCACCCGAAGCAGTTTCACCTGCATGGAAGGAGGCATGTCGCCTACCTCATCTAAAAAAACAGTACCCCCTGAAGCGGTTTCAAATAGTCCTTTTTTTATTCCCTTTGCTCCTGTATAGGCCTCTTTTTCATGCCCGAAAAGTTCATTTGCCAGAAGCTCTTCGTTGAATGCGGCACAGTTTACAGCCAGAAACCGATTTTCCGAACGGCTGCTTAAATGATGAATCTCTCTTGCAACCAGCTCTTTTCCTGTGCCGGTCTCTCCAAGTATCAAGACATTACAGTCTGTTGGCGCAATTTGGGCGATCAGTTTTTTTAATGCCTCAATTTTCGGGCTTTTTCCAATGATCAGCGGCGTCTTCTGCTGAAGTTTAACCTGTTGCTTGAGCTGAGCCACTTCGCGGGTAAGATCTTGTTTCTCCAAAGCCCTGCGAACTAAAATCCGTACCTCTTCAACATTGTATGGCTTGGGGAGATAGTGAAACGCCCCTTTCTGCATGGCTTCCACAGCAGATGAAATGGATGCAAACCCTGTTATGACGATGACTTCCGTTTTTGGATATTTTGTTTTCGTATATTCCAAGACCTGCATCCCATCGGTGGGCTGCATTCTAAGGTCTGTCAGGACCAGATCAAATTCTTTTTTTTTCAGCTCGCCAATGGCAACGGCTCCGTTTTCAGCGCAAACGGTTTGATAGCCTTCCCTGACAAGAATGTGAGAAAGATTATCACGGGCAATTTGTTCATCTTCAACAATAAGTATCAGGGCTTGTTCCATTCAGAATAGTTCCTTTTTCCCTTTATATAAATCTGTTCGATTACTTCATCAAAAGATAATTGTGGTTACAGTCCTATCCGGCTGTAACACTCCCTTCGTCAGGTTGTAACGGCAGACGGATAGAAAATCTTGTCCCTTCTCCCTCCTGACTTTCTGCTGAAATAGTCCCTTTATGTTTCTGGATGATGCCATACACCACTGAAAGTCCAAGACCGGTTCCTTTGCCGACTTCTTTGGTTGTAAAAAAAGGATCAAATACCCTGCCTATAATTTCTTGGGGAATGCCTATGCCTGTGTCTTCGATAGCAATTACCGCCTGTTGTTCAGCAACATCCGTTTTAGCAGAAATCCTGATATTTCCAGGCGGGTGCTGTATGGCTTGGATTGCATTCATTAAAAGATTTAGGAACACCTGCTGCATTCCCTGGGCGTCCATATAAGGCATGATGTCTTCCGGGATTTCTTTTGTAATATCGATCCCTGGCGGCACCTGACTTGAAATGAGGCGGACGGAATGCTCAACCACATTGTGCAATGATGTGGGAACAAAAGAAAACTCTTTTTCCCGTGAAAACTCCAAAAGGCCTTTTACAATGTCTCTTGCCCTGTAAACTTCATGCTCAATGTTTTTTAGCATTTTACCTGAAAACTCAGGATCAGCCTGAGTGATCTCCTCAATAAGAATTTGACATGATGTTGAAATATTGTTCAGAGGATTATTTAACTGATGCGCTATTCCAGAAGTTAAAATACCGAGAGAAGAGAGCTTTTCAGCCTGAATCAACTGTTTCTGGTGCCTTTCCAATACCGTAATCATGCGATTATAGGCTTCCAAGACCCGTTGTGTTTCATCTCGGGGTTCGGTCACAGTGAAAATTTCAAATTTACCTTCGGCAATTCTGAGGGTCTTTTCTTCAATATCCCGTAATGGTTTGATAATTTTTTTTGTCATCACCGTAATTAAAAAAAGTGCAACCCCAAGGAAAATGATGGCTGATGCAATCATCTGGGTTTTTAACGACTTGATGATTTTAAGAATCTGCTCCCGTTCAAACACAACCAATTCCTGGGATAATTCAACAAGCTGTTTCCCTTCTTCACGAAGTTGTTCTTCAATTTTTTTCAAGGCGGTTGAGTTTTCATTATCAGTCGTTTCGACAGCCATTTCGTCCATCAACCGGCTGTAAGTTATAATTTTTTTATAAAGACGTTCAATCTCTGACTTTCCTTTCAGATGCATCAATTCCGGCGCAATTTTTTCTACGGTCAGGATTCCTTTATTGATATATTCACGGTTCTCTTTCAAATCCTCATCAGCCCCGTAGAGCAGATAGTTTTTTTCATATCGCCGGATTTCAAGGATGATATTGCTCAAATCATCGGCAATCTCAACCACATGCTGTTTTTGTTCGATTTTATATAAGTGCTGGTAGGAAATAGAACCTGTAAACCCCACTGAAAGCACAAATATAACCATTCCCACAGTAATCTTTTGACGAATATTCAAATGAAACATGATAGCTATTGGAATCCTATAAAAAATGAGGTTGTATTTAATCCAAACAACGCCAAGGGGGATGATATTAAAGCTTAAGGCATATATCAAGCAAATTCTAATTTTTTGAAGAGAGTGCCGTTGCATTTAGCAACGCCTGGTTTCCTTTCTGCAATACAAATATAACTCTTTGTATTTACATAGCAATTAAAATTTTTACATCATTCATATTTCAAGATGCAACACTGTATCCCTGTTTTTGATTTTCTTTCCGTCAAACCAGTCATATCCAATCTCTCCTGAATGCTTTTATTGTCATTGGCTCCAAAGTTTTCGAATCAGTTGTTCACGGGTTGGTACAGCATATGCATTTTCATATTTCAAACATCCAACAGATTAAAAAAGGAGACCAACATGAAAACAGAACTATTACGAAGATTGGAAGACCTTATGGTTGCAGTAACTTTTGCTGAAAAAGGGGATCATGAATATGCCATCTGGGTCATGAGTCAGGATCAGGAGACAAAAAACAGGAAAACCGTCAGGAAAGATCTTAACAAACAGGTGAAAAAAAGACCCCAGATGCGGGCATAATTTTTAGAATTAAGGGATAAGAAGAATGAAGCAAGTCCTGCTTGCAATCAATGGTGATATTCCCACAAACGCAGTATTCCATTATTCAGTGGGCCTCTGCAAAAGAATCAATGCTGAATTGAATATCCTTCAGTTTGTTAAACAAGAAAAGTTTGCCCAATGCATTTCAAACACAAAAAAACGGGTGAAGCGCTTGGGTAAACTTCTTGAAGATTCTTTTGCAGGGATTGCATTCGCAGAGGAAGGAGTGCCCGATATGGCTGATGAATTCCTGTCCAGTGTATCAGGCCCTTTAAAAGAACTGATCAAAGTCAATCCGCCAGAGGTATCCGTAAAGGTAGCCGCGAGTACCGGCAATCCGGAAATAGAGTTATCAAATTATGTTGACAAGCATCAGGATATTATTCTGACGGTTTTTGATCCGTCAAGAGATCAACAAAACCCGTCTGAGCATTCTCTTGCACTTATTGAAAGAATAAGAAAAAATCTTGGCGTGCCACTTGTGGTGGTAAAGTCTTCATAGGTCTCACTCGGCATCCGCACTTCAATGCATATCCATCTATCGATCCAACCGACTATTTTAGAGAAAAATCATCTTCGAAAATTCTACTTGTTGAGAATGGCTGATTAAGGGTATAGGTATATTCCATGAAAAAACAGATTCTGATTATTGAAGACGAGGAAATTGCACGTAGAAATCTTGAGTATATTCTTGAAAAAGAAGGCTATCATGTTACTGCTGTGGATAGCGGCCTCAAAGGCCTGACGCTGATAAAATCCAGAAGTTTTGATTTGATTATCACTGATTACAAGATGAAAAAGGTTGACGGTCTCCAGGTTCTTGAACAGAGCCGAAAACTGCAACCCTATACGGAAGTGATCCTGATCACGGGGCATGCGACGGTTGACAGTGCCGTCACCGCAATGAGGGAAGGTGCATATCATTATATTGCAAAACCTTATCAAATCGAGGAAGTCAGGCGGATTATCCGGGAAGCACTTCTGAAAAGATCGCTTCAACTGGAAAATCTTGCCCTCAAGGATGCCATGAAAAAAGAGGTCCGGCCGCCGTTCATCATCGGCAACAGCCCGGCCATGAATGAAGTTAAAAAGAGCATTGCACAGATTGCAAAAACCGATATCAGTGTTCTGATCCTGGGTGAAAGCGGGACCGGCAAAGAATTGGTGGCCAAAGCCATCCATAACCAGAGCAACCGGAGCGGTCATGAAATGGTGGCCTTCAATTGCGGGTCCTTTTCCGAAGAACTCATGGCCAATGAACTGTTCGGCCATGAAAAAGAGGCATTTACCGGAGCCGGAAAGACCAAAAAAGGGCTTTTTGAATTTGCAGATAAGGGAACGGTTTTTTTTGATGAACTCGGTGATATGCCGCTGACCATGCAGGTCAAGATTTTAAGGGTATTACAGGAAAAAGAACTGATGAGAGTCGGGGGTACAAACACCGTTCCTGTGGATTTAAGATTTATCGCGGCCACACACCGGGATCTCAGGCACGAAGTGGAAAAGGGAACCTTCCGGCAAGACCTGTATTACAGATTGAATGTCGTCACCATTCAGCTGCCTCCCTTAACGGAAAGGCATGGGGATATTCCATTGCTGGCCTATCATTTTCTCGGGAAAAAAAGTAGGGAGATGGGCAAGGATATTAAAGAAATCGATCATTCGGCCATGGAGTACCTGATTCAATACAGTTGGCCCGGTAATATCAGGGAGCTTGAAAACGTTATTGAAAGGGCGGTTGCCATGGGAACCGGTGAGATCATCCATCCAGAATCACTTCCGGATCACATTACCCAACTTGCCATAGAGACTTACCGGATTACACCCGATGGTAAAATTCCCAACTTGAAAGAACAGGAAAAAAGATATATTCAATGGGTTCTTGAGAAAACAAATTGGAACAGATCCAGGGCTGCCGAGATCATGGAGATTGACCGGGTTTCACTCTGGAGAAAAATTAAGGCATTTGAACTGGAATAATGCTAAGTATCTTAAGGATATGTATATAAAGGATTTGTTAAATGAATCAGACAGGGAAAAAAACACAGGAATTGTTTGCTTCCGGCTTTTTTTGTGCGGAAAGCGTTTTAAAGGCAG
>JFJP01038148.1_pt1 | contig 19304 bp, 16 predicted proteins | sample 431651 | NCBI WGS metagenome assembly JFJP01 (sample SAMN02602958, study PRJNA72255) | Microbial mat metagenome, whole genome shotgun sequencing project. | biome: fresh water; feature: sink hole; material: water; isolation source: purple microbial (photo- and chemosynthetic) mats found in...
TAATGAAAGAAGGAATTGTAAAATTTTTCAATGACTCCAAAGGTTATGGATTCATTAAAGACACAGAAACTGAAGAAGAATATTTCGTACATGTTTCTGGAGTTGTAGACGAAATCAGAGAAAATGATCGCGTTACTTTCGATTTGCAAGAAGGTAAAAAAGGATTAAATGCAGTAAACGTTAAACTGTCATAGTTTAAGTACTTATTATTGAGATTTTAATCTTAAGCCCCGCAAACCGCGGGGCTTTTTTTATTTATGTTGTAAATCATCAAAATAACATTACCTTTGTAACCTGTTTACAAGGAAGTATTTGCATTGAATTACCTAAGTCTTTTTTTACAAAACCCTCATCCTGGTAAATTAATATTTACTCAGCGACCTGCCGTCAATACTATAAATACGTTCAACTCCGGGTCTATAACAAAAATTTTATAATGCTTACATTTAAAGAAACCGGTATCCGTGAGGAACTGATTAAGGCTATTGAAGAAATGGGATTCGAACAGCCTACTCCTATTCAGGAGAAAACCATCCCTGCCCTGCTTAATTCCAGTGGTGACATGATCGCCCTGGCCCAGACGGGAACAGGTAAAACTGCGGCTTTCGGCCTGCCGCTGATACATTTGGCCAACATGGATTCAAAAAAGGTTGAAGCACTTGTGCTTTGCCCAACCCGTGAGCTTTGCATTCAGATCACCAAGGATCTGGATAATTACTCGAAGTTCCTCAAAGGATTTCGCTCTACCGCTGTTTATGGCGGTGCCGACATTTCAAAACAAATCCGGGCCCTCAAAGATGGCTGCCAAATAGTTGTCGGAACACCAGGGCGTGCCATTGACCTTATCAACAGGAAAGTCCTGAAAATAAACGACATTAAATGGCTGGTTCTCGATGAGGCCGACGAAATGTTGAATATGGGTTTCAAGGATGATTTGGAAACCATCATGGCTGAGACGCCCAAAGAGAAGCAGACCTTGCTGTTTTCGGCAACCATGCCAAAGGAGATTTCCTCTATGGCAAGGAAATACATGAACAATCCTGCAGAGATATCGGTAGGAAAGAAGAATTCAGGTGCCGAAAATGTTCAGCACGAATACTATATGGTTCACGCAAAAGACCGTTATGCTGCTCTGAAACGTATTGTCGACATAAACCCCAACATTTACGGCATAGTATTTTGCCGCACACGCCAGGAAACCAAAGAAGTTGCCGAAAAACTAATTGCCGATGGCTATGATGCCGACTCTCTGCACGGGGATCTCTCGCAGCAGCAGCGCGATCATGTCATGAACCGCTTCAGGCTTCGCCATCTTCAGATACTCGTTGCCACCGATGTTGCCGCTCGCGGACTCGATGTTACCGACCTCACCCATATCATAAACTTCAACCTCCCCGATGAGCTTGAAGTATACATTCACCGTAGCGGGAGAACAGGCAGGGCAAGCAAGAACGGCACATCCATTGCCATTGTCCACACCCGTGAAAACCGCAAAATCCAGGAATTGGAAAGAATTATCGGTAAAAAGTTCACGAAAAAGCCTGTTCCCCTTGGAAAAGACATCTGCGAAAAGCAACTTTTCAACCTCATCGATAAATTTGAAAATATCGAAGTCGACGAGAACCGCATTGAGCAGTACCTTCCCGTTATTTATAAAAAGCTTGAATGGCTCGACCGTGAGAACCTGATCAAGCGACTCGTATCTTTGGAGTTCAATCGTTTTCTCGAATATTACAAGAATGCCCCAGACCTTAATGTTTATCAGTCCGACAGAGATGTTTACAAAGAGGAAAGCCGCGGTTTTTCGAGGGATGGGAGAAGAAGCCGCTCACGCGATGATTTTCAGGAAGGAAGAAAAAGCAGATCCAAGGACCATTCTCAGGATGAAAGAAAGAGCCGTAGCCGGGATGACTTTCAGGATGACTCAAGAAGAGAAAAATCGCAATTCTCCAGATTCTTTATTAATGTTGGCTCACGCGACAGCATGAATGCAGGGCGCATGATATCCCTCATAAATGAGCAAACCCGCAAACGAAACATCGAAATTGGCAAGATCGATATCCTGAAAAGCTTTTCGTTTTTCGAAGTTGACAGTCGTCATGAAAACGACATCATCAACTCATTCAGCAACTCTGAATATAACAACATCCCATTGCAGGTGGAGATATCCAAGCCAGATGTGAAAAAGCAGGATTGGAATGAGCTCCCCCGAAAAAAACAAGGAAAGAAGAAATCTGGTGCAAAAGACGAAAGAAGATAGTATCTTGCGCCACGGATTTCAAGTGAATTTAAAATTCTGAAACATGAACACGATTCAAAATCATTCATTTCATATTCCAGTCATGGGCATCGGATACACCATCGACACCCCAATAAAAGTGGCTCAATATGGCATTTCTTCGGTTATCTCACTGGTTGACGATATGCTGATAGAAAAGATGCGGGAATTTCACAGTCTTAAACTCGGGCTGCCTTTTCAGGAAATCAGCGATAAAATCGATGATTTCAGAGCAAAGAGGATTACAGCCTATCTTGACCTGATGGACACTATCGTTAAACAGAAGTTTGAGGATGTAAAGAATTCCCTGCTTAAAAAAGGAGAGGAACTCGAGAAATATTATAACATGCTTCCGGACTCTGCAGAAATAAAGGGCCGTTTTGACCAAATCATGAAGAGCCACAAGCTTACAGAAATGCGCAATTGGGTTAACAAAAACCTGAGTGTTGGCAGCATCGATGTAAATATTATGACCAAGCTCGACAAGGAGAATTACAATGGCGACGAGCTGCTTCCTACTGAGTTTAATGATGCGCACGCTGCACTTAGGGGATTTGCAAACAGCAGCCTCGAATCGGGAATTGTCTTGTCGGCGGGCATGAATCCAAGACTTTACAGTTACTTTGAGAAATTCGACGACTTTTTCCCTAATGAAAATGGGGAGATGAAGAAAAAGATTATCCTCAAAGTAAGCGATTACCGTTCAGCCCTTATCCAGGGCAAATTCCTGGCAAAAAAAGGACTCTGGATTTCTGAATACAGAATTGAATCGGGTTTGAATTGCGGCGGGCATGCATTTGCCACCCAGGGGTTTCTTATGGGTCCGATTCTTGCCGAGTTCCGCGACAACAGGCAGTTTTTGAACGACACCCTCTTTGAGATTTATTCAGCAGCTCTTAAGGATAAAAACAAGACTGTACCCACGGTAGTGCCTTATGTGAAGCTTACTGCCCAGGGCGGGGTTGGCACTTCGGAGGAGCATAATTTTCTCCTTAAAGAGTACAATCTTGATTCGGTTGGATGGGGAACCCCATTTATGCTGGTTCCTGAAATCTGTAATATTGACGATCATACCCTCAATTTGCTTTCGAAGGCTACGGAGAAAGATCTGTACGTGAGCAACATCTCACCCCTTGGTGTGCCTTTCAATAGCCTTAGGAACAACACTATGGATATCGAGAAGCAAAAACGAATTGAACTGGCCAAACCTGGTGCGACATGTGTGAAAAAGTACGCTTCACTCAGTAAGGAATACGGGAACAAAGCTATCTGCCTCGCTTCTCGGGTTTACCAGAGAAAAAAAATCCAGGAACTTGATGCCAGCAACGAAGATCCCGAAACCTACAAGGCAAAGTTCGAAGCCATAACCGACAAATCCTGCATTTGCAATGGCCTTGGCACTTCGGTATTGTTGATCAACAAGATGAATACCAAGTTGGAAGGAAAAGCTGTTGCTGTATGCCCGGGGCCAAATGCCGCGTATTTTACCGAAATAGTTTCGCTCCAGCGAATGACCGATCACATCTACGGACGAGCCAATATCATTAAAAGAACCGACCGGCCGCATATGTTTATTAAAGAACTCGGGCTTTACCTCGAGTATTTGAGCAACAAAATGGAGGAGACCGCCAAACCCTTCACTGCGAAGCAGATCGAATACTTCAATGAGTTCGCTTCAAACCTGAAAGACGGCATTCGTTATTACCAAAAGCTTTTCGCGGAAAAAGTCTTTGCCGGAAAGCAACTTCAATCCGAGCTTGCCCTTGCCGAAAACACCATAAGTGAATTCGATAAGAATTTGCTTCTGCAGGCACTCCCGCCAGCCAGCAAATAAGCAAAAGCCCGGAACAGCATTATTGACAACAGGTATCGGATGGAATACAGAAACCTGAACGAATTTAAAGAAAGGATGAATATAATGGCCGGAAACGGCGAATCCTTTCTTTTTATTCTTGATTACCGTTTGAAAACCGCCATCCTCCTCCCTATCGAAGAATGCCTGAAGTATGGAATATTATTCGATATCGAAGGGGTAAGCAATGCTCCGGAATCTGCCGATCACATTGATATTCAATTAAAAAAGAATCCCATTCCGTTTGCGGAATATCTAAAGTCATTTCAGCAAATACAAACTGCGATACAAAAAGGCAACTCATACCTTGCCAATCTCACCTGCTCTACACCCATCGAAGCAAATGCGAGCCTGAGTGAAATTTTTGGTCAAAGCGCCGCTCCCTATAAACTTTTGTTCATGAACCAGTTTCTGGTGTTCTCCCCCGAATGCTTTGTAAAAATAAGCCAGGGCAAAATAAGTACATTTCCTATGAAAGGCACTATTGACGCGTCATTGGACAGGGCTGAGGAACTTCTGATGCACAATGAGAAGGAAACCGCTGAGCATGCCACCATTGTTGACCTGTTGAGAAACGACCTGAGCAGGGTAGCCTCCAATGTACAGGTGGAAAAATACCGTTACATCGAAAGAATCAATACATCCGGGAAAAGCCTTTTACAAATGAGTTCTGTTATTTCGGGGGATTTGCCTCCTTCGCATCGGGATACACTTGGCGACCTGATTTTGGAACTGCTGCCGGCAGGCTCGATTTGCGGTGCACCAAAACAATCGACCCTCAATATTATAGAAAAAGCAGAAAGCCATGAGCGTGGCTTTTACACCGGCGTTTTCGGCATATTCGACGGAGAAAGCCTGAACAGTGGAGTGATGATACGCTTTATTGAGAATCAGGGAGGGCAACTGTTTTATAAAAGTGGAGGCGGCATCACGGCAAAAAGCGATCCCTGGGAAGAGTATCAGGAACTAATCGATAAAATATATGTGCCGCTTAATTGAAACCATAAAAATCCTTGACGGAAAGGCAGAAAACATTTTCTGGCACAATTACCGGCTCAATGCCTCCCGTCACGTTCTGTTTGGACAAACCATCAAAATTGACCTGGGCACTTTCATTACTGTTCCTGAAGAATATTGTATCGGTGAAGTGAAATGCAGGATTACATACAATGCATCGATCGAGGCCATCGAGTTTGAATCCTATTCTTTCCGAAGGGTGAAATCCCTGAAAATTGTTGTCGACAACGAAATTGATTATGCGCATAAATACCTTGATCGCAACAGAATTCAAAATCTTTTTTCTCAGAGAGAGGATAAAGATGATATTCTGATCGTAAGAAACGGTTGTCTTACCGACAGTTCGTATTGCAACCTTGCGCTTTGGGATGGCAAGCAATTCCATACTCCTGGTTCACCCCTCTTAAAAGGAACAAAACGAAACAAATACCTTTCAGAGGGTATACTTGAAGAAAAGAAAATAAAAGCCGATGAATTAAAAAACTATCAGGAAATCCACCTGATAAATGCATTCATGGATCTTGGCAGAAACATTGTTTTAATCAAAGACATCTTGTAAATAAGCATCCTCGGCTTCAAGCGAAGAGCCGTCGCCCGGATTAATCTGCAAAACACTTTTTGCAACCCTATCCATTTCATTGCTGCGCAGCGAAAAAACCCCTTTTGGCAAAAACAAAGCCTCGAAGAATTCACTCTTCGTATGTCATACAAAAAGAGAACCTCCTAGCTCTCGCTCAAAGGTTTGAAACCCTCCCCGAAAACATCAAAGGCATCAAACACTGTAAGGAAAGCTTCTTTGTCGACTTCCCAAATAAACTGCTGAAGAATTGCCATTTCCCTTCGATTCAGATTTACAAAAATCATATTGCGCTCTTGCCCTTCATACATGCCTTTTACGGGAATTGCTGTGGCTCCCCTACTCATATCTGTTATGATTTTTAATCGTATTTCTTCGTATTTGTCGGAAATAATAAACAAGGCCTTGTTGTAATTCACCCCTTGCATGGTGGCGTCAATAACTTTTCCTGTAATAAAAATAACAATCCAGCTGTAAAGGGGAATTTTCCAATCTCTAAAAGCAACAAGACCTACGATTACAATAACAGAATCCACATATATTAAAAGCTGCCCAAGGGATTGCCGGGTATATTTTGCAATAATCATTGCAATGATATCAGAGCCCCCTGAAGTTGCCTTCGATTTAAAAATAAGTCCGAGGCCAAAACCCACCAGTACCCCACCAAAAATGGTAGCAAGCAAAGGGTCGTTTTCAACCAGCGGTTTGTCTCCCCAGAAATAAGTCTGAAGATCGATAAACCCGGATACTAGGATCATGCCGATAACTGTTTTGATACCGAATTTAGGACCGAGGATTTTTATTCCCAGGAGGGTTAAAGGGATATTCATTATAAGTCCCATGATACCGATAGGAAGTCCATCGGGTGCCCAGGAGAAAACCCCGACCGTTAAGTGATGGATTACAATGCTTATTCCGAAGATTCCTCCGGGAACAATTTTATAGGGGGAGATAAAAAAAACGTAACCTGCCGCCATAATGAATGAACCAACTGTAATCAGCAGGTAATTTTTAAACCATTGACCGGAAAAAAGTTTTTCCTTTGTAATGAACGCCATAATTGTATTTTTGTAAGTTGTTTCTGTGGCGCAAAAGTAAAAGATTCCCAACAATAATTACAATCTTTTCAATGGTAAAAACCGAAAGAGTTCATGTTCTAAAAGAGGGAATCAAAAAACCTGGTCCTGTTGTCTACTGGATGAGTCGCGAGCAGCGCGTCAATGAAAATTGGGCAATGCTTTTCGCCCTTGATCTCTCAGTCAAACTGCAACAGCCTTTGACAGTGGTCTTTTGTCTTGCTTCAAATTTTCCTGGGGCAACTTTGCGGCACTATGACTTTATGCTCAAGGGTCTGGAAGAGGTAGAGGCAGGCCTGCTGAAAAAAAACATTCCTTTCTACCTGCTAATGGGCTCCCCTCCAGAAACTTTGGCTGATTTCATTGCCGAATATGGAATATGTCATGTAGTTACCGATTTTGATCCCCTAAGTATAAAAAGAAAGTGGAAAGGCGACCTGCTTACAAAAACGACTGCTTCGGTTTACGAAATCGATGCGCACAATATTGTTCCCTGTCGCATTGCCAGTCAGAAATGCGAATTTGGCGCATATACCCTTCGCCCGAAAATCAAAAAGCGACTGCATGAATTTCTGGATGAATACCCAATGCTTGCAGTCCAGAAAAACCAGGGCTCCTTCCCCTTAACGAAAAACGATTGGATATCAGCGCTTCAATTCCCCTTGTCAAACCCAGAGATACCTCCGGTTGAGTGGATGAAGCCGGGAGAGGCTGCCGCAAAAATCGCATTGCAAACTTTTTTGGATCAGAAACTTGAACGATACAATGAAAAAAGAAACGATCCCAACGAGGATGCAACCTCACAACTCTCGCCCTACCTGCATTTCGGACATATCTCCGCCCAGCGGATAGCACTCGAAATCATAAAGAATCTCCCCGGAAATCCCAATACGGAAAGTTTCCTGGAGGAATTGATTGTAAGACGGGAATTATCCGATAACTTTTGCTTTTACAACCATCAGTATGATAGTTTCGAGGGATTCCCCCAATGGGCCCGAAAGACTCTCAACGAGCACCGACACGACGAGCGGGAATATCTTTATGGCTTTGATGAATTTGAAAACGCACGAACTCACGACCCTCTCTGGAATGCTGCTCAACTGGAGATGGTGAAATCCGGGAAAATGCACGGCTATATGAGAATGTATTGGGCCAAGAAGATTCTCGAATGGACCCAATCCCCTGAAGAAGCAATGGATTTCTCGATTCGTCTGAACGACCGTTATCAGCTCGACGGGCGCGACCCCAATGGTTATGTGGGCTGCGCCTGGTCAATTGGCGGGGTGCACGATCGGGCCTGGGCCGAACGCCCTGTGTTTGGTAAAATAAGATTTATGAATTACAAGGGTTGCAAACGAAAATTTGATGTAGACAAATACACCCGAAAATGGCTTTCCAAAACGAATCCACTCACTTTATTTTAGCCATGCACATTCCAGGTCACTAATACAGATAAGCATCCCAGGGAAAATCAAATGTGAGCTGAGTATAGGAATTATTGTGCGTTTTCGGACAAAAAATAACAGAAGCGGACAATAAATCAGCCATTATTGTGGGAGAATCATATACTATCGCGCTATATTTGTGCAACTTAGTCACAATGGCATAATTCATGGGCGCACTTTTAAGTAGCCTGCAGAAAAATACAATATGCTGATTTTTTTGTTTCTTGCCATAACATACTGAAGCAGCCTAAAACACAAAATCCAAGGAATGATCAGAAATTACATTGTTACAGCCTTTCGGAGCATTATACGGCAAAGAGGTTTTTCGCTAATCAACATACTTGGTTTGACGATTGGGCTTTCGGTTAGTTTTCTTATCCTTTTCTATGTCTTTGACGAATTGAGTTTCGATAAATTCCATTCCGGCTCAGACCGTATTTACAGACTCGTCATAAAAGGGACAATGGGTGAGGATAACCTTCAGGCAGCCGTGACACCCAAGGCTCTGGCAGGAAAACTTATTAAAGATGTCCCCGAAGTTGAAGTCGCCACCGTTTTTGACATTGAATCCTCTAGTTTTCTAATGAAGATTGGTGAAAACAAACTCTACGAAAGGGATTTTTTATATGCAGACACCTCTTTCCTTAAAATTTTTAATTTCCCTTTACTGCATGGCGACAAAGTTACTTCCCTCGCCCTGCCTTACTCAATAATTTTGTCTGAAAGTTTCGCACAAAAATATTATGGATTAAAAAACCCTATGGGCGAGCTCATAAAAATAAATGAACAAAGGGATTATGTAGTGACAGGTGTTTTCAAAGACCTGCCGCCCGAATCCCACATCAGCTTTAACTTCCTGATTTCCATGGAAAGCAAGGTTTGGGACCAAGGCGCAAAACTCATGGAGAACTGGGAAACCTTGAATTCATATACCTATGTGAGAATGCATGAAATGGCAGATATGCACGAGTTTCAGTCTAAACTTGACACCATTCTGCTTCACAATTTATTGAATAACGAAAGGGGTGTTAACGTTGATCTCAGGATTTATCCTCAGCGAATTACCGACATCCATTTACAATCCAATCTCCTGGGCGAAATCAAAGAAAATGGCGATTTAGCCTACATTTTTGTCCTTTTGGCTATTGCAACGGGTATCATATTGATCGCTTCGATCAACTTCATGAATCTTTCAACTGCCAAATCGGCAAGCCGCGCCAAAGAGGTGGGTATCCGGAAAATTCTTGGGTCACAGAAGTCAATGCTTATCGGACAATTCATGAGTGAGTCGGTACTGATAAGTCTCATTTCCTTTATTCTTTCGCTGGCGGTAATTGAACTGTCTCTTCCCCTGTTTAATGAAATCACGGGTAAGGAAATGGGCATTAACTATCTTTCTGACTGGAACATGTTGTTGTTTCTGTCGATCGCGTTGCTAACCGGCTTTCTCGCAGGAAGCTACCCCGCTTTTTACCTATCATCGTTCCAGCCGATAAAAGTCCTTCAAAACCGCATGAAACTTGGAAAAGCCGGAAACCTGAAACTAAGGAACATATTGGTTTTCATACAGTTTGCCATATCAACCGGTTTAATCATATGCACCATTATAATATACCTGCAACTTGATTACCTGAGGTCAAAAGAGCTTGGATTCGACAAAGAAGCTGTTGTATCGGTTGAGCTTCGGAATGACGATCTCCGGCAAAATGCCAGGGTGCTCAAGGAGGAAATTACAAAGCTCGAGGGAGTGGAGAGCGCAAGCCTTTCAACAACATACCCGGGAAGAGGATTAACAGGCAGTTCTTTTACACCTGAAGGAATTGACGAAAAAGACCCTTGGCTGATTTTCAGTTTTCATGCTGATGAGGATTTCACGGAAAATACCATGCGAATGAAAATCGCTGAAGGAAGAGGCTTCCGGAAAGATTTTATTAGCGATACCAATGCAGTACTGATAAATGAAACTCTAAAGAACAAATTGGGTTGGAGCGACCCTATCGGAAAAAAAATCAGACCCAGTTACCCCGATGACAACAACATGAAGCAGGAGTATGTCGTAATCGGAGTTATCTCAGATTTTCATTTTCAATCTCTCCACGAAACAGTTGATCCAATAATGATCCATCTTCTCGGCACCTCTCCTCAATTGCTTCTTATCAGGATGAATCCCGAGCTGCAGGGTGAAACCCTAAAGAAAATCGGTCAGACCTGGAGCAGGTTAAACCCCGACCATCCGTTTGATTATGACTTCCTCAACGATTTCTTTGAAAATTTCTACTATTCGGAAAAACGAATTGGCCGTATTCTAATCTACCTTACACTTTTCGCTATTTTCATTGCATCGATAGGGTTGTTGGGGCTAGCCTCGTTCACTGCCGAGCAGCGCACAAAGGAAATAGGCATACGTAAGGTTATGGGAGCTTCGGCTTTTGCAATTAGCTTAAGACTCTCCCTGGAATATTTAAAAATGATTTGCCTGGCGGGCGTGCTTGCCTGGCCAGCTGGCTATTTGCTGATGCACTTCTGGCTTGAGAAATTCTCCTATCGCACGGAAATCCCCTTATGGCCTTTCATCCTTTCAACCGTTATTACAACAATATTATCTCTTTTAGTGGTTAATTTCCAAACCATTAAAGCAGCTAACTCAAACCCGGTTGAATCTTTGCGGTACGAATAAAGATGCGAGTTGGCACAATCCGCATTACTCCCAGAGAACTGGCTCCACAGGCAGAACTTTAGGCTCGGGGAGAATTACCGGAGAGGCAATTTCACAAGCCTCAGCCTTTATCTCAAAATTCTCTTGATATTTCACCAACATAAGGGAGCGATTCTCAAATCCTCCGTTCTCACTAAGCGGCATAAAATAAAAATCGTTCATTAGGCTCTCCCCTCTATTTTCATTGAGATGCAGAATAAACCGCTTTCCATGTAAACTATAGGCTTTAAGGAAATGGTAGCTCACATCGTAACCAAGAAAGGCATAGGACCCTCCTTTTTTTGTAAGAGTTACCGGCTCAGCATAAAAAGAATCCCTGAAATCTTTCAGGAAATCTTTAACTTCAAGAGATTCATAACTAAAATAATACGGACTGAAATAGGCCAATGAGAGCTTGTGAAAATAGACAAAGTCAATATTCTGGTAAGTATTCCAATGGGGCATGCCAACAACTGAGATATTGTAGGTTTTCAATTGAAAATACAGCTGCGTAATAACTGTACTTACAAAGGCTTCATCGGTTTCAGGAATAACCACCAAATTGTGTTTGTCATTCGATAAAACTTTTTGGATTACGTCCGTCAAATTGGTTTTTTTTGTCCTGTCGTACAATACTTCCCTGATGAATATGCTATCTTGAGGAAACTGCATGCGCAACCTGCTGAGAATATTCCCCTTCAGATAATTATACTTTATCAACTCGATACTATCGTTGCTATGAATTAATACGATGTTCTTATCAGTATGCTGAGCCACATAATTAGCCATGCTTTCAAATTCTGTTCTATACCCAGTATTGAGCTGAAAAAAATAAGGGTTCTTGTCAATCTGTCCTGTCTCTCCCGAAAAAGGCGAAATCATGGGGATACGATTTGCTTTTGAAAACTCGGAAACGATCTCCACATTATAAGAATAAAAAGGGCCGATAATAAGGTCGATATTTCGGAAATCCCTCGAATTAATTATTTCACGGGTTCGGCTGGGACTTTTCCAGGTGTCGAAAATAAACACATTCACCCTAACACCTTCTTTTCTAAGAGCATCGAGCGCTAAAAGACTCCCTTCCATAAACTCAAGAAAATTCCTGGACGACAACATCTGATCATTTGGGTTGATGGTATTATCAAGGTTGATATTATCATCTCGGGTGCTACCCTGAACCTCGGAGGTAGCAATTTCCTCAGCGGATCTGAAGTTAAAAGGAATCAGATAGGCAACGTTAAAGTCCCTTCCTGAAATTGGAGGCAGGCTGTCAAGATAAAAACTGTAATTGGCAGCTATTTTCACAGTGTCATACAGTGAAATTTCAAGCTTCAAGCTGTCGTCCTTTTCCCTTTCGGGCGCAGCTATGATGCCCTCGCCCATACCCGGCCGGGGGATCTTAAGCATCTGTCCATTCTTGGGGTACTTAGCCACCAGCTCCGGATTATACTTCTTCAATATCTCCTCGGAAATACTGTACATTCTGGCAATTCCGTAAACAGTTTCCCTCCTTCTAACTTTGTGATAAATAAAACCATCAACAACCGCTTCAGTTTTTTCTCGGGGGATATTAATTAGCTGCCCGATTTTAATATCATGGTTAACGATAAGCGGATTGGCTGCTTCCAGCTCTTGGATGCCGATATTGTATCGTTTTGCGATGGAATACATGGTTTCGCCCTGCTTTACCACGTGCTTGAGATAGCTGGTATCGGCCGGGTAAGTCTGAAGATTCTGTTGATTCTGAGGAGTTGAAATCGCATTAGGTACGGCAACAGGGATTTTTAAAAGCTGTCCGATGTGCAGACTAATCTCTGCACCCGGATTCTCTTTAGCTATAAGCGATTCCGAAACTGCATAGGCTTTGCTTATTGAATAAAGCGTTTGCCCAGCCTTAACCACATGCATATAATAAACCCTGCCTTCGATAACAACCTTGTTTTCGGAGCGTGTAACGGTTACCTGGGCGAATGCGTCCCAAAAGAAGCTTAAAAGAATTCCGGTTACAAAAACAATCCTTGATAGATTTTTTAGTTGCATTTTCGTTTTGACTTATGACACTTAAAAGTAAAATTGCACAAAGGTGCAAATAAAATGGGTATGGAGCACCGCTTCAAATACTGTGCCCGACCAAAAGCAAAGCGAATGGATATTCTTATTTGTAGGTTTTCAAAAATTCATTGATATTATTGAAAATCCGGCTTTCGATTTCGTCTGTTTTTGCACGCTTGAATTTCTCGCCGGTGATATTTTCAAACAACTCGATATATCTCTCCGACACCATTTCAACAAAATCGTCAGTCATTTCAGGAACAGTCTGCCCTTCCTTCCCCTGGAAATTTCGCTCAATCAGCCATTGGCGCACAAATTCCTTGGATAATTGTTTTTGTTGCTCTCCCTTTTTCTGTCGTTCTGCATATCCCTCGGCATAGAAGTACCGGGAGGAATCGGGAGTATGAATTTCGTCAATTAAAATAACTTCGTTTCCGGCCTTTCCGAATTCATACTTGGTGTCAACAAGTATGAGCCCGCGTTCTGCAGCCATTTCGGTACCTCTCTGAAAAAGCTTGCGGGTATAATCTTCGAGCTTTGAGTAATCGGATTCGGAAACGAGTCCGCTTGAAATTATTTCGTTCCGGGAAATATCCTCATCATGTCCAAAAGCCGCCTTAGTAGTGGGCGTGACGATGGGTTCAGGAAGTTTGTCGTGCTCTTTAAGTCCCTCGGGCAACTTCTCACCACAAAGTTCTCGCTTGCCTTCCTGGTATTCTCTCCAGGCATGTCCAGTAAGGTATCCACGTATTACCATCTCCACCTTATAAGGCTCGGCAAGCCTCCCGGCTGTAACCATTGGGTCAGGGGAGGCAATCTTCCAGTTTGGAAGAATATCCAAAGTCGCATCTAGAAATTTGGTAGCAATTTGGTTCAGCACCTGGCCCTTAAAAGGTATACCGCGGGGAAGGACAACATCGAAGGCTGAAATCCTGTCGGACACAACCATGATAAGCAATGAGTTGTTTATATTGTATACATCGCGTACTTTACCAATGTAAAGGTTTTTGAGACCCGGGAATTCAAAATTTGTTTTTACAATTGCTTGTTTCATATTCTGACAGTATAGGTTTATTTTTTTTCGCTTTCGCCATGTTTTGCATAAGCATCAACAATAGATTTTACCAGGCGGTGCCTTACGATGTCTCTCTGATCAAAGTGAATTACGGAAATCCCCCTTATTCCAGCCAGAATTTTTTCAGCCAGAATAAGCCCCGAATCCTGAGCTTTAGGCAAATCGATTTGTGTCACATCCCCGGTAACAATAAACTTCGCATTTTTACCCATCCGGGTAAGAAACATTTTAAGTTGGTTAACTGTGGCATTCTGCGCTTCATCGAGAATAACAAAGGCATTGTCGAGGGTTCTTCCCCGCATATAGGCCAGGGGAGCAATCTGAATAACGCCTTCTTCCATAAAGGTCTTAAGCTTCTTGGAAGGAATCATATCGTTAAGAGCATCGTAAAGCGGCTGAAGATACGGGTCCAGTTTTTCTTTGAAGTCGCCGGGCAAAAAGCCCAAACGCTCGCCAGCTTCAACAGCCGGACGGGTAAGCACAATCCTCTTGACCTCCCTCATTTTCAACGACCGCACCGCAAGGGCTATCGCTGTGTATGTTTTACCAGTGCCGGCAGGCCCGATGGCCAACAAGAGATCATTTTTCATGCATTCCTCAACCAAAACCCTTTGGTTTGTGGTCTGCGCCCTAACCGGCTTTCCACTCTCCCCATAGAGAAGCACATCCTTCTCGTCGGTTTTAGTAAGTTTTTCAGAGGTATCATCACTCATCAATAGCTCATCGATTTCCTCAAGTGAAATGGTATTGTAGCGATGGAGGAAAGAAAGAATCCCATCTATTTTATCTTCAAAAACCTCTATATCAACCGCCTCCCCACTAACCTTGATTTCATCGCCTCGCGAGAGAAGTTTTAATTTGGGAAAGTGCTGCCGTATCCTGTCAAACCGAATGTTATTGACTCCCAGAAAATCCAGCGGGCTGACGCCTTCCAAATATATTATCTTCTCAATCATGAATTTGAATTATATTCATTACTTTTGATCAGCACAAATTAAGGTGTTTTTTTTAACTTTTCCATACAACAAACCCTACTTCCTAACCTTAAAATGTCAATAATTACCCTTACATCCGACTGGAGCACCAGCGATTTTTATGTTGGGGCCGTAAAAGGTAAAATACTGAGCCGATGCAGCACAACCCAAATAATCGATATAAGTCATAAAATACAGTCGTTCAATACCACGCAAGCCGCCTTCGTTGTAAGAAATGCCTATCCCAACTTCCCTGCCGGAACCATACACCTCCTATTCATCAACACCGAGCCATCCCCCGAAAAACCTTGTCTTGCAGTCAAGGCGAACGGTCACATCTTTATTGGAACCGACAACGGGGTCTTTAGCCTGATTGTTGGTGAGAGTGCAGAGAAAATAATCAAATTACCCCTAATCAATTCCAATTCATACTCCGCTCTTGATATATTTTGCGATGCGTCCGCCAAACTTGCCAATGGTGCCGATATTACGGAATTGGGAATCGAGGTTAATGCTTTCCATGAAAGGATGAAGTTCAGACCCACCATCGAAAACCAAACCCTTACAGGAAGCGTGATCTATTTGGATTCATACATGAATGCGATAACAAACATTTCAAGAGATCTGTTTATAAAGATATCCCAGAGCCGAAATTTTGAAATCTACGTTCAAAGCAAGCATTACAAAATCACCCGTATTTCTGAAAACTACAACGAGGTGCCGGTTGGTGAACTTCTTGCACTTTTCAATTCGGTTGACCTCCTCGAAATTGCAATTAACAACGGAAATGTGGCACGGCTGCTGAATCTCGACACAAACTCAACGGTACGGATCGAGTTTAAGGATAAAAACAATTAGAAAAGCAAAGAAGATGAATTCCAGAGAGAAAAAACTAGAGGCTTTTGGCCGTCTGCTCGACATTATGGATGAGCTTAGGGAAAAATGTCCATGGGATCGTGAGCAGAGTTTCGAAAGCCTCAGAAATCTCACCATTGAAGAGACCTACGAACTGGCCGACGCGATTCTTGAAAAGGACATGAATGGGATTCGCAAGGAAATGGGAGACGTGTTGTTACATATTGTTTTTTACGCCAAGCTCGGATCCGAATCGGGAAAATTCGATATTGCCGATGTCTGCAACTCTCTTTGTGAAAAACTGGTTTTCCGCCATCCCCATGTCTTTGGCGATACAAGGGTGAACGATTCGAAAGATGTGCTGGAGAACTGGGAAGATCTCAAAATCCGTGAAGGAAACAAAACTGTTCTGGGAGGAGTGCCAAAATCGCTTCCTGCCATGATAAAGGCCAACCGGATTCAGGACAAGGCCAGGGCTGTAGGGTTTGACTGGGACTTGCGCGAACAGATATGGGAAAAAGTTGACGAAGAGCTCAACGAACTCAGAGAGGTAATTACCGAGGGAAACCAGGATCGAATTGAAGATGAGTTTGGCGATTTGTTTTTTTCAGTAATAAATGCGGCACGACTTTACAATGTCGATCCGGAGACTGCCTTGGAACGGACGAATAAGAAATTTGTAAAGCGCTTTAATTACCTCGAGCAGGAAACACTTCACAAGGGACGAAGCCTTCGCGACATGAATCTCGACGAAATGAATGAAATATGGGAGAAGTCGAAAGCGTTTGATGATAAGACTAAGCCTTAAGGCATTACTTCTTTGGTTTTGCAGCTGGTTTTTTGGCTGTTTTTGGTTTTGGATTCTCCGCGGTAGCTTCAAGTTCCTCATTTTCAGAGGTTGTGACTGCAACATCCCCATCCGTCTTAACTTCTTCGGGGAGGTTTAAAAGGTCTAATCCGTGTAAGATATTATACCAATTGAACACCTTTTTAATGTCGGAGGCGTAAACCCTTTTCCTGTCAAAATCAGGAAGGATATCAGTAAAATAAGCCAGTAGGATCTCGGGGGATGATTTCGCATCAGGAGCAAGACCGCCCGATTCTTTCTCGTAGATTTTCGAAAAGATATCTCCCAGAGGAGCTTCCGCTGTTTCAGTAAATATGGCGATATCCTCCAATGCACTAACCTTGGCAGAGGCATAGGCAGGCATACGTTTTTTATCGATCAGCGACTCAACAACAATACCGTTTTTAGCCTGTGACACAAACTTAAACAAGCCCGGGTAACCCGCAATAGCCAAAATGTCCTTTAAATTCATAAGATTTATAATAATTAGTAGTTAGACAATCCCTCTTTCTTTTTTAATTTTATCATATGCTTCACTGACCTTCTTAAACTTTTCGTTGGCAGTGTTTTTGAATTCTTCGCCAAGATACGAAACTTTATCAGGGTGATACTTTACAGCCATTTTCCGGTAGGCTTTTTTAACTTCCTCGTTTGTTGCAGACGGCTCTATTTCAAGAATCTTATAAGAAGCCTCGGTATTTTCAACGAACATCGACTTTATGGAGTCGAAATCCTTAACACTGATTCCAAGGTAGCCTCCGATCTGTTCAAGGATGCTCAGCTCAGCAGGATGCACTTTCCCGTCGGCATAAGAAACTCCGAAAAGCAAATGCATCATCTGAAGCCGGGAAGGATAATCCATTCTCGACTTTATTTGATAAGACACATCCCGAACATCAATTTGCTGATTGAGAATATCCCTAAGCATCATGATGGCTTCTGCCGCGCTGCTTTCGCCAAATGCCTGCACAAAATATTTCTTGACATAGTCCAGCTCGGATTTCACAACTTTCCCATCCGCCTTCATTACCGCAGCTATGAGCACCAGCAGACTAACAGCAAAATCCCCCACAGTGGTTTTCCCCGGCTCAATGCGTCCTACGCGGCTTTGTGAGCCTTCCACCACACTGCCAATCACAAAACCCACAACACCGCCAATAGGCCCAAAAAAAGCCCAACCTAAACCTCCAGCAATCCACCGGGTAAAATTTCCCATTACTCTGTAATTATTTAATATTTAAAGAAATCATTTTCTCATGAAATGCCAACACCTGAGTTAAAAGCATATTTTGATCATCGTTGAAAAAAAGGAAGTGTGCTAAGGGGATTTTCTCCTCATCTGACATTTGCGAGTCGATCCGACTCCTCACATCCCCCTCGGCAACCCCGTCTCGTTGCATTACCCTTTCAATGCGATGAATAAGGGGAGCCACTACCAAAACTATTAAATCAAGTTGCTTCCAGCCTCCACTTTCAAACAAAAGTGCGGCCTCTTCAATCACATAGGGAGCCTCGATGTAGGCTGCTGACCAGATTTCAAATTGTCGATGAACCGCTGGATGAACAATGCTGTTAAGCTTTTTCAACTTAATCGGGTCATTAAACACAATATCGGAAAGAAATTTGCGGTTTAAGTTGCCATTTGAATAGGCATTTTCACCAAAACAACTTTTTATGGATGAAATAATCTCCGGAGAAGTCTCCATCAACTTTCTTGCCTCCTGGTCTGCGTAAAAAACCGGTGCTCCAAGGCTCGCAAGTACCTTGGCGACCGTAGTCTTTCCGCTTCCTATGCCACCAGTGAGTCCGATCTTTCTCATTACTTTTCGATAATGTATTCAACAGTTTTTGGGGTGAATTTAACCGCCTGCACAAAGACAGGTTGACGCGTAACCGATATTTTAAGCTTGTTATCCTGATTTATATCCGAATCCAGATAATCAATACTTGCCCTGAACATTGAGCCGTCGAGTTTTTCATAATTGCTCAATCCAACCTGACAAGTTAGCTGAATTGATCTTGGGAAAGCCTGCATCCGCATGTTCTGCGGCAAATTCAGAATATCCACAGGAACCTGCACCGTTTTTTCAGTAAACTGCTCGATCTCAAAAAGCACACTCACCTCTGTCTCTTTGACATAAACATACTTAATTGCCTGCAAATCGACCTCGTAACTTTTAGTTTTTGAAACAATACCAAGATCATCTTTCATGGTATAAACGGCCGAAAGCGTGTCAATAATTAAATCGGGCCCTGAAACTGTTACCGAATCAGGATTAACTTCACACTGATCCATGAGAATCAGTTGTTTGTCCAACTGATAAGTGATAGCAGGAACAACTACAACTTTTTTGGAAGCTACCCCGGAAAACCTGAAGACCAAGGTGTCGGGAGAAATTTTGCTAATTAAGAAATCCGAACTGAGTTGTGAGGAAATGTGCTCCAAGGCATAGCGGGTCTCAATATAGAACGAAGCTGAGTCGGATCCCGGCAAAAAATTCATTTTAAAAGAGTTAACACTGAAAGATATCGGAATATAACGGGAACTAAGACGGTAA
>JFJP01027143.1_pt1 | contig 19299 bp, 11 predicted proteins | sample 431651 | NCBI WGS metagenome assembly JFJP01 (sample SAMN02602958, study PRJNA72255) | Microbial mat metagenome, whole genome shotgun sequencing project. | biome: fresh water; feature: sink hole; material: water; isolation source: purple microbial (photo- and chemosynthetic) mats found in...
AATTTCTTAATTTTTATAAACTTGTTTTTGTTTACAAACTGCAAGTAGTGATGAAAAATAAACTATGACAATATTTAATTTGATTTCTTTTTAATTTTCTGAAAAAATTTGAATTTTTTTTTCAAAATAAATCAAAAAAAAGAAAAGAAATATTTTTTTTATTAATTAACGCAAATACGCTAAATAATATAAAAAAAACAAAATTTTAAATGGAAGATGAACAGTCAAATTTAATCAAAAAAAGCTCTGATCTTGAAAACTCCTTTAGAAAAGTTTTCAAATACGATCAAACCAAAACTCCCTCTGACGAAAAGGTTTGTAGAAACTACATTATATTTAGTGTTATTTTCATTCTTGGCCTGGTGATTTTTTTGATTTTCGGCTATAAATCTACTTTAAATGACGATAAACTCTCAAGAATGATCCAAAAGCCATTTTTTGATGCAAGATCCTTTAAAACAATAGAACTGAACAATGATATTAAAATACTTTTGATTCAAAACAACTCTACTGAAACATCTACATTATCTTTAGAACTATCTGTTGGTTTTAATGCTGAGACAGGAGAAATACCAGGGATTAGTCATATGTTAGCTCATTTGATTTTGATGAATTCCAAGCAATATCCAAATTTTTATTTTGATTATTATTTGAATAAACATGGAGGGGACGCTAATCTATTAATTGAAGAAGAAAGAACCAATTTTTATTTTTCTGTCAATTATCAATATTTAGAGAAAGCTATGGAGATTTTCGCACATCATTTAAAAGAGCCGAATTTTATAAGGGAAAACTTTGCAGGAACAATTGATCTAATTGATAAAGAGGCTTCTGAGGAGTTAGAAGTCAAAAACAATAAAATTTTAAGTCTAGTGAAGAAAATTGCGAATAAAGATCATATTTTCTCGAAGTTCTTTCAAGGAAATAAAGAAACTTTATTTGATTTGCCTAATAAAAAGAAAATCGATATTTTTTACGAGATAGATTGGTATTTTAAAGAATATTATTCTGGAAATTTAATGAATATTGTGATCATTTCGAATCATTCAATTGAATTTTTGGAAAAAATCGTGAAGGAAAATTTCTTACAGTTGAAAAATAATCGAATGCCTTTGAAAAATATGGCATTATACCCGAAACCTTTTCCTTTCAATTCAACAGCAAAGGTTATCCTTTTAGAAGCAGAATCTTCTGGGATTGAAATAAATCTATTGTTTCCAATGGATGAATTAATTTCACATTATAAAAGCAAGCCTTTAAATTATCTAGCTTCATTATTCAATAAGAAAGGACCTCATTCTTTTCAATGGGTTCTTTTAAATAAAAAACTCATATATAGTATGGAAGCTGGGATATTTTATGAAAGCTCCGATTTTTCTTTGTTTTATTGCAAATTTATCATCCCAAAGGAAAATGAAGATAAGATTCTGCATCTTTTAAAGCTTTTTTATGCATATAAAAATTTTATTTTGAAGTTTGGTGTTAAAAGCGAATTTTTTTCTGAATTGAACAAAATTTCAACTATTTTGTTTAATTTTGATGATAAAACTGATGAATTCACTGAAGTGCAAAGAATTGCCGAAAACCTAAGGATCCTTCCACTTTCGAATATATTGAATGGTGATCGGGTTTATTTTAATTATGATGAAAAACTGATCAATTCTTTTTTAAATTCCATAAATCCAAAAAACAGCATCACTGTCATATCGCAGAAAGGTTTTGATATTAATGAAGATTTTGTAAGAAACCAAAAGAAAGGAAATGAAGAATTTAACAACAATAATTTCAATACAGATCGAAATAATAGCCAAATTTTTCGATTCACAGATTTGAATTCTTTAAAGGAAGAATTACAAGTTTTAAAGGAAAAATCTTCTTTTAAAAATAAATTCATCATCCCCAATAAATATAAAATGATGAATATGTATCATCTTTATAATGAAAGCGTAACACAAAATACAAATATAAATGAGACTGATTTCTCTGAAATCTTGAAAATTCCTTTAGACTCATTTGACGAACTCAATAAAATCTTTTATAAAACATCATTGTTTTTATCTCCAGAAACCATTTTGAATTTGGAGGAAAACAATGATTCTTTTTTAAATAAAACGGTTAAGGTTCCTCAAATGAATAAATTCATTTCTTCAAATCTAACAATCTATTCAAGTTGCAAAGATGAAATCATCAGTAATTCTACTTCAATAAATTCAAATGCCTCACAAAATATTTCAGATTTAGATGAATTAAATAAAAATAATAAATTGTATAAAATTGATAATATTAATTTAACTATCAATCGAATTTGTATCAAAAATGAAGAAAAACTTCAAAAATCTACAATTGAGCTTCTTCAAAACAATCAAACTTCTTTTCCTATTTATTACAAATTTGAAACAAAAGGCAATTTGCCAAGGGTGAGCATTTATTTTGATCTTGTTTTCAATTCTTCGATGTATACAACAAAAACAAACATGATGTTTTTGATTTTTAGCCAAACTTTATATGATTATATTGAAAGCCAAATGTATGAAGCATTGGAAGCTGGAAGTTTTTTTGAAATAAAGGCAAATCATCATGGATTTGAAATACATTTAGAAGGTTTTAATGATCAAATAAATAAATTAAAAGAGTCCTTTTTTAAAGAGTTTTTTAATGTATATACAAATGAATTTTTCTTTGAAAGAATTAAAGAAGTTTTAATTCGGAAAATCAAAGAAGAAAAATTTGATGATCCGATCAGAAAAAGCATTAAAATGTTTCAAAAAATCATGACAAATTATAATCACATTTATCAAGAAAAAATTTATGAATTGGATGGCATTGACTTTAATAATTTAGAGAATTTTTTCCTGAATTTTAGCCAAAGTCTTCTTTTAAATAAAATTTTTATTTATGGAAACTATTTGAAGAATGATACATTGGTTTTAATTGATGAGATTATTGAAATTTTTAAAAGTCCTCAGATAAATTCAAATATTTCATTTCATGAGAATCTTGTTTTAGAACAACCAATAGATAATGATAAAGAAACTAATCTTACAACTCACAATTTCTCAAATATTTTGAACAATTCATTAGATAATGCAAGTGTTTTGATTATAGAAAATATTACTAAAATAGAAGAATTGGAACCAAATTTAACAGATTATGTTATTATTAATCAAACAAATTTAAAAGAGGAGAATTCAACAAAAAATAACAGCATAAATTCGAACATAACGAATAATTTGAGACAGAAAAATGAATCGGACTATAATGCAGAAATAATGAACAGCTTATTTTATAGCAATGTTTCATATATTCCTTTGAGTTTTTTAAATCTGAGCAATTTGAAAATTAGATTTTTATTCGATGATGAAAAAAATGATTTCAATGACAAATATATCCTTTTAAATTATTTCCAATATGGAATAAGGAATGATATGAAAAATAATACATTATTATGGATGATTTCATTATATTTAGATTCAAAATTTGATGAATTCATAAAGAATTTTTCTTCTTTTTCTCAAAAATCAATAAAAAAGGTGATTCAAACTCATCTTGAAAAAAACATTGATGGTTTTTTATTGATTTTGGAGCTGAAGAATGACATAAATATGAGTTGTATTGAATTTTTATTAGAAAAATTTTATGATTTTATGGGGCAGGAAATCAATCAAATGACTACAAAGGAAATAGATGTTTTGAAAAATAAAACGTTTTTTTTATTGTCGAAAATTGATGGGAAATTTAGACAAAAAGGAAAGAGAATTTGGCAAGAAATTTTAAATGGAAATGGTCAGAATTATTTCCATAATTCTGAGATCAAGAATTTTGTTCAAAATCTAACGAAAATTCAGATTTATGAATTTTATATCGACAATTTAATCAATAAAACAAATAAACTTTCGATAAAAATCCTGAGAAAAGAAAAGGAAGTTGAAAATAACGTTAATTATAAAAACAATGAATATGTTTGTGAAATAAATCCCAAGATTTTTAAAAACTTTGTCAATGAAAAAAATCAAACTGAAAATTTAAGAGAAAAACTGATTGAAGAAATCAAAGAATTCAATTCAAATTCCAAAGAAAATAACATAGAAAATATTATGGAATTGAGCACAATTCCTAAATTTATATTTTATTTTTAAAATAAAAATAAAATTTAAATGGAAAATCACTATTTTTTTTTATTTTTGCAAGAAAAAAATTCAAATAAAGAAAATTATTTGTTTAAATTGCCCATTTTTTAAAATAAAAGAAATTGTTGAACGATTTTTTAAATTTTTTTATTTAAAAAAGGAAATTTTTAAAAAACTGATGTTTTACAGAATGGGTTGATTTCTGATTAGACTTTTAATCGGGATATTTAAATTTTTGGCAAAAAAATTAAATTATATTAAAAAATATTCAACCAATACATATAAATGAACGCGTCACAGGACCTGCTCCTGAGAATAAAATCCGATTTCGGCACGAGCCGAGTCACACTGAATAAAAATTCTCCATTTTCAGATTTGAAATCAGAAGTTCTTTAATATTAAACATCAAAAAATCCATTTTTGAATATTTTAAAAATCCAAATTTTCAATCAGATCTCAAAAAAATTGAAAATTGCCACAAACAATTTTACTTTATTAGTGGACAATCGTGAATTAAAAGAGAGAGACACAACCAAACTCTATTTGCTCAAGGGAATAAGGTATAAAAACCCCCTTTTGGGCATATTTCTGAATGTTATCTTTAGAGATGGAGTTGAGATTGCTGTGAACATAAAAGATGTCATAACTTCACCGAACAAAGTTACATTGGATCATGAACCAACCATTAAAGAACAAGATCAGTCATTTTTTTTAAAATTGATGGAATTTTAATTTTTTTTCAGTGTTTTAACAGGAAAATGCAACCATCCACCAACAGCTCGATGCATTAATTGTATGAATCTTGATAAAAAACCTGCAGTAAAAAGCAATAAGAAGGAAATTGATCCCAATCCTGAACAAAAGGAGACGTATTTATATATTTAATTTAATTCTTTGATGAATGAAAAAATATTAAAAAAAGCATCAATAAATGCAGTCATGGACCAGGAGGAAAATGCCTCAATTGCCTTACCGAAGCCTCGACCACCTCAGATAAAAAGAAAATTGGTACATTAAAATAATTCTTAAATAGTAATATTATTTATGTAGAAAAAAAATGGCTTTGTCAACATGGTCCCAACGGAAAATGCATTTATTGTTTAGATGATGATAAGCTTCAAGACGTGCTATATTTTAGAAACATCTCATTATTCTTCTTATAAAATTTATTTCCAAAGGTTAAACATATCTCCTTTGATGAATTCCTGAGCCAACGCAAACTTAACTGTTCAAATCATCCCCCAGAAGCCAAATGTAACAATTGTTTGCCTCCCAGTGCTGTACATATAATAAATTTTTTTTAAAATTTGTTCCTTTTTCAAAATTTAGATCAGCTATAAAATGAATTTAAAATGCAAAAACCATCCAGAATTTCCAAAAGCAATGTGTAATAAATGCATGCCTCCTTCATGCATTGTAAAACGACAGGAATATCGTCATGTGGATTACGCTCAATTCATGAACTTCAAAGAAGTCACCAATTTTGTCAATGAATGGGTACAAAACTCTTTTGCCAAACAAAAAGTAGGCTATTTATATGGTTATTATGCTGAAGACCCAAATTACAAAGGAGGAGTTCGAGCCATTATTGAAGCCATTTATGAACCTCCACAAAAAGGAGACATTTCAGGTTTTGAAATATGGGATGATCCAGCTGAAAAAAGCGTGAATTTCATTGCTGAAAGTCTTGGATTAGAGAAAATTGGCTGGTTTTTATTTTTTATTTGTTTTTTTATTGATTATGTAAATTTTAGGATATACACAGATATGAATCATGATGCTTTTCTTGATAGTAAATCATTGAGAAAGGCTGCGAAATATCAGGAAGAGTTTAAGACTGTGCATCCTTCTAGTTATACAGTCTCGAAATTCATCACAGTTGTTGTTCGAAGTTCGAATTTTCTTTGATTTTTTTCTTTTTTTCTTTCTGGAAATTTATGAAAATTTTAATTTATTTGCAAATAAAGCCAAAAAAGAAAATAGCAATGAGGTGGTTCCTGAAGTATACATGGTGTCAGACCAAGCTCAGGCTTTAGAAAGAGACAATATTTTTACGGAATCTGAAAGAAGGAGGGTTTTGAAGATAAGAGAGCCTGAGAATACGTTTTTATAAAATTTTATTGATTAATTTTTTAAAAAATTCTTTAAAAAGAAATGATATTCTTCCTACGATAATTTGTCAAGGAATGCCTGTAAAAGAGATTGAGCCTGACTTTTTCCTTGTTAATGTAAAAATTTATTGAATTATTCATTAATTTGTTGAATGTTTATTGATAAATTGGATCAAATTTGAAAGGTCGCTTCGGGATTACCAAAAAACAATAATTTCTCTATAATGAAACATTCGGATTTCCCGATTGAAAATAGAGCTGCTGATCAAAATGTAGACTTTTTTTTTAAAAAAAACAACAAATAAAACATAAAAAAGCTGATGGATCTCAAACATTACATGCAAAAATTTGCAAAAGAGCCCTCAAACATTAAATTCTCAGATTTCCATTTATTGATCTTTTTGTATAAGATTTTGGATATTGACGTTAGATTTCTCTTTACTAAAAAACTTTCTTCAATTTTTTATTTATAGACTTCACTGCGTATTGCTTCCTGCATCAGAGATGAGATTCCTGTTGATGAAGCAATAGAAATGATCATAAAAGATATGACAATGAATTAAAACATGTTAAAAAATTATCTGAAATTTAAAAACAAAAACAAAAAAGTTGTAAAAACAAAAAAAATTAAAAAAAAATGCAAAAATTTTCATTAATTTCAAAAAAAAAAAAAAAAATAATGGACAAAACCTTCTTTAATGTTTTAATCGGTCCCTTTATAATCTTCTGCATAATCTATCTAATTCTCGCAATTCTTTGTTTCCTTCGTCTTTTCATGCTCAAACGTTCTCCAAATGCTCTCAAAATCGGAAAACTCTTCTATTTGAACATTCTTTTGACTTGTCTCTATCGCAGCATTTCCTCAGCTATATCCATTTATTTCGCGATTGCATTTCAAAGAGACTCCTCTCCAATATCTGTCGATGATTTCAATATAATGTTCTTGGATGTTCTTTATATCCCTGATATTTTTATTTGGGCATCTTTTGCTTTTCTTTATTGTCAGCTGATTGTTTTATTTTATCGAGGTCATCTACAAAAAAGCTATGAGGATTTCAATATATCAAATAATGAACGTTTTCAGTTTAATTCCTTGCATGTGTTGCTTCTTTTTATCTCCTTTGTATCATGCATTCAGATTATTTTTACAACACTTGCCTCAACAAGAACCATAACAATCTCATTTTTCTTGATAGAAAACGCTATTTTCACTCTCATTATTCCTCTGGTGCTTTTAATCACAGAGTTCCATTTACATTGCACTTTCTCAGGAATGCCTTATCTATCATTATTCGCCAGTCAAAATAAAGAAAGAATTAATAAAAGTATCATTTATTGGGGTTTTGCAAGAACTCTACATGGAGTTGTCGATATTTTATTAGTAACCTATGGTTTGGAAAACTTCAATGATATTCTTCTGAAATCCTCAACTTATAGCGATTTTCTTGTTGGATTATTCGTCTTAATCGGAGAGAAAATCATTACAGAAATTGTTCCTTATCTTCTTGTGTTTGATAAGGATTTCATGACAATTTTCCTTACGAAAATAGAAGCTGATCCCAATTCTTCAATCGATCAGGAAAATCTATTGAATAAAAACGAAAATAGAACTATTCTGAATGAAATCGCAAGCAATAAAGCGATAAATGAAAATAAACAAATCAGTTTTTCTTCAATGGAGGATTATCAAGCGAATACAGTACCAAGAATCGATATAAATCTCATCAGTTGCGAAAGGAATTCGAAAGAAATGAAAAGAGAAAGAGGTTTAGGTGCTATTAGAATTGGAAATCTATTTAAAGATAGGATTTTCAAACTTTGTATAAGAGAAATTGTGATAAAAAACTCGAAATATATAATGGAAGAAACCTTTAGAGATTTAGCGATATTGTCTAGTTTACAAAATGAATATCAGGAACTTTTAGTGAAAATCAAAGGATATGACTTCAATCTGAAAGAGGATAAGATTTATTTATATTATGAATGTGTTGCATTAGGCTCCTTATTCGCATTTATTCATGGAACAAAACAGAATTTTCTTGATAAAAAATTAAAATTTCTGAATTCTTTTGAGGAAAAAGTGAGATTTTCGTTAGAATTGGCGAAAACTCTGGAAATCTTGCATTCTTTAGAACCTCCTTTGATTCATGGGCATCTTTCTTCTCATAATATACTCATTGATAAGAATTTAAAGCCAAAAATCTCTGATTTTCTTTTAAATAGTTTCAAGAAATATGCAGGGGTCATGACAAATTATTCGAATAAAACTCAATATACAGCTCCAGAATACCTCGAAGATAAAGGAAATGTGGTGCAAAATTGTAGAAAACCAGGGGATGTTTACAGTTATGGAATGATTCTCTGGGAAATCTTCACTGATAAAGAGCCTTTTCAGGATATTACTTTAAAAAAATTGAGTGATTTGGTTGTGAAAGAGAAATCGAGGCCTAAAATACCAGAGAAAATACCAGAAGAAATTGCGAATATTATAAGGGTTTGTTGGCAACATGATGAGGAAAAAAGACCGGAATTTTCAGCTCTTGTGAGAAATATAGAGAATTTGGTGGATTTGAATGAAAATGAGAAGAGAGATGCTGATTGGAAGGGGACTTTGTGAATAATTTGTTTTTACTTGTTTTATGTAAATAGAATTGAAAGTGGAGATTAATTAATTTAAATAAGCACAAATTATTTATGAAATTAATAATTCAAGAAATTTCAAAATATTGAAAGGAAATGAATTTTTGGTCTTAAAATTAAAAAAACGATATATAAAAAAATTAAAATTTATCAAAAAAATCAAATTCATAAAAAATTATAAAAAAATTCAAATTAATAAAAAAATTTAAAATTTACCACCAAAAATTTCAAATTTATTTTACAAAAATGACACAGATTCTTTCTCAAATTTCAAACTCACAACCGGATACAAATCGAAATTATCTTCTTCATCTTTCACAAACTTCACTGTTGTAATCCGTGAATTATTTCTGAACCAACTCAACTCCAGTTTTTCAAAATCAGCCACCACTCTCACAACATCCCCTTTAAAGAAAACATTCCCTATCAAAAATTCGCTCCTATCAAAGAAAACCTTCTCCTTCATCAAATTATAGCATCCTTTCCCTTTGTATATATTTTCACCCATATAATCGATTTTATTAACACCAATGATAGCATTAGAATAATTGAAATTCATGTTAATTTCTTCGATTTTCACCTCAAAGGCCTGTTTCCCATGTCTTTTGATGAATTTATCCCCCCAAACTGTGATATATTGTGAATTATTGTTCGAATTTCTTATCACAGTTCTATTGTCATTTGTAAAAACGAAGTTTTTCGCATTGAAAGTATTCGAAAAATTCGGTGAAATCAGCTCGTTTTCATATAAACCACCTGAATTTTCTTCTTTTAAGATTTTTTTTTCTAATAAAGCCACTTGATAACTTAAAGAACATATGTGTAATTCTGCGTGTTTGAACTCATTTAATTCGACGTGCTGCAATTCAATCTCAAAACTGATGATTTTCTCCAATGGGAATTGAATATTGCATTGATAATGAAGAAGCCCGTTGTTATCGATAAAACAAACGATGCTTTTTGAAGAATTTTCACATAAACTTTGGCTTAAAATCTTGAAGAATTCATCCTTTGTCTTGCAGAAATCATTTGTCAGTTTTGAAATGACAGAATTTTCGAAGACTTCCAGCTGAAACAGACGGGAAAGAGAATGATCGAATGCTTGAAGTTTGAAGCTTTTTAGATCTTGTGTCAAATAAACTTCGAAACAGCTATGCGAAAAAATCTCTTGAATGGGATAAAGATCCATTTTATTGTAAATTTATTTATTTTTAAGAAGAAATTTTTTTTAAAATTGATGGTTTTTTTTTTTAATTTCAATAAAATTCAATTAATTTTTTGTAAAAAACAACTTTTTCAATAATCTTTTCCAAAAACTCCTTTAAAACTTCCAATCAGGCTCGCAATACATCGCCCATGGGAATTTCGTTCTCAAAGCTTTCGTGAACACTTTTTCTATTGGTACTTCATTTTTTTTGCACCAGGCAACAGTAATTCTTGGATCATTGTAATTAATCTTCGAAGTTCCCAAAGCTATCGATTTATTCTCCTCTTTCTTCGAAAGCTTTTGTTCTTCTCTTTTAATGCTTTCATTCATTTTAGTGATATTTTGTTTTGTTCTTTCTTCAGTTCCTGGGAATTTCTTTATAAAAATCGAGCTTTTATCCTCTTTTTTATCCAATGATTTCTTGCCTGTGGCTTCTTGTTTGACAGCCTCCTCCTGTTTGACAGAACCGAAATTCACTTGCTTTTCGTAGGCTGTTACCTCAGAACCTTTTTTGAAAAGCTTCTGATGAGCACACAGTTCTTTCACATAGATTCGAAGCACTTCAATCTTTAAAAAATTGTTTCAAATGTAAATTTTAATTCAAAATCAAATGAAAAGTTCATTAAATCAAATGAAAAGTTCATTAAATCAAATGAAAAGTTCATTAAATCAAATGAAAAGTTCATTAAAAAATCAAATGAAAATTTCGTTAAATCCAATGAAAATTTCATTATTCAAATGAAAATTTCATTAAATCAAATGAAAATTTCATTAAATCAAATGAAATAATTCACTATTTACCTTTTCTTCAAGTTTTCCTTTCATAAGATCGAAATTCTTCGGCACAGTTTTCTGATGATTACACAGAATCGCCACTTGTTTATTGGCCTCGTCATAATAATTCACCTTTTCATCCAGCGTCTCCTCGTCGAGATTCCTCTTCATCAACTCTTTCTCCAGTGTGATCGAAGCATTATATGTTCTAAAAACCTTTGCAGTCAATCCCTCCATCAAAGATCTCAAATACTCATTCAAAGAACTGGCATTGATTCTTTCGAACAAATCATCGGTTTTCTTCTTTCCTTTGACGAAATCTCCTATATTCTTCCATACAATTTCATCGATTTTCACTGTATTGAAATATCGCATGGAATCTTTTCCAAGGAAATCTAAAGTAATCTGCGAGTTTTCTTCTAGTTTTATATGCTCAACTCTTAAAGAACAACATCCTACAGTATCAGCTTCATCTTCTGATTTCTCATTACCAACTCTTAATGCTAAACGATCAATCAAATAAGTAGCAGTTCCCAATTGTCTGTTAACTTCACTTTTTTCCTGGAGTTTTTTGCGATAATCTGCCCGAATTCGTTCAATAAAATCCTTTAATCTTCGAGCTTTCTCATATTTCTTTTTATCATTCAACCCTTTAAACTTAGAACTAGCAGCCAAAAATATGTATTTATATGAGGTTTTTATTGCATCTTCACGATAAAAAGCCAACCAAGTCACTAAATTGTTATGCATTATATCTTTCCAACAATGGCCTGGAATATCGCATTTCGGAACAGGTGCGTTTCGAGCGATGTTTATTGAGATATCTTCAGGAAGGATTCGGGCTTTCATTAAACCTGCTTTAGGATGCTCGCCTCGGCCTTTGAAAAGCGTAGGGGGCTCGATTAGATAACCACCAACTTTCTCACGAACACCGTCCACGATGCAAAAACCGTATTTCTCGTCTTTTTTCGCTTTTTCTTCTTTTTCTTTCTATTAAAAAAGATTATGAAGAAAATTATTAAAATGAAAATATGAAGAAATTAGGAAATTTTAAAGAAAATATGAAGAAAATATGAAGAAATTATTAAGAAAATTAGCTAAAGAAAATTAATGATTAATAAAATTAGCTAAAGAAAATTAATTATTAATAAAATTAGCTAAACTAAAGAAAATTATTAATAAAATGAATAAAACTTTAATTAAAGAAAATATCAGAAACTAGTTTTTTATTTCTGCGAATTACTATTATAAATAAAAAAATCTAAATACAGTACTTTTCTTTCTTCAGGCCCACGATTTCTTTTGATTTCCCGTTGTTTCTCTAAATAAGTGACAATCGGTCCAAAATCCAAATCATCGAAATGCTTGATTTCTGGATGTGTTTTTCCAAGAAGTTTCAAGAAATTCTTCGAGAAATTGGTCCTATATATAGGTTTTTTCTCCCATTCAGACCCTATAGTCTGTGACCAATACGTAGCTAATTCTTCTTCATCTTTATTCAAAGCGACAGCCTCACCTTTATGATTAATTCTCACTTTATGAGGCTTATAAAAAGGCGGGAATAACACCCCATTATGCTCAAGATAATCCCATTTTATCTCACTATCGCCTTTATCAGGGTTTTCATCCATCCACCACTTATTTACTTCAGAAGGCTCGTTTTTCTGCTCTTTCGTGCCAAAAGCATCTGCTAATTTTCTTTTAAGGGGGTTCACTTTATCAGATTCTTTCTCTTTTTCCTTTTGATTCTCCTTTTGATTTTCCTTTTGATTATCCTTTTGATTCTCCTTTTGATTTTCCTTTTGATTTTCCTTTTGATTATCCTTTTGATTTTCCTTTTGATTTTCCTTTTGATTTTCCTTTTGATTTTCCTTTTGATTTTCCTTTTGTTTTTCATTTTCCTTTACTTTTTCCTTGACTTTTTCATTTTCCTTGACTTTTTCATTTTCCTTGACTTTTTCCTTTTCCTTTTCCTTGGATTTTTGCATTTTTGATTGAATTTTTCCAAATATTTCAAAATTAATAAAAAAATTCAGATTTTTTTCGCTTTTATAGCCGAAATTAAAAAACTAAATCAATAAAATATCTTTTTTTCATCTATGAAAACTCTGAAAAAAAAACAGAAAAAACCCGCGTTTCTTGAGGAAACTTCCGAGGATTTCCTCTTCAATCGCTCGATTTCCAAGCCCCAGCTTGAGAAACCTTTGAAAAAGCGAAAGCCTTTAAAGAAAACCTTCGAAGATTTTGAAGAATCTCCTAAGAAAAAGCTTCATTCTTCTGAAAAATCGATTTTTTTCGATGAAGAGACCTTTTTTTCGAGTCTCCAGCCGAATTTTTCTTCTTTTTTCCTGAATAATAAAAGCCAATTGTTGTCGATTTCTCGTATTTCTGGTTTGAAATACCCTATAGGGAGTTATGTTCTTGGTGCTGTGACCGATAAAGGCCCTAATGGTGCTTATTTGGTCTTGAATCTCAGCAGAAATAAAAAGGCTTTTGTTTCTAAAGAGGATTCTTCAGTGAATTTATCAGCGTTTTCTATAGGAGAATACGTGGTTGGAATGGTTATTATTGGAAGAAAAGGCGATATTGAGGGCAAAAACACACAAGTCAGCATAAAACCAGCCATTCTTAATGCGGAAAACACTGAATTCTTTGAAAATATGGTCATTTCAGCCACTTTGATCAGTGAAGAAGACCATGGATGGACCTTTTCATTAGAAAACGAATTTCTAGCCTTTGTAAAGAAAAAACACTGCGAAAAAGAGATTTTCGTGAAGAATAAGCCATTTCTATTGAGAATCGCTGAAACTCCCAAGAAGAAAAAACTTTTAGTCTGCGAATTCGCGAAAAATACAGAAAATCCTTTGAAAAAACCCAAAGAACTCAATGTTGATTTAAAGCAATTTCTCATGCCTGCGACCCTTTTTTCGGTGAAAATCGCCAAAAAGGTCGAAAATGGGCTTATTGTGAAGTTTTTCGGGGTAATTGGCTTTATTTATGACGAGCATTTGCAAGGTTCTTTGGTGGATTACACAGTAGGAACCACTATTCTTGCAAGAGCGTTGTTTTTAGACCCTAAAAACAAGCAAATAGTACTATCCTGCAAAGAAAACCTATTGAATTTACAGGTCGAAAAGCCAAAAGAAGCAGTTTTAGGCAATATTTATGAAGGATTTCAAGTGATTAAAAGAGCTTTAGGAGGGTGTTTTTGGCTTAAAATCGATGATTTTCTCGTTTTTCTTTCAAAGAAACAATCAGGAAAATTAGGAGAAATTCCTGAAAAAAGTGAAGAAATCTACGAAAATCGCATAAAAATCAAAGATTTCAACTATTTAGAAGGGGTTTATCTCGGGACTTTACTAGAGGAATTCCTCGATTCTAAAGAAAAAAGCTGGAAAGAGCTGAAATCAGGTGATTTTATCACAGGTCAAATCGCTAGTATTAAGCAGAATAGACTGTTGATTTCCTTCAATAAAACGATAAAAGGCGTTGTAGATCAATTGAATTTCTCTGATAAGCCTTTCAAAGGCTTTATAAAGCCGAAATACAAAGAAAATAAGACAATAAAAGCAAGAATTCTGACAATAGACCCTGTGAATAAAAGGATTTTTCTTACAATAAAGCCTATTTTAATGCAAGAAAACCTTGAAATTCTCGATAATTTGCTAAAAGCGAAGCCAGGGGAGTATTTCTATGGATATATATCAGGAGAGAACCTTTATGGATATATTGTGAGCTTTTTCAATGAAATTAAAGGACTTCTTTCTTTTAAAACTCTAGAAGAAGTCGATAAAATTCAAAGGACTTCATTGGCTTTAGGCAAAACTGTGAAGGTTTATGTGATTTTCGTGAATATTGATAAAAGAAAAATCGGATTAAGCTTGACAAAACCCACGAAAAGCACCACTTTTGGTGAGAAAATCATGGGTTTTTCCTATGAGAAAAAATTCGAGGAATTCGTAAAGAAAAATGAAGGCTTTTTCGAGAAAAACGCAGAGGTTTCACTAGGAGAAATCTTCGAATATCAGCTTTTGAAGAAACCAGAGCTTTTTCCTGAAGAATTCCTTGTGTTATCCTGCAAAAAAGCTGAGAAAAAGCACAAAGCAGTGCTTTATAAAGACCATTTATCAGATACTATAAGCCAAAATGCTCGTTTATACGAGGTTTTTGAGAAAAGCTTGAAAAAAGACACATTTCAATGTGTAATTATAGGTAAAACTGCGGAATTCTTGATAGTTTCTGCGAAAAAGTCACTGGTTTCGCAATATCAGAATTACAGAACTTTTCCTTTTACTTATAACCAATTAACCATGAAAACCACATATTATTGCTATGTTCAAAAGATCTTATCTAAAGGGATTTTAGTGAAATTTCATGAAGAATTAATAGGTTTTATACCTAATTCGAAAATCGACGGGTTTTCGGAAGCAAATTCTGAAGAAAAAAACCAAGAAATCCTTTCAAATACCAATTTTCCTTTGAATAAAACGATGAAAATCCTGATTTCGAAAGTCAAAAGCCCACCAAATGAGAACTTTCTCTTAGAAAAACCACGAATTCTTTGCAGTTCGCTTGAAAAAGACACGAAATATCGTGATCACCCTAAGGAATTCTCTTTGATTGAGAGTTTTTTCGAAGAAGAGGCTTTTCTAAGCAAATGTGCGAAAAAGAAGGATTTATTGGAAAAAGTGGCGATTGGTGACTTTCTTCGAGCAGAAATCACACAAATAAAACAATATGGTTTTATTGTAAAATTGATAAATCATGATAATTTCATTGGGTTTATTCTATTAGAAAACCTCATTGATGATAAAACGGCTTATCATAAAGGATTTATCCTACAAACACAGGTTTTAGACCTAGATTTCGAGAAAGAAATCATCGATTTGAAAGAAATTCGTGTTCCGGAAGAGAAATTCGTGAAGAAAAGTGCCAAAAACTGCTATAATCTCAAGAAAATCGTGAAGAATTCAGGGTTTTTCAAAAAGAACGGACAAATCTTCAAAGAAGCGAAGATTTTGCTTGTAAAGGAGAATTTCATGGTGATTCGGCTGAAAGAATTTAATGAGAAAATCCTAGGGATTTTACAAGCTAGAACTGTTAATGAATATAAGCCAACTCATGAGAAATTTGAGATAAATGGCATTTTACCAGAGATTTCCCTTGAAAATTTCTCACAAATCAGCAAGATAAAACGTGTAGAATCTGTCGATTTCTCCAATAAATTCGGCTATATTCCAGTTTTTTCACTAATTTCTCAGAAAAATCACAGAATTAATGATCAAAATACAAAGGAAAATCATGAAAATCTGCAAATTGGACAAAAAATCGATGCAAAAATCGTTAAAATCCAGAAAAACGCTCTTTTAGTACAAATTAACCATCACGAATTCCTTTTAGGAAGAATCCATTTATCTCAGTTCGATTTCGAGCCTAATACTCATAAATCCCAGGCTTTTTCCTTTAAAATCGGCGATAGAATCCCTTGCAAAATCCTGAGAAAAAGTCCTTTAAATCATGCTAAAAAGCACGAAAATATGCTTGAATTAACCTGTTTAAAAAGCCATATGGACCTTGAGGAATTCCTTTTAAATTCCAACGTTCTTTTGCCAGAAATCTCCGAAATCGAGGAATTACTGAAGAATAATCAATTAAAAAGCCGGGTTTTTAATGCTTTAATCAAAAGTCTAGCTCCTTTGAGTATAAACCCTATATATCTGGAGCTTTCTAATTCCATCTTCGGTTCGATTTCAGCTTTTTCTGAGCTAGTTCCTTCCCAAAACTACGAGAAATTGAATAATCTTCAGGAATATTACCATGAAGGCGATATTTATCCTGTTTTTATCAAAGGAATCATTCAAAAAGCTGATGATAAAAACCGTATTTTTCGTTCTTTACAGCTGAGTTTCCTGGAGAAAGAGCCTAAATTCGAATATGGAGACTTAATTCTTGTAAAAATCGTGAAAAGCCTTCAAAATTCACTAAGAGCTCAAATCTCAGCAACGGTCTTTGCTTCAATAGATTTATTAGAAATTTGTGATGAATTCCAGATAAATCCTTTAATTCGATATCCAATAGGTCATTTTCTACAAGCGAGAGTCATTTCAACAGAAAACTCCAATCAAGCCAAAAACACAGTAAAAAACAATGAAGCCAAAATTAAATTAAGTCTTCGAGAAACCCTTACAAATGAACGAAATTGGGAGATTTTAACAAAGAAAAGCACTTTATCCTATAAAAAAGCCTTCGAAGAAATTGAGAATCAAGGGGATTTGCGATGTAGAATCCTCAAATTAGGGGTTTCAAGCCTGAAAACCGGCATGGTTTTCATTGGTTATGTTCATCAGACTAACGATAAAGGTTGTTTTATCAAGCTTTCTTCTGATATTGTGGCTAGAGCGAAATTATCAGAGCTTTCTGATGAAAATATCACTAATTTTGAGTTGAAATTCTATAGAAATAGACTAGTTATTGGAAGAATTCTGAATATTTTACCTGATCAGAAAATTGAGGTTTCATTGAGAGAAAGTGTGGTGAAATACGGTTTTCCATTAGAAATCGAGAAGATTTCTAAAGGAATTACAGTAGAAGGCGTTGTTTGTGCATATAGTGGAGAAAAAGCCTTGATAAAGATAAAAGGATGCAGGTTTTTAGGCAGTTTAAGCGTTAAAGAGAGCGATTTGGCTGAAAATGCTGATGAAATGAATAGTATAAATAAGCTTTTGCCTTTAGGTTTAAAGGTAAAAGCGAAGGTTTTAAATGTTCAAAAAGAGCCGAAAATTCGTATAAAACTTGGAAATCGAAAGGATTTTTTCAATGAAGAAGATGTTGATTTCGAGATGGAAATTGATGAGAAATATGCTGAATTGTGGGAGTCGATTGAAGAGATGAATAACGAGAATAAAGGTGATAATAAGAAGATGGAGATAGAGAAAGAAGGTGAGAAAAACGTGGAAATTCAAGAGAATATTGTTGAAGAAGAGTCCAGTACTGATGATTTAAAGGAAATTCTGAAAGAAAATCAAATAGAAATTGAAGAAAATGATGATGAAGATGATGAAGATTCTGATGATAATAATGATGATAATAATGAAGAAAATAATGAAGAAAATAATGAAGAAAACAAGGATGAAATCGAAGAAGAAGAGGAGAAAATCATTGAAGAAAAACCGAAAAAGAAGAAGAAAAAAAAGAAAGAAAAGGAATTTATGGACAAAGAGCTCGAAATTCGTAAAAAAGAGCGCAAATTCCTCGAAAATCCCGAAAATAACCCTAAAAGTTATGATGATTTCGAGAAACTCCTTCTGAAGAGTCCCGACAGTTCTTATGTTTGGATCAATTATATAGCATTCCTAATGGAGAATAAAGGCATAGAAGAAGCCAGAAGTCTTGCTGAAAGAGCCTTAAAAGCGATGAATTTCAAGACCGAATCTGAGAAATTGAATATATGGATAGCTTATTTGAATTTAGAGAACTCTTTTGGCACAGAACAAGCCTTGATAAAGGTATTTGAAAGGGCAATATCTTCAAATGATTCAAAGAAAGTCTATTTGAAACTATTAGAAATTTATCGTAGAAATCAACAATTCGGGCTGGTGGTCGAATTAGCGAAAAAAATGATTAAAAAACATAAGAATAGCTGTAAAGCATGGATCGAATTGATCAGAAATCTCATGTTTGTGAAAGAAAATGCCAAGGATGAAGAGGGGTTGGATATCAAGGAGACTGTGAAGCGGGCGTTACAGAGTCTGCAGAAAAAAAAACATTTGAAATTCCTTTCGCATTATGCAAGAATGGAGTTCATGCATGGAGATGCCGAAAAAGGAAGAACCACTTTTGAAGCAATTATCACCAATTATCCCAAAAGGTTATTTATTTATTTATTTTTTTTGTGTTTTTCGATAAAAATAGTCCTTTTCAGCAGAATTTTCTTTAAAATACTATATAAACCTGACATCTTTAATTATTTTAGAGTCGATTTATGGGCGATTTATTTGGATTTGGAGACGAAATTTGGAACGAAGAATTCCATCAGGAATTTATATGAAAGATGCATAAGTCTGAACCTGAAGCCGAAGAAGATGAAGTTCTTCTTTAAAAGGTATTTAGAATTCGAGGTTGGTGAGGGACAGGAAGAAAAAATCGAATATGTGAAGGAAAAAGCAAATGAATATGTGAACCAGGTGTTGAAGAACGAGGAGGCTGAGGAAAATGATGCTTAGTTTTTGTTCGGATTTATCTAATAGTTTGATTTTTTTTTGAAAAATTATAAATTTGCTCATCAAAAAAAATATTTAAAAACAACAAAACTTCAAAAAAACAAATTAAGAATAAAAAATCAATGAATAAAAATTGAAGACTGTTATGCTAAATTACGATTCCAGCTCCAAAAATTAATTGTCTCTTCCTTTCGTTCCTTTAAAGAAAATGAAAACTAATA
>JFJP01031725.1_pt1 | contig 19299 bp, 10 predicted proteins | sample 431651 | NCBI WGS metagenome assembly JFJP01 (sample SAMN02602958, study PRJNA72255) | Microbial mat metagenome, whole genome shotgun sequencing project. | biome: fresh water; feature: sink hole; material: water; isolation source: purple microbial (photo- and chemosynthetic) mats found in...
CCCAGAGACAGAATCGAACTGTCGACACGAGGATTTTCAGTCCTCTGCTCTACCGACTGAGCTATCTGGGCGCACGCTTTAAGTAGTAAAGAACGCCCATTATAATCACTTTTTAAATCTGCGTCCAGTTTTTTAACTCACAAAGCTACAGGCGAGAGTTGTTTTAACAACTGTGCCACAAAATCACATTTTTCTTCCACGCCGTTAAAGGCTTTCTTAAAGCGCAATTTTTCCATCCCTTCCAGTTGATAACACTGGGCTTGTGTTTGAATTAAATGAATCAAGGCCTCGGTATTTAAGGTAGGCTGGGCAGTAAAAATAAGTCGCCCCCCTGCGGCGTGAACTTCAATTTTTTTCAAACCGAGTGGAGCGGCTTGCTGTTTTAACTCGGTTAAACTAAACAAGGTTTTTACAGGCTCAGGCAACAACCCAAAGCGGTCTATCATTTCTATTTTTAAGCCTCGCAATTGCGCATTGTTTTCCGCATTGGCAATGCGTTTATACAGCACCAATCGCGCATGAACATCGGGTAAATAATCCTCTGGAATTAACGCGGGGGCTTGCAAATCCACTTCCGTGCCGTTATCCAGCGACACTTCCAATTCAGGTTGTTTGCCTGATTTTAAAGCACTCACCGCCCGGTCTAGCAATTCACTGTACAAGGTAAAACCAATTTCTTGAATTTGCCCGCTTTGTCCTTCCCCTAATAATTCCCCCGCGCCACGAATTTCTAAATCATAAGAGGACAACATAAACCCCGCGCCTAAATCGCCTGAAGCTTCAATGGCTTGCAAGCGTTTTTGAGCATCTTTACTCAATAAACTTTTCGGCGGCACAACTAAATAAGCATAGGCGCGATGATGTGACCGCCCAACCCGCCCACGCAATTGATGCAATTGTGCCAAGCCTAATTTATCGGCGCGATTAATAATAATGGTGTTGGCGGTGGGAATGTCGATGCCACTTTCAATAATGGTCGAACAAAGCAGCAGATTAAAACGTTGATGATAAAAATCCAGCATAATGCGTTCTAATTCCCGCTCAGGCATTTGTCCATGCGCCATTTCAATCCGCGCTTCGGGGACTAATTTTGCTAATTCGCCTGCCATTTTCTCCATGGTTTTCACATCGTTATGCAGAAAAAACACTTGCCCACCGCGTTTGATTTCCCGCAAACAGGCTTCTTTGATTTGCGCATCTACCCATTCGCTGATAAAGGTTTTAATCGCATGACGACTCGGCGGCGGCGTAGCAATAATGGAAATGTCCCGCAAACCTGCCATTGCCATATTTAAGGTACGCGGAATCGGCGTAGCAGTCAGGGTGAGCATATCCAATTCACAGCGCAGTTTTTTAAAATACTCCTTTTGCTGTACCCCAAACCGATGCTCTTCATCAATAATCACCAGCCCTAACTGGCGATAACGCACTTCTTTGGACAATAATTTATGCGTGCCGATAATAATATCGACTTTGCCTGCGGCTAATTCCTCGGCAATCAATTTTTGTTGTTTAACTGTGACAAAACGCGAGGTAACTTCAATTCGTATCGGCCAATCGGCAAATCGGTCACGAAAATTTTGATAATGCTGCTGGGCAAGTAAAGTTGTCGGGACTAAAATCGCCACTTGTTTGCCACTCTGCACCGCCAGAAAAGCCGCCCGCATCGCAACTTCGGTTTTGCCAAATCCCACATCACCACAAACTACTCTATCCATGGGTTTTGCGGCGGTCATATCCTCTAAAATCGCTTCAATGGCAGTTTGCTGGTCGGGAGTTTCTTCAAACGGAAACGCTTGTGCAAAAGCAGAATATTCCTCATTTTCCAATTGAAACGCATGACCTGCTTTAATCGCCCGTTGCGCATGAATATCCAATAATTCAGCGGCGACATCACGAATTTTTTCCAAGGCTTTTTTCTTGGCTTTTGCCCATTGCTCATTCCCTAAACGATGCAGCGGCGCGGTGTCCATATTAATCCCCGTGTAACGGCTGATTAAATGCAGCGCAGAAACAGGCACATATAATTTATCTTGTCCTGCATATTCTAAGGCTAAAAATTCCGCCGCCACATTGCCTACTGTTAGCGTTTGCAAGCCTAAATAACGCCCTACGCCGTGTTCACGATGCACAACAGGCGCACCTAGCGTCAGTTCAGTTAAATTATTGATGGTGTTTTCAAACTCTTTTTGCCCACTTTTACGCCGTCTGCGTTGCTGTTGGACTTTTTCACCTGACAATAAGCGTTCATTAATAATCGCCAGCGACATAGCGGGCAGACACATTCCTTGCTCTATCGAGGCAACTACCATGCACAACGGCTCGTTAGCCGCTAAAAACTGTTCCCAATCACTGACTTGTTTGACAGGAATTTGATAGCGTTTTAATTTTTCCAGTAAATCTTCGCGATGCCCTGCGGTTTCTGCAATCAACAGCACCTTGCCATTAAACGCGGCTAAGAAATTTTGCAACCGCTGCGCGGGTTGTTTTAAACGAGTATCGAGGGTTAAATCGGGTAATAACGTAGTTTGAAAATCACAGGCGGTGCTATTTTCAGTTTGAGTTAAAAGAATCACTTTAAACGCCGCCACTTTCTGCACAAATTCAGGCGGTGTTAAAAATAACTGCTCAGGCGGCAAAAGTGGGCGTTCTCGGTCATATTTGCGCTGTTCAAATCGCTCCTCTGCCTCGTTATAAAAAGCCTTCGCGCCGTTTTCAAACGGCTCAGGCAATACTAAAAGCGTTTGGCTGGGCAAATAATCAAACAACGATTCGGTATGCTCAACAAACAACGGCAAATAATATTCAATGCCGCTGGGTAAAATCCCTTTGCTAACATCCACATACAAAGTGTTTTTGCCATCGGCATTGGGAAATTGATTTCTAAATTCTTGCCGAAAGTGTTTGATAGAGGCATCGGTCAGTGGAAATTCACGCGCAGGAAACAATAAAATTTCACTTACTTTGTCCAACGACATTTGCGTATCAGGGTCAAAGGTGCGAATTGACTCAATGTCATCATCAAACAATTCAATCCGATACGGCACATGGCTGCCCATCGGAAATAAATCAATAATCGAGCCACGAATGGCAAATTCGGCGTGTTGATAGACTTGCGAAACGCATTGATACCCCACGCTTTCAAGTTTTAAACGATTTAATTCTAAATTAAACGTATCGCCCAAGCGCACCGCAAAACTGTGTGCCAACAGATAATCACGCGGGGCAAGTCGGTGCATCAGCGTGGCAACCGAGACCACTAACGCACCCCGTTGGGTTTGTGGCAACAGCGAAAGTGTTTTTAAGCGTTCAGAAATAATTTCAGGCAGTGGCGAAAAAGCATCATAGGGCAAGGTTTCCCAATCAGGAAAATGCAAAATCGGATAGTCCGAGCTTAAAAAAAAGGCTAACTCTTGCTCCAAACGCAACGCGGTCTGGCTGTCGGCGGTGATGATGACAAATAACTGCGCGGTATTTTTGATGGCGTTCGCTAAAGCCAAGGCATCAGCACAGCCTGCTAATCCTGTCCAATAGACAGGCAGGTCGCGATGTTTAGACAAGGGGGGGCAAAAAAGTAAAGTTTGATTATCAGGCATTCGTAAAAGTTTAAAGCAGGCATTGACAAAGTTTTATTATAACAGCTCAATCTTACCTTAAGCCGATTGAATACAACGATTGACTCACTAAATTCACGGCAAAATCCCGTCTCTTATGCTAGCTTACGCTACACTATGGTGAGCAGATTTTAAAGCAATACCTTTTGCAAAACAGTAGGAAGCTGGTATGTCCGATTTAGACATTATTCATTTAATAGAACAACAGATTAATCAATCCTTAAAAGCAGGCGAGTTTTCTCAAATTATGAATTGGACAGCGCGGGGAAATTATATAGTCAATGAACAAAGTCAGATTATTGCTTTAAATTTGCGCAACTCTGATTTTTCAAACTTAACACTCTTAAGTCCATTAACGCATTTGCGGTTTTTAAACTTAGGGCGTAACAATATCAGCGATTTATCGCCTTTAAAAAATCTAACCCAATTAGTGCAATTAACGATTGACTACAATAAAATTTCTGAATTACAGCCGCTTTATTTCATGCACAGTTTGCGCAGTTTGTATTTAGATCATAATCTTATTCGTGACTTAAAACCGCTGAAACGATTGGTTAAATTAAAAATCTTAAGTTTACGTTTTAATCAACTCAGTGATATTAGCCCCTTAGCCTATTTCAAAAACTTAACCACGCTTAACTTAGAGCATAATCAAATTCGTGATTTAACCCCGTTACAAGAGTTGACAAATTTAAAGCGTCTTTATTTAGAGTCAAATAAAATCAGCAAGTTAGAGCCTTTGATTTATCTGCAACAATTGGTTGTATTAGTTTTAAGTAATAATCAAATTCGTGATTTAACCCCTTTAGCCTCGGTTTTTAAGCTAACCCAATTTAGTGCCAATCACAATGAAATCAATAAACTTTTGCCATTGAGTCATTTATGTCATTTACAGGTACTGGACTTGAGCTTTAATCAAATTATTTCAATAGAACCTTTGGAGAGTTTAAGTAATTTAATTCAGTTAAAACTAGATAGAAATCAGATTGAAGTGATTAGTCCATTGAAAAACTTACCTAAACTAAGTGCGTTAAACTTAAAAGTCAATCAAATTTCAGACCTGACTGCGTTGAGTCAAATGCGGGAGCTAACGATTTTAAATTTACGCGCCAATCAAATTGAGAATTTGCAGCCTTTAAGTCAGTTACATAAGTTGACTTTGCTTAATTTGCGCATGAATCAAATTAAAGATATAAGTCCTCTTAATACATTAACCCAGCTTAATTTACTCTATTTAAGTAATAATAAAATCGAAGATATATCAGGGGTTAGTCAATTGCTTAAATTAACCCAATTAGATTTAGGTTATAATCAAATTATTACCATTGACCCGCTACTCAATTTGATTAACCTGAGCCAACTTGATTTGGGGCATAACGAAATTGCTTGTATCGAAACCTTGGCAAATCTTACGCAGCTCACTCAATTAAGTTTGCGTTATAATTTAGTGAATAATTTAAAGCCGCTGAAATCGCTTAAAAAAATGATTCACCTTGATTTAGGTTACAATCAAATCAGTGATTTAAATGGGATTAAATTTTTAAAAAACCTCTCTTTTTTAAGCTTACGTTCCAATAAAATAACCAATGTAACAGGGTTGGGCTACTTAAATCATTTAACCCAATTAAATTTACGCGCTAATCAAATTAGTGATATTGCACCGCTTGAAAATTTACATAGCTTGGTCGATTTTAATATAAATGATAATTTAATTTATACCTTACCCGATTGGGTGGCTAATTTTGAGTTGGCTTTAAAATTAGCCTCAGTGGAGGATAAAATGTATTTGGAAAATGATGAGATAAAATTTTCTACCACAGACATTATTGAAACAGCGTGTTATTTTTTGGGAGATGAGGTAAATGAAGCAGAGATTACTTCCCAAACTAAAAGGCATAATGATAACTCATTCAAAGCGTATCGTGCGGTATTGGAACATTATAAAGAGCAGTTAACCGAATTAAAGTGGGCGTTTATTGAAGATAAGGTGGAATTGGCGGTGATTAATGATTGTTTAATAAAAATAGAAAAAACGATTCTATCCGAAGATATAAAATTATTGGCTTTGCAATTATTACCACAATTAACGCGCTTAAGCCGTAAAGCTGCCGAGTTGTTAGCGATGAATACACAAATTCAAACTGAAAAGAGAACTGAATTGGCTAAAGATAAGCCGCTTGAAAAAACAAAATTAGTGGGTATTAAAGCCATGTTGCAAAAGATAATTACAAAGCGATTTAAACCTTCAAACTTGTAAAACGATTCATTTACGCAAGCTTGGGGTTTCAAAAAATTGCAAAACAGTATAAGTGAGCCATGCCACTGCAAATAAGCCTAATATAAAACCTGCATAGGAAATTTGCCAGGGCAGGTTTTGTGTCATCATAGAAAATTCAGACATTCCACCTATCCCTGCCAATAAATTAAGCGGCATAAACAGGACACTGATAACCGTCAAGCGTTTTACCACCTTGTTTTGATTGATATTAATAAAACCCACCGTTGCATCCATTAAGAAATTAATTTTGTCGAATAAAAAAGCGGTATGTCCATCCAGTGATTCAATGTCGCGTAAAATTTGTTGGGCTTCTTTTTGCTGATTTTTGGACAAAATTTTGCCGCGCATCAAAAAAGACACTGCCCTGCGCGTATCTAAGACATTGCGGCGAATCCTGCCGTTTAAATCTTCTTCACTGGCAATATCGGTTAAGATTTTTGCCGCCTCTTCATCGGTCATTTGATTGTTCAGAACGTGATTGCCAACAATTTCTAAGCTGTGATAGACATCCTCCAAGGAGTCGGCTGAATATTCGGCGTTGGCAGAATATAAGTCTAACAATACATCCAGCGCATTAAAGACATAATCGCGTTGGCTTAAGGCACGCAAGCGTTGCAAGCGAAAAACGGGCAATTCTTCGGTGCGGGTTGAAAATAAAATATTGTTATGCAGAATAAATGACACAGCTACGTTACGCGAGATGGCTTCTTTATCTAATAAGAAATCGGAATGTAGATGAATTTCACCGTGTTCTTCGATGTAAAAACGCGCACTGGATTCTAAATCACTGAGTTTGTTGGGGTCAGGAAATTCAATATCAAAAATATCGCCTACCCAGATTCTATCTTCAAAGGTGGGATTGACTAAATCTATCCAAATCGGTTTTGTAGAGGTCAGGTCTTCACTGTCTGTAATGGTAATTTCACGCAACCGCCCTTCAAATAAGTCAAAGGCTTTAATCCGTGCTTTTTCAGTTTTATAGTCGCGTCTACCTAAGGTTTGCAAAACTGAAATCGGGGCTTCCAATAAAATTTCTTCTTTCCGGTTTTCGTTAATTTGTCCCCAAAGAAAAATTTGCTCATCGGTACGCAACTGCTCCAGAATGAGTCCCACTTCCTCAGGGTGAAGATGATTAATAATTTGCTGCAAACGAGCGAGGTTTTGTTTGCGCACCAAAATTTGCACTAAATCATGGCGCGGCATATCTTGTTTTTCCACAAAACTTTCCACTAACTTATGTTTGGCTAATAAGTCGATAACGGTTTGCAGGCTGTTTTGTGGTAGTGTTAATGAAGGATTAGACATGGTAAGCACTGAGAATATTTTTGAGCTAAGGTTGATTTTAGCAGAACAATATGACCTCTAAATGAATAGCCTGTATTTTTAAACGCTCGTTAGTAAATGCAATCCTTCGCAAAAAACAAAAACCATTGCAGCTCGCTTGTTTTTTATTGTACAGTAAGGGCTGTTTTACACAGTGTGTTAAACCTTTTTTAAATACGATTGGAGTGTTCTTATGACTATAAAAATCAGTGGGTTAGTTTTTTTACTTATTTCTGCAACTGCCAGCAATGTGGTTCTTGCTAATGCCGATGATATGAAATGGGTGGGTCAGTGTTTGGTGGACAATAAAGACGAGGGTCAATCGGATGAAGTGATTAAAAAATACTGTGAATGTATGAATGATAAAATGAGTGAACAGGAAACAAAAACCATTACGCAGTGGGAAAAAACCCATCCTAAAGAAGAAAAAGAATGTGACGATAAGGCAGGCTGGAAAAAATAAAAGCAATGGCAGTGAGATAACTTTACTCACTGCCTGTTTTGCTTAACGACTATAAAAAACTCCTGTCGATAAGTAACGGTCACCCCGGTCACAAATAATCACCACAATCACCGCATCATTCACATCTTTACTCAACCGCAATGCCGCCGCAACCGCTCCGCCTGAGGAAATGCCTGCAAAAATCCCTTCTTGTGCCGCTAAAGCCCGCGCGGTTTCTTCAGCGGTGTGTTGATCCATATCCATAATTTTATCAACACGGCTTGCTTCATAAATTTTAGGTAAATACGCTTGTGGCCAACGGCGAATCCCTGGAATTTTGGAATCGCCATCAGGCTGTACACCAATGATTTGAATCGCAGGATTTTGTTCTTTTAAAAACCGTGAACAGCCCATAATCGTCCCTGTTGTTCCCATCGCACTAATAAAATGGCTCACTTTGCCATCGGTGTCCTGCCAAATTTCAGGGGCGGTGGCTTCATAATGGGCGCGTGGATTATCAGGATTGGCAAATTGGTCTAAAATTCTGCCCTCACCTTGCGCTTCCATTTTGCGGGCTAAATCAATTGCCCCTTCCATACTTTGAGCAGCAGGGGTTAAAATTAAATCGGCTCCATAGGCTTTCATGGAAGCACGGCGTTCCTCACTCAGATTATCGGGCATAATCAAGGTAATTTTATAGCCGCGAATCGCCGCTGCCATCGCTAATGCAATCCCTGTATTGCCGCTGGTTGCTTCAATCAGCCTGTCGCCTGGTTTTATTTCGCCACGTTCTTCGGCATGAGTAATCATACTGACGGCAGGACGGTCTTTGCATGATCCTGCTGGGTTGTTGCCTTCAAGTTTTGCCAAAATAAGGTTACTGGGATTGGGATTTAGCCGTTGTAATTTAACCAACGGGGTTGTTCCTACAAACGATTCTAACGTAGAAAGTTTCATCATAATTTTCGCTAACGCTCTAAGTCATTAAAAATAAGCTTGATTATCCCACAAAAAACCGCCAGCGCAGCTTGCTTTTCAAAATTGCGCAAAAATGCCTTTTTATGGGCATAGTTTGCTATAATTGCACGGTTTTATAATGCCTTTTATCCTATCCACGTTCAAGGGAATGTTTACGCACTTAGGGTATTGATAAAGGATTTTTCTTGGATCACGGATTGTTCCCCTTTCACTATGTTGTTACGGAATTATGTCAGAGTTTGCTAAAGAAATTATCCCTGTTAATCTCGAATCTGAGATGAAACAATCCTATCTTGATTATGCAATGAGTGTGATTGTCGGTAGGGCTTTGCCCGATGTGCGTGATGGGTTAAAACCTGTGCATCGGCGTGTATTGTATGCAATGAACGTATTAGGCAATGATTGGAACAAGGCTTATAAAAAATCCGCACGGGTGGTGGGCGATTGTTTTATAAAAGGGACATTGGTTCATACCAAACAAGGCTTACAGCCGATTGAATCGCTTAAAATAGGCGAACAAGTTTTATTGCCCAACGGCAAACTCAGTGAAATTACCCAAACATTTTGCAATCCTCCTGCCCCAGTGGTTGAGGTTAAGCTCTCAAATGGTTACACCTTTACGGTGACTAATGGACAATTGTTTCGTGTTTTAAATAACGATTTAAGCATTAGTTGGGAAAAAGCGGAGCAGTTACACGATAAATTAGTCTTAGCAAGCAATGCCCGTTGTCTGGGGTCTGCAACCACAACAGAGGATGCAGACAAGATAGCATTGGCTTATATTTCAGGCTTGTTCATTGCAGAAGGCTATTTAACAGATAGAAATCGCTCTAAACGAGTCGGCATTAGCATGGTTCATAGCGAGCCATTAGAGTATTTAAGCGACTATTGTTTAAGCAAAGCGATAAACGTGCAATGGTCATTACTAGCTCCACAAAAACCACATTATCAACCCCAGCATTGCGTTAGATTCACAGGGCTAGAAGAAGTCTATCAAGCGTGTGAAGAAACCTGTGCTTTTAAAAAAGTGCCGACTTGGGTATTAGAAAACAGAGCCTATTACGCGCCTTTCTTGGCAGGTTTTATTGACGGGGATGGTTTTATTCGCAAGAAAAAGAGAGAGGTTATTTTTACCTCCACCTCGTCACAGCTATTAACGCAAATACAAGCGATGCTAGCCGATAGCGGGATTCATTGTTATTACAGTGTTGAAGATTTTAGCGATAAAAGTTATGGTGAGGGCTGCTTAACACGCTACAACCTTTCGGTCACAGGCGAAAATGCAACCAGACTTTGCCATTTTATCCAAGATTATTTAAAAATAACCTATAAAAAAGAAAGAGCGATTGAGCTTGCGCAATGGAGCGGGCGAAGTTTGCCAACCTTGCCTGAGCTTATTCCCAGTCAAGCTATTTTTACCGAACTTTCCAAACATCATCTTGGTGGTGGTTGGTATCAAGACGCTGAAGGACAAAAATTTCGTGCAGGTATTAAATACCCAACGGGTGCAAAAATTCGCTATAGCAGTGATTTAATAGAAAAGGACATTTCTTTTCAACAAATCGAAGAATGGGGCGTTTTAGAAAAACTCGCCCGTCTTAATTCACCTTTGGTTGACAAGTTACAAAAATTAGTCAATACCTACACTGTGTTGCGGGTGACAAGTGTTAGCTCTAATGCACAACCACAAGAAACTTACGATGTTCAAATTGCTGATGAAACACATGAATTTTTAGTGCAAGGCTGCGCCGTACATAACTGCATTGGTAAATATCATCCACACGGTGACACAGCGGTTTACGACACGATTGTCAGAATGGCACAACCCTTTTCCTTACGCTATATGCTGATTGACGGACAAGGTAACTTCGGGAGTGTTGATGGTGACGCGCCTGCGGCAATGCGTTACACCGAAGTGCGAATGTCAAAAATTGCCCATGAATTATTAGCAGATTTAGACAAAGAAACCGTTGATTTTACCCCTAACTATGACGAATCCGAATCAGAGCCTGCTGTTTTACCAACCCGCATCCCTACGCTGCTGATTAATGGCTCATCAGGAATTGCTGTTGGAATGGCAACCAACATTCCGCCACACAATTTATCCGAAATTGTCAGTGCCTGTTTAGCGTTGTGCGATAACCCCGAACAAAGTATCGCTGATTTGATGCGCTACATTCCAGGGCCTGATTTTCCCACCGCAGGGATTATCAACGGCGTTTCAGGTATCCATGATGCTTATCACACAGGGCGCGGGAAAGCGTTAATTCGGGCGCGTTGCCATTTTGAAGAATTTGGTGAGCAAAGTCGGCAAGCGATTATCGTGACCGAATTGCCTTATCAGGTCAACAAAGCCAAATTGCTGGAAAAAATTGCCGAAATGGTCAAGGAAGCCAAATTAGACGGCATCTCAGGGCTGCGCGATGAGTCTGATAAAGATGGAATGCGGATGGTGATTGAGCTAAAACGTGGCGAATCGCCTGAAGTGGTATTGAATAATTTATATAAGCAAACGGCGTTGCAAACCTCATTTGGCATCAATATGGTGGCGATTTTAAATGGTCGTCCGCATTGCTTGAATTTAAAAGAAATATTACAAGCCTTTATTGACCATCGTCGGGAGATTGTCACACGCCGTACCCTTTATCTGTTGCGTAAAGCCCGCGATAGAGCGCATATTTTAGAAGGGCTAGCGGTGGCATTGTCGAATATCGACGCAATGATTGTGTTGATTAAAGGGGCAAAAAATCCCGCCGAAGCGAAAGAGTTATTGTTGGCAAAAACTTGGAATGCGGGTTTGGTGGCGCAATTATTGGCAAATGCCGATGCTGACCGTTGCCGTCCTGAAGCCTTGAGTGCCGAGTTTGGGCTACACGACAATTTTTATACACTTTCTGAGGTGCAAGCACAGGCTATTTTAGAATTACGCTTGCATCGTTTAACAGGGTTGGAACAAGATAAATTACTGGCTGAATATCAACAATTATTAGTTTTAATCGAAACCTATTTAATTATTCTTGCCAGCGATACGCGCTTAATGGAAGTGATTAAAGAAGAGTTGCAACTGATTAAAGCCGAATACAGCGACGCGCGGCGGACTGAAATTTTGCAAGACCATCTTAATCTTTCGGTGGCGGATTTAATCACCGAAGAGGATAGGGTTGTCACGATGTCCCATGAGGGCTATGTTAAATCGCAACCGTTGACCGATTATAAAGCCCAACGCAGGGGTGGGCGGGGTAAATCAGCGACGGCGACCAAAGAAGAGGATTTTGTCAATAAATTATTAGTTGCCAATACTCACGATACGATTTTGTGTTTTTCTTCCTTAGGCAAAGTGTATTGGTTGAAAGTTTATGAATTGCCTGTTGCCAGTCGTGCGGCTCGCGGTAAACCGTTTGTTAATTTACTGCCCTTGGAAGCTGGCGAAAAAATTAACGCACTGCTTACTGTGCGTGAATACAGTGACGATAAATTTATTTTTATGGCAACAGTTTCTGGAACGGTGAAAAAAACCCCGCTAAAAGAATTTGAAAATCAACGCAGTAACGGCAAAATCGCCCTTGATTTGCGTGACGGGGATAGCTTAATTGGGGTGGCAATTACCGATGGACAGCAAAATATTATGCTGTTTAGCAGTGATGGCAAAGCCATTCGGTTTAATGAAAATAATGTTCGCTCAATGGGCAGAACCGCGACAGGGGTGCGTGGCATCTCTTTGAATGAAGGCGCGAAAGTGATTTCAATGATTGTCGCTGCCGAGGGAACAGTATTGAATGTCACCGAAAATGGGTTTGGTAAACGTACCGAAGTGGATAAATTTCGTTTGCAAACTCGAGGTGGACAAGGGGTGATTTCAATTCAAACCTCTGAACGAAATGGGCAGGTGATTGGCGCGGTGTTGGTTAATGATACCGATGAATTGATGATTATTACCGATGGCGGAACATTGGTCAGAACGCGCGTTGCCGAAATTTCAGTCGTCGGACGTAATGCCCAAGGCGTAACCGTGATTCGTTTAGGCGATGCAGAAAAAGTGGTTGGGGTTGATAGAATCGACGGTTTCGCATTGGATGAGCATGAATCAGAGACCGAAGTAGAAAAACAAGTCAGTGACTTAGATTAATAACAAGGTAAAGAGCTAGACAATAAAATCAATGCCGTTTTGAATCGCGCCCAGCACTTGTAACTGATTTTCAGGACTTTCACTAAAGCCTGTTAAAACTTGCGCATTATTGAGTTGATTATTAGCCAGTAAATCTGACCAATAGGTTAATCCGCCTTGGTCGGGGGCGCGATGCAGAACATTATTATAAAAAGCGGTGACTAAGGTATTGGCAGTGGGGGCAGTTCCCACTAAGGCTTGAAATTCAGGCGAACTTAAAAAACCTGCGGCAACGTCCTCATTGGTTGTACCTTTGTCGCGTAAATTTATCCAATACCCCAAACCCGCTGCATCGGGGGCGCGATTAAAAGCGGCTTGATAAAGCCGATAAGCTTGTCCTGCATTGCCTGCAATATCCAAGGCAACGGATTTATCACTAAAAACCAGTCGTTCAATGCCCGTGACTGAATCGCTACCCTCACGGGTTGTATTACTGTCGGTGACTTGAAAAGCTTGCGCGTTGGCAGTGATGGTATAATCGGCTCGTAGTCCTTGATAATTGGCGGTATCTAAGCCCGCGCCGCCGTCTAAGGTATCGTTACCACTATCGCCGTATACATCGTCATTTCCTGCTAGTGCGGAAATTGTATCGGCATTACCCGTACCAAAAATGGCTTCTGCCTTGTCACTGGCTGCACCTATACCGCTAATAATGGCATTTTTAGTGGATAAAATAGTGACAGGCGTTGTGGGAAAATTTTGAAAATTGGTTCCTGCGAAAACAGTTGGTATTTTACTAATTTTATCAATGGTTTCCATCCCTTGTAAAACCGTACCAAACACCGCATAGCCAGGCGAAGCAGCACTTTGATAATCAAGTCCTTTCGCGCTATTATCAACGGTGTTGACAAAAAATTGTGAGGTCGCTGTATCGGGTGCTGTCTGTCTTGCCATTGCAATCGTGCCGCGTGTATTGCTTAAACCTGCTTGTGATTCTAAAACAATCGGAGCTAAAGGAATTTTATCAGCTACGCTTGTGACGATTGTGCCGTTCATACCTGTTATAACTGTTTGCCCTGCTTGCACCATAAAACCATCAATCACTCGGTGAAAAAGGGTATCTGTATAAAAACCGCCATTGCTGTAAGTTAAAAAATTTTTAACCGTTACAGGGGCTTTGGTGGGAAATAATTCAACTGTAAATGAACCCAGTGAGGTTTTTACGGTAACAAGTGGGTCGGTTAGACTTAATGGATTAAGAGGCATTGTTTGTTCTCTAAAGCTTAAAAAAATTAAAATTTTAGCATAGCTTGTTTTATCTATTTATTTTCCAGCACTTTTTTAGTGTCGAGAAGACCACATAAACTATAAATTGATTAGCAGTCTTATTAAGGGGGTGCTAAAATTTCTTTATGTATTTAAAAAAGGAGATAGCATTATGAGTAACGCATTAGCTTTACCAAGCAATTTGTCAGTCGGAACCTTTGACAGCTATTTAAACGTAGTCAGTCAAATGCCTAAGCTTACACCAGAACAAGAGTACGAATTAGCCGTTCGGTACCGTGATTTTGGTGATTTAGAGGCAGCAAAAGAGTTAGTGATGTCAAATTTACGCTTTGTAGCTCATGTTGCACGCGGCTATAGTGGCTACGGGTTGCCGTTGCCTGATATTATTCAAGAAGGCAATGTTGGCTTAATGAAAGCGGTTAAGCGATTTAATCCTGATGTGGGGGTGCGGCTAGTTTCTTTTGCCGTGCATTGGATTAAAGCCGAAATTCACGAATATGTGATTAAAAACTGGCGGATTGTGAAAGTTGCCACAACTAAAGCACAACGTAAACTATTTTTTAATTTACGCAAATCTAAAAATCATCTTGGCTGGCTGACCCAAGATGAAGCGGTGGCAATGGCGGCTGATTTAGATGTGGATTTAAAAACAGTCTATGAAATGGAAAAACGCATGGATGGGCATGATATGGCTTATGATTTGCCGAATGATGATGCTTCCGAGGATAATTATTTTGCTCCTGAAAGTTATTTAAAACAACACAATGGCGATCCTGCTATTCTTTTGGAAAGTTCGGATTGGCAAGGGCATGAAGAAGATATATTGGCACACGCAATGACCGAATTGGACGAGCGTAGCTTAGATATTCTCAACAGTCGCTGGTTGACAGAGAAAAAAGCAACTCTGCATGAATTGGCCGAACGTTACAATGTGTCGGCTGAAAGAATCAGGCAATTGGAAAAAAATGCCATGAAAAAATTAAAAGAAGCGGTTGTTTTAGCTGCTTAAATCTTTAAGACATACCTCGCGGGTTTTTCATACGCGAGGTTTTTATAGTTTGTCAGACTATCTTACTCTTAATGAAATGATAAGAGTTGGACAAAATGTATAAAGCTTTTTTGAGTTTCTGAAATAAAAAATGAGTACCCTCTTATGAACAATGCCTCATTACCTGAGACACCATTTGAAAATGCAGAAATAAAAACAAAAGTTTTTATGATTGATGATGCAAAATCAATTTGTTTGCAAATAGAAAAATTATTTGCACGCGAAGAGATTGAGTTTAAGTATTGTCTTTCTTCTGAGCAAGCAATTGCAGAAATCAAAGCTTATAACCCCAGTGTTATTATTCAAGACCTGTATATGCCAAATAAAGATGGCTTTCAATTACTGGCTGAATACAAAAATGATGATACATTAAAAGATATTCCTGTCTTGATGTTTTCTGCTGAAAATAATGAAGAAGTTAAAGATAAAATTTTTGCTTTAGGGGCAGATGATTTTTTAAATAAAGGTGAAAATAAACAAGAGCTAATTGCACGAGTTTTATACCATTCTAACCGATTCCTAAATTCCCATAATTGCCACGAAATCGCTTTAACCGATTCTCTTTTGTCAGACCGACAAAATTTAATTAAAGTTTTGATGATAGATACCTCAAAATTTTCCTGTTTTATTATGCAAAAAATATTAAGTCAGGAAGGAAGTATCACGTTTAAATATTGTTTGGATGTTAGAAATGCTATTTCAGAAATAGAAACTTATCAACCAACCGTTATTTTATTAAAACTGTATGATGTAAATAATGAGCAGTTTTTTTTAATTAAAAAAATTAGAGAAAATCAGCTAATTAGAGAAACTCCGATTATTATCTATACCTCTTTTGAAGATAATGATCTTAAAATAAAATCCTTAGCCGCAGGTGCAAATGATTATATTGCCAAATCAACCGATGACTCGGATCATATTGAATTAGTTAATAAAGTTATTGCCCATTCTGAACGCTGTTTTAATCTACCTAAATTAAAAGCCCTCACAAAATTTACCTCCACAGATAGCACTGTCACGCCTGTCAGATTACTGATGATAGATGATTCTGAGTTTATTTGTGAATGGGTAAAAGAATTATTAAGCTGTGAACCTAGTATCCATATTTCATTTTGTAATGATTCTACTTTAGCATTGGAATTGACTAAAGAATACAATCCAACGATTGTGCTAATGGATTTAGAAATGCCCAATATTAGTGGCTTGGAATTATTAACTTTATTCAAAAAAGATGAGTTTGCGCAAGAAATTCCTGTTATTTTCCTTTCAGGTGTTAGCGACCCTGAAGTAAAAGCCAATGCGTTTGCGTTAGGGGCAAATGATTATATGGAAAAAGACATGGATGTGGTTGAGCTGATTAGCCGAATAAAATTCCATTCACATACCTATTTAACTTCAATTCGCTTAAGCAATTCCATTCAAGAATTAATCAATATGCAGCAGTTGTTAAAATCACAAAGTGATTTTATTCGTAAAACTTTTGGGCGTTATTTATCCGAAGAGGTCGTGCATAGTATTTTAGAGTCGCCACAAGGAATGACACTAGGGGGCGAAAGTCGCAATATTTCTATTATGATGACCGATTTACGCGGCTTTACTTCGCTTGCCGAACGCTTACCTGCCGAAATTGTATTAGCAATTATCAATAATTATTTGTCAGTGATGACCGACATTTTATTGAAATATAGCGGGACGATTGACGAATTTATTGGCGATGCGATTTTAGCTATTTTTGGCGCACCTGTGCAGCGAAAAGATGATGCACAACGGGCTGTGGCGTGTGCAATTGAAATGCAGCTTGCTATGGAAAAGGTTAATGAATGGAATCGTAAACAAGGCTATCCTGAAGTGGCAATGGGAATTGGTATTAATACAGGGGATGCGGTTGTTGGAAATATTGGCTCTGAAAAAAGAGTTAAATATGGCATTGTAGGGCGTAATGTTAATTTAACTTCACGGATAGAATCTTATACCACCGCTGGACAAATTTTTGTTTCTGAAAGTACGGTTAAAAAATGTGGCGATATATTGCGCATTGATAGCGAAATGGAAGTTATGCCCAAAGGCGTAAAAGATGCTATTACTATTTATGAAATAGGTGGGATTGCCGATGAATTTAATTTATATTTACCTCCAAAAAAGCCACCTATTTTTACGCCGTTACCTTCCTCTTTAAAAATTAAATTTGTTGTATTGGAAGGTAAACACGCTAGCGATATTAGTCATCAAGCCGAATTGGTTAAACTTTCTTTTAAAGGCGCGTTAGTTAAATCAGAGGTGATTATTGATGAGTTGCATAATTTGAAAATTTCCTTATTTAATGAAGAAGGGCATGAAATCTGTGATGACCTTTATGCAAAAGTCGTTGAGGTGAATAATCAGGGCTTTGTGATTTTTTTTACAGCGGTTTCCCCTGAGGCAGAAAATATTTTTGATGCGTTATTGTTGGAGCGTGAAATGCGTAATTTAAAAGCTGATGCTAACCTAGCAGCTATAACAGCAACAATACCTTGAATTATTTTAAAAAATCGGTCATGTCAATGTTGATTGCTAAATATTTACGTTTTATCCAAAGAGTTAAGCTATGTTAAATCAAACAACATTAGCTATTGCAGGTTTTGCGATGGTTTTGTCGTTTATGTACCTGATTATCTCCAAGCGGATGTCAGCGATGAACGCGCTCATTTTAGTGCCTATTGTGTTTGCTACCAGCATTGGCTTTTATGATGAAAGGCTAGGAGCAATGATGATGGCAGGTGTAGAAAAGGTTGCACCAACAGGCATTATGATTTGCTTTGCGATTTTATTTTTCGGTACGATGATTGATGCTGGCTTGTTTGATCCTGTGATTAATAAAATTCTCAAATTAGTGCATGGCGACCCGATGAAAGTTTGTGTTGGCACGGCTTTATTAGCTTCGTTTATTTCAATTGATGGTGATGGCTCTACAACTTATTTAGTAACGTGTTCAGCCATGCTGGGCGTTCATCATCGCTTAGGGATTAATCCTATTATTTTGCCTGCCCTTGCGGTTTTAGAAAACAGTGTGATGAATATTGTGCTGTGGGGGGGGCCTACCAGTCGCGTGTTAGCGTCACTTAACGTAGAATCTAGCTCGGTTTTTATTCCAATGATTCCCTGTATGGCAGTAGGAACCTTGTTTGTTTGTTTTTTAGGCTATTATTGGGGCTTAAAAGAACGGGCGCGTCTTGGGGTGATTGATTATATTCACGAAGAAGATTATATCGTGACGGCAGAAGATATTGCTGCTGAAAAACTGAAACGTCCTAAAAACATCTGGATTAATTTTGCCCTTACCATCACGTTACTTGTTGGTTTAGTGATAGAAATATTACCATTACCTGTTTTATTTATTATCGGCACCGCATTGGCTTTGTTGATTAATTACAGAAACGAAGAACAACAAGCGCGGATTTGTGCCAATGGAATGAACGCCATGCCCGTAGTTGCGATGGTATTTTCCGCAGGTATTTTCATGGGCATTTTATCAGGCACGAAAATGATTGATGCAATGTCAAGCATGATTATTGCCGCTGTTCCAAAAATGTTGGTACCGCATTTTGCTTTGGTGACGGCTTTAGTAAGTTTACCTTGCACTTTTTTTATGACCAATGATGCGTTTTATTTTGGAATTTTGCCTATCTTAGCCAAAGCCGCCGCTGTGTATGGAATTCCAGCCGAAGAAATGGGACGTGCCGCACTAATAGGGCAGGGGGCGCATCTGTTAAGTCCACTTGTCCCCTCAACCTATTTATTGGTTGGATTAAGTAAAATTCACTTTGGTGATTTACAACGCTTTGCCCTGTTGCCTGCTATTTGTATTTCATTTCTTTGGCTTATCACATCCGTTGCGCTTGGGCATATTCATATTTAACTAACCCATGACAGCACTTCCAACCTCAACTAGCCTACCTTTCTTAATTAAACAATGGGGCAAAGAATTAGGTTTCTCGCAAGTTGGGATTAGTGACACAAACTTACAAACCGCTGAACATCATTTAAACCGTTGGCTTGCACAAGACTTTCACGGGCAAATGGATTATATGCACAAACACGGCTTAAAGCGCAGCCGTCCGCAATTATTACACCCTGATACACGCAGCATTATCGCGGTTCGCATGGATTATTTACCCGAACCTGCGCGTAATAGTCAGCCTGTTTTAAACAACCCACTTGCAGCTTTTGTATCACGTTATGCATTGG
>JFJP01039062.1_pt1 | contig 19298 bp, 10 predicted proteins | sample 431651 | NCBI WGS metagenome assembly JFJP01 (sample SAMN02602958, study PRJNA72255) | Microbial mat metagenome, whole genome shotgun sequencing project. | biome: fresh water; feature: sink hole; material: water; isolation source: purple microbial (photo- and chemosynthetic) mats found in...
GAAAACTATTAACCTTCCCGATATTCCGGGTTATGTTACGCTTAAATGCGATTTCCATATGCATTCGGTCTTTTCAGACGGAAGCATATGGCCTACAATGAGAATTGATGAGGCTCTGCGTGACGGACTTGATGCAATATCTATCACAGACCACCTCGAGTATACTCCAAAAAAAAATTATATTCCTGTTGATCATAATGCTGCCTGGAAATTAGGAGAGGTGTACGCAAAAGAGAGAAATATTATCCTGGTTCATGGTACCGAAATAACCAGGAAGATGCCTCCCGGACATTTCAATGCTCTCTTTATAAAAGATGCTTCACTGATTGCAGTTGATTCGGTATGGGATGCATTTGAAGCTGCAATTAAACAGGGAGCTTTCCTCCAATGGAATCATCCCGGATGGAAATCACAGCAGCCTGACGGTATTCCCCGAATGTATGATATTCACAGACGGCTTATTAAAAACGGCTGGTTACATGGTATTGAGGTTTATAATGATATAAACTATTACCCACTTGCTTTCACTTTTTGCAAGGAGAACAACATAGCAATTATTGCCAACAGCGATGTACATGCCATAATAAGTGAATCATACCCGGCTGCAGAATATACAAACAGACCAATGACACTCGTATTTGCAAAAGAAAGAACCCATGATTCACTGAAGGAGGCCATGTTTGCCCGACGCACTATGGCATATTTCAGGAATAATCTGGCAGGCAGGGAAGAGCTGGCCAAACCATTCTTCTATCAGGCTATTTCTGTTGGCAAGCCTTATTATGAAAACGACAAAAGCATCTTCTTTGAGGTAACGAATAAGTCAGATATTCCATTCTATCTTGTAAATGGATCAGCCGGTGCTCCTGCATCTATAACTCTGGCAGCCAATGCAGTAACAAGAGTTATTGTCAGCAAAAAAACAGCACTGCCTCTCTCATACGATGTCAAAAACATAATGACCGGCGAAAATGAGGTTTTAAGAATTGAACTAAAATAGAAAAAATAAAACCTGTAAACATCTAATCAATTCTTTAACCGCAAAGTTCGCAAAGCAAAAGCAAAGTTCACAAAGCAAAACAAAGTAGCTTCACACTCTGCGCTCTTTGCGTAATTCCTTTGCGACCTTTGCGGTTAATGGATTTGATTTACGAAACTCTCAATATCTTTCTTTTGCCAGTTTCAGAACATCATCATCCTTCGCAATTGGTCTGATTCTGAATGAGTATTCATATTTCCTTTCGAGAAGTCTGTACTCAGGATGAATTGGTGCGCCCCATGAATCATCACCCCCAACACCCATCTGCCCCAGATCGATATTCAGATTAACAAGATCGCGCTGTTTTACGTCTTTTGTATGAGTATTGGCGCTCTTTGCATCGCGACGGTATTGTGATAGTTTGCCCGGCGATTCAAAGTCATCGTGAATATAATTTAGGGCTGAGAAACAAAACAGCGGAGTTCCTGAAACGAGGATTCCTGTCCCGTTGTCATCAGTAAGTGTAAGCCAGCGGGTATCTGTCTTATACCCATTCTCCGAAGGACGGATATAGGGTACGTACTGGTCAGCTACGGTGCTCTCATAGAGACCAACCTCTGCCGAACTTTTTCTGTCGGCATAGTTTTCATGCGGTCCGCGTCCAAGCCACTTCAGATTGGCAAACTCTTCGGGAAGCTGCATCTGCATTCCCATTCTTGGGGTTTCAGGCGTCTTCTCAGAGATTTTATTGAACTGGTTACTGACAACAATATCAGATGAGCCATAAATAGTATAGGTGGACGAATAACCTGCTATCTTAACACTATCTGGCCCCGAAATATCATAATTGAAGGCCAAAACAACTTTCCCGGGTTCAGTCTGGTTTATACTGACTTTAGTAACAGTTGCTTTTTCTCCGGCTTTCTTCCATACACCAAGCTTTTTGTCCATGTTGTAACCATAATCATTATCGGTTGGAGCTCTCCAGAAGTCAGGCTCAGGACCTTTCTTAATAATTTCCCGTCCCTTGTAGTTATATGATTCAAGCCTTCCGGTTGCCAGATTAAAAGTCACTTTCATATCAACACCACTAACCTCAAGAAGCTCGTCAGTTGTCTTTGTCTGAAGAATTGAGAGTTCAGTTTTGCCAGCAATGGGTTTGTTTTCCACCGGAAGTTTAAACTGGGCAGAAGCATAAACATGTTCCTCGGGAACAATAGTCCAGGCCTCGCTTCTTGAGACCTTTATATTAAGAAAATATTCAGCCCCGGGAACAGTTTCAATCCTAACTACAGGAAGCTGGACTGTAACACTTTTTCCCGGTTCGAGGTCGGGAGAAAGCAGCTTTCCTGACTGTATTGCAACTCCGTCAGACATCACCTCCCAGTCGAAAATGAATTCCGAGAGATTTGTAAAACTATACTTATTGGAGATCTTAATTATCCCTTTTACAAGATCAACAGGTTCAAAGCCAACATACTGATAAACTCGTTTCACCTCAGCTAATCCGGGCTTTGGCGTTCTGTCAGGCCAGGTCAGTCCGTTCAGGCAGAAGTTTCCATCGCTTGGCACTCCTTCTTCACCATAGTCGCCACCATAAGTCCAGTATTTTTCACCGGTATCATCAGTGGCTAGCAGACCCTGATCTACCCAGTCCCATACAAAGGCTCCCTGCAGTATAGGGTACTTTTCGATTACATCCCAGTAATCCTGAAGGTTACCTGTAGAATTGCCCATTGCATGCGCATATTCGCACAAAATCAATGGCCTGTCACTTTTTGGGTCCTTTGCATACTCCTCTATTCGAGGAATTCTGGCATACATTGGGCAGTATATATCAGTATGTCTTTCAGTTGTATTTGTGCTTTGCTCGGCACGTTCATATTGCACCGGACGTGAAGTGTCTCTTGCTTTGGCCCATTTATAGTTATTAAGAAAGTTATTTCCATCCCCTGCTTCATTTCCCAGTGACCATATAATTACGGATGGGTGGTTTTTATCTCTTTCGACCATGCTTATCATTCTGTCGAGATGGGCCTCTTTCCACTCGGGTTTATCGGCAAGAGTAACATCTTTGTTATAACCTATTCCGTGCGATTCTATGTTTGCCTCGTCAACAAGATAAAGACCATATTTATCGCACATCTCATACCACAACTCCTGCTGGGGGTAGTGAGAGGTACGAACTGCATTTATATTATGACTCTTCATAACCCTTATATCCTTGATTATCATAGCCTCATCAACAACATGACCATTAACATCGTCATGTTCGTGCAAGTTTGTGCCTTTTATCATAATGGCAACACCATTGACAAGAAGTTGTGAGTTAAGAATCTCGACCTTTCTGAAGCCAACCCTGGAACTAACGCTTTCAAGAACCTTACCTCCCTTATCGCTCAGAGTAATTACAAGAGAATAAAGATCAGGCTTTTCTGCTGACCATTTTTTTATTGCCGGCAGGCTTTGGCTGATGTTCAAAGTTCCGGTTCCATCCTTAATAGTTAAAGGAGCAGAATGGAAAAACAGATCTTTATCACCATCGTAAAGTGTTGCAGCAAGAGCAACTTCGCCATCTGCGGATGCATTACCTTTTACCGAAACATCGAGTTTCAGTAGTCCGTCATTGTAATTATTTTCAAGGTCGCCGATAACAAAAAAATCGTTTATATATGTTTTTGGACGGGCATGAAGGAAAACTGATCTCTGAATTCCACTTAACCGCCAGAAATCCTGGTCCTCAAGGTAACTACCGTCACACCAGCGATAAACTTCAACCGCAAGAGTATTTGTGCCACTCTTAAGAAACTTTGTAATGTTGAATTCGGCAGGCACTTTGCTGTCCTCATTGTAGCCGACAAGCTGCTCATTCACCCAGACATAAAATGCGGAACTCACTGCACCAAAATGCAGGAACACCTCTTTTTCTGTCCAGTCAGAGGGTACTTTAAAAGTTCTTTTATATGAACCTACGGGGTTAAAACTATGTTCAATAAAGGGTGGATTCTTTTTATGAGGATAAGTTATGTTAACATAGATCGGAACATCGTATCCCTTCATCTGCCAGTTCGAAGGAACCTCCATATCCACCCAGTCGCGTGTATCGTAATCATCTTTGAAGAACCAGTAAGGACGTTCTTCGGGTGTTTTGACCCAGTTAAACTTCCAGGTTCCATCGAGTGACATATAGTTTGGAGATGAAATTTTATCAGCTTTAAGGGCTGATTCTGCATCCGGGAAACTAATCATTGTGGCATGAGGATCCTCTCTGTTAATCTGAAATACTGCGGGATTTTCCCAGTCACGGGGCTCAATCTCTGTAAAGGGAACTCCCTCATATTTACTTAGTTTATTACATGCAGCAAACGACATTGCGAGGATAATAAGGAAAACCGATACTCTCTTCATAATTCAAATATTAATAGCAGATAAAGTTAATAAAAAATGAAAACGCTGACCCGATAAATTATGATCTTTCAGGAGGGTGACTCAATCCACTTAATTTTGCCAACCTGACCTGGTTTCTTTGCCCCACGGTTGGTGTCGAAAAAGTAGAAATCCATTAACCGCAAAGGTCGCAAAGTTTCTAAGCAAAGATCGCAAAGGCATATTATACAGCAATTTAACTTTGTGTCCTTTGCTACTACTTTGCGAACTCTGCGGTTAAAAAGAACGTGCTTAAGAGACAGCCTGTTTTCAGTTTTTTTTAAGAATTTCCTCAATGAGTATTTTATCTTCGGGAGTGTTGACATTTGAGAATGCTCTTTTGTTTTCTGCAGTGCTGTCGAGATCGGAATATCTGACATTCATCAGTGCAATAAAATCCCTTACAGCATAATTTTCATCCCGCAAAAGATAATCCTCAAGCATTGGATAAACAGCTGAACTGTAGATAGCATGAAGCGGTTCTATGTTTTCCTTAATACGTGGAATCAGAATATCGCAACTACTTAATTTATAGTCTTCTATTTGTTTATTAATTATTCTTTTATCGAGCAGGGGCATGTCGCCGGCAAAGACAAAAACAGCATCACACGAGATAGCTTTCAGAGCGGCATGTATCCCTCCGAGCGGACCGGTTTTAATGAAAGTATCGGCGGTAAAACGGACTCCGGTAAGGTCACTGAACTCATCGGGAGTGTTTGTAACAATTACTAATTCTGAAAATATTGGGCGGATTGTATTTAGAATTCTGTTAATAACGGGAACACCGCAGATCACAATTTTTGCCTTAATAATATTATTGAAACGGCTATTAGTTCCTCCTGCCAGTACTACCCCTGCAATATCGTTTGTCATATGTTGGAAAGCATTTAAACCCGACTAAAAGTTCATGCTCAAAATTAAGTGTTTAAATGATTTTATTCGTAAATTGGCTCTGATATATGAGAGAACCCAATCATTACTTATAAAAAACCTTTAAACTATGGACAAAAACATTACAAGCCTGTATGAAGGTTACAGGAAAGGACAGACAAGTCGTCGTGATTTTCTAAGAAAGCTGGCCATTTTTGCAGGAAGTACAGCGGCAGCAACAGCTCTTCTGCCGATACTTGAAGACAACAGTCTAAAAGCATCTTCTGTTCTTCAGGACGATCCTGATCTTGTAACAGAGTTTATAAAGTATCCAGGATTTACCGGCGACATGCGAGCTTTCATGGCAAGACCAAAAAAAGGGAAAAAATTTCCGGCAGTAATTGTCATACATGAAAACCGTGGATTAGTTCCCCATATTCAGGATGTTACAAGAAGAATGGCTAAAGAGGGCTTTCTTGCAATCGCTCCCGATGCACTTTCTCCTGTAGGAGGAACTCCTGCAGATATTTCAAATGTTGGTGAACTTTTCAAACAGCTTAAACCCGAAGAGACAACAAAAAATTTCGTTGCGGCTGTTAAATATCTCAAGACCAACCCTCTATCTAATGGAAAGGTTGGCTGTACAGGTTTCTGCTGGGGAGGTGCCATGACAAATCAGGTTGCAGTAAATGCTCCCGACCTCGACGCTGCTGTTCCGTATTACGGAAGACAACCTGTTGCTGATGATGTTGCAAAGATAAAAGCTCCTGTAATGGCACATTATGCAGGCAATGATGCAGGCATCAATGCGGGGATTGCAGCGTATGAGGAAGCTCTTAAAAAGAATAACAAGGAATACCAGATCTTCATGTACGAAGGTGCAGCACATGCCTTCAATAACGACTCAAATGCAGAACGTTATAACGAGGCAGCCGCAAAACTGGCATGGGGAAGAACAATAGGATTCTTTAAGGAAAAACTTAAATAGAACCCAAAGTTATTTAACCACGGAGTACACGGAGTCTCACGGAGTTGCTCACGGAGTAATATTGGAAATAAGCAAACAGTGTTCCTCCGTGCTAACTCCGTGTAACTCCGTGGTTAAATAAAACATTAAATATTCTGGTTCTGCCAGGCGATAGAAATTGTCTCAACGAAAGGCCGGCAATGATTGAAAAAATATTTATACCCCTCGCACAGATAATTTAATCCGGCCTCTCCGTCAGGTGAGGAGATAAACCTGTTTTTCGGGCACTCGCCATTGCACATTGCAAGCACTTCACATTTTTTACAATACCCGGGTAGGGTAAGCGACTTTTCCTTTCCGAATTCTTTCTGCTTTTTACTGTCGAGAAAATATGAAAGTGACTTGTCTTTTATATTGCCAAGCAAATGTTCGCTGTTAACATAATGATCGCAGGAATAAAAATCACCATTATGCTCAACAACCGGAACTCCTCCGCATTCAGTTTTGAAAATGCATAATGTGTGATCCTGACCAAAGGCAGGCCTTATTGCCTCTTCGAATATCTGTATCTTTATTGAGCCTATGTCTTTTTCAACCCATTCATCGAAAATACTGCTTAGAAATATTCCAAACTCCTTCGCACTGACAGAATTTGCGGAAGCCAAGGAAGAAGAATTCTTATCTTTTTCGACGAGTGGCAGAAAGGCTAAATACTCAGGGCCCAAACCTTTCAGGTATTCATAAACTTCGAGGGGAGATTTGACATTTGCAGAATTTACAACACACAATACCTCTGGTGTAATGCCATATTTCTTCAAAAGATTAAAGCCTTTTATTACCTCATCAGAAGTATTTTTACTATTACGGGTACGCCGGTTTAAATCATGATACTCCGCCGGGCCATCTATGCTTACCCCAACTGTAAAACCATTTTCTGACAGGAAGCGGCACCATTCATCGTTCAGCATGGTTCCATTTGTCTGCATTCCATTACTTATTAGCTTCCCTTCGGGTTTGTATTTCTGCTGCAGAGCAACTGCCTTACCGTAAAAATCAATCCCTGCCATCAGGGGCTCTCCTCCATGCCATGAAAAGGTAATAAGATCATCTGTTGTTGCTTCAATATGCTGAATAACATACTTTTCAAGAAGATCGTCCGACATAAGGAAACTGCCGTTACCGGGATAAATATCCTTTTTCTCAAGGTAATAACAATAGCTGCAATTCAGATTGCATATAGCTCCTACAGGTTTGGCAAAAATCTGAAATTCACGTTCAATCTTACTCATCTTTCCCAATCAATAATGTTCTCTTCACCGGCAACAGGGGCACTCATTCTTATGCGCCATTCAACAGGATAATAGTTATTGACTCTGTTGCCAAGGTTTTTCAGGAATCCAAGATTCACACCTTTATAAACTACCCTTGTCCATCCCTTTTCAGCACTGTCAATCAACAAGTTATCCCTCCTCAGATAGGCAATTGCTTTCTGTAGTGAAAGCTCCTCGCCTGAAAAAGCATCCGGTTTTAAATTCACCGACAGCGCAAGTTCATGGTCAGGCAGGTAGTCGCTCTTCTTTACACTAAACAGCTTTGTCCCTGGTTTTACAATTTTAAGATTCTGAAAAAGAAACAGATACTCATCCATCTTACAGGGAACAGAGATTACTTCATCGCCCCACTTCAGAAGACTCATCTCCTGAAAATCGGACCAGCGCAAAGCGGTTGCCACATCCTCTTTTGCAGGTTTCATGTCATTTCTTTTCTGACTCTTTACATGAATCTTCTCCGGTGTCCCCTTTTTTCTTATAACAGAAATAAAAAATCCCTCACCCCTGATCCTGCCCGGATGAAAACCATAACCTGAAATACCCTCATAATCAATTTCCGTGATGCCTTTGTAATTCTTTATGTCAATACTCACCGATGCTGCCAGTTGATTCTCTGTCAGCCATTTTATATTCTCCTCATTCTCACCCGGATTGAAAGTACAGGTGCTGTAAATTAGTATTCCGTCTTCTTTTAATGAAGGCCAGATATCCATTATTATCCTTTTCTGACGTTCGGAACAATGAAGAGTGTTATCGACTGACCATTCGCTGCGTGCAATATCAGTCCTGAACATTCCCTCTCCCGAGCATGGGGCATCAACCACTATTAGATCAAAGTATCCTGATAGTCTGCCAATTACAGAAGGATCGCTCTGAGTTACAAGAGTATTGGCAGAGCCCCATTTTGTGATTGTCTCTGCAAGTATTGAAGCTCTTTGCCTGATTACCTCATTTGATATAAGCAGGCTATCCTTTCCCAGCATATCAGAAAGAATTGTGCTTTTCCCACCGGGAGCACCACAAAGATCCAGAACCCTGATGTTTTCGAATGAATCAAGTGACTGCCTTAAAGCCTGTTCAAGAAACATGCTCGATGCCTCCTGAGGGTAATAGCAACCTGAATGAAAAAGCGGGTCGAGAGTAAAAGAGGGTCGGCTTTCAAGATAATAACCACTCCCCGACCAGGGAACAGGTTCTGAATTCAGTGGTGTATTCTTCCACTTTGAATTATTGAGCCTGATACTTACGGGAGATTGTTCATCCAAAGCCCTCAGAAGGGCATTTGAATCAATATATCTTTGCTTTGAAATCCTGTTTATAAAAGATTCCGGAATCATTCGTTGAAATTAAAATCCATTAACCGCAAAGATCGCAAAGTTAAAGCAAAGTTCGCAAAGGATTTTCCACCCCTCCCCTTCTCCTCTTCTCCTCTTCTCCCCTTCTTTTCTTATTGCATTACCGGAATCCGAAAAATTGTGATACTTGCCGGACCGACTTTCAGTTTGTTGCTGAATTTAGCAACTTCAGGTCCTGTTATTTTAACTACAGGTTCTCTTCCCGGTTCGTTTGTCGACATGTCGTCAGGAGCAGTAATGCGCCACAATTCAACATCAGATGATACTGAGCTCCCTGAAACTGAAAGAGGGAACTCGACATCATTCCAGGTTGGATTTACAACAGAGATAGTCAAAGTATCACCTCCTGAAGTAAGTGTTGCACCTATATCGAGGGGACGTGTTTCTCCGCTTATCTCAACAGGAATATATCCAAACTTCTGACGATACATTTTCAGTACCTGACCGGTAGCATCGAAAACAGAATGAGTTGTATTTGTCTTTATGCATCCTATTACATTGACAGTCTGAGCATAATTGGCCATAAAAATAATATCCGAATGTTTCGAATACTCATTAAGACCTGCTGCAATTCCCATCGCATCCCTGAAAAAATACCGGGTTCCAAGTTCTCCGTAAGGGGTTGGTCCGTACCAGTAGTTCCATTCATCCATACAGATTCTGATATCCTTTCCTTTAAGGGCAGGAATTGTATTTCTGTATTCGCGGTGAGCAACAGCTTTCTCCCTGATAGCATCGGGGATCTGTTTCACATGTGTCATAAGTCCTCCGCCATGATAATCCTGCTTATAAAAATGCTCGCTTATATAATCCATTTTATCGGAACAGTTTGCGAGAACCATCTTATCCCAGTCGCCCAGATCACCTACAGAAATTAGTTTTATTGAAGGATCAACCGACCTCATCCTGTCGGCAAATTCATTATTTTTAGCAACAAACTGCTCAGTCGACATAAAACCAAGCTGCCAGTTACCATACATCTCATTACCGATAGACCAGTATTTTACTTTCCATGGTTTTTCATGACCATTAGCTGCACGAAGCTTACCCATAGGGGTATTCACATCGCCGTTTGTGTATTCAACCTCGGCGCTTGCCTCATCAGAACTTCCAAGCCCGGCATTTACAGCAATATAAGCCTCAGTATTAATAAGTTCGCAAAATCTCATAAACTCGTGAATTCCAACATCATTAGCTTCCACACCCTGCCATGCCGGATTCTTTCTTGGAGGACGTTTATCGGGGTCGCCAATTCCGTCGCGCCAGTTATATCCGCTAACGAAGTTTCCTCCCGGCCAGCGGTAGACAGGTGAGTTTAGTTCACGCAAGAGTACAAGAACATCAGATCTGAATCCTTCAATATTATCGGAAGGCATGAGTGAAACAGTTCCTACCCATAGCTTTCCCTTACCCACAGGTTCTACTGAAATAACGGCATCATGAACAAGAACTGTTGATTTAAATTTAAGAGGATAAGTTGTGTATTTATTTGAGATATCACTTAATTCAACAACCTCGGTTTTATCATTCCATTTAAGAGTAACCAGAACTTTATCAATTCCTTTGGCGGCTTTCAGTACTATCCTACCATTATAATCGAGGTTTTCCTTGAGTCCTAGGTTCTCTTGTACCAGAATTGCTTTTTTATCGCCATCTGCTTCAAGAACCGGAGTCTGGGCGCCTGTGAACGGATCGCGGGTGTCCATTGACAGCATTTTTTGTTCGCCTCTTATTCTCCATACAGATTCTCTGGTACCGGGAACAAACCAGAATTTTCGGTCTTCAATCATTTCAGCCCAGATACCTCCATAAATGCAACGTCCAAGATGCTCAATGAATTGTCCGTATATATAAACCGGCATTGGTTCAGCTTTTGCGGCAGTATTGATTTTAATATCTGTTGTTACTTTTTCTGATGAAACCAGTTCCATGCTCATATCATCAAACCAGGCTCTGCCCTTCGCGGTTTTTTCAACATCCAGAACACAGGCAAGTGTTACGCAATCATTGTTCCCTGTTTCAAACTCATAGTTTACAAGAGTCCAGTCATTAGTCCCGATGAATCCCTGAGGTACTGAGTTTAATCCATCCAGCCTGAAGCCAGCGCCTTTACCACCCGATGTTTCAAGATTCTCAGTTTTGATCCACCCCGAAAAACGATATTTGGAATAAGGTTTAAGGAGCACTTTTGTTGACCACCTGCCGTTTGCAAGCCTGTCGGCATTAAGAAAGAGGCTTTTAGTTCCGGAATGAGCAACATTATCATAGAACTGAATAACATTTCTGGCTCTGGCATCGGTGGTCCAGCCTTTAACAACTGAGCTTTCCGTAATTTCAGCGGAAGGATTCTGAATTACTCCATATTCGATTCTCTTTCCGGAATCATTTTTATTGGTGCATCCCCACATAAGGAGAGTAGCAAGAGACAGTAACACCGAAAGTTTTTTCATAACAACCCTGATTAAATTATGTAAAGTAGTAACTGCTTAATAGGTGTATTTTTTACACTTAATTACAATACTAAGATAATAATTATTGGCAAATAATATTTAACCGCAAAGTTCGCAAAGTTAAAGCAAAGGACACAAAGACATGTTATTGTTTATTAATTCTTTGCGAGCTTTATTTTTTTTCTCTGTGACCTTTGCGGTTAATATTCTTCTTGTAGAACCTAAAGATCTGAATCATTTGTCTCCCTGGTATTCCCTGAATATTTCCTCCATAGATAGAAAACAGGTATCCCCAGCAACACAATTCCAAGTCCGGGGAAAGTATAATTTGGCTTATAGATAAGCAGAATAACCATTATTATAATAGTAGTAAGGATATATAACCCTGGAATTACAGGATATCCGAATGCTTTATAAGGTCTTGCAATATCGGGTCTCTTTTTCCTGAGAATAAAAATTGCAAGTATTGTTAGTGTAAAGAAAAGTAATACTGCAAAAATCACATAATCGAGAAGATTGCCATATGTTCCTGAAAGACAAAGTAATATAGCCCATCCACCCTGTACAATAAGTGCAAATGCAGGAACACCTTTATTATTGAGACTTCCAACTTTCTTAAAGAACAGTCCATCTTTTGCCATTGCATAGTATACTCTTGGACCAGCAAGTATCATTATGTGATTGCAGCCAAATGTACTTATCATTATAAATACAGCCATTATTATGGCAGCATAATCGCCAACAATAACGCTCATAACAGATGTTGCCACCCTGTCGTCGGTTGCATACTGGATCCCGCGTGCAATGGCATCAACACCATCGGGAGATCCGTGTAGTGGAAGAATTCTTATAAAAACAAGGTTAGCAACAAGATAAAGTGATGAAACAAGCATAGTTCCGAAGAGTAGACTAAGCGGCACATTCCTTTTTGGATTTATTACCTCCCCTGAAATATAGGTTATATTGTACCAGGCATCGGCCGAAAAAAGTGAACCCACAAGAGCTGTACCAATAGCAGCAATAAGTGCAAATCCTGCAATAGGAATTATCTGGTTTCCCTCACCAATGCGTGAAGCCTGCCAGAAAACGGCTTTATTTACCTCAAATGATGTAATCCCTTTTGTGACAACAAGTCCTACAATAATAAACCCTATAAGGGCAATTACCTTTGTAGAAGAGAATATGTTAAGTACAATTTTTCCCGTTACAATTCCTCTTGTATTTAGCCATGTAAGAAAAACAATCAAACCAATTGCAACTCCCTGTGTTGTAGTAATTTTCAGACCCGCAATACTGAAAAGAATATTTGCATCAGAAATCCATGGAAAGATTACACCACTGAACTTTGCAAACCCAACAGCAACGGCAGCGATAGACCCGCACTGAATAACCAGAAAGGTAGTCCAGCCAAACAAAAAGCCTACAAGAGGATGATATGATTCCCTCAGATACACGTACTGTCCACCCACACTTGGCATCATGGCAGCAAGTTCACCATAGCTCAAAGCACCAATTATTGTAATAAGCCCTGTTATAAGCCAGACAACCATCAGCCATCCCGGAGATCCAACACTCCTTGCGATATCCGCACTTACAATGAAGATCCCGGAACCAATCATTGCACCGGCTACCATTGAGATTCCGTCGAACAGGTTGACTCGCGTCTGAAGTAGGTTATTCTCTTTCTGCATCATTAGAATTATATGAAGTAAAAATAATTAATCAATCGAGACTAACTATAATAATACTTTGAATAGCTTAAAAAAAGTCTAAATTTGTTTTTACAACTTAAACCCGGTAATGCATGCCGGCAGAAAAAGTTAATAATTCAAAATAAACCGAAAACAAATTAAAATATGAAAAAACTGACTCAAAGTATTTTATTACAGGTAATTGTAATTATATCTCTATCAGTAAATGTATTTGCCCAATCGAACACAGGTCTGATTAAGGTAATTGTTGCCCCCGATCATAAGGACTGGCTTTATAAGGTGAATGAAGAGGCCAGATTTTCTGTTCAGGTGCTTAAATATGGTAACCTTCTTGAAAATGTAACTATTGATTATGAGGCAGGACCTGAAGCACTTCCCGATGTAAAAAAAGAGGGTGTCGTTCTGAAAACAGGCAAAATGGAATTTTCAGGCAAAATGAAGGTTCCCGGATTTTACAGGGTAAGGGTTTGGGCTGTGGTCGACGGAAGAAGATATGAGGGTCTGGCTACAGCAGGATTTGAACCTGAGAAAATTGCACCAACTGTAAAAGATCCGGTAGATTTTGATTCTTTCTGGACAGGAGCAATTGCCGAGGCCAGAAAAATCAACCTCGATCCAAAAATTACTCTTATGCCCGAAAGGTGCACAAGTGAGGTTAATGTTTACCAGATAAGCTTTCAGAATGAGGTAAACGGATCTAGAATTTACGGCATCTTGGCAATGCCTAAAAAAGTCGGGAAATACCCTGCAATCCTTAAAGTTCCGGGAGCAGGAATCCGCCCCTATGCAGGTGATGCAAGAACAGCCTCTCTGGGATTCATAACACTTGAAATAGGCATACACGGAATCCCTGTCAATCTTGATCCTCAAGTCTATACTGATCTGGCTGCAGGCGCGTTAACCGCATATAACATGGTAAAAATGAATGACAGAAATACCCATTATTATAAAAGAGTATATATGGGATGCGTCAAGGCAGTTGATTTTATCTATTCCATGCCTGAATTCGACGGTACTAATGTGGCTGTAACAGGTGGCAGCCAGGGCGGGGCTCTTACAATAGTCACTGCCGGACTCGATAAAAGGATAAAATTTGCGGCTGCTCTTTATCCTGCACTATGCGATCATACTGGCTACCTTAATGGCAGAGCCGGAGGCTGGCCTCATTATTTCAGAAACGCAGCACCAAAACCCAATGAGGTTGAAACACTTGGATATTATGATGTAGTTAATTTTGCAAGAAGAGTTTCTGCTCCGGGTTACTACACATGGGGCTTCAATGATCTTACCTGCCCTCCGACTTCAATGTACTCGGCTTACAATGTTATAAATGCACAAAAAGAACTTTCTCTCTTTCTTGAAACCGGTCACTGGACCTTCCCTGAAGAAACCGAAGCTCTTAATAACTGGCTTGTAAACAAGCTTAAAGGGAAATAAAATCCGATAGTTATTAAGGAATGAAATAAGCATAACTTTGGGGTTGTCTAAAAAGTTCTTTTTAACCGCAGAGTTCGCAAAGTAATAGCAAAGGACGCAAAGTTAAATTACTGTATAGCAAGCCAAGTTTTCAAATCCGTACTTCAATAGCAGGTTTAAGTTGGCAGGTACGCCCCACGGGGGAAGGAGCAAATCCTCCCGCTTGGGTGGGATTATTGAAACGAGAATCTAAAACTCTCGTTTTTCTTTGGTGCTGTTTTAAATATCAGTGCATCTGTTAAATTAATAACAGAACCTTCTGAGTCGGAGCGCTTCTCGCCCAGAACTTCAATGCGAACATTATGGGTTCCGGCAGGAAGATTGAATTTGTGCCAGATACTTGTGTTGCCGTATTGCTGTTTGTTATAATTGAAATATGTGTCAATAGTTCTGTCAGGATTACCATCAACATAGATAGTTGCCTTCCCTCCCACTTTGTTCCAGGTTCCGGTGAGAGAAATACCTGTTCCCATAAAGGTTATTTCAGCCACACTGCCCTTATTGTCAGCCATTTGTGAAACATTAACAACCTTGTTATCAGCCTTATTTATACGGGTAAGAGTTTCCCATTTGCCAATATATTTCCAGACTTCAGTATCAAAAACTGAGATTTTTTTATCGAGTACAACATTAGGAAACGCAACTTCAAGGGCAGGTGCCACAGGCTCCTGAACCTTAATTGATATTTTTTTTCCGGAAACAGTACCTGCCTCTTTTTCAATCAGTCCGAGTGCATAATTGTAGGTATTGTCAACAGCTTTTACAAAAGAATAGTCGGTATTTATGAAAAGTGAATCCTTGTACTCTCTGACTCCGGCAGTATATTCGGCAGGGAGGTTTTTGAATCCTTTTGTTTTCAGTGGGTCACCATCACCATAGAGTAGTCCCATAACAATGTATGCCCCGTTCAGTTTGGCATCGATATTGAATGTTGAACCGGCACCGCAGATATCAACCTCATCCCATTTTGCCTGAATCTCTTGCCATGCAGCCTGCCAGTCATCGGGATAATGATTGTGCAGAAGAATGACATCCTTAACTATCTTATAATAATCACTTTCTGCCGGAATTGATTTCAATGCATACTCAATTATTCCGGGGATATCATCGCTGAAAAAGGCCTGTGAATACAGAGCGGCAACAAAGATTCCACCGTAAAGTCCATCGCCATAGTTCATTATACGGCCTATTTTATCGGCAATTCTGACCGCAGTCTGCGGCATTCCTGGTGACATGAATCCTATATAATCCGATTCAATCTGAAAATCTATGTCATCAGCATGGAAGTTGTATTCAGGCATCCCCGACTGAGGAGGGAAAATTGAATCATAATAATTCTTTCTGGCCTGAACGTTTGCATGCCACAGGTGATAACCGGCTTTTGCAAACATCTCCTGAAATTTCTTCGCCGGAGCATCAATTCCGTATTTATCCATTGTCATCATGAAAGTCAGCTGAACATAAATATCATCCTGCCAGATGCTTCCCCTGACATCAGAAGGTTTCCATTTAATTGAATCGGTATACATTTTGCCCTGCGCCCTGAATTCAGTAGGTGCACCGTAAGTTACTCCTATCATTTTACCGGCCCAGCCTCCTGCAATTTTGTCCTTAAGAACATCAGCATCAATAGTCCTGAATTCAGATGACTGATTTTTGCATGAGGTCAGGACTAAAATTAAAAACGCAATAATTGAAGAAAATTGTTTTGTTTTCATAATGTTTTTTTTACCACAAAGGAACACAAAGGTTAACACAAAGGATCACAAAGATCAGTCGGTTAATGACACCTCTTTACCGGTCAGTCTCACTCTTCCTGTCAGTACCTGTGTAAACTGAGGGTCAAGATATCCTTTGAAACCCGGCTGTTTTCCTCCAACCGTAACAACGAAATATCCCGGCTCAATAACTCTTTTGTTCTTACTATTAATTATTGAGAATTGTCGCGGACTCAAAGTAAACTCGACGTCCTTGCTTTCACCAGGCTTCAATGAGATTCTCTCAAAACCCTCAAGCTGGCGTACAGGTCTTGCAGTAGAGGCTTTTTCATCGGTAATATATAACTGAACTACCTCGTCTCCGGCAAGTTTACCTGTATTTGTCACAGTTACTTTTATGTTTACAGCTTCTCCCGCTACAGCGCTTGCCGGAACAGTGATGTTACCATAACTGAAAGTAGTATAGCTTAACCCGTAGCCAAAAGGATATAAAGGTTCCTGTGTAAAGAATCGGTATGTCTTTCCTGCCATATCGTAATTTTCAAATGCAGGGATCTGATCAATTGATTTATAGTACGTTACAGGCAGCCTTCCTGCAGGATTATAATCACCAAACAGAGCATCTGCAACGGCATTGCCACCCTCCTGGCCCCCGTAGCCGGCAAGCATTATTGCCGCAGCCTTCTCCTGAGCTTTGTTTACAGACAGAGCTCCTCCGTTTGTGAGGACAACAATCACTGGTTTTCCGGTTGCTGTTACAGCATCGAGAAGCTTTTCCTGAACGGAAGGCAGGTTAAGACTCGTGCGGTCTCCGCCCAGGAATCCTTCGGTCTTGATTGGCATCTCCTCGCCTTCAAGCCTTTGCGACAAACCGAGAACCAGAACAACGGCATCTGCCTCAGCAGCGGCTTTTACTGCCAGTTCGGTCATATCGGGACGAGGTGGTGCCCAGAGAAGTTTCATATCGGCATCGCCTGCATAGTTTTTATAAATAACTTCGACCTTGTATTTTTTACCTGCCTCAAGATTCACTGAATATTCCTTATGAAAAGCATGATGCTCATTTCTCTCCGAGATAATTTTCTTTCCGTCAAGATAAACCTCATAATATGAAGAACCCCAGCTTCCTATAGAATAAGAACCTGTCTTTGGTGGCATCAGATATGTTGTCCATCTCACCCCAAAATTGTCATCAGGAAGATCGTACCTCGGGGAAAGGTGTTCCCAGTAGAAATTCACCTGATCATCTATTCTTATAAAAACCGGTTCCCCTTTCAGATCCCTGTTGTTAAAATATTCTCCCAAAGCACCCTGTCGGCCATCAGGCGCTGACAGATACCTTGAAGGAATAACAGTAAGGTTGTGTACGCCCTCGGCAAGATCACTGCCCTCGGCATAAATTATCTTAGTCTCAGGTGAGAGTTTGGTACTGATACCTCTTAATACAGTAACAGGGTCTTTTGAAATGCCATTATAATTGCCGACAAGCGATTCAAAATTATCAGCATTTGGTCCTATTACCGCAAGAGTCTTAATGTCTTTTTTAAGAGGAAGAATATTCTTCTCATTCTTCAGAAGCACAATTGATTTCTGTGCAGCGGTTCTTGCAAGTCCGTTGTTGTAATCAGATCCGTTAACAAAGAAAGGAATCTGAGCATAAGGGACTATTTCATCAGGATCGAACATCCCGAGTTTAAAGCGTGCAGTGAAAATCCTTTTTACTGCAATGTCAATATCAGCTTCAGCAAGAATTCCCCTTTCAACTGCAGTCATTATTTGTTTATAATCAGAACCACATTCCAGGTCGGTTCCTGCCTTAATGGCTGCAGCAGAAGCTTCGGCAGCATCCTTTGAAAACTTCTGATACTTCCAGAAATCTGAAATAGCCCAGCAGTCAGAAACTATATAACCTTTAAAACCCCATTCATTCCGGAGTATTCCATATAATATCGGATTGGCACAGGCCGGGAAATCCCTGAACTGATTGTAGGCTCCCATTACTGAATACACGTTTGCATCTTTAACCAGTGTACGGAATGCCGGCAGGTAAGTTTCCCTAAGGTCTACTTCGCTTACCTTTGCATTGAACACATGTCTCAGCGGTTCCGGTCCCGAATGAACGGCATAGTGTTTAGCCGTTGCCACAACTTTCAGGTACTTAGGATCATCACCCTGAAGTCCTTTTACAAACTGCATACCCATGCGTCCGGTCAGAAAAGGATCCTCGCCATAGGTTTCATGACCTCTGCCCCAGCGCGGATCGCGGAAGATATTAATATTTGGCGACCAGAATGTAAGTCCCTGGTATATGCCTGTTTTGCCTCTTCTCTGGAATTCATGATACTTGGCTCTTGCCTCATCGGAAATGGCATTTGCAACGTTGAACATTAAACCTTCATCCCATGAATTGGCAATTGTTATTGACTGAGGAAACACAGTTGCATAACCGGCTCTGGCGACTCCGTGAAGAGCTTCATTCCACCAGTTGTATGAAGGAATTCCAAGCCGGGTAATTGCAGGAGCAGTGTACACCAACTGATCTGCTTTTTCCTTAATTGTCATTCTCGATAACAGATCATTAACCCTCTCTTCGATGGGAAGTGAAGGATTCCTGAAAGGGAAATCGTAAGTTGTCTGTTGTGCTCTCGTTACAAGTGTTGCAAAACACATTGAAATGATTAGAGAAAAGGCTAAATGTTTTTTCATATCTGAGTTATTGGATCTGAACGGAAAAGTATAAAAAAAACTTTAAAATCGCTATATATATATTTTAAACTCTCGGTAAAGGTAATTATCATGCTCCTTTACAAATGGGAACTGAAATTTGCTTTGAAATCAGGGTTCACACTTATAAACAAAAAAAGGGCTGTCAAAACTACGTTGACAACCCCTTAAGTTTTTTTTGGAAGGAAACTGTTCCTCCTATGCTTTTCCTAGAAAATATATCTTATTGAAAGAGCAAATGTATCACCCCAGAAGCCAGAATAACCAACAAGGTTAATGGCTGGTTTCCA
>JFJP01039859.1_pt1 | contig 19297 bp, 12 predicted proteins | sample 431651 | NCBI WGS metagenome assembly JFJP01 (sample SAMN02602958, study PRJNA72255) | Microbial mat metagenome, whole genome shotgun sequencing project. | biome: fresh water; feature: sink hole; material: water; isolation source: purple microbial (photo- and chemosynthetic) mats found in...
TATCTACTAATGTCGGCCCATGATTAACTTCCATAAAGAGATCTTCAAGATCATTATTATACATCAGGTTTTGAGAAACCCTTGTTCCCTGTGCCATCCAGTCGAGCCATATACCTCGACCTGCATCATGTATATGGTTGTGTATAATTCTGGTATCGATTGCTGCGTGAAATTTTATTCCGCCAATCTCGGCACCAGTGAATTGCCTTTTTGCCCAGATATTATATATATGGTTATTCTCAATCAGACAAAATGCTGCTCCCATACTTCCGCACATCCCGGTCTGTTCGCAATTGAAAATCTCATTATTTCTTACAATGTGAGAGCCTATATTCTCTTTGCTCCAGCCATTTCTTAATGTATTGAATGTTACCTCAATATAATGAAGAGAACCGTCAAGGCTCTGATCCCCGAGCCATACATTATGACCGGTGCCCCTCTCTTTGCCCAGAGTTATCCCCGAGCACTTTGAATCGCTGATAACATTATTTTCAATAATCCATCCTTTATTCCAGTGAGTTGCTATCATTCCTATCTGTTCTGCGGTTGGAGCGCCCCACTGCGTAGCAGCCTGGTTAATATGAAATCCCCTGATGGTAATATAATTGATACCTGGCTTCTCAGGATAAAAGCATGTTCTCCTTGTACTTATCTCAACAAGCTCTTTATTGGGGTTGTATTTATGAAAGTTTGCCCAGATAGTTGTATTAGCAGCATCACTCTCACAGTACCATGTATAAGTTGATCCTTCCTTATCCATGGTAGCTTCAAAGGGTAACGGGTTTATTACTTTTTCAAGTTTTTCTTTTTCATACAACGACTTCCCATTCAAGAAAACCTCACCTGTATGATGCACCCTGCCATAGCCTGTAAACCAGTCGCCGTATATTGAATCCTGGTAGGGATTATAATCGCCAAAGAAAGTGTTGGGGATGACCACTTTCCAGACCTCGCTCCCTTTTTCCTTTTTCCAGCCGTTAATAAGCTCCGATCCCTTTATGAAAACCTGCTCTCCCTCGGCTGCCTGGTACTCAATTCTGTTTATATCGCTTGTTCCTCCATGGGCAGGGTTGATCCATTCCCTGTATGTTCCTGCATGAACAGTGACGATATCACCAGGCTGTGCCAGTTGAGCAGCATGATTAATAGTTTTAAAAGGTTTATCTGCGGAACCATCATTGCTGTTGCTCCCGTTTACCGAAACATGATATTCCCTGGCATTCAGAACTGACGTTATCAACACCGTATTAAAAATCAGGATTAAGATTTTACTTTTCATACTTATTAATTTTTAGTTCCATTAAAAATAGTCGGCGTACATACTTAAAAACTCTATTTCATAGCTTTATTCAAAAAAAAACATTTAATAATTCGCTACTGCCTGCCAATTTGAATAGTAATCCAGGGAATATTTCATTTATCCTTCTGTATATATTCTATTCTCAGGGTCACAGGTCCTATCAATCCTGATGGTAACAGTTCATCATCCCTGTTCCAGGCCCTGAAGAGTGTAAAGGTAAAACGACGAGGATCGGGCAAGGGATTTTTTGTATCTGGCTTCCACTCCCTGTAGTATTTCCATGCTTTTGAGTCATAAGACTCATCTGCAGGATACTGTCTTTCATCTCCTATCAACCTGTTGGGCCACAGATTTGTAACTGATATCTGAACATAATTTTTGCCGCTTTTGATTGCTGATGTTGCATCTATCTTAAAAGGGGGTTTCCAGTAAGTCCCAAGATCTTTCCCGTTAATTTTTACCCTGGCAATTACCTCAACCTGCCCCAGATCAATGAATATTTTTCTGTCGTTTCCCGTCAATTTTTTTTGAACATCAATTGTTGTGTAATACTCAACCGTACCGGAGAAATATTTAATACCCTCATCCTGATGTTCGGGAAAAGAAATCAGATTTATTAATTCAATTTCTTCAGGGGCTCCCCACCCTTTTGGGAAAATAAGTTTCCATGGTCTGTTAAAAGGAACAACCGACAGTTCTTTTGAAGCAGATGTTTCAGAAACCTTGTATGGGCCATGTGTTTTTGATTTATTAAATACAACAAATAACGATCCTGATTCATCGAACCAAACAGGAATCTCTATATAATCACCATTGCTTTTATATTCACTACACGGTTCATGGGTTCCTTTATACGGATCGTAGAATTCAGGTACCATGTCTCTGATGCGAAACCTGCAAGTAGCTCTTCCGGAGTTATTTTTACCATTGGCGACGAAATAGATCTCACTATTTTCTGTGTACCTGTGCGTATAATTAATCAGGAGATCATCTTCAGTGGAATAGCTGAAATCAGTCACCAGATTATCTTTGGCAAGAATTGTTTTGAAATCGGAACCCCATATTATTCTCCCGGCTCCAAACTGTCTCTCACCATGTTTATCAGGATAATCTCCCCAGATTTGACTGATAATATCAGCTCTGACCTGTGTGCCAGAGTTGATCTCATCAGACAGTCCCGGCGACTGCCCGGGGGGAGAACCAATAACAGACGCACCTGCTTTGGCCAGATCCATAACTTTCTGTAATATAGGGGTCGTCATCAGTCCACTGGCAGGGAGTACCAGATATTTATAATGTTTCCCGGAGGGTAAAGTAAGAAGATCATCAATAACCTTCAGTTTCATTAAAACATCCTCGCTGCACGCATCAAAGTCGTAACCAACAGGTAAAACAGGGTCGAGCCATTTGATATCAGATGGGGAATCACTTCCCTGAAAATATAATACATCTGCCAGGTGTTCACCCTGCTGCAGCATTGACTGGCAGGTAGTAATATACTTCACATATTCTTTTGCCCCATGTTCCCACCATGTATTATTCCTGTCGAAATGAAGTCCGTTCCCAAAACAGGTAAGGCCCGGGGCGAGGTGTTCTCCAATCAATGGCTGGTGTGCAGAAACATGAAACACAAACCTGTTTATCCCCGAACAATAAACATAATCACCGATAGCCTTAAGCATATATGGGTGCTCATTCCATCGTATGGCAGGCGATTCTGACGTAAAAGCCTCACAACCAATAATTTTCTTATCGTTAATATGACCTGTATTTACGCCTGGCAATACTAACTTTCTTTCACCGGGTTGTGTAGCAGGAATCCAGAATTCATCCATTGGATAGTCGGCCGCAGCGCCTGATTTAAGAAAATCAAAAGGGCCTCCATAAGGCTCATTTGAGAAGGTCAGGCCATCCTTATGGCTTTCCCTGGCAGCGCTTCCAAAATGATTTTCAGCAAAAAGATCTCCAATAGTATGTCTGAGATCCCAGAGAAACTGATCAGTTGTATGTTCACTTTCAACAATCCTGCCAGTTAAAGCCGGAAGGTATTTTATGATATCGTATCCACAGCGTTTTATAAATTCATACTCAAAATCCCGGGTCCAGTTCTGGCCACTGGCCTCATAACTGTCGATATGCTGAGATGCAATGGTTTTACTTAATTCCGGCCCCATCCTGTCGAGGATCGGCTTTATTGCATTATTGTAGTTAAATACGGTGCCCTCCATGCTCAGTTTATCACATTCCAAACCATCGCCCCCAAAAGGTGCCGGGTATATTTTTATTCCTGTGCTTGTGTAACCGATCCGCAAAATAGTCCATTGTCCATCAGGAACCTTCCATTTCAGATTACCGTCGGCATCGAGTCTGTCAGTGATACAAATAATTTTTTCTGCCGGAATTACATCTTCTTCTTCAACAAGTCTCTTAACTAATTCAGGTGCATTGGCATGTTGGGAAAGATTCCGTGTGCCCCACCCTGCTTTCTCAATCCAGTCGGCCAGTCGATATCCCCCGCTCATATCCAGCTCTTCAGCTACACAAGGATTTATGTCAAAGCGAAACCGGTAAGACTTTATTGAGGGAAAGGAGCTGCACCCGATTTGTGCTGTAAAAGGCCCGGCGTTATTAGCTTTTATATCAGACAACTTAACAAATTTTTCCTCATTTTTATCCCAGACCAAAATACTGCCGCTGAAATAGTTAAAAGCCCTGGCACGCAACAGAACAGAACTAACTTCAATTTCATTTTCAAATACAATATCGAATTTTCCGGGTAATGAAGTTATTGTAGTATAGTCATTATCGTAAAGATTTCCTCCATCTGGAACAGCATTTCCTGCCGTATCCAAAATCGCAGGTCTCATATCTCTCATGATCCAGTCGTCACCGGCAGGTGATGGGAAAGCAATCACAGCTATATCACGGTAATAATCAAGGTTATGAAAAGGCACTGGAAGCAACAGAGGGCCATTTGTTCTGTTGTTGACTCTTACTTCGGACCATGTTATTTCCTTCATCGACATCTCCGGAGTCACCCATGGACCTCCGCTTGACGACCAGCCCGGACTTGCAAACGAGACTCTGATCCCATATTTCTTTGCTTCAGTAAGTGCCAGTCGAACCAGATCGTACCACTCTTCACTTCTGTTAACAAGAGTTCCATCGTTTACGCCTCCGATATCCATTAGGAAAACTCCACCTATTCCAACATCATTAAATGCCTTAAGATCAGCAACTATACCTTCTTTTGTTACTGTGCTGTACATCCAGTACCAGTAAACCCATGGCTTTGCATCGAACCCGGGAGAAAAAAATGCCGCCTGTATTGTTTCCTGATTTGATTGTGCCTGAGAATTAGCCGGTTCCGTGTATGTAATACATACCAATAGCACACATGTACAACATATCTCTTTTATCTTTCTCAGGATATCCATTGGATTATCTGTTAAACAAAGAATAGTAATGGTCAGCCTCTCCAGGGCCTTGTGCGTTCAACGTTAGCAAGTACATTAAGTGCAATATTTACATCTTCAACTATCTGGAAATCATACATCCCGACACAGATAAAATCAGCTCCGCTGTTAAACGCATGTTTAAATCCGTCCTCAGGCTTAAGAGCGCCGGCTGCAAGCACTTTAAATGCGATCCAGGGTTCTTCAAGCTGGCTCATAAAATCAATTGTCTCCTGAGGCTTATGACAAAAAATATTATCCCTGTAACCCTGTTCCGGTACATCTTTTCTTTCTTTATCAACCTGCACCGACCAATAATCATGGGTATGAAGTGTTTTTACCCAAAAATCAGGTTTTATTCCTTGTTCAACACATGCTTTAATCGTTTCAATCCTGTGCGCCCCTATACCTGCAGGTTTCCCATAGCTGCGGATCAGCTCAAGGCCTTTGTGCAATTCATCAAAAAAAGCAGGATCATTATTATACACACTGAAATCTGATTTCCCTCCGTGACTGTACATTGCATCAGCTCCACCTTTAATGGATGCTTCAATCCCTTCGATGAAGTTCTTCCCGGCTCCGCAGTCAGATATAAACTTCATCTTTCCACCTGTTTCATGTTTATACTTATTAAATACCCGAAAAACGGCAGGGTTAGATATTATTGAATTGATTCCGCATTTCTCTGCAAGCTGAAGTGTCATCATAACCTTCTCATCATTATGATACATCTTTACCAGCTTATCAACATAGATCAGGTCGCGAGCATGCGACCAGCCTCCAATGAGGTTTCCTCCCATTATCATCCTGCTGAGTTCGAAGTCGCCAATCTTACCTTTTGGGATTGTTCCTTTCAGGTCTGCCAGAGATGTTAACTGGAAACTTTTCAGTGTGGCGCTGGAGACAGCATCCGGCTTTTCCAACAGGTATTTCTTTTCATAGCTATCCCACTTACTTTTCTTATACAGGACATAAGCAAACGCTCCGAAAAATGGAACGCTGATCATATCGCGTAACAGTTCACGACGTTTGTTTGAAAATCCTTCCTCTTTTTCCGGAGGAGGGATAGGGGCATTTGGTTTCTCATCTCTCCAGTGCTTAAGCCACCTGTCGACACCAAAAAAATAATCAGCAGGCAGGGTCATAAAAACTATGAGAACAAACAGTTCAATCAGGTTTTTATCTATCCACTGATAATTACCCTCTGCAACAACACCGAAGGTATAACCCTGGACAGGAGGGTATGCAACAAAATAAAAGAATAACAAGAGAGCTCCTGCGAGTGACGACCACCGTACAAACAACCCTGCAAAAAGTGATAATCCGATCAGGATAAGTCCCCAGATATTTAAAAAATCAACCACTTTCATAACATCAGGAGAAGAAGCCATCCAATGAAACATATCGGCGAAAATCCATTTCGATCCGAGCAGATAAAACTTTGCTGTCCATGCCGGGTTCACTAACTTAACAATACCTTCATATAAAAAGTGCCAGCCAATCAGTATCCTGAGGATGGTAAGAAGATAAGAAGAGACTTTTTTCATTATAATATAATTTTGATTTTAATGGTATGATAGCCTGCCCCGATCAATCGGGGGAACCACACATGACTGACTTCGTTGGGCTCGCTTCTCACGGCTTTGGCTGGTTCAATCCTGTGATTTTTTTTGTTAAAATTTTAATTAAATATAAGAAATATATCCAACCCGTTAGAAATCAAATTTATAAATTTTAATGTTTTTTAACTCATCCGGATACGACTTTACAGAGCCAGCTGTCAGACTAATAGAAAATTTATCGTAATTTTCTATCCTGTTTGAAGACAAATAGTTGACATAGAAAAGAATACCAACATAATCAAAAATGAATTTATCCTTAACTTAAATAATGAAAAAATGAAAACTCCTGTTGCTTTTCTTACACTCACTTTAGCATTATCGCTATTCTCCTGTACCACAAAAGAAAAATCAAGTGACGATAATGGAGTAAAGGTAATGGCATATTACTATGCCCCGCGTGGAAATTTCAATCCTGAGAGTCTTCCGTTTGACAAACTGACACATATTATTTACTCCTTCACCGAAGTGGTGGATAATGAAATGCAATTCAAAGATGATTCATCGGCAATTAAGCTGAAGATGCTGATCCAACAGAAGAAGAAGCATCCTGAGCTGAAGGTAATGATTGCCTGTGGAGGCTGGGGTGGATCAGAAGGATTTTCTGAAATGGCACGTTCGGAGGAGAACCGTGAAAAGTTTGTTGCCAGTGTATCAAGGTTCATCAGTGATTACAGGCTCGACGGACTGGACATAGATTGGGAGTATCCGGGCATGGAAGGTAATGGTAACCCAAACATCCCGGAGGATAAAGAAAATTTCACATATCTGATGCGCGATCTGAGGTATGCTTTGGACAAAACAGGGAAAGATCTCATACTGACTTTTGCAGTTGCAGGATGGGAAGAATTTTTCAACCACATTGAATTGGATAAGGTTATGCAGTATGCTAACTATATGAATATAATGTCGTATGACCTGGCAGGCGGTCACGATCCTTATACATCTCATCATACCAACCTGGGACTTGTTACAATGAATGATATTAAGGGAACCCATGCAGAAAAAATGATACTTGAAGAAGGTGATCTTACGAAGCCTTTCTCAGCCGAAAAGATCATAACTTATTGTATCGGTAAGGGCGTCAGTCCCTCACAGATTGTTATCGGCGCTGCCTTCTATGGAAAAGGATGGAAGGGAGTATCTCCCATGAGTAACGGATTGTATCAGCCCAACAACGGGCAATGGAGGGGACAGGGGAGTTATGCAGTACTCAGGGAAAAATATGAAGACAAGAACGGTTATGTCCGTTATTGGGATTCAGTCGCCAAAGCGCCCTATCTGTATAATGCCACTGACAGTATTTTTATATCATATGAAGATACCACTTCTATCAGGCTAAAAACCAGATATGCAGCTGAAACAGGATTAGCAGGCATTATGTTCTGGCAACTCGGGAGTGATGCCATAGAAAACGGCCTTGTTGATGCAATCTATTCCGAAAAAATGAGCCTCAAGAAGTAGCTGTATTAACCTGTATAATAAGGTAACCTGGTTACTTTTGGATCAAAATTCAGGGTCATTTCTATTTTCTTTGCATCTTTTTCTGAGATAAGCGGTTCTTTACCAACCTCAGCACACGATTCAAGGGGAGAAAATCCATCCATGCCTACATTAGCCACTGCAATTGGAAGGGAAAGGGCATATCTGAGAAGATCATCCCCTGAAACATTTCCGATAAGAGCATTTTGGCCCATGATTTTAATGGCGATGACCCCAATATCCCGTTTTGCTGCCAGGGGCAATAACCCATCTTCATTGCCATTATACCTGGCCGCATTGATAACACACATAATTGCATCAACATCAAACACTTCAAAAGATCTCTTTGCTGCCTCGTTCCATTTATGGTATGAAAATCCAATATTCTTTACAACGCCTTCATCCTTTAGCTTCAGAAATGCTTTGTATCCGCCATCGGATGCCAGGAGTGCATCTACGTCTTCAACCTTATCAATACCATGCATACAGTAAAGATCAAGGTAGTCTGTTTTCATTGTACTCAGTGAGGTATCAATATCCTTCATCACTCCGTCATAGCTCCGCTGAATAGATTTGGAGTTAAGGAAGATCTGACTCCTGTATTTTGGGATAAGGTATTTTCCATAACGTTCCTCGGCCAATCCATTTCCATACGACCTTGCAGCATCAAAATAGGTTATTCCCATTTTTATAGCATGATCCATATGCTTCTGAAGAGTAACCTCATCGGCTACCCAGTTGCAATAGCGTGAACCTGCGCCGAATCCAATACAGGAAACCATCCTGTTGGTTCTTCCCAGCCGGCGCTTTGGAAGCTCAGCTGCTTTCCCTTCTGACAACAAACCCGGGTAAGCGCTCATTCCTCCTGCCACAACTGGAATAATTGCAGCCGACGCAGAAAGAGCTGTGGTTTGAAGAAATTTTCTCCTGCTAAAATTTGTTTTCATTTTCTATATACAGTTAAATTTGATACTTTTTTAGAAATCAAGATAACTATTATTTAACCTCAACCGTCCCTTTCAGCCTGATGTCTTCCGATGAGCTACCTACCATAATATTGAAAGTACCGGATTCAACTACAAAATTCATATCACGGTCATATAACGAAAGGTCTTCCGGAAGTAATCTGAGCTTAACGGTTTTCTTTTCTCCGGGTTCAAGTGATATTTTCTCATATCCCTTTAGTTCCTTAACCGGTTTAGATGTACTGCTTATAACATCATTAATATAAAGCTGAACTACCTCATCACCTTTTACAGCTCCGGTATTTTCCACATCGAGTGTTATGTCAACCTCACCCTCTTTATTTATCTCCGCCGGATTAATCACCAGGTTACTGTAATTAAATGTAGTATAGCTTAGTCCGAATCCAAACTCATACAGAGGAGTAGCGGGCATGTCGATATACTTTGCTCCATTTTTTGTAGCAGAATGGTTATAATAATATGGATACTGGCCAACATGCCGTGGTACTGTTACCGGCAATTTCCCTCCCGGGTTATAATCACCAAAGAGCACATCAGCCACAGCATTTCCTCCCTGTTCACCGCACATCCATGCCTCTACTATTGCAGGTATGTTCTCTGCTGCCCAGCGTATCGATAAAGGACGGCCATTAATCAGTACAACAACTGTTGGTGTTCCTGTTGAGTGCACAGCCTTTAAAAGATCTTCCTGAAGGCCCGTGAGGTCAAGGCTCGCTACATCCCGCCCCTCTCCGTTAGTTATGTAACCGCCTTCTCCAACAACCACTATTGCCAGATCGGCATTTTTTGCTGCGTTTTTCGCTTTGGCTATTTCATTAAGATCGTTACCTATCACGTTGCAGCCTTTCACATAAGTGATTTTCGTCTTTGGAGAAACTTTACTTTTCACTCCTTCAAGTACTGTAACAACATCCTGGGGAACATTATGAGGAAAATAATCTCCAAGCTGATCAACAGGGGCATGTGCATTCGGACCGATTATTGCTATCGACCTTATATTTTTCTTAAGGGGCAGAAGGTTTTTCTCGTTTTTAAGTAAGACAATCCCTTCACGTGAGGCCTCCAGTGCAAGTTTTCGATGTTCCTCAGAATTAATGATTTTCACTGCTGCGACGGGGTCAACATAAGGATTCTCAAAAAGACCCATTTCAAATTTTAGTCTTAAGAGCCTGGAAACAGCCTGGTCAACATCTTCAATTGAAATGTTTCCTTCATGCACATTCTCTATCAAACCTCCCATATATGCATCTTCAATGGAGATTCCCACATCAACGCCGGCTTTTATTGCTAAAATGCCAGCCTCCTTTTGTGTTGCAGCATGACGTTCTGTAACAATGGTACCCAATCCACCGCCTTCACTAACGACTATTCCCCGGAAACCCAGCTCTCCTCTTAAGATCTCTGAAAGGATCTTTTCAGAACTATGAACAGCAACACCGTCTATTGCCGGATAGGTAGCCATTACCCCAAGAGCTCCATATTTTTTTATGCCGGTGGCAAACGGGGGAAGAAAAACCTCCCTGAATTTTCTTTCTGAGATCTCCATGGCGCCACGCTCAAAGCCACTAACAGGCTGGCTCTGACCGGGATAATGGCACAAAAATGCGACCAGCTTGTCCGGGGCAGAAATATCAAATCCCTGTAGAGCCTGCACGATCTCTGCAGCTATCTGTGAACAGAGGTAGGGATCTTCGCTGTAACCCTCCTCGTTCCTTCCCATCCTTGGATCGCGGTTTGGTTCAATAACAAGCGTACATAATCCATGAACACCAATAGCCTTACCCTCCTTAGCTGCTACAGTGTATATTCTTTTTACAAGATCTTTGTTCCATGATGCGCCTATGGCTAGTCCTTCCGGGAATATAGTTCCACCCGGACACATCAGACCGTGGGTCCCCTCTTCTATCTGGAAAAGAGGTATTCCCAGCCGTGTCTTTTCCAACGCAATCTTCTGAAGTTCATTTAAAACCTCTGCCTGGCGCTGTGGCCCTTCATAAATGAGCCTGTCGGACAGAGTAAAAAATCCGCCTCCGGGGCCGAATACCGTGTTGTGTGTTCCTGCTGCCCACTTCCTGCAGCCTTCAAGCTGCTTATCTCTCACCTCTTTGGTATCTTCCATATCCCACAGATAGGGAGCATCGCTATTAAGGCCCCAGCCAAGTTCAGTAGAATAACAGGTTGGGATATTCATCTGACCAACCTTTTCTTCGAGGGTCATTCGCGAAAGAAGGTCATTTAATCTCTGCTCCACAGGAAATAACGGGTTCTTATATAACAGTGTTTCAGTAAAACGTGGCTCCCCTCTCATTTCTTTAATATAGGAAGCTATGTTATGCACATTATCGAGCCATATGCCATTTGCCGGATCTGAGGCATACCTGCATATTGCCTCAACGGTTGAAAGAAGAGTAGTCTGAACGCCGCTGTCATTCATCTCGTGACCAGCCAGAACGAGCCATTGTCCCTTGCTTTTAGCTGCATCAATCAGCACTTTTATCTGGTCAAATGATTTACCGTCAAGCTCCATTCCAGTAAGTTGCGACAAGTCGCAGAAAAGCGGGTCATTGGCCCCCTCATCAAGCCATCCACGACCAGTCTCAAAAAGAGTTGCAATCACTGGTATATAGCTTCGGGTCATAACTCCCCTTCCCACAAATGTCTGACCGCACGGAAATGCAAAAGAGACAGGATGGACACCGATTGCATTTTCAATAAAACGGCTCGCCGAATCAAGCTCGGCGCTCATCTCCTCTAAGGAATAATCTTCCAGAGCCTTATGCCTCGACCATGAAAAATTGCCGGTACACGGATGAACAACAGAGTGATTTCCAATATCATGGCCATTCTTAACAGCATCTTTCCAACCGTTGGCCCGTTGTAAAACACTCCCGGGCGAGACATAAAAAGTAGCTTTTACACCATACTTATCGAGAACTGGTATCCCCTTATCTACCTGAGTCAGCCGGGCATCATCGAACGTAAGACTGATAGCCATATGCTTCCCTTCTGGCCATTTAAAACGGCTACCGGAATCTGTTGTACCAGAATCATAAGATTGCGCATTGCTGATAACAGATGAAATATTGAGAATAAAAGCACTTAAGCAAATCTGAAAAATAGTCACTGCTTTCATGATATGTTATTATTATTTAAACAAGATACAACTTTATTTTAATGAATTGTAATCATCTGAAAGACCATTCCACAAGTTCTTCTGTACTGAGAGGCGATAGTGAGATCCTCAAATTATCCGGCGCCCCTTTCCATGAATATACCTGGTTCGGAAACAACATTTCCTGACGTATAAGCTCAGGAGAAGCAAGGCCAAGGGTATGGTCCCTGATATTAGCTAATGCAATCTTTCGCGGAGCTATGCACCCTATGATGTCAGGTATGTCATATGCAGTAAGCACTCCTGCAATACCCCAGTCAAAATCAACCTCATAAGGATGGTTCAGTCCTCCATTTTCATTTTTTGTAAGGCCCGCCCTGTAGATTCTATTTGTAGCTATTGTTCTGTAAGAAATCAAAGAGCCTTCAAGCACAATGCTCTTAATAGATTTATTGAATGCTGCTGCATGAACCAGTGGAAGGCATAACTCATCAAATGCCAGTGCTCCTATTATGCCAACAATACTACGGCCTAACAGAACTGCAGTATATCCTCCCGACAGTCCTCTTGTTGCACTGTTTTTTACTTCACCTCTGCCAAGAACGTCGACCGCTGCGACAACATACCCTGCTTTGACAAATCTTTCTATCTCGCCCCCGGGCAGCGCCTCCACAACTTTACCTTCAGGATGCAGATAGATTATTGCAGGGTGTTTTTCGATACCATTATCCGGGACAAACAGGAGTATTGGGACTGCATAATCCCCCTCTCCCATAATTGCATATTTGCCCACGGAGTAAGCATTTCTCTGATACCTTCCATTTATTAAAGACTTCACATCGGCTACCGGAGGATAGCGATATCCCGAAATTTTTACAGCTTTGTCTTTTACCAGGGAAAGATGGCTGTCAATATCTCTTCTCGACTGCTCAATTTTCTCAATCAGTTTTTCTGTCTCTATCTTTGTTATATCGAAAATCATTTTCCCCCCAAAAGATGTTGATAAGTGTCCTGTTGATGTTACTTTCAGTTCATCTTTGGTCAATAACACTACCTTCTCTTCAGCGGGATCAGCAGAAAGGTTAAAATGTTCAATAAAAAAGCTGAAAATTGCCAATCGTATTTTTGGAGTCATCCAGTGCTGAAAATCATCTTCAACTAATTTTAACTTATCTTCTGCACCAAGTGCTGCATAAGCTTTTTTTGCTTCATTAAACGCTTCCCTGGCACCCTGGAAACTCAGGTACTGGTCGCGTGTAACAAATGTCATCATGGTTGGTTTAGGGGCCCGCACTTCAATAAGGTCCTCAAACGTTATTCCCTCCGCCAATCCACGGAAGAATATTGTTTCTGCATCCTGTGCCCCTTTGGTCTCAAGGACTCTTCTGTTAGCAGTGGCCCAGCTGCAGGGAACAGATACCGCAACCCTTTCATCGAAGGCAGAGATATAAGAAGTTATGGTACCTCCCCCTGAAAAGCCCGTAACTCCAATTCTTTCAGGATCAACATCCTTCCTGGAAATCAGGTAGTCTATTCCTCTTATTCCATCCCAGATGAAATATTTTGCAGAAGAAATACCGGATAAAAAACATTGATTGCCAATATAGCAATGCTCAATAACAGAATAACCTATAGAAGACAACTTTATTTCAGGATCATAATACTGAATATTTTCGCCCTGACCCGGGGGATCTATGGCAAGAACAATTATCCCCTTTCTAACGAGATTGATAATAACTACCTGGTAAAGATCTGCCCTGAAAGATTCCTGGTTGTGCCCGCTCACGTGAAGAACAGCAGGCACTTTCCCATCGATATTGTCAGGGATAAAAATGCAACCTGTAACATATAATCCCGGAAATGACTCGTAAACCACTTTTTCTACTGTAAAACCTTCCTTTTTTACTTTACCTGTAATCTTTACATTCAGTGGTGTTTTTTCGGGAAAAGGACCTGCTATAAGATTCAACTTAGATCTCACATCAGCCTGCCTTTTAATCCAGTCATCTTTTGTTTTCAAAGCATCAATCTCCCTGTCGCGGGTCTCATAATAACCTGCAGCCTGATCAATCAGATAGTTTGCCAGAAGAGTACCGGGATTATTAAATTTTATCCACTTCTGAAAGACATCCAAATTTTCCGCTTCGGGATGGTATACAAGATCAAGATCACCTTGCAATGATTTCTCCTGACCAATAAGGAACTCTGTTCCCAGGGAAAAGCCGAGTAAAAGGATAAAAAATAATATTCTCATTATCGCTTACTGTTAATAATTTAACAAATAAATAGTTATAAAAATCAAGCTATTTGTATTATTGTACACCCTGGTCCCCTCCGGTGTGAAAAAAAAATCTTATTCCTGCTTTGCTTAAACCCTGGTAATTTTTTATCGGGCGAATCTTGACTTTTTAGTATTCATGTATTATGTGCAATTTACAACATATTATGAATGTTGAAGTAACCTGAAACTGACAAAATGATACTATATTTACTACTGATAACAGTAAAATTCATAAATACTTTATGAAAAATAAAAGCATTGTATCGCGACGGAATTTTTTAAAAAAGACATCTGTTGGTTTGGGAGCCGGCCTGATAGGAACTTCAGCTCTATCATGCAGTCATAGCTTCACTGGATCAAAAAATAAGCTGCCCCGTGAGGTCTGTTTAGCCAGTGTTGATTTAAAAGGACTCTGGCCAGACACTACTTCAGAATCGAGAATAAAGCGGATTCTTGAAAGAATGGAAGAGCTTGCAGGACTTCAGCCCGACATCATTTGTCTTCCTGAGTTATTTAATACGATCTGGGTATCAGAAAAAAACCTAAGGAATGAAGTAGCTGAAGATGAACTAAGACCTGGTCCTGTCACAAGTATTATTGCCGAATTTGCGAAAAAACATGAATGTTATGTTACCTGCCCTGTTACAACAAAAAATGAAGGACATTTTTACAACAGCAGTCTTTTAATTGACAGGAAAGGGAGCATTGCAGGCGCCTATCATAAAATTCATCCAACAATAACAGAGATAATGCCTGCTGATTCTGAAAATGAAACTGGAGTAACACCCGGTGCCCTTAACCAACCTGTTATTGAAACAGACTTTGGAAAAGTAGGCATGCAGATCTGCTATGATGCTAACTGGTCAGATGGATGGGATAATCTAAAAAAGCAGGGTGCTGAGATTGTCCTGTTCTCTTCGGCTTTCCCCGGCGGAAGGATCCTTAATCACCATGCCTCAAAAAACGGGTACTACATCGTTTCGAGCACAGGGGGCGATGCAAGGGTTGTGGATATTTCCGGAAATGACCTTGATACCAGCAGTACATTTGTGAGGTACGCCTGGGCCAGGGTTAACCTTGAAAAGGTCACTGTACCTGCCTGGCCCACCAGGGACAAGCTGCCTGACATCTTTAAGAAATACGGGGACAGACTGGGAATAAAAGTCTGGGAGTATACTGATGTAATCACAATCGAAAGCCTCGATCGCGATATTAAGATAACAGATGTGCTAAAGGAGTTTGATATTCAGACCTACGACCAGTTATTAATTTCACATGAGGAGTCACAGAAAAAGTACAGAAATGGTTAAAAAAGAAAATCGTCTTCCCAGGGAGATCTGGGCAGCAGCCATTAGCCTTAAAGGGCTTTGGCCGGAAGAGACAATTGATAAAAGAATAAAAGCTGTTCTTCAGCGGATGGAAAGTTTATATCCCTTTGAACCGGATATTATCTGTTTACCTGAAACAGTTAATACATCTTGGGTGAATGAAAAGAAGACTCTATCTGAAATTGCTGAGGATGAAGAAGTTCCTGGACACGTATCTGGTATTTTTGCGGATGTTGCAAAAAAGCATAACTGCTATATCGTATGTCCGGTTATTACAAAAAAAGACGGACAGTTTTTTAACAGTTCAATTCTCATTAACCGTAAGGGGGAAATTGATGGGGTGTCACATAAGGTTCACCCGACAACAGGAGAGACAGATCCCGGTACCTATTATCAGGGAGGTGGAGTGACACCAGGTGCCTTACGGCCCCCTGTTTTTAAAACAGACTTTGGCACTGTAGGCATGCAGATATGCATGGATGCTTCATATTATGACAGCTGGCATTCGCTCAAAGAGGATGGAGCTGAGGTGATATTATTCTCATCGCAGGCTTCTTACAAGAGCAAACTGAGCCATTTCAGCTGGCTCAATAACTATTATATAGTCTCAAGCACAGGCGAGGATGCCCGTATTATTGATATCAACGGTGAAGTTATTACTGAAGACGGGGAATTTGCACGGTGGGTTTGTGCACCAATGAATCTCGAAAAAGAGCTGCTGCATATCTGGCCCCATACGCTGAAATTTGATAAAATACGGGATAAATACGGAAGAGATATAAGATTTAATGTTAGTCACCCCGAAAATTTTGCAACAATAGAGAGCCTTCACCCCGATATTAAGGTCAGAGATATCCTCAGGGAGTTTGATATTCCTACCTATGACGAACATATCAAAGAGGCCACAGACATACAGAACAGGTATCGTTTAGGTTCTGAATAATTATTGTAATGTAACGCCATACTTTCTGACTACCTCGGGATTCAATTCTATTCCAAGACCAGGATCGGCCGGGACATCAATATATCCGTCTTTCAGTTCAAACGGTTTAACCAGCAATTCTTTTCTAATGGCAGATTCTGTAACAGAAAACTCCAGAAACGGGACATCAGGAAGAGCAGCAATAAGCTGTATGCTTGCTGCAACAAGAATGCCTGTTTTAAAGGCATGAGGTACCAGAACGGTGTTACTGTCAGCAGCATATGTGGCAATTTTCTTTGCTTCAGTCAATCCCCCGCAACGCGAAATATCAGGCTGAATTATATCAACATGAGCCTCATTAATCAGTCTTGCAAAAGCCAGTCTTCCGCTCTCTTCTTCTCCTGTAGCAATCCGCATAGTCGTTGCTTCTGTGAGCCTTTTGTATCCGGAATAGTCTTCAGCAGGAAGAGGTTCCTCAAGCCAGTAGATACCCAGCTGTTCAAGAGCTCGTGCCACCTGTATAGCCTGTTTAAGCCGATAACGTTTACCTATATCGATCATGATCTCCATATTATCACCGGCAATATTACGCGCCATCTCAATCAGCTGAAGGTCGGATCTGACGTCATATCCCAGAGGGCCCCATCCGAATTTGATTGCAGTATAGCCAAGTGAGGCGTATTTCTCCACCATTCTTTTCACCTCATCTTTTGTGTCGGGCATAAGAGCACTGGCGTATGGCCTCACTTTTTCCTTATAGCTTCCTCCAAGAAGCTTGTGCACAGGTTTTCCTGTAGCTTTTCCCATGATATCCCATAAAGCCATATCAACACCGCTCATTACATGGATTACAGGGCCGCTTCTGCCATAGTAATATGTTTTAGACCACATGTCGTTCCAGATCTGTTCATAATCAAAAGGATCAGCTCCCACGACTACCTCTTTCAAACCATAACATGTGCCATGTGACATATATGCCTCAACAATGGCCTTTCCTACATATGGAGCAGTGTCTACTTCGCCATATCCTGTTATTCCCTCATCTGTTTCTACAACAATGATCAAATCATCCTGTGTACCATCAGCAGCAGTTGATATTTCAGGCAACTTAAGAATAATGGCTCTTACATTCGTAATCTTCATATTATAAAACAGTTAAATAAATAAAAATTTGAGTATCGTAAATCATTGACTGGCTATTCCCGCGGAGGTAAGCCAGATCCAAATCCTCCATCAACGACTACTGAGGCACCGGTCATAAATGAGGCATCGCTGCTGGCCAGAAATACAGCAACACGGCCAACTTCTTCAGGCTTGCCAATTCGCCACAATGCATGCAGCTTACCGGCTTCGACGCGTGCTTTTGCCGGATCGGGCTGAGCCTGAAAATAACCCTCTGCCAATCCTGCATCGATATAACCCGGACAGATACAGTTGACCCTTACACCTTCGTGACCATGATCTATAGCCATTGCTTTAGTCAGTCCGATAATAGCTGCTTTTGTAGTACAGTATCCGGCACACATAGGTTCAACAAAAAAGCCATTTACCGACGACATGTTTACTATGCTTCCTTTTGAACTGCGCAGATATGGCAGGAAATATTTGGAACACAGAAATATACCTCCCACGTTGATTGACATCTGAAGGTTCCACTCTTCAAATGTTATATCTTCAACGGTCTTATTAACCTGTATCGCAGCATTATTTATCAAAGCATCAATACCTGCATAATTTTTAATTGTATAATCAACCAGGCTTTTTACAGAATCCTGGTTAGCTACATCTGTGATAAAGGCTGTTGCCTTTCCGCCACCTGCTTCGATATGCTGAACCGTCTCCCGGGCTCCATCAGGGTTCAGGTCCGCCACAATAACTAAAGCGCCTTCTCTTGCACACTCAACAGCGCAGGCCCGGCCTATACCTGAACCTGCTCCGGTTACTACTACAATACGATCCTTAAGTTTCATATATACCTGTTCTTTTTAAAGTGCTTTATATTTGTTATAAACATCGCGTAAAGACTTACCGTTCAATAACTCTTTCCGTGAAAAGTTTTCCCTGCTTACTTTGTCTTTTGCCTTTTCAAATACTTCATTTTCAACAGATGCAGGTATCACAACAATACCATCAAAATCGGCAACCACAATATCTCCAGGATGCACCAGGACATCACCACAGCTTACCGGAACATCGTATGCAATAACCATAGCGCGGCCTTTTGAATCGAGGGGCCTGATCCCTGTATAATATACCGGAAATCCCATTTCAATGATCCTTACACAATCACGTACCTGTGAGTCACATACGCAGCCGGTCACTCCATGCCTCATGGCAAGAGTGCTCATAAGCTCACCCCAGGGTGCATTGGTACCTCCCCTGTCTGTTGAATGGATCACTACATCACCTGCTCTCAGGGAATCCATTGCTTCTATTTCCAGACCATAAGGATTATCCTCAACTGTATAATCAGTTTCCATCCATCTGAAAGTTCTTGCCCTGCCAATAAACCCGCACTTTTTCATATCCGGAAGAAGGGGACGAAGACGATGATGCATAGCCTGGTTACGAAAACCAAGTTCATCGAGAATATCACATAGAGCAGCAACATATACTTTCTCTCTGAGCTCCTCAAGTGATTTCTGATCAAGTTTTTTCGTTTTCATATTTTACTGTAAATGATATCTGTACAAAAGATTAGAAAACTCATTATTCATAATATTCTTTAGCGGTAGGAAGCTGTAATACTGCAATGTCCGAACGCCGGAAGAGTTACAAAAGCATATTCGTGACCTTTCACTGACCTCATGAA
>JFJP01001934.1_pt1 | contig 19290 bp, 18 predicted proteins | sample 431651 | NCBI WGS metagenome assembly JFJP01 (sample SAMN02602958, study PRJNA72255) | Microbial mat metagenome, whole genome shotgun sequencing project. | biome: fresh water; feature: sink hole; material: water; isolation source: purple microbial (photo- and chemosynthetic) mats found in...
CGGCTGAAAAAGCTGCCCCACAGGCCGCGCAGGGCCATCGGGATCACCGGTACCGGTGTGCGGGTGACGATACGCTGCACACCGGGGCGGAAGGGAAGTAGTTCACCGTTGCTGGTGATGCCTCCCTCGGGGAATACGCATACCAGTTCGCCCTCGTTCAGCGCCCGCGCCACCGCTTCGAATGCCGCCTCCATCAACGCGGCATCCTCCTTGGCCGGGGCAATCGGGATGGCGCGCATGTGGCGGAAAATGATGTTGATGACCGGCAAGCTATAAATGCGATGATCCATGACAAAATGGATTGGCCTTCGGCTGGCGGCGGCAATGATAATCGGGTCGACGAAGCTGACGTGGTTGCAGACCAATACTGCCGCGCCCTCGTCAGGGATATGCTCGAGGCCCTGCTGCTGCAGCCGGTAGACGCTGTGCACCAGCAGCCAGGCGACAAAGCGCAGCAGAAACTCCGGCACGACGCTGTAGATATATAGTGCCACCAGTGCGTTGCCCAGCGCGGCAATGGCGAAAAGTACCGGGATGCTCATGCCGTGACCGAGCAGTCCGGCGGCGGCCAGCGCGCCGACGACCATGAACAGCGCATTCAGAATATTGTTGCTGGCAATGATTCGAGCTCTATGTTCTGGAGCGCTGCGCAGCTGCAACAACACATAGAGCGGTACCGTGAAGAAGCCCCCGAAGATGCCGAGCGCCAGCAGGTCGAACAGCACGCGCCACATTGCCGGCTGGCCGAGCAGCAGCATCGTGGCCAGCGGTGCTCCGGCAGGCAAGGTGGCGGGCGAGCTAAAGAGCAGATCGAAACCGAAGAGCGTCAGGCCGATCGAACCGAAGGGCACCAGACCGATCTCGACGTGCTTGTCCGAAAGCTTCTCGCACAGCATCGAACCCAGACCGATGCCCACGGTAAAAGTGGCCAGCAGTAGCGTGACCGAGGTTTCATCGCCGCCCAGAACGTTCTTCGCATAGACCGGAAACTGGGCAAGGAAAAGCGCCCCGTAGAGCCAGAACCACGAAATGCCGAGGATCGCCAGAAAGACGGTGCGGTTGTGGCGCGCAAAGCCGATGTTGCGCCAGGTTTCGGAGAACGGGTTGAGATTGACCTTGAGGTCGGGCATTGGCGCAGTCGCCGAAGGAATGCCACAACTGGCGAGAAAACCGCCTGCCGCGACCAGCAAGCCGGCAAAGGCCACCCAGCCTGGGTGCCCGCCGATGCCGGCGAGCAGGCCGCCGGCCAGCGTACCGAGCAGAATGGCGACAAAGGTACCGCTCTCGACCAGCGCATTGCCGCCGACCAGTTCGTCTTCACGCAAATGCTGTGGCAGGATCGCGTACTTTACCGGCCCGAACAGCGTCGAATGCAGGCCGAGCAGGAAGAGTGCGCTGAGCAAAACACCGAGACTGTGCAGGAAGAAACCGAGCGCCGCGACGCCCATGATCACCATTTCCAGGACCTTCACCAGCCGTGCCAGTTTCGCCTTGTCGAACTTGTCGGCCAATTGACCGGCCGTCGCCGAAAACAGGAAAAACGGAAGAATGAAAATACCGGCCGCCAGATTGGTCAGCAACTCGGGCGCCAGTGTCGTCCAGTTCACCGCATGAAAGGTAAGCAGCACCACCAGCGCGTTCTTGAACAGGTTGTCGTTGAATGCCCCGAGAAACTGGGTGACGAAGAAGGGCGCAAAGCGACGGGTTTTGAGCAGTGCGAACTGGGAATGCGGCTTTGGCTCAGAATTCATTTTGCTCCAGTTTCATAAGTCCTCGCCGTCTGTCCGAAAAGAAGCGCTTTGGACTCCTCAGTCACCGTTGGAACCGTATTGATTTCTTTCGCCACCTGGTATGCGCGAGCGACCGCCGGACGGGTCTGAATGAGCTCGAACCAGCGCTTCAGATGGGGGAAGTCGTCCAGATTCTGCTGCTGCCGCTTCCAGAGAACAATCCAGGGGTAAGACGCCATGTCGGCAATGGAATAGTCACCGGCAATGAACTCGCGCTCGGCCAGACGCCTGTCCAGAACCCCATACAAGCGATTGGTTTCCTTCACGTAGCGCTCGATCGCGTAGGGGATTTTCTCTGGCGCATAATGACCAAAATGGTGGTTTTGCCCGGCCATCGGACCCAGACCCGCTATCTGCCAGAAAAGCCACTGCAGAACGTCTGTCCTTCCCCGCAGGGTTTCCGGTATGAACTGTCCTGTCTTTTCGGCCAGATAGAGCAAGATTGCCCCCGACTCGAACACCGACACGGCAGGGCCGCCATCTGCCGGCGCATGATCGACCAGGGCAGGAATGCGGTTATTGGGTGAAAACCTGAGGAATTCAGGATTGAATTGTTCGCCCTTCGAGATATTGACCGGGACAAGCCGATAGGGAGTTTGTGTTTCCTCCAGAAATATCGTGATCTTGTGGCCGTTTGGGGTAGTCCAGTAATAGAGATCAAGCACGACAACACTCCTTCTGGTATTCGCCTGGATTCAGAACGAGGTGATCCTGGCTGCGCTTTCAAATGAACCCTTGCCTCAGTTTCGCCCTTCTGCTGGCGCAGTGTAATGCTTCAGGAGATTATGGTGAACCGCGACGGCCAGGGTCTGTTGACCTTGGTCGCGTCATGCGATGCCATTGGTCTGCCTCATCCATTGTGCTACGAGCCATTGAAGTGATGGCAATATTCGCTTGCGGGTGCTAGTCTTTCAGCCCATCTGTGCGCCTGCACAGAAATTGAAATTCCGGGGTCGCCAAGGATTGGCCATGAAGCCTTTAAGCGTAGTCATCATTGCGAAAAATGAAGCGTCGGTCATTGCCGGTTGCATTGATAGCGTTTCGCTCCTGGCCGATGAAATCGTCGTGCTCGATTCGGGCAGTACCGACTGTACCCGCGAACTATGCACAAGCCGCGGCGTGCGCTTCATCGAGACCGACTGGCCGGGATTCGGCCCGCAAAAGAATCGGGCGGTGCAGGCCGCGCACAACGATTGGGTGCTTTGTCTCGATGCCGACGAGAGGCTGACACTGGAACTTGTGGCCAGTATCAGGGCGGCCTTGGCTGACCCGGGCTGTTCAGCCTACCGGTTTGCCAGAACAAACCGCTTTCTGGGGCGCTACCTGCGCCATGGTGAAGGCTATCCCGACTGGAGCCTGCGCCTTTTTGACCGGCGGTTTGCCCAGTGGTCGCTGGATGCCGTGCACGAGAAAGTGGTGTGTGACGCCCGTGTCGGTGATCTACAGGGAGATCTTCTGCACGATTCTGCGGAAACGCTTGAGGCTTATCTGGCGAAACAGAACCGCTACACCTCGCTGGCGGCAGACGTCGAAGCCATGAATAACAGGCAGGTTTCAGCGGCCAGAATGGTCTTTTCGCCGCTTGTCCGCTTCATGAAGTTTTATCTGTTGCGCGGGGGGTTCCGCGACGGGCTGCCGGGGCTTGTCCATATTGCAATTGGCTGCTTCAACAGTTTCATCAAGTACGCCAAGATTCGGGAACGCCAAATCAGCGGGCGTTGATCTCAGTAATACCGCGCTTCACCGGCCGGGCGGGTTTTGAAGCGGCGATGAACCCAGTAATACTGTTCGGGCATGGTGCGCACGGCGCTTTCAATGAAAGCGTTCATGCGCCGGGTATCCGCTTCGACATCGTCGGTCGGAAAATCCGCCCACGGCTTGCCCAGTTCGACAACATAACCCTTGCCATTCGCCAGTATCTGGGTAATACAGGGGATTACGACGGCTCCGGCGGCACGTGCAAGACGTGACAGGCCAGTGATCGTAGCCGCCTGGATACCAAAGAAAGGAGCAAATATCGAGTCGCGGCTGCCCAGATCCATGTCCGGAAGGTAGTAGAAGGGCCGCCCGGCGCGCATGGCCTTGATGCTGGCGCGGGCACCATCCTGCCGTGACAGCAGCAACTGATTGCCAAACCGGCTGCGGCCCCGGAGCAACAAGCGATCGAAGACCACGTTTTTCTGTGCGGAATAGATGCTCAGCGAGTCGAAGCGCAGCGCAATGCCTATGCCTCCGGCGTCGAGCCCGACAAAATGGGGAGCGAGCAGGATGACCGGTTTTCCGGCGTCGCGCAGAGCCCGGATTATTTCTTCGCCTTTGACACAAATCAGTCGTGACAGGCGCTGCCGGCTTCCCCACCACAGAACGCTGCGCTCAAGGATGCTGCGGACGAGTATCTGAAAATGGGTTCTGGCCAGTTGTCTGCGTGCCGGGTCGTCCAGTCCGGGAAAGCACAAGGCCAGATTGACAAGGACGATTTTCCGGCGGCGGCCGGCGATGAAATACAGCAGCAGACCGAATCCCCGGCCGATGACAGCCAGGATCGGCAAGGGCAGAAAGTGCAACAGCCAGAGCAAGGCGATCGGGATATGGCTCAGCATCCGGCTCAGCATGGTCATCGCGAGACGAGGTCCGACGCATCTGCAGCGCAGACCGAATTTGAAATATATGGTGAGATCAGTATAGTCATGCTGGTGTTGTGACAACCGGGGATTGGCAGTCCGACTGCTCGCGGGCTTGTTTCGCGGCATTGTATTGTTATTTACGCCCACTAACCACTCTCTCTTGCCTGAGTAAATCGCATGAACATCCAGATTTCACCGGTTTCTCGCGCCGATGTCGACGCTATTGCGGCGCTGGCGCGCATTGTCTGGCAGGATGCCTATCCGGGCATCATTACCCAGGCTCAGATCGACTACATGCTCGAACAGCGCTACAACACGTTACGGCTGCTGGAAGAACTGGGAATGCCGAATCTCTGGTGGGACAAGGTCACCGTCGATGGCAAATTGGCCGCTTTTGCCTCAACCCTGACGACCGAAAAGCGGGATGAGATGAAGCTCGACAAGCTTTATGTCGATCCGCTACGGCAACGACTCGGGCTGGGCGGGCGACTGATTGCCCATGTCTCGGAACGTGCGCTGGCCCAAGGCTGTACTACCCTGATCCTGGCCGTCAATAAACGCAACGAGCCTGCCATCGCGGCCTACAGGAAGAATGGATTCGTCGTGCGCGATGCCGTACGCGTCGATATTGGCAACGATTTCGTCATGGACGACTTTATAATGGCAAAATCGCTGCACTGATATTGACTCGACAGATGGGATGACAATGAAAATCAGATTTTCAAAAATGCATGGGCTGGGCAATGACTTTGTCGTATTGGACGGTATTCGTCAGTCGATTACGCTGACTCCTGCACAGCTTCGCTATCTCGGCGACCGCCATTTTGGTGTCGGTTGTGATCAGATCCTTCTGGTCGAAAAAGCCGGTTCTCCGGAAGTCGACTTCCGCTATCGTATTTTCAATGCCGATGGCGGCGAGGTCGAGCAGTGCGGTAATGGTGCGCGCTGCTTCGTGCGTTTTGTGCACGATCAGGGTTTGACCGACAAACGCGAGATTCGCGTTGAAACCATGAGCGGGGCCATCAGCCTGCGTATGGAAAGCGACGGGAAAATCACGGTGGACATGGGTATCCCGATCTTTGAACCGGAGAAAATCCCTTTTATCAGTCCGACTGCCGATCTTGTGCAATTGCTGACGATTGGCGATGAAGAGGTGGCGATTACCGCTGTTTCGATGGGTAACCCGCACGCTGTGCAGGTCGTGGCCGATGTCGATTCGGCTCCGGTTGTCGCGCAGGGTCCGCTGATCGAGGTCCATCCGCGTTTCCCGCAGCGGGTCAATGCCGGTTTCATGCAGATTGTCGGACGGCAGTCGATCCGCCTGCGTGTTTTTGAACGCGGCACCGGCGAAACCCTAGCCTGCGGGACAGGCGCCTGTGCTGCCGTCGTCGCCGGGATGGCACGCGGTCTTCTGGATTCGCCGGTACGCGTTGTAATGCATGGCGGTGAACTGACGATTGCCTGGGGCGGCAAGGGCTCATCGGTGTTGATGACCGGTCCTGCCGTTACCGTATTTGCCGGGGAAATCGAATTATGAAATCGGAGGATGTCGCCCAGTACCTGCAGGATAACCCGCGCTTCTTTGAAGATCACGCCGATCTCATGTCGCGTATGATCATTCCGCATCCGCATGGCGGGCGAACAATTTCCATTACCGAGCGCCAGATGCTGAGTTTGCGTGACAAGAACAAACTGCTTGAAGGCAAGATGGACGAGTTACTCCAGTTTGGCGAGGAAAACGACACGATCAGCGAAAAAATGCATCGGCTGGGTGTCGCCATGATCGCTGCAGCCACCTTCCAGTCGGTGCTGCACACACTGAACTTTCATCTGCGCGATGACTTTTCAATCCCGAATGTGGCCCTGCGCTTATGGGATCGTCCGGAAAACGCCGATGAGTTGCCGGAGTTTGCCGACGTCAGTGAAGAGTTGCAGGTGTTCGCAGAGACACTCAGCCAGCCGTATTGCGGTTCTACGTCCGGTTTCGAAACCTCGTCCTGGTTTGGCGAGGCCTCGAAACACATCCGCTCGCAGGCCTTGATCGCCATGCGCAATGGTGGCGGCACGATGGGCATGATCGCTCTGGGCAGTGAAGATGCACAGCGTTTCTACGCCGGGATGGGTACGCTGTATCTTGAGCGCCTAGGTGAGATGGCCTCGGCGGCACTGGCGCGGGTAGTGCGCTGAGTGCTTCTCATGGCTGCCGGCGAGGCTGTCAACGCCTACCTCGACGAACTCGCCCAGCGGCGACGACAGTCCCCGCATACGGTCAGTAACTACCGGCGTGATCTGGGCGTTCTGTGTCGCCTCGTTGAAGAACTGCCAGGGGCTTGCCAACTCGACGCTGTTCACAGCCATCACATTCGTCGTTTCATTGCCCAATTGCACGCCCGTGGGCTGGGCGGGCGCTCGCTTGCCCGGATGCTTTCCGCCTGGCGCGGTTTTTATTGCTGGCTTGGTCAGCGTGGTGAGACAACGGTAAATCCGGTCGAGGGGGTGCGTGCTCCGAAAAGTCCCAAAGCCTTGCCGAAAGTGCTGTCACCCGACGAAGCCAATCGCCTGCTTGAGGCATCAAGCGACGACGTGCTGGAAATCCGCGATCAGGCCATCTTCGAGCTTTTCTATTCGTCCGGTTTGCGCCTCGCCGAACTGGCGGCACTGGATATTGCGTGCCTTGACGATCTTCTGGCCGGCGAGGTTCGCGTTCTCGGCAAACGCAACAAACTGCGCCTGGTTCCGGTGGGCAGCAAGGCGCGCGAAGCGGTCGGAGTCTGGGCGCAGCGGCGTGCCGACGTGGCAGCGCTTGACGTCTCAGCGCTGTTCGTCGGTCAGCGCGGTGGCCGGATAAATCCCCGCGTGATTGAAGAACGGCTCAAGCGGCGCGCGCTGGCACAGGGTTTGCCAACAGGCGTTCATCCGCACATGTTGCGCCACTCGTTTGCGTCCCACGTTCTGCAATCGTCGGGCGATCTGCGGGCAGTACAGGAGATGCTCGGCCACGCCAGTATTGCCTCGACGCAGGTCTACACACACCTTGACTTTCAGCATCTGGCCAAGGTTTATGATGCAGCCCATCCACGGGCCAAGCGCAAATAGGGTGGCGATTTATTGTTCCGGATCGCTGCTGACTGTTGCCCCTGATCAGGTCCTGAGTGTTGGGAGTTTGTCGCTTCGCAGTACGAACAGCAGCGCAACGCCGTTGTTGCAGTAACGCTTGCCGGTCGGTTTCGGGCCATCGTTGAAGAGGTGTCCCTGATGGCCACCACAACGGGCGCAGTGGTACTCGGTGCGCGGATAAACGATCTTGTAATCCGTCTTCGTTGCCAGGGCATCGGGCAGAGCTTGCCAGAAACTCGGCCAGCCGGTTCCGCTCTCGTATTTTGTTTTACTATCGAACAGAGGCAGGAAGCAGGCGGCGCAGATGAAAGTCCCTTCACGCTTCTCATTGTTAAGCGGACTTGTTCCTGCGTGCTCCGTATCTTCTTCGAACAGTACGCGATAGGCGGCCTGGGGCAACAGGCGGGCCCATTCAGATTTTGATTTGACAAGTTGCATGCTGCCGTTCTCCTTGGCGACTGCCGTTTGTGAGCCCGTGCTGGAGAGCATCAGTGAGGATAGGCTGGCGAGCCATTTGAGCGTTTGACGACGATCCATGGTTTGCTCCAGAACTAGTGTTTTAGTTGCGTGCGTAAAGTCCGGCTTGACATTGCATTACCTGCAATCAGGCAGTGAAACGCCGTGACAGTTCCCCGAGGTGGCGGGCTGAGCCATCCGGATTCTGGATGCAGAGTCATCACAGGGCGCAATTGCAACAATGTTGCACCTGGGGTCGGGCTATGCTCTAATCAGCATACGAAACCAATGGGTCGGGTCCCTTCTTGTCTGCTTCCAATCCCATCTCTGTTATCGCTGTCGCTGAACAAATACGCCGTACCGGCGCACGCGCTACGCCATCGCGTATCCGTGTATTGCAGTTGCTGCGGAAGGCGCCAACAGCGCTGAAGCACAATGAAATCGAGCTTGCGCTTGGATCTCCCCCGCTCGATCGCGTAACCCTCTATCGCGTTCTTGACTGGCTGGTTGCCAGCGGGCTGGCACACAAGAATACGGACAGCAACCGGGTATTTCGTTTTTCGGCCACAATGGCCGGGGAGCATGCGACCCATGTCCATTTTCGCTGTGAATATTGTGGCCGGGTGTTTTGTCTCGATGCGGCGCCACCGGCCGCGCCGATCTTGCCTGAGGGATTTTCATTGTCGCGCATGGACTTTGACCTGCGCGGACGTTGTGCCAACTGTGCCGTGTCGAAATCCACGAGTGACTTGAATGAGCCTTGATTGAAAATGGATATGCTGAAATTGCAGAGTGTTTGTGGATGTGTTACAACAGTTATCTATCGTTAATGTGCAGATGTGTCGTAGCAGACCATGGCTTTCTCCTTCTTCAAAAAACCACCGGAAAAAATGGTCGCCAGACCCGCTGCCGTGCCTCGCCAGAAGGGTGCAGGCCTGGATGTGTCGGCGTCCGATGATAATCAGGCCTCAGTTGCGGACAGGCCGGGTCCGCTTGAATTCACTCCTGCGCCCATTCCTGTAAGCCCGGCTCAGGATGCACAGAATATTTCGCTGGATTTCAGTGATTTTGTCTTCAGTGAAAGTTCGCCGGACTTTCAAATCGAGGCCGAGATTGATCCTGTCGATGCGCAAGCCGAGGAAGCCGCCGTTCTTTATGCCAATGGCCAGGATGAAGCGGTTCGCTCAGTGCTCGAGAATGCCGTGCGAATTCATTCTTGTGGTCCGGGAGAGCGCCTGTGGCTGATGCTTTTCGACCTTTACCGGATGAGCGGTCAAAAAACGGCCTTTGAAACGCTGGAAATCGAGTATGCACGGTCGTTTGAAAAGTCGCCGCCGGGTTGGCGTGACAAGTCCGAGAGTCAGCCAAAGGTCAAGGAAGCGGTTCCAGGCAGCCTACTGTTCAGGGGCGAACTGACCGGTGATAACCGTGTCGCATTCGAAACCATCCGCCAGGCGCTCGCCAAGAATTCCAGGCTGCGTCTTGATCTGTCAAAGATTGCCAGGCTCGATGTGGAGGGTTGCGGCCACCTGCTGACCCTGTTGCAGCAGGGGAGAAAAGCCCGGCGCGAGATCGAGTTGCTGGGTCGGGAGGCCCTTGGGCTGCTGGTCCAGAAGCGTGTCGAGAACGGCCGGGCAGAAGACAAGGAGTGCTGGCTGCTGTTTCTCGAACTCTGTCAGTTGCAGGGGCAGCACGAGATATTCGAGGATGTGGCAATCAACTATGCGGTAACTTTCGAGGTCTCGCCGCCCTCGTGGGAGCCGGACCGGGTAGCGCTCCCTGAACCGCAACTGCCGCTGGCAACAATGGCTGATGGTGGCGATGTTCCGGTTGATGCCTATGTGCTTCGTGGCGAGATAAAGTCTTCGCGTTTCGGCGATCTGCCGGCTTATGCGGCAGTGCATGACCCAGTACTTATTGATTGTGCCAAACTCATGCGCATGGATTTCATCAGTGCCGGCGCGCTGCTGAATTCGCTGGCGACGATCCGGCGGACCGGAAAGCAGATCGTGTTTCATCACCCCAATCATCTGGTCGCCGAACTGTTCGGCGTCGTTGGGCTGAAAGCGGTAGCGACCATTGTTTTTGCAAAGCATTAGGGTTTATTCATGGAGCAATACCACGGCACTACGATCCTGTCGGTGCGTCGAGGCAAGCAAGTTGCCATGGGTGGAGACGGACAGGTCACTCTCGGTAATATCGTCATCAAGGCCAGCGCGCGCAAGGTAAGGCGTATTCATCAGGGCAGCATTCTCGCCGGTTTCGCTGGAGGAACGGCGGATGCGTTCACCCTTTTCGAGCGTTTCGAGGCCAAGCTCGACAAGCATCAGGGAAATTTGTTACGTTCAGCGGTTGAATTGGCCAAAGACTGGCGCAGCGACCGGGCTTTGCGTCGTCTTGAGGCGATGCTCGCGGTCGCAGATCGAGAAAATTCACTGGTGATTACGGGTAATGGCGATGTGCTGGAGCCGGAGCACGGCATTGTTGCCATCGGATCGGGTGGCGCTTTCGCTCAGTCGGCAGCGCGCGCGCTGATCGAGAACACCGACCTGGGTCCGGCTGAAGTCATTCGCAAATCGCTCGAAATTGCCGGTGACCTGTGTATCTACACCAACCATAGTTTTACCATAGAGACGCTGGACTGAGGGACGCAACCGTTCAGATTTTCAGATTCCCAGCGCGATTCTTATTCCGTCGTAGCGCGCCTCGATTGCGGCAAAGTGCCCCTCAATCCTTGGCCATGACAGGCCGAGTTGCGCACAGGCCAGTTCAGATAGGTCGGGAACGCGGTTGTAGGGCTGCTCTCCGAGGTCGAGTGCGTGGCTCAATATTTCGCTCACATGTACGAGGTTGCCCATTTCGCTGGCTGAATCATCGGGTTCATGATGGGCGGCAATGACGTCGGCGATTTCAGTCGGCAGATTCCAGGCTAGTGCCAGCGTTCGTCCTGCTGCCGCGTGATCGTAGCCGAACACTGAGATTTCCGCAGCAATAAGCGAGATGTTCTCCTGGCGACGCATACTGAGTGCCTGAACGTAATGGGTCGGGCTGGCTGTGAACATCAGCAATTGCCCGATGTCGTGCAGCAAGCCGCAAGAGAACGCCATTTCCGTATTGAAGCCGGTTTGCTCGGCCAGAACCCGGGCACAGGTTGCCACACCGAGCGAGTGGCGCCAGAGCGGGCGAGCATCAAAATCCGGGCTGCGGAAATCGTAACGATAAGCCAGTGCCGAAGCCAGAATGATGCTGACAATCCGGTCAACACCGAGAACGAGGAATGCCTGTTTTGACGAAAAAATTCGCGTCGATAGACCGGAGGCGACCGAATTGGCTGCGGCGAGCAAGCGGGCGACGATGGCCGGGTCAGAGTTGATGTGATGCGAGAGGGTATCGACGTCGGCGCGTTCGTCCCTGAGCGAACGCATCAGGTAATTGACAACTTCTGGTAGTGAGGGGAGGCCCTCGGCGTGGGAAGGCAGTTCATCAAGGGTCGGCGGGGTCATTTCGCGTGCTCCAGCCGGAAATTGAGAATGGCGTTGCGCAAAGCCTCGCGGGCTGGATTTCCCTCGCCACGAAAAATGTGTTCAACCCTTGCCTGGGCGGCACGAAGATCCATGATGATCGTTTCATCGTCTCGTGCGTCAAGGATGAGAACGGAGACAGTTTCAACGCCACGCCTGATCAGCCGGTCAAGTATTTCTGAGTCGAGTATGGTCCCTGAAGCCAGCAGGGTGTGGCCGTCGTGAGCCGTTATCGCGCTGGCGAGTGTCATGCCCGGTGCCACGCGCCCAGGGGCAAGGCAAACGATACGTGTTTTCATGAATATCCTCCTGAGGGATGTTGACATAGATTTCGCCCATGAAATCCATGTAATCACCCTTGGTATCAGTTTGCCACAATCAGCACATTTACTGAGAACATGTTAAATTTCTTTCCCCTTCCGTAGCTCAAAGCAGGCTGAAAATGACGAAAATCATGCAGATGACCCCGCAGGAAATCGTTCACGAACTCGATAAGCATATTGTCGGCCAGGGGAAAGCCAAGAAAGCGGTGGCCATCGCGCTGCGCAACCGCTGGCGGCGGGCTCAGGTGGAAGAACCATTACGTCAGGAGATCACGCCCAAGAACATCCTGATGATCGGGCCGACCGGTGTCGGCAAGACAGAGATTGCGCGTCGCCTGTCCCGGCTGGCCAATGCCCCGTTCATCAAGATCGAGGCGACCAAATTCACCGAGGTGGGTTATGTCGGGCGCGATGTCGATACGATCATCCGTGACCTTGCCGAAATCGCCGTCAAGAATGCCAGGGAGCAGGCCATGTTTGCTGTCCTTACGCATGCCGGCGATGCCGCAGAAGAGCGCATTCTGGACGTATTGCTGCCACCATCACGCGGGAATTTTTTCAACGATACGCAAGCGGCCGATGAGAATGCAACGCGCCAGAAATTTCGCAAGAAGTTGCGTGAAGGCATCCTCGATGATAAAGAGATTGAAATCGAGTTTTCTGGATCGGCGGTACAGGCCGAGATATTTGCACCGCCGGGCATGGAGGAACTGACTAGCCAGATTCAGGGCCTGTTTCAGAACATGGGCAGTGCGCGGAAAAGATCCCGCAAACTGAAAATAAGTGAGGCACGCAAGTTCCTGATCGAGGAAGAAGCAGGAAAACTGGTCAATGACGATGAGGTGAAACTTGAGGCCGTGCACAACGTTGAACAGAACGGGATCGTTTTTCTCGACGAGATCGACAAGATTACTGCGCGCAGCGATGCGCACGGAGCCGATGTTTCGCGCCAGGGGGTACAGCGCGACTTGCTGCCTCTGGTTGAAGGCACGACGGTGTCCACCAAGTACGGCATGATCCGTACCGACCATGTGCTGTTCATCGCCAGCGGTGCCTTTCATCTGGCCAAACCCTCGGATCTGATCCCGGAGTTGCAGGGGCGTTTCCCTATCCGGGTCGAACTCGACTCGCTGTCGGTCGCTGATTTCGAATGCATCCTGACCCAGACCGACGCCTGCCTGACCATGCAGTATCAGGCGCTGATGGCCACTGAAGGGGTGACACTTGAATTTTCCTCCGAGGGTATCCGGCGCCTGGCCGAGATCGCCTGGTCGGTCAATGAGCGTACCGAAAATATCGGGGCCCGTCGGCTGTACACCGTGATGGAGCGACTGCTCGAGGATGTCTCGTTTACGGCGGGCAAGCTCGCGTCGGAGAAAATTTTCATTGATGCGGCTTATGTCAATGAGCGGCTCGCCGAGCTGTCACAGAATGAAGATTTGTCACGCTACGTATTGTAGGCTTGGCCGGCGCGTTCTGTACAATGAGTTCAGGGCACGATGGGTTCGATTGGTACACGCGCAAAATCGGAACCGGAGACAATTGCACAACCCCAATGAAACAAGCCGGCAAATTGCCGGCTTGTTTGTGTTGGACTCAAGTACAGCGAACGGCTCTCAGTCTTCGATACGCATGCTGTAAAAGCTGCGATAGACGAAGGTCAGATTTAGCATCAGGAAGATGGCAGCCAATGCCCAGGCAAGGTTTTGCTGCCCTTGCGCGACAAGACCGACGGCCATTTCGACAGCCAGCAGACCGAACAGCGTAGTGAACTTGATGATCGGGTTCATCGCCACGGAAGACGTGTCCTTGAACGGATCGCCCACCGTGTCGCCGATAACGGCAGCTTCGTGCAGGGGTGTGCCCTTGGCGCGCAGTTCGGTTTCGACGATCTTCTTGGCGTTGTCCCACGCCCCGCCGGCGTTGGCCATGAACACGGCCTGATAGAGGCCGATGATGGCCAGAGAGATCAGATAGCCGATAAAGAAGAAGGGCTCGATGAAGGCGCAAGCCAGGGTACCGAAGAAAACGGCCATGAAAATGTTGAACATGCCCTTTTGCGCGTACTGCGTGCAGATGGCCACTACGCGCTTGCTGTCTTCGACATTGGCCTTGGTTGATCCTTCGTCCAGTTTCATGTTCAGCTTGATGAATTCGACGGCACGATAGGCGCCGGTCGATACAGCTTGTGTCGACGCGCCGGAGAACCAGAAAATCGTGGCGCCGCCGGAGATCAGGCCGAGCAGGAAGGGCGGATGCAGCATCGACAGATGGCTGACATTGTCAGTCAGTCCGTTGGTCAGCAGCATGATGATGGAGAACACCATGGTTGCTGCACCGACAACGGCCGTACCAATCAGCACCGGCTTGGCCGTGGCCTTGAAGGTATTGCCGCAACCGTCGTTTTCTTCCAGAAGTTCCTTGGCTTTCTCGAAGTTCAGAGTAATGCCGAAAGAGTCTTTCACTTCCTTCTCGATACCAGGAATCTGTTCGATGGTGGACAGTTCATAAACCGACTGTGCATTGTCGGTCACCGGACCATAGCTATCAACCGCGATGGTCACCGGACCCATGCCGAGGAAGCCGAAGGCCACCAGCCCGAACGAGAAGACGGCGGCCATGATGCCGGCTTTGGCCGGATCCGGGTTGATGACCAGCGACAGATCGCCCTGCGATACCAGGTAGGCGCCCGTCATCAGCGAGACGATGACCAGACCCATCCAGAATGCGGAAAAGTTACCGGCTGTGAGACCAGCCAGAATGTTCAGGCTGGCGCCGCCTTCGCGCGAAGCGGTAACGACTTCACGAACGTGACGTGAATGGGTCGAGGTAAACACTTTCACCACTTCCGGAATGATCGCGCCGGCCAGTGTGCCGAAGGTGATGATCAGCGAGAGTTGCCACCAGAGATTGGCATAAACCACGCCGGCGATCGAAATGTTGCCAATCAGAACCTTGGATACGATGAACGTGATGATCAGCGAGACGATCGAAGTGACCCAGACCAGCGAGGTCAGCGGCGCTTCAAAATTGAAGTGAGCTGATTCGCCGTACTTGGCCTTCATGACGATTTCGTTGCCAATGTAGGAAATGCCGGAAGCAATGATCATCATTACGCGCATGACGAAAATCCAGACCAGAAGCTGGACCTGTACGGCGGCTTCGGGCACGGCCAGCAGGATGAAGCTGATCAGGGCAACACCGGTTACGCCGTAGGTTTCAAATCCGTCTGCTGTCGGGCCAACGGAATCGCCGGCGTTGTCTCCGGTACAGTCAGCAATGACGCCGGGGTTACGCGGGTCGTCTTCCTTGACCTTGAACACGATCTTCATCAGATCGGAACCAATGTCGGCAATCTTGGTGAAAATGCCGCCGGCAATGCGCAGAGCGGCGGCGCCGAGGGATTCACCAATGGCAAAGCCGATGAAACACTTGCCGGCCAGTTCGGGCGAGACGAAAAGCAGGATACCGAGCATGATCAGCAGTTCGGTCGAGATCAGCATCATGCCGACGGAAATGCCGGATTTCATCGGGATGGCGTAAACCGGGAAAGGCTTGCCTTCCAGCGAGGCGAAGGCGGTGCGGCTGTTGGCCAGGGTGTTGATGCGGATGCCGAACCAGGCAACGCCAAAGGAGCCGGCGATGCCGACGAGCGAAAAAGCCAGAATCAGGACGACTTCCGAGGCCGCCATGTGCTGCACCCAGCCGAAGTAGGCGACAATGATCACGCCGATGAAGACTTCCAGAAGGAGGATGAATTTGCCTTGGGTGATCATGTAGGTCTTGCAGGTTTCGTAGATGATTTCGCTGACCTCGGCCATCGACCGATGCACGGGCATGGCCTTGACCTGGCTGTAGATCACGGCACCGAATACCAGACCGGCCACGCAGATGATCAGGCCATAGGCCAGCAAATTCCAGCCGGACATGCCACCGACGAAACTGGCTAGGGCGACGTCGTTCAGGTTCGGCAGCACCAGATTGGCTTCGGAACTGGCGAATACCAGCGGCGATGCCGAACCGAGCAGCAGGGCTGAAAACCAGAGCATTAGAGCATGGATCACGCTCGGCAATGTTGCCGTTCCGGGCGTGGGTGACGGGCTGGAGTGTTTCATTGCTGTTTCCTTCTTAATGGTAATAATCAACAAAAATCTACGAACCCTATTCTCTGGCAATTCCGGTTATTTTTTGCACTACCTGGCCTGCCTGACGCTGAACGCTTGCCGGACGAGATAACGGGGTTGTTATGTGAATGTGTTGGACGATGCTGCGAATGGAAGTCCTCTGGCGCGAGACAGAACGCTTATCAAAACAGAAAAGAGCCACACTTCATTGTTTTTTCAGGGCAAAAAAGTGGGGGGTAGTTTTTAAACCACCTCCCCCATTTGCTATATTACCAAACACTCTCCAAATTGGCCAATTTTGAGCCGTTTTCGGCGTATTTCGCGGTCATTGATCAAGTATTCAATGCTCATGAGCAGATACTCGGCAGAGCAATGGGCCGCCTCGGTAATTTCCTCGGGAAGGCTGTCGGTATGCCGCTGCTTGTCGAAGTCGATGAACATGGCTGAGCTGATCCAGTCGCTGTACTGTGCTCAGGTGTTATTTTTCCGGACCACCGAACAGGATACTCAGTAGAAGAACTCATCCAGCAGACGAGCGAGAGTTTCCGGCTGATCGTGATGGATATTGTGCCCGCAGTCGTCGATCAGGATTTCGCGCACATCGGCAAAACAGGCCATGCGCTCCCGATAGTCGTCCGGGCGGGCGGCAAACTGTTTCATGATGAGCGAATCGCGTCCGGCGATCCAGAGTGTGGCGGCGGACACCCGGCGCCAGCAGGCTTTGGCTTCCTCGAGCGGATAGAGCACCGGGCTGATCCAGCGATGCCGTGGGTCGGCGGCAAAGACGAAGCCATCTCCGTCAGCAAGCAATGAATGCTGGGCAAGGAAGGCGGCTCTTTCGGGCGCAAGACGCGGATTGTCCTGGCCCAGTCGTGCCGCGAATTCAGCGCGTTGCTTGTAATGCCGAAAGGTCGAATCGTTTTCACGAATCTGTCGCAGCCATTTCTCGAGACGTGCAGGCGTCTCGCCGGGTGTTGAGACCCACAGGGAAAATCCTTCCAGATTGGCGAAACGGGAAACCCGTTCGGGCCGTATGCCGGCATAAAGACTGGCTATGATGCCGCCCAGGCTATGCCCGGCGATAAACGCGGGCTGTTTCGCTGAATAGAGCTCAAGCAAGGCATCAAGGTCGGCAATGTAGTCAGGGAACCAGTAAGCGCTTGCGTTCCATTGCGAGAGGCCGAATCCTCGCCAGTCTGGCGCAATGACACGCCAGTTGCCCTGCAGCGCATCGATGACGAACTGGAACGAGGCACCAACATCGCCCCAGCCATGCAGGAAGAAAAGTGTCGGTGCATCGTCATTGCCCCAGATCCGGAGATGATGGCGGCACTCGCGTACGGTAATAAATTCGGAACGGAAAGGCTGCATGACTCAGGCTGCTTTAAGCGCGTGTTGAAGCACGGGGGCTTCGTGGATCGGCAGATTGACCAGCGCCGCCAGGCCGGCCAGCGCCATGTCGGCGTACCACATCCACGTATAGTCGCCGAATTGCGTAATCGAGAGGCCGCCCAGCCAGGCACCGAGAAAACCACCGATCTGATGTGAAAGCAGGGTCAGGCCGAAGAGCGTGCCAAGGTAGCGCACACCGAACAACTTGCTGACGATAGCAGCAGTTGGGGGCACAGTGGCCAGCCAGGTAAAGCCGAGGCCGGCGGCAAAAATGTAGAAGGTCAGATCGGTTCTCGGCGAGACCATATACAGTGCGATCATCAGCGCACGCGAACCATACATCCAGAACAGTACGTATTTGCTGCGGTAGCGGGCGACACAGGAACCGGCGTAGAGGCTGCCGGCGATGTTGGCCGCTCCGATGATGGCCAGCGACCAGCTCGCGACTGAGGGGGGCAGACCGCACAGGTTGGCTTCACCCGGCAGGTGGGTGACCAGAAAGGCAATGTGGAAACCGCAGGTGAAGAAACCGGCGTGCAGCAGCAGATAGCTGCGGTCGGCCAGCGCATTAAGAACGCTGCGTCGCAAACCCGGTCCACCGGTGGCGGTTGTCATGTGCTTGTGTCCGATCGGTTTTGCCGCGATACGGACCAGCGGCAGAGCCGCCAGCGTCACGGCAGCCAGCGCCCACATTGCGCCCGTCCAGCCCAGTACCTGAATCAGCTTTTGCAGGATGGGAGCAAAGATGAACTGTCCGAAGGAACCGCCCGCATTGATGATGCCCGATGCCGCACCACGCGCCTCGAGCGGCAGGCGGTTGGTTGCGGCCCCGATTAATACCGAAAAACTGCTGGCACCCGAGCCTGTCGCCGAAAGCACTCCGAGCGAAAAAACCAGCCCCCAGGTGCTGTCCATGAAAGGTGTGACGGCGCTGCCGAGTGCCAGCAATACCAGTCCGCCAAGCAACACACGACTTGGTCCGTAACGGTCGGCTATTGCGCCGGCAATCGGCTGCACGGCGCCCCACATGAATTGCCCAACGGCCATGGCCAGACTGATCGAAGCGATGCCCAGCCCGGTCGTACTATTGAGTGGCGCGAGAAAGAGACCGAGCGACTGACGCGCCCCCATAGTGACCATCAGGATACCGGCAGCCGAGAGGGTGACGGCCCACAGAGCCGGGGTATTGAGCGAGCGGAACATTAAGTTGGAATACCCGGGTGAAAGTAGAATTGTTGGAGCGCTCATTGCAAGGAGAGTTCAAAGGCCGTGCACCAGAGCGCGGGTCTGTCAGCAAGCCGAACCGACCGGCAGGGGCCACAGGCCAATAGCCGCTCGATTTTGACCAGGATGATTTCAGAAACCTTCGTTGAAGCCTCTGATTTGCCGCCTAGCTTTCTTGGTCGGGCGGCCACGCAGTTCACTGCCCGGCGTCGGGGCGAGCCGTAGTGCTTCCTTGATGGCCAGGCGTCGGGCGCGGCTTTCTGGCGTTTCCGCATAAAGCTGCTGCGCTTCGCTGGCCGGACGGCGTTGTTCATCAAGGCCTGACACCTCAATGGTCCACCGGTTTTCGCCGATGGCGAGGTCGAGCCTGTCTCCGGCACAGAGTTCGCGTGCCGGCTTGATGGTATTCCCGTTGAGTTTTATATGACCGGCGTGGATAGCATCGACCGCCAGTGATCGCGTCTTGTAGAAACGCGCTGCCCACAACCATTTGTCGATACGCAGACGGGTCAGCGGTGCTTTTTCACAAGAAACCATGAAACCGAGTCAGACTGACTCTGCCTCCACGTTCAGATGTGCGGCTTCTTCCTTGCGCGTGAGGCGGTCGAGGTAGAGGTAGACCACCGGTGTCAGGTAGAGCGTCAGGAACTGCGAGAGCAGCAGGCCGCCGACGACGGCCAGACCCAGCGGGCGACGAACTTCGGCGCCGGCGCCCAGAC
>JFJP01010511.1_pt1 | contig 19289 bp, 19 predicted proteins | sample 431651 | NCBI WGS metagenome assembly JFJP01 (sample SAMN02602958, study PRJNA72255) | Microbial mat metagenome, whole genome shotgun sequencing project. | biome: fresh water; feature: sink hole; material: water; isolation source: purple microbial (photo- and chemosynthetic) mats found in...
GCACCGGCTCGCTGCGCTGCCGCCAGCGTGCCAGCCAAACAAGGCCATCGTCTCCCGGCAGGCCGAGGTCGAGCACGATCGCGTCGTAGGGTGTAGTTGCCAGCGCTGCATCGGCGTGTGCGCCATCGGTGAACCAGTCCACCGCGAAACCGAACTGGCGCAGGCCGCGGCTCAATCCGTCGCCGAGCAAGGCGTCATCTTCGACGATCAGCAGCCGCATCCCGCGTTTATGCCACGGCGGGGCTGACACCCGGCCGGTGGATCATGGCCGGATGCCCGGCGACTCAGCCACCCGGCTCGACGCGCAGCACGCGGCCCTTGCCCTCGTCGGTGAGCAGGTAGATGTAGCCGTCGGGAGCCTGACGAACATCCCGGATTCGCGCTCCGACCTCGTGGCGATGCTCGCGCACGACACGTTCGCCGTCGAGCTCCAGCCGCACCAGCACCTTCGCCTTGAGCGCACCGATCAGCAACTGGCCCTTCCACGCCGGATAGCGGTCGCTGGTCACGAAAGCCATGCCGCTCGGTGCGATCGACGGCACCCAGGTGGTGAGGGCCGGCACCACGTCGGCTCGCTCGGTGCCTTCACCGATGCTCAGGCCCGTGACGTACTGGCGGCCATAGGTGATGACAGGCCAGCCATAGTTCTTGCCGGCGACGGCCACGTTCAGCTCGTCGCCGCCCTGCGGGCCATGTTCGTGAACCCACAGCGCACCCGTCGTCGGGTGCAGTGCGGCACCTTGGAGGTTACGGTGGCCGTAGCTCCAGATCTCCGGGAGCGCGCCGGCACGGCCCACGAAGGGGTTGTCGGGCGGCACGCCGCCGTTGTCGGTCACGCGCACGACCTTGCCGTGGTGCGTGTCCAGTGTCTGCGCATCGTCCTTGCGGCTGAAGCGGTCACCGAGCACGATGAAGAGCGTGCCGTCGCGGGCGAACACCAGGCGCGACCCGAAGTGGTAGCTCGAATCGACTTTCGGCGACTGGCGGAAGATCACCTTCACGTCGGTCACTGCCAGCGCCGCCAGATCCAGCGTGCCGCGTGCGACCGCGGTGCTGTTCGTCTCGCCGTCGGCCGACGCCTCCGAGTAGCTCCAGTAGACGAGCCGGGTGGCCTCGAAGCGCGGGTGCAGCACCACGTCGAGCAGGCCACCCTGGCCCTCGGCCACCACGGGCGGCAGTCCGCTCATCGGCGCCGAGAGCGCGCCGTCGGCAAGCACCACGCGCATGCGGCCGGGCCGTTCCGTCACGAGCGCGCGGCCGCGGGACTCGCCGACGGGCAGGAACGCCATCGCCCAGGGGTGCTCGAGCGGCTGGGCAATGACGGTCGTGCGCAGCGGCTCCAGCTTGGGCTGGGCGCAGGCGGCGACGGTGACGCCGAAGAGCAGCACGGCCCCAAGCCGGGCCAGGCAGTTTTGCAGTGGCATGGGTCGAACTGTAGGCCTGCCGCAATGACCAACTTCACCGGGCGGGTTAGGGCTGCTCACACCGACACCGCACTTCCTGCCGGGCTGCCTTCGAAGCCATCCATTGATCACCCTCAATGCGGGCGGGCCTGCCAAGAGTAAGTTGCTGCTTGCATGTCGTGCCGTGACTGGCCGCACAGCGCCTGATCGATTTCGTCGACACGGCCTGACCGCCGAATTCGACACCCAACTGAGGAGACGTCATGAAGCAGACAGTAGTCACCGCCGTGGTCGCATCCGCACTGCTCTCCTGCGCCCCCTTGGTCGCTCATGCCGACACCTACCCCAAGGGTGCCCCGGCGCAGACCGCTCCGGACGTGAGGGCGTTCGACAAGCAACTCGCAGAGGCCCAGGCCCAGATGAAGCTCATGCAGGAGCAGATGGAGCGCATTCGCCAGACCCAGGATCCCCAGGAACGCCAGCGCCTGTTGCAGGAACACTGGGCCACGATGCAGAAAGCCAGGACCGCCATGCATGGCATGTGGGGTCCAGGAATGATGGGCGGCCCGGGAATGATGGGCGGTGGTCCGGGGATGATGAATGGACCTGGGATGAAGGGCTGGGGCGGCATGCACGGCTACTATTCGAAGCTCACGCCCGAGCAGATGAAGCAACGCCAGTACATGATGGAACAGTACATGGGCACGCAGCAGATGATGATGGACCACATGATGCAGTGGCAGGAGTGGATGGCGCCTGTGCCTCCAGTGGCCAAGTAGCGGGCTGCCCCGGGACGCTCGAAAGCGACGTGGTGAGCCGATGACTTGCAGGCTGACGTCCTGAGGGTGGGGTGGCCGCCGGGCGCAGAGTTGCCTGAAGGTATGTCCTTCAGCGTGCTTGCGAGGGCCTGTCTTGAGCGGGCCGGGTGTCACCGGCGGACTCAGTCGCCCACGGCCTCCACCACGTCGCAGAAGGTCGGTGCCTCGAAGGTATGGCCCCAGACCTCGCGCTCGAGCAGATGCACCGTCGCGGCATCGAACCACTGCCCGTCCAGCGGCCCGTCGGTGACCGGGCGCCGCGCCAGCAGCGCGGCGTCCAGTCCCTCACGCGCGACCTGCGCGAACGCCTGCCAAGGCGCATACGGTTGCTGCGCCAGCCAGCGGCAGGACCAGCGCATGGGGTTGAGCCATCGTCCACAGCGTGGCGCCGGAGAACACGCACCAGCCCAGAGGAACCACTGACAGGCCGAGGGCCCAGCGTCGCGATGGCTGCAGCGTCGACAGGAGACCCAGTGACATCAACACGGTGGGGTCGGGCGCGAAGCCGACGATCTCGACTTGCCAGACCGGTCGTCCTAGAGCGATGGCGACGACGGGCCAGGCCGCTGCGGTTCCCAGCAGCCCCAAGCCCAGCCTGCGCCGCAGGCCTGCGCCTGCATAGGCTGGACGCGCGGCCGCAGCCCAAGCAAGCCAGCCGAGCGCTTGCAACGAGAACCCACCCATCCACCAGTTTCCCAACCAGTGAATGCCAGCGAAACCCTCGCGAAAGTACAGCAGTGCCACAGCGACCCAGGTCAGTGCCAGCAGGACTGGAGCAGGGCGCGGGACTTGGCGCCTGAAGGCGGCCGCAAACACCACCCACCCCACCAACGCTGCTACGACCGGCGCTGGCCACCACTGCCGGTTGATCACTTCGAACAGGCGGAAGTAGGTCTCTGCCGAGAACATCAGCAGATCGTGCAGGCGGTAGCTCGCCAGCGTGACCCAGCTCTCTCGGATCATGAGTGAAGGTCTACAGGGCCTGGATGTGGGCCGCGATGCGCTCGCGCATGCGGTCATCGGGCATCGCCTCCGCGGCGGCGGCCAGGTTCTCGCGCACATGGGCCACCTGGGTGGTGGCCGGGATGACACAAGTGACCGCCGGGTGGGACAAGACGAACTTCAGCACCACCTGCGCCCAGGTCTGACATCCCAGTTCAGCCGCCCAGGCGGGCATTGGGTGACCTTGCAGCTTGCGGATCAGCGCGCCTTGCTGGAAGGGCCGATTGACAATCACCGCCACGCCGCGATCCCGCGCCAAGGGCAGCAGTCGTTCCTCGACCTCGCGGTCCACTGGGTTGTAGCTGAGCTGCACGAAGTCGAGCGCTTCGGTCCTGAGGATGGCTTCTAGCTCGCCGTGACGCCGCCCATGGGAGGTGGTGATCCCGACGTAGCGAAGCTGCTTTGCGGCTTTCATGGCCCGCAGCGTTGCAAGATGCTCTTCCCAGGCCAGCAGGTTGTGAACCTGCAGCAGATCGAACCGGGTCAGCCCCCAGAAACGTCGTGTGGCCTCGATCTGTGCGGGGCCTGCGCTGGCTGTGCCGGTCCAGACCTTGTCGGCCGCGAACACGCGGTTGCCTCGGCCCAGCCTGCCGAGGCCTTCGCCGATGACCTCCTGCGACGAGCCGTACATCGGCGAGCTGTCGATGAGACGCCCACCCCCTTCGAAGAAGGCCTCCATCACCGCGATGCAGTTGTCGCGCAGCGCGCGATCGCGCCCAACGTTGAAGGTGATCCAACTGCCCAATCCGACGGCCGGGATGCGCTCGCCCGTGGAAGGAATGACGCGAGTCGCTGCAATGGCTTGCGCGCTCACGGGGAAGGCAGCGGCAGCCAGCAGCGCGAGCGCGGCACGACGATGGAGCCCTGAGCGCGGTTGCATGGCGACAGTGCAGTCCTAGCCTGGAGAAGGGAGCCGCTCGCCCCACATCCGACGCCACAGCCACGGCAAACCCACCGAAGGATCGGGCCGCTGCCCGACTGCGCGTGGCGGCAGCAGCGCCACCGCAGGACTGTGGCGTTCTGCAGCGTGAAACGCAAAGGTGAAGGTGGGGTGTTGGCCTATGCGCAAATCGGAGATGCGGATCAGGCCTTGATCGTCCTGCAGTGCGTAGAAGCCCTTGCTGAAGGAGCGGATCCGCTGAATGCCGTCGATCTTCGCCAACTCGGCCTCAAGCACGGCACCCCGGTCGACACGGCGAAATTCGATCTCGCGATCGGCATCGAAGAACGAATAGAAGCCCTCGTGATACGCCTCGTCGTCGATTGCCACGACACGCCACAGCACGGTGTTGAAGGCGCTCGGCGTCACCAGGACGCGCTCGGCCTTGATGCCCTGCGCCTTGATCGTGGCACGGGCGAGCTCCTCAACCTGGTGTTGCGCCAGCATGCTCCAACCGATGTAGGCCGTCGAGAGCGCCAGGCCCAAAGCGTTCGCTCTCAGGCCGTGTTGGCGCCACACCAGCGCCGACAGCACGCCCAGCAACAGCGGCAAGGTGTACAGCGGATCGATGATGAACAGGCTGCCGACGCCGAAGGGGTGGTTGGAGAAAGGCAGCAGCAGTTGCGTGCCGTAGACCGTGACGGCGTCGAGCAAGGGATGGGTGATCAGCACCAGCCACAGCGCGAGCCACCAGCGCTTCCACAGAGACTGCGGCCCGGTCAGCCGGGCCACCAACCAGGCGAGCGGCAACGAGAACAGGGTGAGCCAGAACACCGCGTGTGTCTCTGCACGGTGCAGCACCATGTTGAGGATCGGGTCGCCGTGGTCGATCAACACGTCCAGGTCCGGCAGCGTGCCTGCCACCGCTCCCCACGATGCCGCCTTCCAGACAGTGGTGCTCCGCTGCATGACGCCCACGGCGACCGCGGCGCCCAACGTCGCTTGCGTCAGGGAATCCATACGCTGCATTTTCGCCAACCAGCCTTGGCGCGAGCCCTGCGATCCGTGCTTGTCAATGGCGCCACTGTGGCCATCAAGCTCAATCGCACGGGCGGTGCTCACGGCGACTCAGTCGCCCACGGCCTCCACCACCATCTGCACCCGCTCGCGGCCCTGCCAGGAGTCCACGCTCAGCCGGTAGGCCAGGCGAACCCGCTCGCCGATCGCTTCGGCATGACCGAACCAGATCGCCTCGCGCAGCTGCCCGCCGTGGCGCAGCGTGAGCTTCAGGTGCTTGTCGCCGACCAGCCGTTGCGACACGACCTCCACCACGTCGCAGAAGGTCGGCGCCTCGAAGGCCTGGCCCCAGACCTCTCGATCCAGCAGATGCACCGTCGCGGCATCGAACCACTGCCCATCCAGCGGCCCGTCGGTGACGAGGCGCCGCGCCAGCAGCGCGGCGTCCAGCCCTTCGTGCGCCACCTGCGCGAAGGCCTGCGCGAAGATGGGAAAGTCGCCCTCGGCCAGTGTGGCGCCCGCCGCCATTGCATGGCCGCCGAAGCGGCGCAGCAGGCCGGGGTGGCGCTTGCTGACCAGGTCCAGCGCGTCGCGCAGGTGGAAGCCGACGATCGAGCGACCCGAGCCCTTCAGCAGCCCACCCTGGCCGCGCGCGAACACGAAGGCCGGGCGGTGCAGCCGGTCCTTGAGCCGCGAGGCGACGATGCCCACCACGCCCTCGTGGAAACCGGGGTCGAACAGCGCCAGTGCCGCGGGCGCCTCGCCCTGCGGCATCAACGCCTCCAGCATCGACTCGGCCTGTTCGCGCATGCCAGTCTCGACCTCGCGGCGCTCGCGGTTGATCGCATCGAGCTGCTGCGCCAGGTCGGCGGCGCGCGCTGCGTCGTCGGTCAGCAGGCATTCGATGCCGAGCGTCATGTTTTCCAGGCGCCCGGCGGCATTCAGGCGCGGCCCGAGCGCAAAGCCGAAGTCAAAGCCGCTGGCGCGCGCCGGGTTGCGCCCGGCCACCGCGAACAACGCGGCGATGCCCGGCTGCATGCGCCCGCCGCGGATGCGGCGCAGCCCCTGCGCGACGAGGCGGCGATTGTTCGCGTCGAGCTTCACCACGTCGGCCACGGTGCCCAGCGCCACGAGGTCGAGCAGCGCGTCGAGCCGGGGCTGCTCTGCCGCACCGAAGACTCCGCGCTCGCGCAGCTCGGCGCGGGTGGCCAGCAGCACGTAGAACATCACGCCGACGCCGGCCAGCGCCTTGCTCGCAAAGCCGCAGCCCGGCTGATTGGGGTTGACGATCACGTCGGCGGCCGGCAGCACGATCTCGTCGCCCCGGGGTGTCGAGACGAGCGCTGGCAGGTGATGATCGGTCACCAGCACCGCCAGCCCGCGCGCCTTGGCGTGGGCCACGCCCTCCAGGCTGGCGATGCCGTTGTCCACCGTGACCAGCAGGCCGTGCGCGGCAGCGCCCACCTGTTCCATCGCCAGATCGACGATCGCGGGCGTGAGACCGTAGCCGTGCACCTGCCGGTCGGGCACCACGTAGCCCAGCGTGCCGGGGCTTGCACCGAGCAGCGCCAACCCGCGCAGTGCCACCGCGCAGGCCGTTGCACCGTCGCAGTCGTAGTCCGCGACCACCACGATGCGTCGGCGCTCCCCGATGGCATCCGCCAGCAGCCGTGCGGCATCGAGAGCGCCCTTGAGGTCGGTCGGCGCGATCAGCCGTGCCAGCGAGTCGTCGAGCTGCTCGGCCGTCGTGATGCCGCGCCCTGCATACAGCCGTGCCAGCAGCGGGTGCACGCCGGCCTGCTCCAGCGCCCAGGCGGTGCGGGGCGGCACATCGCGGATGGTGATGTCCATCAGTCCGGGGCCTATGAGAGTTCCGACAGAACCGACGTCGCTCGCGGCCGTCGCCAGCGCGCGCCGAGTGCGGCGATCCAGCCGCGCGGACGCCGCTCGAAGCGCTGCGCGTGGCGCTCGCCGCAGAGCGTCAGCGTCAGTTCCTCGCGGGGTGCGTCGAGGGCCTGGCGCAGCGGCCCGGCATCGAGCTGCTGCCAGGCTGCGGCCCAGCCGGCCCAGTCTTCCCGCAGTGCGGGCGCGCGCAGCGAGTCAAGTTGCCGAGGCATGGCGGCATGCAGCGGCTGGCGCACGCCGCAGCCGCTGAGCCAGAAGCTGTTCAGCGGCTCGCGGCCCGCTGCCTCGGTGCAGCAGCATCTGCGCTTCGCTCTGCAGGCGCTTCAGACGCCGCGCGGCGGGATGGTCGGGCATCCACAGATCGGGGTTGCGTCCGATCACCCGGTCGAGCGCGGCCGTGGGCAGACCGGACAGCGAGTCGTGGGCCACGTACCAGCGCGTCGGGGCGCCCCAGACGCAGCGCCAGCCTTCGCTCTCGAACAACGGCCGCAACGCATCGAGGAAGGCGCGCGACTCATCGGCCGTCAACCCGAGGGCCTGCGGGTCGCCCATCGTCAGGTGTTCGCGGCCCACCTGCCAGTGCACTGGGCTGAGCAGGCCCCAGGGCGCGTCGCCGGGGTCGAGCCCGTCGGCGATCGCGGACTGTGCGGCCCAGGGCAGGGTGCCATCGGCACCCTGCCAGCCGAGCGCTGCGCCGAGCGCGCGCTCGTGCGGTGGCGAGAGCTGGTACTCGTCACCTTCATGACGCAGGGTCGGCGAGAGTTCTGCAAGCAGCGCTTCCAGCGCCGGCAACTCCAGTACCTGCAAGCTCGTCCGCCCGGCCTCGGAGAGCGGCGCGGCGAACGGAATCAGAAGGTGCATCGCCGGATTATCCGGGCCCCGTCGTCGGCCCGTCGCATCGCTGCAGGCACCCGGACCCCTTCAGGACCCCGGCTGCGGCTGGACAGTTAGCATCCGACTTGCATGAAATTGCCTTACGAGCTCCTGATCGGCTGGCGCTACACCCGTGCAGGGCGTGGTGGTCGGCGCAACCGGTTCATCTCATTCATCTCCGGCGTGTCGGTGTTCGGCATCACGCTCGGGGTGGCGGCGTTGATCATCGTGCTGTCTGTGATGAACGGTTTCCAGAAGGAGGTGCGCGACCGCATGCTCAGCGTGATCGCGCACATCGAGCTGTTCGACGGTGCCGGCGGCGCGATGCCCGACTGGCGCACCGTGGCCGCGGCGGCGCAGCGCAACCCCGAGGTGGTGGGCGCGGCGCCCTTCGTGTCGGCCCAGGCGCTGATCGCCCGCGGCGAGGACATGCGCGGCGCCATCGTGCGCGGCATCGATCCCGCCGAGGAATCCAAGGTCACGCCGCTGGCGGCGCGCCTGAAGGACGGTGCGCTGGCGCAACTGGTGCCCGGCACCTGGGGCATCGTGCTCGGCGGCGAACTGGCGCGCACCCTGGGCGTGAAGGTCGGCGATCCGGTGACGATTGTCACGCCCAACGGACAGGTCACGCCCGCTGGCGTGGTGCCGCGTCTGAAGCAGATGACGGTGGTGGGCACCTTTGATTCCGGCCACTACGAGTACGACAGCGGCCTGGCGCTGATCCACATCGACGATGCCGCGCGGCTGTTCCGCACCGAAGGCCCGACCGGCGTGCAGCTCAGGCTGCGCGACCAGCAGGATGCCCGCCGCGTGGCGGCCCAGCTCGCGTTGAGCCTCGGCCCCGAGGTGTTGGTGCGCGACTGGACGCGCACCAACCGCAACTGGTTCGACGCGGTGCAGCTCGAGAAGCGGATGATGTTCATCATCCTCACGCTGATCGTCGCGGTGGCGGCCTTCAACCTGGTCAGCACCCTGGTGATGACGGTGACCGACAAGCAGGCCGACATCGCGATCCTGCGCACGCTTGGCGCCAGCCCGCGCTCGATCATGGGCATCTTCATGGTCCAGGGCGCGGCCTCGGGCGTGATCGGCACGCTCGGCGGCCTGGGGCTCGGGCTGCTGGTGGCGCTGAACATCGATGTCATCGTGCCGGCGCTGGAGCGGCTGTTCAACGCCAGCTTCCTGCCCGGCAGCATCTACCTGATCAGCCGCATGCCGAGCGACCCGCAAGCGGCCGACATCGTGCCGATCGGGCTGATCTCGCTCGTGCTGGCCTTCCTGGCCACGCTGTACCCGAGCTGGCGTGCCAGCCGCGTGCAGCCGGCGGAGGCGCTGCGTTATGAGTGACGTGAGCCCCGCGCTGGCCGTGCCGCGCGAGTCGATCCCCCGAGATGACGCGCAGCCACCATCGGCTGTGGCGGTGCCGGGCGGTCTGGTGCTGCGCGCCGCCGGCTTGCACAAGCGATTCACGGAAGGCGGGCTCGACGTCACCGTACTGCAGGGCGCCGATCTGGGCATCGCGCCCGGAAAGACGCTGGCGGTGGTGGGTGCCTCGGGCTCGGGCAAGAGCACGCTGTTGCACCTGCTGGGCGGGCTCGACGCGCCGAGCGCCGGGTCGGTGACGCTGATGGGTCGCGACTTCGCGACGATGGGCGCGGCCGGGCAGGGCGCGTGGCGCAACCAGCACCTCGGTTTCATCTACCAGTTCCACCACCTGCTGCCCGAGTTCAGCGCCCTCGACAACGTGGCGATGCCGCTGTTGATCCGCCGGCTGCCGCGTCAGGCAGCGCGCAGCGAGGCCGCCGCGATGCTGGCCGCCGTGGGGCTGGCCCCGCGCGCTGCCCACCGCCCGTCCGAGCTCTCCGGCGGTGAGCGCCAGCGCGTCGCTGTGGCACGCGCCTTGGTGACCCGGCCCGCCTGTGTACTGGCCGACGAGCCCACCGGCAACCTGGACCGTGGCACCGCCGACGGCGTGTTCGGCCTGATGCTCGAGCTGGCACGCGAGCGCGGCACGGCCTACGTGGTGGTGACGCACGACGATTCACTGGCTGCGCGCTGCGACCGTCGGCTGCGCCTGGAGCGAGGTGTGCTGCAGGGCTGAGCGTTGCTCTGGGTGCCGTTGCCGGCCGGGACGAACCTCAACCTACCCGCTCGACGCGATAACCCGCTGCAGCCAGCAGCGCCGGCAGTCCGCGCTCCCCGTGCAGATGAAGGGCGCCTACCGCGACGAACACACGGCCGGCCTGCAGCGGCGCCTTGAGGCGCCGCGCCATGCGGTCGCTGCGGCGGTAGAGCAGCTGCTCGAGCAGGTCGTCGAGCGCGGGCTTCAGTGCCGGCTCGTCGTCGGTGAGCGCGCGCTGATGGCGGTCCAGGCCGGCCAGATCCTGCGCGAGGTAGAGCGCGACCAGGCGGTCGAGTGCAGCCATCGCCTCGCCGTGGTGGCGCGACTGTGCCTCGAGCAGCTCCATCTGCGAGCCTCCCGGGATGGCCTCGAGCGCATCGATCTGTTCCTGCACGCTCTCCAGCGGCTCGACAGGCTTGCGCTGCTCCACGGCCAGTCGCTCCAGCAGCGCGTCGACGGTCTCGCCCTGTGGGCGAGTGGGTTGGTTCAGCTGCAGGAAGGCCGCCCAGGGCTTGAGCCGGTCGCTGGCGCGCGGCGGTATCCGGTAGTGGACCGCAAGCAGCCGTGCCACGCGTTCGAACAGGTCCTCGCCGGCGATGGCGCGCAGCGACTGGTCGGGCGGCAGCTGCGTGGCGGCCGCAAAGACGCGGCCGCTCTCGGCATCGGAGCGCAGTTCGGGCATGAACAGGCGCGCATTCTTCAGCGCCGCCGTCACTGGTGCCGCAAAGTCCTTGGCACGCGCATCGTCGATGTGGAGCGTGCCGAACAGGTGGCTCGCCGCGACGCCGCGCGGCGTCACCCGCCACAGCAGGCCGGCATCGAAGCGCGCCGCGCCGGCCCAGCACGGTGATGCCACCGCGCTGGCAGTGGCCACCAGCACCGCACGGCGCGACGTCATCAGGCCGCGGCTTCGGGGTCAGCGCTTGCGTTTGCTTGCCGTGGAGGCAGGGGGCGATTCGGGCTTCTTCGGCTGGTCGCCAAGCACGGTCTTGAGTGGGCAGACCGAGAACGCCGGGCACTTGGCGCAGCCGGCCACGAGGGCGATCGGGCAGAGGGTCATGGGGTGGTCTCCTGGATCGGGTGATTCGGATCTGTGTCGATCATCGGCGCCCGATCGGTCGGTGCGGCCGAGCAGAAGCAGGTGCAGAGCAGAGGCGCGGCGTGTCTTCTGTGCTGGAGCAGCTTCGCCATGGCACGCCCCGGGGAGTTCAACGACACTGTGCTGCCGTGTGGGGATGGTAGTCAATGCCGTCCGTCCATGGCGAGGAGTCGCCGCTTTCTTCTGCGATGCCCTCGCCGCGGGGGAGCACGGCGACTTGGATCGGTCACCCACTACCCTTGCCCATGAGACTCTGGATCGACACCCACTGCCATCTCGATGCCGACGAGTTTGCACTCGATCGGCTGGCGGTGCTGGCGCGCGCCCGCGCTGCCGGCGTGGCCCAGATCGTCCTGCCGGCGGTGGAGCCGGGTAATTTCGCGACGGTGCGCCGGCTGGCTCACGAGCAGGGCCTGGTCTATGCGCTGGGCATCCATCCGTTGTTCGTGGAGCCGCTCGGCGACGAGGCGCTGGTGATGTTGCGCGACGCGCTCGCCACGCATCGCGACGATCCACGACTGGTGGCGGTGGGCGAGATCGGCCTGGACCACTTCGTGACGGGACTCGACCGCGTCAAGCAGACGCACTTCTATATGGAGCAGCTCAAGCTGGCGCGCGACGCGGGGCTGCCGGTGCTGATGCACGTGAGGCGCTCCGCCGACGCGCTGCTCCAGGGCCTGCGCCGCATCCCGGTGCCGGGCGGCATCGCGCATGCGTTCAATGGCAGCCGCCAGCAGGCCGATGCTTTCGTTTCGCTGGGCGTTCGACTCGGCTTCGGTGGCGCGATGAGCTTCGAGCGAGCGCTGCAGCTCAGGCGCCTTGCCGCCGAACTGCCGCTCGAGGCGATCGTGCTGGAAACCGACGCGCCCGACATCCCGCCGCAATGGCTCTACCGGACGGCCGCGCAGCGTGCCGATGGCCAGACCAGCCGCAACGAGCCCGGCGAACTGCCGCACATCGCCGCTGTGCTGGCCCAACTGCGCGGCCTCTCGCTCGATACCCTGGCACGGGCGACCTCTGCCAATGCGCTGGCCGCATTGCCGCGACTGGCGCCCTCTCTCGGCGAGGCGGCGCTGGCATGACGACCCTGTCGCTGCTGAAGGGCCTGCCGCCGGTGATCGACCATGCCACGCGCCTGGTGGTGCTGGGCAGCTTCCCGGGCGCGGCCTCGCTCGCGGCGGGCCAGTACTACGCCCATCCGCGCAACCAGTTCTGGCCGCTGCTCGCGGCGATCTGGGGCATCGACCTGGTGTCGCTTCCCTATGCGCAGCGGCTGGCCGAGATCCAGGCGCGCGGCCTCGGCCTGTGGGACGTGTATGCGGCCTGTCATCGCGAGGGCAGCCTGGACAGCGCGATCCGTGATGCCGAGCCCAACGACCTCGGCGCGTTGCGCCGAAGCGCGCCGCAGCTGGCGGCGGTGGCGCACAACGGTGGTGAGTCGGCGCGAAGCGCGGCCGTGACGGCCGCGCTGGGCCTCGCGGTGCACCGTCTGCCGTCGAGTAGTCCGGCCCATGCGAGCTGGTCCTTCGATCGCAAGCTCGCCGCGTGGCGGGCCGTGTTCGAGCAGCATGGCCTGCTGGCCTGAGCCGATGGCCAAGCGCTCCTCACGCCCGCCCCTGCTTGCGCCGGCGACGCTGTCGGAGTTCGACGGCGTGCGCTTCCTGCACCTGGGCACGCCGTGGGTCCAGGGCGCGATGCGGATCGCCAAGCCGCAGCGCCTCGAGCTCGAGTACGTGCAGCGCATGATGGCGTGGCTGTTGCTGCGGCCGCTTGATGCGCCGGCTGGTCATGCGGTCCAGCTCGGCCTCGGCGCGGCCACGATCACCAGGTTTTGCCACAAGAAGCTTCGCTGGCGCTGCACCGCGGTCGAGAACAACCCGGCGGTGATCGGCGTGTGCCGTGTCTGGTTCAAGCTGCCCGCCGACGACGCCCGCCTGTCGGTGGTGCTCGCCGACGCCGGCGACTGGGTCAGCGATCCTGCCCACGTCGCCAGCGCTGACGCCCTGTGTGTCGATCTCTACGACCATGAGGCAGCCGCACCGGTGCTCGATGACGACGCCTTCTACCGCGCCTGCCACGCGGTGCTGACCGAGGGCGGCGTGATGAGCGTCAACCTGTTCGGCCGCGACGTGAGCTTCGGCCGCAGCGCCGAGCGCATTTCCGCGGTGTTCGGCGCGGCGCGGGTGGCGATGCTCAAGGCGACCAAGGAGGGCAACACCATCGTGCTCGCCTGGAAGGGCTTCGAGCTGCCGGCGCGTGAAGAACTGGCGGCGCGGGCCGCACAGATCGAGGCGGCGCACGATCTGCCGGCCCGCAAGTGGCTCAAGCTACTGCAGAATCTGCCGGATCGCTCCGCCACCGCCGCATGAACGAACGCCTCCGCACCAAGCCCGCCACCACCGTGGCGACGCCGTCCGTCGCCACCGTGGCTCCGGTGCGCGCGGCCGGGGCAGCGTCCGAGGCGCCGTCCGGGCCGCTGCACTGGAAGCAACTGGTCGGCTGGCTGCGCAGCGATGGCGTGATCACGCTGGCCGACGGTCAGCGCATCGCGCAGCGCTTCGGCGCCGGCGACAGCGCGCAGCATCCGCTGGTACGGCTCGGCCTGGCGGGCCTGACGCATGCGGTGAGCGGTGCCGCGCTCGACACCGAGGCCCTGACCGAATGGCTGGCCGGTCGCTGCAAGCTGCCCTATCTGCGCATCGATCCGCTCAAGGTCGACGTGGCGCGGGTGGCCGACGTGATGTCGGCCAGCTATGCCGAGCGCAGGCGTGCCTTGCCGGTCCAGGTGGGTGTCGCCGAGGCGCTGGTGGCGACCTGCGAACCGTTCGATGTCGCGTGGCTGCCCGAGATCGAGGCCCATACGCGCAAGCGCATCAAGCTGGCGGTCGCCAATCCGATCGACATCCAGCGCTACACGACCGAGTTCTACACCTTGTCGCGCTCGGTGCGCGCGGCGCAGAAGAGCGGCGACGGCGCCGGGCCTGCCAGCTTCGAGCAGCTCGTGGAGCTGGGCAAGAGCAACAAGCAGCTCGATGCCGACGACCAGGGCGTGGTGCAGGTGGTCGACTGGCTGTGGCAGTACGCCTTCGACCAGCGCGCCTCCGACATCCACCTCGAGCCGCGACGCGACATGGGCGCGATCCGCTTCCGCATCGACGGTGTGCTGCACACCGTCTACCAGGTGCCGCTGTCGGTGATGGGCGCGATGACGAGCCGCATCAAGCTGCTGGGCCGCATGGACGTGGTGGAGAAGCGCCGGCCGCAGGACGGTCGCATCAAGACCCGCCGTGGCGGCGCGATGGGCAGCGCCACGCAGGACGTCGAGATGCGGCTCTCGACATTGCCCACGGCTTTCGGCGAGAAGATGGTGATGCGGATCTTCGACCCCGACAACGCCATCAAGCGCCTCGATGGCCTCGGCTTCGCGCCGCACGATGCGCAGCGCTGGGAGCAGCTGGTGCAGCGCCCGCACGGCATCATCCTGGTGACCGGTCCCACCGGATCCGGCAAGACGACGACGCTCTATTCCACCCTCAAGCGCCTGGCCACCGACGAGGTGAACGTCTGCACGATCGAGGATCCGATCGAGATGATCGAGCCGGCATTCAACCAGACCCAGGTCCAGCCGGCACTCGATTTCGGCTTTGCCGAGGGACTGCGGTCGCTGATGCGCCAGGACCCCGACATCATCATGGTGGGCGAGATCCGCGACCTCGCCACCGCCGAGATGGCGATCCAGGCCGCGCTCACCGGTCACCTTGTGTTCAGCACGCTGCACACCAACGATGCCGCTTCCGCCGTCACGCGGATGGTCGACCTGGGCGTGCCGCCCTATCTGCTCGGTGCCACCGTCATCGGCGTGCTGGCGCAGCGACTGGTACGCACCCTGTGCCCTGCGTGCAAGCAGCCCGACGAGGACACGTCCGGCCGGGCCCTGCTCGATGAATCGATCAAGCCGTGGCGCCTCAACGGCGAGTACCGCCCCTACCGCGCGGTCGGATGCCTCGAATGCCGCCATACCGGCTACCGCGGCCGCTGCGGCCTCTACGAACTGCTGCTGGTCGACGAAGCACTGCAGCCCGCGCTGCATCCGCAACACAACGACGCGATGCTGCGCGCCAAGGCCGTCGAGTCCGGCCTGCAGCCGCTGCGACTGGCCGGCGCGATGAAGGTTGCGCAGAGCCAGACGACGCTCGAAGAGATCCTTCGCGCCACGCCTCGCTGGCAGTAGGTCTCCGGGCGGCCACGGTCAGCCGCTGCGCCCGGACCGGCCCTTCGCATCAAGCTGACGCTGAGGCAAGACAGCCTCGCCGCTACGTGTAAACCACACTCGGGTCGCGCAGGTGCATTCCTAGAATCTATTGGAACGTGGTCACAGATACTGCGGTTACCCAAAGAGGAGACAGCGCGTGATGATCAAGAGCCAGCGAGACTTCGCGTCGGGGTTGATGTTCATCCTCATCGGGGCCGGCTTTGCGATCGGCGCGCTCAACTACACCTTCGGCAGCTCGGCCAAGCCGGGCCCGGCCTTCTTTCCCTTCGGCCTGGGCATCCTGATGACGGTGCTGGGCGGCCTCGTGCTGTTCAAGGCGCTGACCATCGAGTGCGATGACGGCGAGCCGATCGGCCACATCGCGTGGCGACCGCTGCTGGTGCTGGTGGGCGCCGTGGTCCTGTTCGGCCTGATGCTGCCCAAGATCGGGATGGCGATCTCGCTGCCGGTGCTGGTGATCGTGGCCTCCCTGGCGAGCGACGAGTTCAGGTGGAAGACTGCCCTGGCCAGCGCGCTGCTGCTCACCCTGATGGCCTGGGGCGTCTTCGTCAAGGGCCTGGGCCTGACGATTCCGCTGTGGCCCGCCGCAGCGGGTTGAGGATCTCCCATGGACCTCATTGCCAACCTCTCGCTCGGCTTCCAGACGGCGCTCAGTTTCCAGAACCTGATCTATGCCTTCTTCGGCGTGCTGCTCGGCACGCTGATCGGTGTGCTGCCGGGTCTCGGCCCGGTGGCGACGATGGCGATGCTGCTGCCGTCGATCTACGCGCTCGATGCGACGCCCGCCCTCATCATGCTGGCCGGCATCTACTACGGCGCGCAGTACGGCGGATCGACCACCGCGATCCTCATCAACGTACCCGGCGAGTCGAGTTCGGTCGTCACTGCGATCGATGGCTACGCGATGGCAAGACGCGGCCGCGCGGGCTCGGCGCTGGCCGCCGCCGGCCTGGGCTCGTTCTTCGCCGGCTGCGTGGGCACGCTGATCATTGCCGCCTTCGCGCCGCCGCTGACCGAACTGGCCTTCAAGTTCGGGCCGGCCGAGTACTTTTCGCTGATGGTGCTGGGCCTGATCGGCGCGGTGGTGCTGGCCTCGGGCTCGCTGGTCAAGGCGATCGCGATGATCGTGCTCGGCCTGCTGCTGGGCCAGATCAACACCGATGTCATCTCCGGCGTGCCGCGCTTCAGCTTCGACATCGCCGAGCTCACCGACGGCATCGGTTTCGTCGCCATCGCGATGGGCGTGTTCGGCTTCGGCGAGATCATCGCCAACCTCGGCAAGCCAGCCGAGCATCGCGAGGTCTTCACCAAGGACGTGAAGGGACTGTGGCCGACCAAGGACGACTTCCAACGGGCGTGGCCCGCGGTGGTGCGCGGCACGGCGCTCGGCTCGATCCTCGGCGTGCTGCCCGGTGGTGGCGCGTTGCTGGCGTCGTTCGCCGCCTACACGCTGGAGAAGAAAATCCCCGGCAAGGCGGGCGATGTGCCGTTCGGCCAGGGCAACATCCGCGGGGTGGCCGGCCCCGAGAGTGCCAACAACGCCGGCGCGCAGACCTCGTTCATCCCGATGCTCACGCTGGGCATTCCGCCCAATGCGGTGATGGCGCTGATGGTCGGCGCGATGACGATCAAGGGCATCCAGCCCGGCCCTCAGGTCATGAGCAGCAACCCCGAGCTGTTCTGGGGTCTGATCGCGAGCATGTGGATCGGCAACCTGATGCTGATCGTGCTCAACCTGCCGCTGATCGGCATCTGGATCAAGTTGCTGACGGTGCCCTACCGGATGCTGTTCCCGGCCATCATGGTGTTCTGCTGCATCGGCCTGTACACGCTCAACAACAACAACTTCGACGTGTTCATGGCCGCTGGTTTCGGCGTGGCGGGCTACCTGTTCTACAAGCTGGGCTGCGAGCCGGCGCCGCTGCTGCTGGGCTTCATCCTCGGCCCGATGATGGAGGAGAACCTGCGTCGCGCGCTGCTGCTCAGCCGTGGCGAATGGAGCACCTTTCTCACACGGCCGCTGTCCGCGGGGCTGCTGGTCGCCGCGGCGCTGATGATCGTGGTGGTGCTGCTGCCGTCGATCAAGAACAAGCGCGAGGTGGCGTTCCAGGATCCGGACTGAACGCGATGCCCCGTCATCTGACGGTGGGCCCGGTCGGCAGTGCTTTGGCAGCGCTGAAGCCACAATCGATGCCATGACGCCATTCGATTTCCAGGGCGGCTACCCGAGCCGCCGGATGCCGGTGTTCGCCCGCAACGTCGTCTCGACCTCGCATCCGCTCGCGGCGCAGGCAGGGCTGCAGATGATGCAGCGAGGCGGCAACGCGGTCGATGCTGCGGTCGCCACGGCCGCAGTGATGACCATCGTCGAGCCCTGCAGCAACGGCCTGGGCTCCGACGCCTTCTGCATCCTGTGGGACGGCGAGCAATTGCATGGCCTCAACGCGTCGGGCTGTGCGCCGGCGGGCTGGTCGCCGGAGTACTTCGCGCGCAAGTACGGCCCCGATGCCCGGACGCCGCCCCGGCGTGGCTGGGATTCGGTGACCGTGCCAGGCGCCGTCTCGGCCTGGATGGCGCTGAGCCAGCGCTTCGGCAGACTGCCCTTCGCCGATCTGCTGGCCCCGGCGATCGAGATCGCCGAGCGGGGTTACGCGGTGCCGGTGGTGGTGCAACAGAAATGGGCCAACGCGGCTGCGCTGCTCGAGATCACCGAGCAGCCGGGTTTCTCCCCGGCCTTCCTGCAGGGGCCTGGGTGGTCGGGGCGCGCGCCGAATGTCGGCGAGCGCTTCACCTTCGCCGAGGCCGCACGCACGCTGAGGCTGATTGCAGAGACCCGGGGCGAAGCCTTCTACCGCGGCGAAGTCGCTGCGGCCGCCGAGGCGCATGCCCGCGAGCATGGCGGCGTGATGACGGTGGCCGACTTCGCGGCCTACCAGCCCGAGTGGGTGACGACGATCGGGCGCGATTACCGCGGCTACCGGCTGCACGAGATCCCGCCCAACGGGCAGGGCATCGCCGCGCTCATCGCGCTGGGCATCCTGGAGAAGTTCGAGCTCGGCTCGCTGCCGGTCGACGGCGTGGCCTCGCAGCACCTGCAGATCGAGGCCATGAAGCTCGCCTTCGCCGACGTGTACCGCTACGTCGCCGACCCGCGCGCGATGCGCCTCACGCCGGAGCAGATGCTGGGTGACACCTATCTCGCGAGCCGCGCCCGGCTGATCGACCCCAAGCGCGCGCAGGACTTCGGTCCCGGCCACGGTCCGCGGGGCGGCACGATCTACCTCACCGCGGCCGACGAGAGCGGCATGATGGTGAGCTTCATCCAGAGCAATTACATGGGCTTCGGCTCCGGCGTCGTCGTGCCCGGGTATGGCCTGAGCCTGCAGAACCGCGGCCACGGTTTCACGCTCGACCCGGCGAGTGCCAACGTGGTGGCGCCCGGCAAGCGGCCGTTCCACACCATCATCCCGGCGTTCCTCACCCGGGAAGGCCGGCCGGTGATGAGCTTCGGCGTCATGGGCGGCGACATGCAGCCGCAGGGCCACGTGCAGACGCTGGTGCGGATGCTCGATTACCGCCAGCATCCGCAGGCGGCGTGCGACGCGCCGCGTTGGCGCTACGCCGGCGGCATCGTCAACGCCGAGGAAGGTTTCGACCCGGCCACGGCGCAGGGCCTGCGCGCGCTCGGCCACCGCGTCGAGCCATTCACCGAGAGTTACCAGGACTACGGCGCCGGCCAGTTCATCTGGCGGCTCGACGAAGGGCGGGGCGACCCGGCGGTCGAAGGCTATGTGGCGGCCAGCGATCCGCGGCGCGACGGGCAGGCGTGCGGGTTCTGATACGGACTCGCGTTCGACCGATCGGATTTGCTCCCTCTCCCACTTGTGGGAGAGGGCT
>JFJP01034087.1_pt1 | contig 19286 bp, 19 predicted proteins | sample 431651 | NCBI WGS metagenome assembly JFJP01 (sample SAMN02602958, study PRJNA72255) | Microbial mat metagenome, whole genome shotgun sequencing project. | biome: fresh water; feature: sink hole; material: water; isolation source: purple microbial (photo- and chemosynthetic) mats found in...
GCCTGGCCAACGGCAGTCGAACGACGGTCTGGGTCCGGTCGATCAACAACGCCGGGGTCAGTGCGTGGAGCGTTGGCTCGGCCGGAACCCCTAACTCCGGGCCGGGGACGTTGGAGCTCAATCCAGCAGACGGCCAAGTTAACGTGGCGTGGACCGCGGTCTCGGCGGCCTCTTCCTACGAAGTGTGGTGGAACACGAGTGACTCGCCCCGGGAGGCTCCGGCGACCAACCGGAAGATGACCAGCGAAACCAATGTGGATGTCGCGGGATTGACGAACGGGACGTTGGTTCATTTTTGGGTCGCGGCGGTTCGCGACAATGGCAAAGGTCCGGAGCTTAGTGCTTGGAGCCCCGTCGCGTCGGAAACGCCGACGACGGCGTTGACTGCTCCAGCCAAGTCAGGAGTCCCGAGTGCCGTTGGCGGTGACGGGCGCATTCAGGTCAGCTGGGCCGCAGTCAAAAGTGCAACCAGCTACAGCGTGTACTGGGCGGAGACCGACAGCACGAGTGCCATTTTCACCGGGGGTGAAACCCATGACTTAACAGCGTTGGCAACGACTATTAGGCCGGTGCTCAACAACCAGATCTATTTCGTCTGGATCAAAGCGCATAACAAGATCGGGGCCAGTCCCTACAGCGACTACAAGGGCGTCAAAACAATCGCCACTCCGGCGACTCCGACCCTGACGAAAGATGACCGGGAGTTCGGCATCTCGTGGACCGCTATCCCCGGTGCCACCAATTACGACATCTACTGGAGCACCGCCAACGACCCCGCGACCATCCCGACGGCCAACGTCCAGAATGCGACGGCGACGACGGCAACGGTGACCGGGCTTGCGATGGGAACGACCTACTACGTTTGGGTGAAAGCCAAACACTCCAGCGGCGTGAGCGAGTTCAGCCCCTCGGCGACCGTGACCACCAAGTACGATCCCAATCTCCGGAGCTTTGCCAACTTTGGCAAGTACACCGGCGACGCTGTTTCGGCCATTTCTCCTCCCCAATCGGATTCCAGCGGGGCCATTGCCTACACCAGCAGGCACAAACTGCCACGCATGGCGCAGGTTCGATCACCACAACCTTAACGGTGAAGACCAAACTCGTTTTTGCAGTTGATACCATCGGCGATTTCGTCATTCCGGCGGGTGTCACCTCCGTTCTTGCGAAAGTGTGGGGGGCAGGCGGAGGTGGCAGCACCTACTATTATGCCAACGGAAACTACACGAACACAGCCTATGGTGGTGCTGGTGCCTACGCCTCGTCGACTTTTGCCGTTGTTCCTGGGAATACGATTCAGTATATGCCAGGGACTGGGGGAAACCTCACCCCTTCCGAACCCGCCAAGCCCGCCTTGGGCGGAGCCAAAAATGCGACAGGCAGCGGTGATGGCGGAGCCGGTGGTGGAGGTTCAGTGGTGGCGCTTTGGAACGGATCGACCCTCACTGTCAAGTTAGTCGCTGGTGGTGGTGGTGGCTCCGCCGGTGTCGAGTACGATGGCGGCGACGGGCAGGCGGGAAGCTTATCGCCCACTCACATGGTTATGTCTGCCGCCGACTACAATGGCCTTACCGGTGGAAATGGAGCTTCGGCCGTCTACAAAGCGGATGGCGCCGGTGGCGGTGGGTACGTCCCGGGAACGGCACCGGGGACCTCAAGCACTTGGTACCCTGGAACCGGGGGCTATAGTTACGCCGAAGGGACGGGCGTTGTCCTCGAGGCCGCCGTTTCGCATGTGGTTCCTCACAATACCGATCCCGACTATCCTCCGAACGCTGGCGTGTCCGGGGCAGGAGCCGTTGCAGGTCACGGCGGTGCGGTCGTTCTCATTTACTGACGATCACCTTTCTCCCCTGAGCCCTGCCAGCGCGTACAGCGGCAGGTTGGTCAGCCACGATTCTTTCCGGTAGTCCGACAACGACGTCCGGAACGACCGTGGCGGGCCAAACTTGGCGTGGAACACCTTGAGGCTCTTGGCCTGCAAATTCTCGGCCGCTTTGACCTCCAGTGGATAGACCGCCCCGTCTATCTGCAAGACAAAGTCCACTTGCGCCTGCGAGGTCTCACTCGACCAGTAGGCAACCTCGAGTTTCTCCATCACCAGCAGTTCCTGGCTAACACACTGCTCGGTCAGTGCCCCTTTGAACTCCTCAAACAGTTCATTTCCCTTGAGGAGGGCGCTGAGCTCCAGCCCGGCGTGGGCCGCCAGCAGACCGCAGTCCAAAAAGTACAATTTGAACGCACCGGGGTCGTGATACGCGCGCAGAGGCACGCCAGGCTTGGTCACCCGCACCACTTTATGGGTCAAGCCCGCATCGCACAGCCATTGGATGGCGAGTTCGTACTCGCGGGCGCGGGCACCTTCCTTGACAAGGCCGTACACAAATTTCCGCTGCTCCCGGGCCAACTGCGAAGGGATGGAAGCCCAGATTTGCCGTATCCTCGGGACAATTGCCGGAGGCGCATACTTCGAAAAGTCCTGCTCGTACGCCTGCAACAAAGCTCGCTGAAGCCGCCGGACGTGTTCCCAGTCACCGCTGTCGAGAAAACTGGCAACCACCTCGGGCAAGCCGCCCAACGCGACGTAGGTGCGCAACAACTCGATCAGGTGTTCCCGAAACGCACCCACCAAACCTTGGTCGCCACCGGTGAGAGCTGTGGCGAGTTCCCCCTTGCCGGAGGCGACAAGGAATTCCACAAAGGAAAGGGGATGCAAAGCGAGGAACTCAACTTTCCCGACCGGAAAAGAAACTCCCTGGTGTAGCGCGACCCCCAGAAGTGATCCCGCCGCCGCCACGTGGTACTCCGGCGCATTCTCGGCGAAGTACTTGAGCGACGTCAGTGCCGCGGGGCAGGACTGAATTTCGTCGAAAATGATCAGCGTGCCCGTCGGATCGATCGAAACACCGGTCTCCAACCTCAATCCCGTCAATAGCCGAGAAATGTCCAGGTTTCCCAAGAAAAGCCGCTCCATCCGTTCGTTGGCCTCAAAGTTAATGTACGCGACGTCGGCGAAACTTTGTCGGCCAAATTCTTTCAACAGCCAGGTTTTTCCCACTTGCCGCGCGCCCTGCAAAATGAGGGGCTTTCTCCCGGAGCGGTCTTTCCAAGCGTTGAGCTGGGCGAGAATTGTTCGAAACATAGAAGTAGCCTACGGAAAGAAAACACAAAAGTCAAACGACTTTCGTGACAATTACCACATAAGTCAGACGACTTTTGTGTTACTCCAACCAGATCACGCTGGCGCAGCGCCCGCAGGGGGCCTCGCGCCGGTTGCTGAAGAACAGGTCTTTGTCGCGGAAGCTCTGCCACGGTGCTTGGTGTACTTCGCCAACACCTAGGTGGCGCAGTTGGCGGGCAGCGGCGCCCGAGAGGTCGAACCGCCAGGCGCCGGGGCCGTCGGGGCGGAAGTCCTCGCGGTGTTCGCCGTCGTGGCGCACAAACACGCTCCACACGTCGTTGCCGACCTGGTGGTCGTTCTGGCCAATGCCGGGTCCCACCCAAAAAATCAGGTCATCGGGAGCGGTCCCCATGGCTTCGACGGCTTGGGCCAGGATGCCGTCGGCCAAACCACGCCATCCGGCGTGAAAGGCCCCCACCACGGTACCCGCTCGATCGCACGCGAGAACGGGCAGGCAGTCGGCCGTCATCACCACCAGCGGTAGTCCCTTGCGGCGGGTCACACAGCCGTCGGCCGTTGGCACTTCGTTGGGGTCGACCCCTTCGGCGTGAACGACCAGCGTTCCGTGCACCTGGTTGAGCCAGACCGGCTCGTGCGGCCAGTTTTGCGCCTGGCGGAGCAAACGGCGGTTCTGGGTCACCAAAGCGGCATCGTCGCCCACGTGCAATCCCAGGTTGAGCGAGGAATAAGAGCCCACCGAGGTTCCCCCGGTCCGGGTCGTCTGCAGGCTGTGAACGCTCACCGGAGTGTTCCAAGAAGGGTGGAGAAAAGTCATAACAGTGCCTCCTCGGTGGCAAAGGCGGCCAAGGCGGCCACGGCAGACGGCGGGGCGAGGGCGGTCACTTCGATGGCCGTCTCGGTATAGGTTTCGTTCAGGACTTGCGCGTGTTTGTACAGGTAGCCGACCAGATCACCCCGGTCGAGCGGCAGACGGTAGAGCACCGGCCGCCTCAGCGACTTGAGTGTGGCGGCGAGCTTGTCCTTTAGGTCGTCAACCCCGGCGCCGGTCTTGAGGCTCACAAACACGGCATCGGGAAACTGGATCTCGAGCCCCCGGCGCAACACTTCGTTACCGGACAGCGCATCGATCTTGTTGAACACCAGCACCTGCGGCTTGTCGCCGGCCCCCAACGACGCCAGGACTTCGAGAGTGGTCAGCCGCTGGACATCCCAGTCGGCGTGCGAGCAGTCGACCACATGTACCAGAAAGTCCGAGAACGAGGCTTCTTCCAAGGTGGAGCGAAAGGCATCGACCAAGTGGTGGGGCAGTTTCTGAATGAACCCTACCGTGTCGGTGAGCAGGATTTCCAACCCACCACCGAGAGCGGTGCGACGCGTGGTGGGGTCAAGCGTGGCAAATAGTTTGTCTTCCTGCAGTACCCCGGCGTCGGTCAGCGTGTTGAGCAGGGTCGATTTGCCGGCGTTGGTGTACCCGACGATGCTCACCACGGGCAGGGTGTTGCCTTCGCGCTTGGAGCGCGTGCGGTCGCGGTGCTTGCGCACCTTGTCGAGCTCGTCCTTGAGCTTGTCAATCTTGTCGAGAATCACGCGCCGGTCGAGTTCGAGCTGCATTTCGCCGCCGCCCCTGTTGCCCCGGGCCCCGCCGCGTTGCCGTGACAGGTGGGTGTAGCTGCGCGCCAAGCGGGGCAGACTGTATTGCATGCGTGCCAAGCCCACCTGCAACACCGCCTCGCGGGTAAAGGCGCGCTCGCTGAAAATCTCGAGAATCACTTCCTGCCGGTCGATCACGGTGAGGTTCGACAGCTCTTCCCAGTTGCGCTGTTGCGAGGGCGACAGGTCGTCGTCAAAAATTACCAGCGTCGCACCAAACTCCTGCGCGGCGGCGATGATCTCCTCAGCCTTACCCGTGCCGACCATCAGGCGGGGATGAAACTCGCGGTGCTTCACCACCAGCCCCCGGGTTTCCTCGATGCCCATGGTCTTGGCCAAACCGGCGAGTTCGTCGAGGTGCGACTGCGCCACGGAATCGGAGACACTGGGGGGCTGAAGGGTCAGAAGCAGGGCTTTCGGGGCGACGTGAACGTCGGTCATAGGCGATAGTACAAACCGGCTTCGACGGTGAGGCCAGAACCGAGGACAGAATCATCGAGCGTCAACTGGTAGCCAAACATCAGGTCGAAGGCAAGGTGGTCATAGGCGATGAGCTCGAACCCGACACCGCCGCCAAGAGCCGCTCTCAGCGTGGTGACCACCGTGGGCGTTGGATTACCCTCCAAATCGTAATCCTGTTCGGAGCGTTCGTAAATGCCGCTGCCCCCAGCCCACGCGAAGAAGCGGGTCCACTGCAAGTCCTGAATGGTCCAAAGGCCCGCCGTGCCCACATCGATCATCAGCTCTTTTGGCTGGAAAACGGGCAACGCGGTCACTTGCAGCCCGAAGGTGCCGTCCCACAGGCGATACGAAAGCCCATAGCCCGTCGTGAGGCCGCCGCTCAGGCCAAAATAGTGCGGATAGTGGCCTGTCGCCGCAGGAGCGTTCTGGGCGAAGGTCAAAGTGCCCGCCAACAATAGCAACGCTGTGAGGATCAAGGTCTTTTTCATGGTATTCTCCTCCCGTTAAAGACGGTAAAACAGTCCCACCTCGACGGTGGGGCCGGCATAGTTGAAGGTCAGATTGACCAGATCGTAGCTTGCGCCAAGACCGACCTGAATGTCCACCGCGATATGGTCGTAGGCCACAAACTCGAGCCCATAGCCGAGGCCAGCGACCGAGAAGTTGGTCAGGGTACTGCCAAAAACGAAATCCGAGCTCGCTCCCGCGTACCCGAAAAACCTCGTCCATTTGGTGTCATGAAATTTTCGCAGGGCATTGAGGCCCACGCTGACAAAGCCGGTTTCATTTTGGAAGACCGGGAGCCCCGTGAGCTGGAAACCCCAGTCACCCGACCAGTTTCGCCAAGCCAGCCCCACGCCGCTCGTGGTCCCGGCTGCCAGCCCGTAGTATTGCGAAGAGGCAACCGGGGCCGGTTGCTCGGCCACCAGAAATCCTCCCAGCACCAGAAAGGCAAGGGTTCGAAGAAGTGCTTTCATCATGGGTCCACTATCAGGACGACGGGGCGGCCCGTCAAGGGCCGGGACCCGGTTGCGACGGCGGCCATTCCCCGCTAGGCTGTTGCGATGAGTGCTCCCTTTTTGTCGTCCGTGGCCGCGTATCCCCTGAAGTCGGCCCGGGGTATTTTGCTTGATCGCGCCGAGGTACAGGCCGAGGGGCTGGCCCTCGACCGGAGGTTTCTGGCGCACACCGCCGACGGCACCTTCGTCAGCGGTCGCAGCCACCCACGTTTGGTGCTCATCCAGGCGCGTTGGGACGGGCTCGATCTCACCTTGGCGATGGAGGGTCAGCCCGAGTTGGTGCTTCAGCCCACCGTGGGGACGCCGACCTCGGTCGCGGTGTGGAAGGACCGGTTTGCGGCCTGGGACCAGGGGGACGAAGCGGCGGCGTGGCTCTCCCGCGCGCTGGGCGATTCCCTGAGGTTGGCGTGGCTGGGCGAGAGTCAGCGCCCGCTGCGCTGGGATCCGGCGCGGCGGGTCACTTTCGCCGATGCGGCCCCCCTGCTGGTGTTGGGCGAGGCCAGTGTGGCCGATTTGGGCGCGCGTGTCGGCGAGCCCATGCCGTGGACGCGCTTCCGCCCCAACCTGCTGGTGGCGGGAACCTCCGCCTACGAGGAAGATTCCTGGAAACGTATCCGCATTGGCCAGGTCGAATACCAGGTGCTCGACAGTTGCAGCCGCTGCGAGTTCACCACCATCGACCCCGAAACGGCCGCGCGCCATCCCCGCAACGAGCCCGTAGCCACGCTGGAGAAATATCGCAAGAACGACACCGGGATTTACCTGGGGATGAACCTGATGCCCCTGAGCGGGGGCGAAGTCCATCGCGGCGACAAGGTCGAGGTGCTGGAACGCAAACGGCCGGTGTTTTTTGTCGCAGCCTTTCCCCGCACATTGGTCTGCCGGGCCGTGCACGACGAAGCACCCGGGGTTAAAACCTGGCAATTGGCGCCCGCCGATGGTCTTCCGCTGACCTGGCACGCCGGGCAGTACCTTACTTTGCGGCTGGACTTGCCCGAAGGTCCAGTACGGCGGTCCTACTCTCTTTCCAACGCGCCGGGCAGCGCGGCCGAGGTCACCGTGAAACGGCTGGAAGGTGGCCGGGGCTCGGGTTGGCTGCACGCTAACCTCACGCCGGGCTGCACGGTGACCGCCGAAGCCGTAGGCGGGACGTTCACGTTTCAGGACCACCCTTGGAACAGCTACCTGTTTCTGGGTGCCGGGTCGGGCGTCACGCCGCTGATGGCGCTGCTGCGGTCGCTGGCGCGCGACCAGCTCGATCTCGACGTCGCCTTCCACCAGAGTGCCCGTTTTGCGGGGGACCTGCTCTTTTCCGCTGAGCTGGATAAGCTGGCTGCGGTGTTGGGACCGCGTCTTTCAGTTGCCCGGCGCATCACTTCGGCCGAAGGGCGCCTTGACCATCGCAGTTTGGTCGCGTTTTGCCCCGACTTGCGGGACCGCCAGGTGTTCGTTTGCGGCCCTCCCGAATACCGTGCCCAGATGCGTCTGTTCCTGGCCTCTTCGGGCGTGAAGGTCGACCGTCGTTACCACGAGGAGGTTTTCGGGGAAGCCGCGCTTGAGCCTCCCAGCGTGCCCGTCCCGGGCCGGGTGACCTTTTCGCGCAGCGGCAAAGCCGTCGCCTCCGACGGGCGGACCACCGTCTTGCAACTCGCCGAACGCTCCGGCATCGACCTCCGCTCCTCGTGCCGTTCAGGGGATTGCGGCACCTGCCGCGTCGCCTCTTCGACCGGGGCGTGGGTTCTGGCGTGCCAAACCTATCCCGAGGGTGATCAAACCTACGAATTCTGAAAAATCTTTGCTCCGCCGTGAAGCAGGATGCCCCTCCGGGTGGTCCTACCGGGCAAGGAGTTTCTATGAAAAGATGTTTTCAGGCGGGCCTCGTCCTGCTGGTGCTGGCCGGCACGCTGAATGCCGCCGAAACCGACCCCTTTGCGGGGCTGGCCAACTTACCGGTTCTGGAGGAAGCCGAGCTCACGGCCATCAGCGGCGAGGCGATCCTGTTCCGGGTTATCCGGAATACACAGAAGATGGTGGTCACGACCTTCAGCCGCTCCCAAGTGTTGAGTTCGACCACGCCGAAGTTTGACAGCTACGCGGTACCGGTGACCACGGCGGTGGTTCGGAATCAGGACGTGACCAACAACCTCGCCAAGACCGCGATAACCAATACCGCGCGAAACGCTCCGGCGCAGGACGGCACCGGGCAAGGCAACACCTACCATCACACGCAGTTTCCCGCCGGGAGTGCCGGCGTGACGGGGACTAAGGACTTGGGCACCGATTTCGGAACGGCCATCAAGACCAACGCCACTCAGACGCTTCCCTACACCAACAAATCCGGCACGTTTGTCGACGGTGGTTACTACATCCACTACACCCCTTACGCCAACACCTACGGTTGCGTCGGGGTCACCAGCAAGACCGACATGAGTCAGGTCCTCAATACGTTCAACACCGTTGGCGGAGACCGCAACGTCCAAGTGACCAACACCCCCACAGGAAAGCGATAACACGATGATCACCCTCAGCAAACCTCTGGCCCGTCTGACCATGTCATCCTGGCTCGCCCTGCTTTTGCTGGGGGCCGCTTCGGCGGCCTCCGCACAAGCGCCTCCCGACGTCGTCGTCCGTACCGAATCTTCGGGCAAGTTTCCTGGACCAGTCGAACGCGTCTGGATACAGAATCTCTGGTTGGACGATTCTGGCATCCTCTCCCGAACCGAGTTGTACGAACTGGCAAAGCCTGCTGTCGTCTGGACAAACACCGTGACTCGCACCGGAAACACGCTTCAGATTCAAGTTGACGAGGGCGAAGGTCAGTTCTCCGAAGGGCGGCTGACCTATTCCGGTTTGACCGTCGATTGGAAGGGAGCCCGATCCAACGATCGCCTTACCGTCGCACCCGAAGCCGGAGTCTTGTGGAAAAACTCCCGAATAGCCGCATGGGGCGATGCGATGAACTACGAAGAGTTGCCCTTGCAACCCGACAGGGCCTTTGGCCAAGCCCAGACCTATTGGGTTCGTCAAGGGAACACGTTATCGGATTGGCAAAACGGCAACCTCAACGCGCGGTATATCTATCAGACCACGCCGAGTGGCTATTCAGCGGTTTACCAATCCCAAGTGGATGTCGGGTCACCTTTTGAGACCTACGGTGGTTTTGAAGTGACCGGCCCACCGCTCCATAACGCCGACCCCATCATCAACGTGATCAACGCCGTCTTGCTCGAGGCCATTCGCAGTCCGAAACCCGAACTTTCCCCCTCCCTCTGGGGTTGGGACCTTACCAAGGAGACCCAATGAATCCCTCCCGAACCCTCCTCAGTCATTTGGCAATTCTGGCCGCCCTGGCGGGTTGCACGCCGGCTCCCACTCCTGAAGTTCCCCCACCCCTGAGCAACGAGCCCGCGCTCACGCTGCGGACAGGAGCGACACCCGCCGCCGTGTACCAGGTCTACCTCGACCAGCAGGGCCTGATTCGGCGGTTGGAAACAGCCAATGTCAGCACTCCCGAGCAGAGAACGGTGCTCGATCTGACCAGAACCGGCGACAGGATCGAAGGAGCGCTTGTCGACGCCGCCGAAACCTCGGCTCCCTTCGCGGTGACCTGGAAGAACGGCGTGGTCGAGTTGGCGGTCAAGGGTTCCGTGACGAAGTCTGTCACCGTTGGCAACGAGCCGCTCCTGCTCTGGAGAACCGACAAGGTGTCGGCGTGGGGCGATGAAAACAGCTACCAGGAGATCCCGGTCTACCCCTCCTACGATGCGCGAGCTGAGCCGTCGTTGTACCGCTGGTACGGTCTGTACCTTCGTGAGAAGCACCTCGCCGACGACGAGGTCTATTACCAACTGGGTCCCCTCAAAGCCGGCTACCAGCTGACGACCAACCATCGTGAAGACCCCGAGCACGCGTGGATTCCTGGTGCCGTCACCACCGCCGAAGGGTCCGGGCTTCACAGCGCCGACCGACAAACCAACGTCGTAAACCAGGTGATCCTGAACCATGTCACAGGAAAAGGCCTGCTGTTTCTCCCCTCGGTGTGGGGTTGGAGCCCGCTGAAATGACCACTGAGGCCTTGTTGGACGACGTGAGGAGCAAGGAGTCCTTGCGCTTCGCCTGGGTGAACGAGCAGGGGTTCGACACCTCGTGCGGCTGGGCCTCGGTGGCCAGTCTGCTCCAGATCTATTGGGACAAAGCCGTTTCCGAGCAGGACCTCCTTCAGGAACTGTGGGACAGCACCGGCCTCCCCCGTTCGTTCTCGATGACCCTGGCCGACGCGCGCCGATTGGTGGAGCGCGCGGGTTTGGACGCCCGGGGGTTCCGCCTGGATTGGAAAGCGTTGAGCGCCGCCGCTGCCCAGTTTGCGCCTATCCTGGTACACTACGACAAACCCCGGCCGCACTTTGCCCTGGTCCTCGGTATGGACGCCGAACGGGTGGTGTGTGCCGATCCCGCACGCGGCCTGGAAGTGATCTCGCGGAACGAGTTTGAAAACCGGTGGTCGGGCGCCGCGCTGTTTGTCGCTTCACAGGAAACTCACCGTAACCAGGCGCGATTGGAAAGGGCCATCGAGCTGGCATTGCGGCGAACCGACCTTCTGGAGCACGCGGCGAGGCGGTTGTGACGGCCCGTTGGACTGGAAGCGCTCTGCTGCTAGGGACCCTGCTCTTGGGTTCCCTTGCGCCGCCGGTCTGGGCCGCCGACTCGCCGGAGGGTACCGCCGAGCACCAGCGGTTGGGCGTTGCGTCCATGCGCCAGAGTCTGGAGCTTCAAACGGACTGGGATTTTGTGCCCTTGGGAGGTCCCAACCTCGTCTGGGGAGCCCGGGGCTCGCTGGCCTACGACTTCGCCCAGATCGCGCACGTGGCGATTGGCACGCCGGGGCTCACCGGGGCGGGACCCTGGACCGCGACCGTGATGCTCACGGAACGGCTGTCCAACCTGCGTTTCCGGGCGGGGATAGGCTGGCTTCTCCCTGGCGGGAACAGTTTCAACGCCGGGCTTTCGCTGATCGTCGACCCCGTCGTCCTGACCCTCGACATCGCGCTGGTAACCGCCCAAGACACCAGCGTCGCGCTCGTGATCGGCCTTACCGAGGTGCTCAACGACCAGGTGAGCTGGTCCGTGGCGTTACTTCCCCGCCTGGGTGACCTCGGCGGCGAGTTCCGTCAGTGGTCGCTGGGGCTTCAGTTCCGGCTGGCGTGGCTCACCGGACCTTGGTTGCTGGAACAAGGAGCCGAGCTGGGCACGGCGTCTCCGCTGGCTTGGTCGGGGCGGGGAGGGGTACGCTGGGATTGGGGAGGGCCCTGACGCCTGGCTAGCCTACAACAGGCGGTCGACTTGGGTGCGCAGGTCCTCCAGCTCGCGGATCCAGAAGGCCTTGGTCCCCCAGCCCGGGAAAGTGTCCGAGAAACCCCGGTCGCCGCTCTGGTGGTGGCACCACGCCAGAAAGTGCACCATGCGCATCAGGCGCAGCGGTTCCACCAGGTCCCACGAGCCGGGTTCCAGCGACGCGAAATCCCCGTACCCTTCGGTCAGCAGGTTCACCTCGCGAGCGCAATCCTCGCGGTAGCCGGGGAGCAGCAGCCAGAGATCTTGCACGGGAGGGCCGGTCGCGCAGTCGTCAAAGTCCATAAGCAGCAGGCCCTCGCCGGGGCGGTCGAGGATGTTTCCCCGGTGGCAATCGCCGTGAATACGCTGGATGGGCAAACCCGCGAACAAGGGCACCAGGCGGCGGGCGGCGGGCAGTAGCAGTGTTTCCAACTCGCGTCTCAGGTCGGGAACCACGGCGCCGGAGTCGAGGAGCGCTTCGATCTGGGGCAGCAACGTTCGCGCCGGGGTGAACACAGGGCGGTGCTGGAACGTTGCTTCGGCGCCCACCCGGTGCAGGCGCCCGAGAAGACGGCCCAGCCTGAGCCAGTCGTCGTCGCCCTCCGCATCGAAGTTCCGGCCGCCTTTTTTCTCAAACACCGCGAAGTGGTAGGGCAGGTCGACCGGTGGGCCGTTCCCCGTCCGCGTCTCGACCAGGATTTCACCCAGCGACTCGCCCTCGTCGTTCACCACCGGCGCGGCGACGGGGAGCTCGGCTCGGGCCGCATCCCGAAGAAATTCGTGCTCCTCGATCAGCGCGGCGCGGCTCCAGCGGTCGGGCCGGTAGAACTTGACCACCCAACCTTTGCCAGCCTCGTCCTTGACGCCGTACACGCGGTTGATGTGGCTGTTGTAGGGCACCAGCGACCCGTCGAGCCGCCACCCCGACCAGTCTTCGACGGCCTGGAACACCAGCTGCGGCGACAGAATATCGAACACGCTCACCGCCGCAACTCCGTCACCGCGCCGACCACCAGAACACCGTTGAGATCACCTGGTCGTCCTCGATCACCTGCTGCTCGCGTTCCAGGTGCAAACCGGCGTCGCGGCCGGCCTCGCGCACCCGGTCAGGATTGTGATGGTGCGCGCGGATGGTGAACTTTTTCACGCCGGCGTGGAGCACAGGGGGTTTCTTTTGCGGGATGGAGTTCATGAGCAGCAAGCCGCCGGGCGCCAGCAGGTCGGTCATCCCCTCAAAAAACACCCGCATGTCGCGCACGTGCACCAGCAGGAAAAAGGCCGAGACCAGGTCCCAACGGCCGTTTTTTTTCACCCAGGCGGCGCGGTCCTCGGGCGATTCCACGTCCAGTTGGGTGATGGTCGCGGTTTTGAGAACCCGGTCGGCCGTTTTGACCATGGCGCTGCTGATGTCAAAACCGTGTAGCAGGGCCTCCTTGCGGCCGCCCAGCCATTTCTCGTTCTTGGCCATGGTCCGCCCGTCGCCGCAACCGGCGTCGAGCAGCCGCACGGGTTTCTCGGCGGTAGCCGGACCGCGCGCGGCCAGCTGAAGGTAGGCTTCTTTCCACCACGTTCCGGCGACTCCCCAGTCAAAGGAGTCCAACAGCACGTGATCTTTTTTGTAGTAGGGGGCGTACAGGTCGTAGCCGGCTTGGGGTTCGAGGTTTTCCACCACCGCACTCTAGCACCGATACGGCCCTTAGGGTAGCGTGACGTCATGGAACCCGAGACCGGCGAGCTGTTTGACGTCTGCGATGCCCAAGGGCGACCCACCGGTGTGGTCTGTCCCCGCTCCGAGGTTCACCGCCTAGGGTTATGGCACCGTAGCGCTCACCTTTGGCTGGCCGACAGCCAGAACCGCTTCCTGCTGCAACGGCGCCACCTGCAAAAAGCCACCGATCCTGGCCGCTGGGACATCGCGGTGGCCGGTCACCTTTCTGCCGGCCAAACGGCGCTGCAGGCCATGGTCCGGGAGGCCTTCGAAGAGTTGGGCTTGGTGCTCGACCCCGCCGAACTCACCGAGTTGGCGGAACGCTCCAAGGAGGACCTGCAAGATCCGCCTGCGGGTGAAACTCCGTTCCTCGACCGCGAGTACCAGTCGGTGTTTGTGTGCCGCCGCGAGGTCGATCTGGCCAGCCTGGTGCTGCAGCCTTCCGAGGTGATCGACGTGCGCTGGGAAGGCTGCGAGGAGTTGCGGCGACGCATCGAAAGCGGCGACCCCACGCTGGTCAACCGGCGCGGCGAGTGGGAACAGGTCTTCAGATTCCTGGGCCTTTTCCGATAATGGAGCCATGGCCGACAAAAGTGGTGCGTGGTTTCTGGAGCTGATTCTCAACGTTTTACTGCTGGCCGGTGTGGCGTGGGTCACCTTTGCCGCGCGCGGGGAACAGGAACGGGGTTTGGCCGTGCCACTGTTTGCCGCGGTCACCCCGCTTCAGTCGGGTACCCCCGCCATCCTGCCGGCGAACGCGACCACCCCGGCGGCACCGGCCCTTTCGCCCGCCAACGCCGCTCCGGTGACGACCCCGGCCAACCCTTCGGCCTCCGTTACCTCGTCGGTGGGTCAGTCCTTCTCGCAGGCCTTCGGTGCGCTCCAAGTTTGGGCCGCCGGTCTTGATGGCAAAATCACCGCCGCCGAGCTCAAGAAGATCCAGGACACCCTCATCACCACGTGGAACTCGACGCAGACCGCCCGCGACTACCTCAAGACGGTCAACGAACGGATCAACGCCGGGCAGAGCGAAGCCGTCATCTCCGAAGCGCTCAAGACTTTGGGACAGCAGGCCCAAGATAAGCAGAAACTGGTGATGAGCACGGTTCTGCAGGCTATGAAAGACAACGGCATCACTTGGGAACAGACTCAGGTTCTGCTCAACAAGTGGAGCGCCGAAGCGCTCAAAATCAGCCCCGCCGAACTGCTCGACCTGCTCAAACCCTAAGCGGACGGGTTCCTCGAGACCACGTCCCGTTTCACAAACGCGGCAGTGAGAAACCGTCCGGCCGCTTTGCCGTTGGTGAGCCACACAATGCGCGACCCGTGCCTGGGATTCTCCAGAATGCGGTCGGCCAACCACGGGGCTACGGTTTCGACCCGGTCGGCCAGGATGTTGTACATGCGCACCATGCGCTCGCGTTCCGGACCGTTGGCCGGCAGATCGTGCAACAGCATGTCGGTGGTCACCATGCCAGGGTTGAGCCAGCACACCTTGACCGGTGTTCCCTTGGTCTGCGCGATGAGCGCTTTGGTGAAGTAGGTCAGGGCCCACTTGGTGGTTCCATAGATGGTCAGGTGGGCGTTAATCATGCCGTTCGATCCAAACCCTTCCATGTTGTACAGCGTGCCGTGGCCTTGGGCCGCGAAGCCGTTCACGGCCACCTGACTGGCTTCGATCATCCCCGCGAGGTTGATGGCAATTACCCGCCGGGCCTCGTCCATGGTTAACTGCGTGATGGGCAGGGCCGACTGGGTGACGCCGTGATTGTTGAGCCAGTAGTCGATGGGAGCCTGCGCGGCGGCGGCGTTCCACAGGGCCAAAGGGGAGCCCGGCTGACCCAAGTCGGCGGAAAAACCCGACAGCTGACCGGCCGGAAACTCGGCCCTTAACGTGGCCAGGGCTTTTTCGACCGAAGCCTGCGAACTGCCGTTCACCGTCACCCGGTGGCCTTTTTCCAGAAACATGGCTCATACCGTTTCCTTTTTGACGAAGAGGCGGCCAATCCACGCGGCAAACGCCGCCAACCCGAGGATCACCGGAATGATGCCGTACAGAATGGTGGGGATCCACAATATCTGGTGCACGTTTTTCAGTTGCCCCCCCGACCACAGGATTCCCGAGTAGAGGCCCAGCACGAGCGCGAAGTAAAGCACCGTGACGCTAATGTTCGCCCACTTGGGCCATTTGAAGCCGTAGATCTGGGTGAACACGGCCATGAAGCCAAAGCCGAAGGCGAACATGGGCCAGATCGTCTGCCCCAGCATCAGCGCCACCGTGGTGCCATGCGCGAGCACCGCGACTTCCAGGAAGAAGATCCATTTCGGGTTCACGTGGTTGCGGTTCTGGATAAACACCGACTGCGAGAACAGCAGGGCCATGTAGAAGAACCCGGCCAGGTGCCCAAAAGAGCCTTCCATCGGATGGAACCAAAACGTGTACGCCAAGCCCCAGCTGATGATGTAGCCGTGATACTTTTTGAGCCACGCCACCGCCTGCTTGGGCATGGGGACTTTTTTGCCCAGAAACAGGCCTCGCCGGTCGTTCATCAGGATGAGGATGAGGATGAGCGCCAGGATCACCGAATACTGACTGGACGCCACCGGTACATCCTGGGCCAGCCCATCGTAGAACAGCACGGTCTGCACCAGGTGGAGCAGCCAGAACACCACGTTGACGATCAGCATCCACCAGCCCGGCTTGGAAAGCTTCTCACCGAAGGGCTGCGGGTTTTTGATTGCGTAAAAAATGATGCCCCATAGCGCAAGCTGGTGTGCCGCGTAAAGCGACCACGAGGTTACCTGCGCCCACAGGGCCGGCTGGGGCAGTTTCCAGTAGTACCACGCCGGGCCGGCATCGGGCAGCAACGTGGCCTGGAAGCCCGCGAGCAGGGGTTGGATGAAAACAATGAGCGCGGTGAGCACAACGGACACCAAAACAGCCCAAAGCACGGAAAGAGTGGTGGGTTTCATGCTTCCACTATGCCGTAGCAGGGGAAACATGGCAAGTTGGCTCTCAGGGAAGGCTATTTACCCAAGTAGGTGCAAGCCTGGATCACCGCGTTCTGGTGGAGTTCCCCGCTGGCCTCCGCGTCGTGCAGACCTGCCTTGACCAAGGCTTCGCAGATGGCCGCGAGCTGGCCCTTTCCCACGGTCATCTCGCTGATTTCGCGGGCCGGCGACACACCCTGGGCCGGGGTGCCGAGCGCGACGTACTTCAGGTTGCGGTAGGTGGCGCCTCCGGCCCCGGCTTCCATGGCAACCTTGGTGAAATGCTCGCCAAAGCCCTCGTTGCAGACCACGACCAGGTCGACCAGCTCGGTGAGGTACTTGCGTTTGTTGGAGGTTCCCTGCGCCTCGCTCGGAGCCTTGCGCCGCCAGTCGGTGGTGCCTTTGAGCTCGTCGATGGCGCTGATCATCTGCTCGGTGCTTGCGGCGTTGCTCACCGTCCCTGTCTGGAAGCGAGTGTCGAGGCGTCCAGCGGCAACGGGATAGCTGTAAATGAAGCCCCGGCCGGGCAAATCCAGACGGCCCGCATCGATCATCAGGTCCATCACCGCCGGGGCTTCGTGCGCGTCGACGACCAGCGAGCTGATTTCCTTTTCGGCAGGAATCATGATGCGCCACGCCCCCAGGCGGTTGCGCAGTCCGGTGCCGGTGCCGTAGGTAATCAGGGGAATCCCCGAGCCGGTGCTGAGCCCCAGCCGCGCCACCGGGTTGATTTCGCCTTTCTGCATGATGCACGTGATGCCGGTGAGTTTCTCACTGTGAACTTTGGCGGGACTGACGGGAACAGAGAGCCGGCTCGGCACCCAGGCTTCGTACGCCGAAACCAAGGTGGCGGGTTTGGAAACCACGCTGCCACGACCGGGTTGCCCCAGGTGCAGGCGCGAGGCCAGCCAGTCGAGCAGGGTCCTCTCCACGTCGGGTTCCACCATAAACGACAGAACCGAGATGGGTTCCTCGCTCAGCGGCGCTTCGCGGCCAAACAGTCGCGTGAGGGCCGTCCCGGGACCCAGCTGCAGACTCCGGCCATTTTCGAGATGGAGGCCCCCTAACCCGAGTTCCTTGAGGGCGTCCAACGCGGCTTCGGTGTACTCACGGTACAGGCTGATCTTGATTTTGCGGCATTCCCAGGGCGTTCCCATGTCAGTTTTCCTCCGCAGCAGCCAGCTTCAGCAAGGCCTTTTTCTTGTGGGCGACAAAGAGCCCCATCGACAACACCATGACAATGGGGTACACCGACGCGGTCGCGAGGATTCCGAAGCCTTCCACAGCGCCGATCTGCGTGCCGATTCCCAAGCCCATGGCCAAGACCAAGGGAACCGTGATGGGTCCCGTGGTGACCCCCGCGCTGTCCCAGCCGATATTCACGAACTCCTCGGTCGAAATCGCCGAAAGGACCAGCAGAAGCAGGTACGGTGGCGCGAGAAGCCAAACCAGAGGCAGATTCCAGATGATTTTCATCACCCCCACCGCGATGCCAATACCCACCCCAAGGGCGACGGTTTGCATCAGCAGTGACTTCTTGAATGACCCTACCGTCAGAATCTCGACGGTGTTGCCCAGCGCGTTGAGCGCCGGTTCGGCCAGCGTGGCACCGTAGCCCATGATGAAGGCGAACAGCAGCACCAGCAGGATTCCTGCCGCGTTGTTGGCACCGGGGAACATGGGACCTTTGGTAGGAACGATGGAGTACGTGCCCGTCGCGGGGTCCAGTCTGGCCTCGTCGAAGGGAATCTGCACGTACGCGTCGTTCATGTTGGCGTAAAAGAACTCGGTGACCGTGCCATCGGGAGCAACGGCCTTCTGCACCAGGGCCCGGTCGAAGTTTTGCACCGGCGTGGTCTGCTCGACGAGCTCGATGCGCTTGAACGACGACGGCAACGCGCCCCCCACCTGGTTTCCCAGTTTGGACAGCCCGAGCTCGATGCCCATACTGAACAGGAACATCCCCAGCAGTGCAAAAACGACGCCGATCGACACCTCGTCGGGGTGGGGGATTTTGTCGCGCAGAACAAACACGAGCACCAGCAAGAGAAACAGCACGAGAGGCAGAATGGCTTGCATTGAGGTGAACCCATTTCGCAGGAGCAGGTCGGGCACGTCGATGGCTGCGGTGCGGTTCTTGGCAGCGTCCTGAACGGCGGCTTTGACCGCCGCCTCGGAACCGAAAACGACAAAGCGTTGTTCGGCCGACCCGTTGGTCACCGCCCACCGCTGCAGCACGGCCTGGTCGGCGCTTCCCAGTACCTTGGTGCGGTAGTCGGCCTCGTCCCGCAAGCGGGTCACCACAGCCGTCAACGCCGCCGGATCCCCCCCCACCAACTCGGTCTGAGCCGCCGTCGAGGCGTTCTTCAGCGCGTAGCCCAGCATCGCCTCGTCGCTCACAAACAGCGTCGCCACTTTCTCGCGGTTCGCCGGAGCGAAAAACGTCTTCTGGTCCATGGGCGTGGGAACCCCGGGCAGAAAGACCAGGCCCAAAACGAACACCGCGATCACCGGGAACATCGAAGCCAACGTGACCACCCCGAAGCCGCCCGCCTCGGAGTTGTTCTTGCTCATGATGCGGCTGACACCGATGCCCAACGCCAGCACGAGGGGGACGGTCACGGGGCCGGTGGTCACACCACCGGCGTCCCACGCCACCCCGCTCAGAAACACCATGTTAGGCTCAAAGTTGGCCCACACCGACAAGCCCAGACAGATGGGGACCCCCACGTACAGGAAGGGTTTGAGCGACCAGTTGTAGTAAAACCGGAGCATCCCCGCCACCACAGCGAGGCCAACGCCCAGCCCTACCGCATCCTTGAGCAGGTCGGCATTTTTGTTCAGCAACAAGAACAGCAAAGGAGCATCCCACGCCTTAATGAAAGCGCCGGCCACCTGCAACACGCCAATGGCCGGCTCGGCAAAGGTGACGCCGATGCCCAGAATCAGGGCAAAAATCAGGATGATGGGAAGCTTCGTCTTT
>JFJP01038150.1_pt1 | contig 19286 bp, 17 predicted proteins | sample 431651 | NCBI WGS metagenome assembly JFJP01 (sample SAMN02602958, study PRJNA72255) | Microbial mat metagenome, whole genome shotgun sequencing project. | biome: fresh water; feature: sink hole; material: water; isolation source: purple microbial (photo- and chemosynthetic) mats found in...
TTGAATTTCTTTGCTATAGAAATTATTTTTCCCGTATCTTCATTAACAAATACTCCTGTTTTAGTTATATGATTGGGAATATCTGAATATTTTTCTGATAAATCGGGATTAATATACCGTGGTGATTTAGAATAAAAAATAAAGCCTAAATAGTCAGGTTGCAACAGAATTAGCTCCTGAATATTTTCTAGATCTCTCATTCCGCATACTTTTATTTTTATTTGTTTGACCATTATTGAAGTTGATTTGCAAATTCAAGAAAGGCTAAGCCTGGATTTTCTTCTTTCATGAAATGTTCACCCATTAGGAAACCATCAAAACCCTCATTTTTTAACATTATAATATCTTCAGCTTTTGATAAGCCGCTCTCAGAAATAAATACATAATCGTCTTCAAAATGTTTGCGCATATCAATGGAATGTTGCAATGATACTTCAAAAGTTTTTAAATTTCGATTGTTTATTCCTACCATATGCACATAAGGATTTACATGTTGCAGTTCATCTTCTCCATGCAATTCGAGTAGCACTTCAAGACCTAACGTATTGGCAAATTTTGAAAGTTCAAGCGTTTCATTTGTCGTTAAGCAGGAGGCTATTAATAATATGGCATCGGCACCTATTGCTTTGGCTTCAATAATTTGGTATTCTTCAACTACAAATTCTTTTCGTAGAATAGGAATGTGATTGGCTGCACGGGCAGCTATCAAGTCTTTTGAACTTCCGCCAAAAAATTCTTCATCGGTTAAAACAGATAATCCGGCAGCTCCTGCCATTTCATAGGAAGTGGTTACCATTTTTATGTCTGCCTTATCATTGATGATTCCTTTAGAGGGAGATTTTCTTTTGAATTCGGCGATAATAGGTAGTTTGTAAGGGTTTAGCAAACTATCCATTAATGAGAGCGTGCGGCGTTCAAATGCACATGTTTTTTCTAATATGGAAACAGGTATCAATTCTTTTTGCCTGCTTACTTCTTTTCTTTTATGGACAATTATTTTTTCTAGGATATCCATTTTATTTGCTATTATTAATTTCTATTAGTTTTTTGAGTGCCTGAAGAGCTTGCCCGCTCTCAATTGATTCTTTTGCTTTTTCTATAGCTGCAGAAAGATCAGAATTTTTATCCATACATTGTATAGCCAGCGCTGAATTGGCAATTACCACCGCTTTTTGCGCGGGACTGGCTGAATTGTTTAGCACTGAAAGGAAAATTGATTTTGATTCTTCAATATTTTTTCCTCCGTGCAGGTCTTTTTGATGTAAGTAATTCGATTTAAAATCTTTTGGCTTTAAAACATTTTCTCCCTCATTTTTTATTACTGTAATATCAGCAGTTAAGGATACTTCATCATATCCATCACGACTATGAACAATAACGAAATTTTTATCACCCTGTTGGTATAAGTAATTATACAAGCGCGCCAGTTCCTGTGAGTAAACCCCTACCATTTGATTTTTTGGAAAGCTTGGATTTACCATTGGCCCTAGCATATTGAAGAATGTTTTTACACCCAACTCTTTTCTCACTGGTGCTACATTTTTCATGGCCGGATTGAATAAAGGTGCGTGTAAAAAACAAACGTTTGACTTGTCAATTTCATTCTTTAATTGTGATGGATCTTGTGTAAAAGTATAGCCTAAGCTTTCCATTACATTGGATGAACCACAGGAAGAAGAAACTGCATAATTCCCATGCTTTGCTACTTTGTAGCCAGCACCGGCAACTACAAAAACTGAGAGGGTTGATATATTGAAAGTATCTTTACCGTCTCCGCCAGTACCGCACATATCAATAGTATTGAAATCGGAGAGATCTACCCGGATACATAAATCCAATAGAGCATCTCTGAATCCAGAAAGTTCATCTACGGTTATCCCCCGCATTAAAAACACACTGATGAAAGAAGCGATTTGTGAATTATTGTATTCACCTTTGGCAATATTGGTTAAAATACGACCCGCTTCATTTCTTTCAAGAGTTTTTTGATGGTACAGATAGTTAAGTATTTCTTTCATTACATTTTATTTATGATATAACCAATTCGCAATTATTTTTTCACCTTCGGGTGTAAGTACTGATTCAGGATGGAATTGTACAGCACGAAGGTCGTATTCTTTGTGTCGTACCGCCATAATTTTATTTTCATAATCTTTAGCGATAATATCTAAACAATCGGGAAAATTTTGATATGAAACTACCCAAGAATGATATCTGCCGCCAGAAAAATCATTTGGCACATCTTTGAATAGATAATCTTCTTTTATTATGCTTATTGGTGTTGCAACGCCATGAAAAACATGACTAAGATTTTCTAGTTTTCCGCCAAATGCTTCTGCAATGGCTTGTTGCCCTAAACACACACCAAAAATACTTTTTGTTGCAGCATAAGTTTTTATAAGTTCAAGCAAAATTCCAGACTCATTGGGTAAGCCAGGGCCAGGGGACAATACAATTTTAGAATAATCATTTATTTTTTCCAATGCTATTTCATTGTTTCTATAAACGTCTACGCGCGATCCTGTAATTTTTTCAATACAATGAACCAAATTGTATGTGAAAGAATCGTAATTATCAAATACTAGTATTTTTTCCATAATTTATTACATTAATTGTTGGGCAGCTATAATTGCTTTGCGCAGTGCTTCCAGTTTATTGTTTACTTCATGAAGCTCTTTTTCTTCCACTGAATTAGCTACTATTCCCGCACCCGCCTGAAAATATAGCTTGTTTCCTTTGCTTAAAAAACTTCTAATAACTATGGCATGGTTAACATCTCCATTAAAGCCAAAATATCCTATGCAACCACCATAATGATTCCGTCGTTTATTTTCAAATGAGTCTATTAATTGCATGGCTTTGTATTTTGGTGCACCCGATAAAGTTCCTGCCGGAAAAGAATCAGCCATTACTTTAACAGGATTGTAGTTTTTGGGCAAATTTCCTGCTACTTTCGATACCATGTGTAATACATGAGAATAATATTGAATTTCTTTGTAGCGTTCTACTTTTACTTCAGTGGCATTTCGACTCAAATCATTGCGAGCCAAATCAACCAGCATAACATGTTCAGCATTTTCTTTTTTATCAGATGAAAGTTCTTCAGCCAGCAATTTATCCTGTTCGTCATCGCCGGTTCTTCTAAATGTACCTGCAATAGGGTAGATGTAAGCTTTCATTTTGCTAATTTCAATTTGTGCTTCGGGCGAGGAACCAAATAATTTGTAATCACCATAATCAAAATAAAATAAATAGGGTGAAGGGTTTATGGAGCGCAAACTCCTGTATACATTGAATTCATCTCCTGTAAAGGATTGAGAAAATTGACGCGACAATACTATTTGAAAAATATCTCCCCTAAATATATGTTCTTTCCCTTTTCGAACAATGGACATAAATTCTTCATCAGTAAAATTTGATTGTACTTCGCCCTTTGTTTTGAAAGGATATACCGTAACATTTCTATTGGAAAGCAATCCGGTAAATGATTTCATGCCCGACTCACCATTATTGATGATATTTTCAATTACTGTTAAACTGTTTTGAAAATGATTAATAGCAATTACATATTTATATAGGTGGTATCTTATCTCTGGTATTCTTTCGTCCTCCTGTTTTTCAGCATGAAAATCAATTTTTTCGAAGAACGGTATGGCATCGTAAGCTGAATAGCCAAATATTCCAGAAATTTTTACTTGCGATGCTGTTTCAGAATCATCGAACTGATGAAGAAAATCATTCAGACGGGCAGGAATAATTGATTTGTCATTAATTGTCTCAACACTTTCTTCTTTTCCTGGCAAGCTGATAGATAATTGATTGTTGTTACAAATGAATCCAGCAATGGGATGTACTCCTATGAATGAGTAGCTGTTTTTATTTCCATGGTAATCAGAGCTTTCCAGCATTACTGTATGAGGAAAAATGTCTCTAAGTTTCATGAAGATACTTACCGGTGTAATAATGTCGGCAAGAATTTCTTCGGTTTTGTGTGTTATTTTAAATGTTTCCATACTATAAAATTCAGAATTGATTAAAATAAAAAAAGCCAACTGTGAGGTTGGCTTTATATCTTATATATATACAAAGGGCTTATGCCTCACGTTTTGTGAAATCGCTACGCCACCACCAAATTGTATTTATTACTATCATATTAATATTGTATTGAATGCAAATATAAGAATCATTTTAAAAAAAACACACATTAGATTTCGTTTTTTTTAAAAAATTCTGTTTTTAATCGTATTAGCAAACTTATGCAATTCTGATTTTCTATTCATATCCACCTCTATATTATGAAGAATATTTTCAGCGTTTTGAAAATATTCCAAAAACTTAAGCTGTGTTATTTTTTCAATTTCCAATGCATTGTATATTCGGGTTACGGCCTGCACTTTTTCTTTAGCGTCAAAAATCTTAGTTTGTAACCAATAATCCAACTCTTTTTTTAGATCGCCTTGAGCAAGTTCCAGGGCTTTGATTAAAAGAAAGGTTTTCTTATTGGAAATGATATCTTTGCCTGTTTCTTTTCCCAGTTTCATTTCGTCTGCATAAACATCCAATAAATCGTCTTGTAATTGAAAGGCCAATCCAACATTGATGCCATATTCATACAATTGGTTTGCTTCCAAAATGCCGGCACCTCCGCAAAGAGCACCAATTTTTAAACATGCAGCCAGCAAAACCGAAGTTTTAAGTCTGATCATATTGATATATTCTTTCTCAGAAACAAGTGCGATGGATTCAAAATTCATGTCGTGTTGCTGCCCTTCGCATACTTCCAAGGCAGTTTGATTAAATAAATGAATTACATCGGTTAGTATTTCGGCTTTGCATTTTACTATGTATTGATAAGCCTTGATGCACATGGCATCGCCAGAAAGAATAGCGGTATTGTTATTCCATTTAATGTGAACCGTAGGTTGGTTTCTGCGTGTGTTGGCGTTGTCCATAATATCATCATGCAACAAGGTGAAATTATGAAATAGCTCCAAACCCAGAGCTGGCATAATAGCCGGACTTATGTCATCGGAGTATAGACTGCATGCCATGAGGGTAAGTACCGGACGAATTCTCTTGCCTCCAACCGATAAAATATACTCAATGGGATGGTATAATTCTAAGGGTTGTCGACTAAAATGGAGGTTTTGAAACTCTTTATCTATTATGGATTGCGCTTCGGGAATACTTAACATATTACATTTTTACGCAAATATTTGAAAAACAATTGAAACAAAAAAATTATTAGGATGGAATCCTAATAATTTTTAAAGGATGAATAATTATGTTGTAATGCTGAATAAATTCTCAATGGAATTCATTTTTTTTTCGTTTCTTTGCATGATTTTAAGTTTTTTTAATAGTTGGTCTTTAAATTGTTTATTATCACTATGGTACTTTTGCCAAATAACAAAAATTTCAACAATATGGGCAAATACATTTTAACATTCTTAGTTTTCGGTCTGATCCTTACCGGGAACTTAAAATCGCAGAAATCTTACGAAATTAAAGTAAACGTTAAGCCCTTTAAAGACACTATTTTGGTGTTAGGGCATCACTTTGGTTCTTCTATTTATCCCGATGATACTGCCAGGGTTGATAAAAATGGCAATGGCGTTTTTAAGAAAAATAAAGTCTTGCCTGGAGGTTTGTATATTGTCTATTTGCCCAACCGCACTTATTTTGACGTGATTATTGATAAAAACCAGCAATTCAGTATTGAGAATGATACTACTGACTTATTTAAGAATGCTCGTTTCAAGAATTCGCCTGATAATGATGAGTTTTATAAATATCAAATGTTTTTGGCAGGCAATAGGGATAAGATGAAGCAATTTGGAGAAATTAAGAAAAATTCGAAAACCCAAAAAACAAAAGACAGTATAAATGCCGAAATCAGAAAAATAGATGAGTCGGTGAAAGAATATGTAAAGCAATTGTCTGCTAGGGCTCCTGAATCATTTGTAGCCAAATTTGTAAAATCTACTCAAGAAATTGATGTTCCTGATGCGCCTAAGGATGCTAAAGGAAATATAATTGATTCTCTTTTTCAGTATAGGTATTATAAAGAAAATTATTTTGCAAACCTTGATCTGTCTGATCCTCGTTTAATAAGAACTCCAGCTGCTATTTATGAGCAAAAAGTGAAAACTTATATTGATAGGGTTATTCCTCAAATACCCGATTCTATTAACAAAGAAATTGATATGTTAATTTCTAAAGCCCGCACTTCAGACGATTTATTTCGATACATGCTGGTAACCCTATACAATCACTATGGACAAAGTCAAATTATGGGATTTGATGCAGTACATGTTCATATCATTGAAAAATACTATATCCCAGAGGCACATTGGGCTGATACTACTAGTATAAGCAAGCTGAAAGATTATGTTAAGCGCACCAAACCTTTGTTATTGGAAAAGAAGGCACCTGATGCTAAATTGATCAAAATAGATAAAGAGCATTTTATGGCTGCATCAAAAGACGAAGCATTAAAGAAAAACGTATATGTAGGATCTGAAATAACCATACATACATTAAAGGCTGAGTTTTTAGTTTTGATTTTTTGGGATCCAGATTGCGGGCATTGTAAAAAGAGTTTGCCTGAATTGTATGAAGTGTATAATAAATTGAAAGATTATCAAGTTGAGTTTTTATCAACATGTGTGGTTTTTGGAGAAGAAGGCAAAGTAAAATGGATCAACACCATAAATGAAAAAGGATATTATAACTGGATTAACGCATGGAATCCATATAGCTATCAGTATAAAGAAGATTATGACATTTCCAGTACTCCTCAAATATATATTTTAGATAAAGATAAGAAGATCATTGCAAAGAAAGTAGGCTCTGAGCAAATTGAGGAAATTGTTAAAACACTTAGTAAAAGAAAAAATGTTAAATAATATTTAAATGGCAAACGAAGTAGTAAAATTAATTTTGGAAGATGGGACTGAATACACCGGAAAGTCCTTTGGAAGCTTGCGTGCGGTTTCAGGTGAAGTTGTTTTTAATACCTCAATGACGGGTTATCCGGAGAGCTTAACAGATCCTTCTTATAAAGGACAGATTTTAACACTAACTTATCCTTTGATAGGAAACTATGGTGTTCCGGGTTCAGAAGAAAAGGATGGTATGCCTGCATTTTATGAATCATATGCCATACATATTTCAGGATTAATTGTATCTGATTACTCGTTTGATTATAGTCACTGGAATGCAAAAATGAGCTTAGACGAATGGTTAAAAAAGCATGATATTCCTGGTATTTATGGCATTGATACCCGCGCATTAACAAAACGTTTGCGTGAAAAGGGAACCATGTTGGGTAAGATTATTTGCGAAGGTAAAGATGTACCCATGTACGATCCTGGTAAAGAAAATTTGGTAGCACAAGTGAGTACCAAAGAGGTAAAAGTTTATGGAAACGGCAAGTATAAAATTACACTGATTGATTGCGGGGTTAAGTATAATATTATTCGAAACTTAATTGAACGTGATTGCACTGTTTCTTTAGTGCCTTGGGACTATGACTTTACTAATGATGAGTATGATGGTTTGTTTATTTCAAACGGACCTGGTGATCCCAAAATGTGTACCGCTACCATAAAGTATTTGGCTAAAGCCTACGAAAAGAATAAACCTGTATACGGTATTTGCCTTGGCAATCAGTTGATGGCATTAGCAGCAGGAGCTGATACTTATAAATTAAAATACGGACACAGAAGTCATAACCAACCAGTGATTCTAAAAGACACTGATAAAGCTTATGTAACTTCGCAGAACCATGGTTATGCTATAAATAACAATACATTGCCAAAAGATTGGGAGCCCTTATTTTTAAATTTAAACGACAATACCAATGAAGGTATTAAACATAAAACAAAGCCTTTCTTTTCATCTCAGTTTCATCCAGAAGCTTCAAGCGGTCCGGTTGATACAGAGTTTCTGTTCGATGATTTTTTAGGTAAAGTAAAAGAGTTAGCAAATAAAAAAGGATGAGAAAACTAGTTTGGAAGCTTTTAAATATGATGCATTTGGGTGGTGCGGTGCAACTTATGTTATACAGTGATCTAAGAGCGAATGGTTGGTTTTTAAGTTTCAGAACAAAGAAATCAGTTAATAAAGACGGTCAACCCATACCATGGATTACCTATCCTTGTATGCATTTTTTATCTGAAAGATTGAAGAACTCTTTTGAAGTTTTAGAGTATGGATCAGGTAATTCTACGCATTGGTTTTCCAAGCAGGTTAAAAGTGTTGTTTCAGTGGAACACAATCAATCATGGTTTGAAACCTGTTTAAGAAATAAGCCCGCAAATACAGAAATATATTATATTGCAGACGACAGTGAAAATAAGTACGCCCAATTTCCTGTTTCATTAGGTAAGAGGTATGATATTATTTTTATTGATGGGATTCAAAGAAACGAATGTATTCAAAATGCTCTTTTATTACTAAAAGAAGAATCGGTTATTGTTTTAGATAATTCTGAACAAGGTGATTATCAAAAAGGGAAAAAGTTGTTACAAGAGAGTAATTTCAGACGGATTGATTTTATCGGATTGACGCCAATAATCCCGCATACAAACCACACTACCATTTTTTACAGAAGCAATAATTGTTTAGATATTTAATATGGGAATTATTATCCGACAGGGATTCTATAATTCATTAATAACATACATTGGCGCTTTAATTGGAGCTGTTTCTACCATATTTATCTTACCTTACTGCTTTAGTCCTGAAACAATAGGATTGCTTCGTTTGCTCACCGAAGTGTCATTTATTTTCGCTTATATCTCAATCCTTGGTATTGCTGGTTCGATTAATAAATACTATCCCATTTTTAAAAACAAAGACAGTAATGATAATAACTTTTTCTGGTGGAGTTTATTGATACCTCTTGTAGGTTATGTTTTGTTGTTGTTCTTTGTATCCCTAAACAAAGATTGGGTAATTAGCATTTTTTCAGATCATGCACTCTTTTCAGAGTATTTTATTTTTGGAGTAATTTTAACTTTTTTCAATATCATACTAATAGTTTTTGAAGCACATTTTGTTACCCGATATAAGATAGAAACACCTAAGTTTCTGAAAGAGATTTTTTTAAGGTTAGCATTAATTTTTGTAACTTTTTTATTCTTCAAAGAATTTATTACCTTATATCAGTTTTTTGTAATCTACGTATTGGCTCATCTTATTGCAGTTCTTATAGCTGGTTATAGTTTTGGTAAAATTCAAAGCTATGCAATTAAGAAAGCTTCGCCCGATATTTTTAGCAAAGGTTTTGTGCGTGAGGCAATGAAGTTTATGACATTTATTTTTTTGAGTAATTTATGTTACTATACTATAAACAGGATTGATATTTTTATGATTAGTTCGCTTACCAATCTCTCAAATACTGGATTATACAGTATAGGATTGTTTTTAGCTATTATAATTGAAATTCCCTCGCGATCGTTGCTTCAGGTATTGAGTATTAATATTTCGGAAGATATAAAGAATAATAATATTGCGAAGCTAAAAGACACCTATAAGCGTGTCACGCACAATCAAATCTTAATTGCAGGTTTTCTTTTTTTTCTATTATGGTTTAACATTGATGCCATATTTGATATCATGCCCAACGGTGATTTATATGCCAGCTCAAAATATGTTGTATTGTTTATAGGTTTATCAAAACTGGTTGATGCCATTACAGGTGTTAATTTTTATATTTTGAATTATTCAAAATACTATATTATGTCGCTGATATTTTTGCTTTTTTTAGCTGCATCGGCTATCAGTATGAATCTTTTTTTAATTCCTAAATACGGATTGGTAGGAGCCGCTCTTACTTCATTTGTAAGTCTTTCACTATATAATATTTTGGTTATTATTTATATAAAATCAAAATTCAAAATGTTGCCTTTCACAAAAGCGAATTTAAAGGCATTGATATTTTTGATTGTGATATTTTGTGTTTTAGTATTGATTCCAAGTACTGATATTCCAGTACTTGATGTTGTTTTGCGCAGTACTATATTGTTTCTTTTATTTCTTTTAGGTATCATAAAACTTCGATTGTCCGAAGATTTATTTTCAATATACCTAAACTTACAAAGCCGATTCAGAAAATAGATTAGATAAGTATGTTCGAAATATTTATTTTTTTCGCATTTAATAGTCTTTCTTTGACAAATTCAACCTCTCGAAGGTAAATAGTATTGGTATTATTATAGGAGTTTAGTTTGGTTAAGGTTCTTGTATGCGGATCGTAGTCATAGGGTTGAAAGCCATGAGATAAAATATTTTGATGTATTTGATTTTCATCAAAGCCATATCTATTAGCGAGTCCATTTAGTTCTATGATTATAGCCTTTAACGAGCTATTAGCTAATGTATTTTGAGCCCCTTTAATAACCTTTGTTTCATAACCTTCCACATCAATTTTGAGGATGCTTGGTTTTTCATTTATTAAAATTTGATCTAAGCATTCAACAGCAACACTTATGGTATTATCATTGGATTCACTTTCGCTAACTACATGATTAATAGCATCGATGGAAGAAGTGAATTGAATGCTGCTTTTTTCCTCACCTATCCCGATATTGAGAAGTGTGGTTTTATCGGCAATATTATTTAGGGCAACATTCATTCTTAGTCTATTAAATGTTGCTGGGATAGGTTCGCAAGCAATAGATTTGGCTTGTTTACAGCCGGAAGCTAAAATGGTATAAACCCCTATATTGGCGCCCACATCAACAAAAGTATCCTCTTTCTCAAGGTAATGCAGAACAAAAAGCATTTCTCGAAAGTCGTGCAAGCTGGTATATACCTGTAGTTCTCCGCTGGAGATGCCTCGTTCGATCAATAGCCTCGTTCCTTCAACAAATGGGTACACAATAGGATGAGGGTGAAGCCTGACTAATAAGGCGTGTTTAATCACTCGCTTAATAGCAGCAAATTTATTTTTTTTAACTAATTCATGACCAAAAATATCCTTAAATGTGGTATATTTCATAATTGCTAAATTTTTGAAGAATCCGAAAGATAAGTTTTTTTTAAATACAATTCATATTAACTTTGAGGCTTTTATAAAAGAACAAATAATAAAGTAAGATTGCATACATGAAAAAAATTCTATTTACGTTTGGTGGCTTGCCTCACTATGTTGTTTCACAGCTGAACAGATTAAATGAATTAGGCGATTTTGAGATTATAGCGGTTGTGCCTACCGGACAGAGTAAAACTATAGGTGCAGGGGTAAAAAGAGATACTAAGAATTATAGATTTAAAGTAATATTTACGGAGGAATATACTGCATATTATAGGAAACCTTTCTTTAAGAATTTAAATAGTATTTTAAAAGAAGAACGACCAGATATAGTCGTGACAATTTGGCCTTATATCTTAGGTTTTATTTTTTATCCTTCTCTTATTATATCCAAGTGGAAGTTGAAGTATAAGCTTGTATTTAAAGAAATACCTTTTTTAGTCCCCAAGTATAATGAAGCTTATTTTTACTACAAAAATACTCCAGATTATAATGAAAGCTTAATTCCAGAAAGAAAAAGTGGTATATCATTCTATTTAAAAGTTTTTTTAATTACAAAAATCAGAAAGTTGTACTATTCTTATATTGATGCTACAGTTAATTACACTGATGAGGCTAAAGATATTATTAGTACTTATGGTTTATCAAAGGAAAAGATTTTTGTTACTTACAATTCAAACGATACTGAACCATTCTATAAAGCCATAGAAGAAATAAAGTTAGAAGTACCTTTATTGAAGCCTAGTAATAAACGACTCATTCACATCGGAAGGTTAGTAGCTTGGAAGAAAGTTGATTTATTAATTCATGCATTTAAAAAACTTATACAACAGCATCCTGATGCAGAATTACTTATTATAGGTGATGGGCCGGAACTAATTAAACTAAAGGAATTAGCTAAAACATTGAATATTGAAAAACAAACTATTTTTTTAGGTGGTATTTATGATTTTAAATTATTAGCAAAATATACCTCAGAATCTACAATATATGTACTTGCGGGCATGGGGGGATTATCTATAAACGAGGCCATGATTTTTGGGAAACCTGTTATTTGTTCTGTTTGTGATGGAACAGAAAAAAAATTGGTTCGCGAAGGTTATAATGGATTATATTTTAAAGAAGATGATGCTGTTGATTTGGCAGAGAAGATGGATTATTTATTTACTCATCCCGAAATTATAAAAAATATGGGTGAAAACTCAGAACGAATTATACGAGAGGAAGTCAATATTAATACGGTGATAGAGGCCTATAAGAAGGCTTTTCTTTCTTTATAAAAAGAAGAGGGGAAGAAATTCCCCTCTAAAATATTCTATTCTAATAGTAATTCTTTTGTTTCAAGCAAGTTATTTTTATCATCAAAAATTTGGATGAAATATATTTGCATTGAAGGGTAATCAATTAAACCAATTTCAGTTTGTTGGCTTAAAATCAATTGTGAATAAACTATTTTTCCTAATGTGTTTGTTATCTTGATTGTATATCCATTCATACTAGCATAATCTCCAAAATTAACCTTAACATGTGTTTTAGCTGGATTAGGATAGATTGATATAGTATTTTCAATTGATGGTGAATCATTAGTTTTTATTTTGATAACTAGTTTTTCTTTCACAATTATTTTTGTAGTATCATACACGGTAACCCTCACAGTATCGTAAATAGTTGTTTGGTTAGAGACTATATTTAAATTTGCATTGTCAGATGTTACAGAGCATTTATTTGTGCTAATTATACATCTGATTTTTGTATTAAAATCATTTTTTCCTATTAATGCAATAATTAACTTTTTATCTTTTTGTCCAGAGTAATTGCAATTATCTTCTATATTAATAAAGCCGTTTCCTCTGTCTATCTGCCATTGATAATTTACACATTCTTTATTTGTTGATACATTAAAATCAGCTGAGTAACCTCCTTCAGTATTTATATTTTGTGGTTGTTCAGTTATTTGAATGCAAGGCTTATTTTCGTTAAATAATTCTGTTATTTCTTCTTCATTTAATACAGCATTATAGATTCTAATATCATCTATAATGCCATTAGTATAATTAGCCAATTTAGCAGATGTTCCTATGTATATCGGCATATTGGTATAGATTAGATTTCCGTTGGCAATCTGATTAATAGATTTCAGAGTACCATCAACATATAATTTTAATTCATTGTTTGTATAAGTCATAGCCAAATGATACCAATGATTAGTGACGGTATTTTCAGAAGAATTTGTTCGAAAATCTGTATAACTTATTGTTTTATTGGTGCTTATTTGAGTCATCCACTTTTGATCAGAAGTATTATTGTGGGCTAATAATGCATATGAGGTGAATGGAGCTACATCATAATTGTAGCGACAATCAATTAGATAATGTCTATGAGATAAATCGTTTACTTTTATCCAGCCAGAAACTGTTAAAGAATCAGTTGGACATAGTGCTTTTTTGTTGATTATTTCAATATAATCATTGATACCATCAAAGTAATAGGCACTATTAGGATTTTCAAATCTATCACTAGTTAGTTGACTACCAAAAACAACACCATGGGCATTATTCCCGCTTTCATCATTTGCATTACCATTAAAAGGGTAATAACCAATCAGATTTCTGTTTGGAATCTGCGTAAATCCAATAATTACTAGTTGGGTTAATACTAAAAGTAGAAGATTTCTTTTCATTTTTTATTATGATATTAATAATTGATACACTTAATCATTTCATTGAAATAACATAAACCTTGGTACGGTTTTTTTAAAAATTGGTTACAAAAATATGAAAATATGAATAATCAAGCAATGTTCAAGTTAATATTTTTTGAATTCGTTAATACATGTATGATATTAAACATACGTGTTTCTAGATGGTTGCATATTAAACCCCTAAATCCCTCCTAAATTAAAATTTATTTAACATATTTGCAGATGGGTACATTTATTATATGAAAGTAATTTTTATCAATAAAACCGATATTACTGGTGGAGCGGCTATTGCTGCTTTTAGGTTGTTTCACATTATTAAAGCCAAACATCCTGAAACCAAAATGCTGGTGCAGCAGAAGAAGACCGATACCCTGGGCATTTATGCTACTTCGCATACCGGATTGAAAAAAATGCTCAATTTTGGCCTACTGGCTCTCGAAAAGCTTGTTTTTTTCTTTTATGAAAAAACAAAACTAATCCGATTCGATTTTTCATATCCTGTTTTGGGTGATTTTATTGCCCATAAAAAAATGATTCGTCAGGCCGATATTATCCATATTCATTGGATCAATCAGGGTTATTTAAGTATGCGGCAGCTAAAAAAACTTTTCAGGTTGAACAAGCCCATTATATGGACCATGCATGATATGTGGTCATTTACCGGAGGCTGTCATTATGCCGGTGATTGCGATAATTATAAATATTTTTGTGGTTATTGCCCTTATTTAAAAAAGCCCCATAAAAACGATTTATCATCAAAACTGCTGCTCAATAAAGAAGAAATATATTTTAATACCAATCTTACGGTGGTGGGCTGCAGTAAATGGATGGCTCGTTCCGCAAAAAACTCCTATTTATTAAAGAGTTTTAGAATAGAGAGCATTCCGAATCCTATTGATACTGATGTGTTTATACCTATTGACAAGAAAAAAGCACGAGAATTTTTTAATTTACCACAGGATAAAAAGCTCATTCTTTTTGGTGCCGCCAATGTTTTCGATAAAAGAAAAGGGCTGAAGGAATTGTATTATTCAATTGAAATTCTTCGTTCCCGACACACTGACATCAACCATAAAATTGAATTGGTGCTTTTTGGTAAAGCAAAACAAAAACTCGATTTGCCTTATAACATTCATTATGTTCAATATTTAGAAGATGAACAAACACTGGTAAAACTCTATAATGCGGCTGATTGTTTTGTTTTACCCTCGTTAGAAGATAATTTACCCAATACAGTGGTAGAATCAATGTCGTGCGGAACACCTGTTGTTGCTTTCGATACTGGAGGTATTCCGGAAATGATTAAGCATAAAGTTACAGGTTACATTTCAGAATTGGGCTCTTCGAGCGATTTGGCCGATGGTTTGTATTGGCAATTATTTGAAGCCGATATAGATGAAATGTCTGTTGCTGCCAGAGATTTTGTGCTCAAGAATTATTCTACCGAGGTGGTTGGAAAAATGTATCTAGATCTTTATCAAGATGTTTTATTAAGGAATCAAAAATGAACCCTCCTTTAATTAGCATTATTACTGTTGTTTATAATGCTGCCAAATCATTACAAAAGACCATAGAAAGTGTTGCTGTGCAGGAAGTTAAGAATTTCGAGTATCTTATTATTGATGGAGGATCGATAGATGGTACAGTAGAAATGATTGAATCTAATTATCCGAATACGATACATAATTTTCTTTCCGAAAAAGATAATGGCTTGTATGATGCCATGAATAAGGGCTTGCTTATGGCTAAGGGCCGTTTTGTATGGTTTTTAAACGCTGGCGATACCATTTATGACGCTACTATAACCGGTAAATTAGGAGAATTGGCTGCGTCGGGTGCTGATATTCTTTATGGCGAAACCATGATGGTTGATGAAAATGGTGTTGATATAGGTTCCCGCAGGTTAAAAGCACCTGAAAAACTTAAACCTCATTCATTGTTAAATGGTATGTTGGTTTGTCATCAGGCTATTTTGGTTGAGCGTAGCATTGCCCCTCAATATAATTTGAAATGGAAAATTGCCGCAGATTACGACTGGGTTTTAAATTCGCTTGTAAAAAGCAAGTTAACTTGCAGGATTGATGGCTTTATGGTTCGGTTTTTAGATGGGGGCATCAATAAAAAGAATATTCAGAAAGGTCTTAAAGAACGATTTTCTATTATGATTTTGCATTTTGGATTATTTAAGGTGTTGATTTACCATATTTTAATTGCTGTTCGATTTTTTTGGTACCTTCTTATCCACCGACGTTTTTAATAAAATCAATTTTAAACCAGCAATTTTAATACTTTTAAAAAAAATGTATTATATTTAACCTCTGAATAGTAAAATACTGACAAAGTTAAAAAAACAAAGTTATGATGAAGCGAATTACCTTTATTGTTTTGGTTTTGACCGGATGTGTTTTTAATATAATGGCTCAGGAAGGAAAGGGAAAAACAGCCAAAATATTGAACTCTCCCGATTACATGAAGTTAATAATTAGCGGTACAGAAAAGGACAGTCTGGAAAACTTTAAAGGTGCTTTGGAAGATTTTACAAAAGCCATAGCTATTGAAGCAGAGAATCCTTTAGGATATGATAAAAGGGCTTATACTCAAATGAAAATGAATAAGTTTACCGCTGCTCTTAAAGATGTAAATTATGCTCTTAAACTTGATGATAAATATGTTAATGCATATATTCATCGAGGGTTGATATTTTATTATACCGAAAAAGTTATTTTATCGGTACCTGATTTGGACAAAGCGGTTGAGTTGGCGCCTCTCAATGGAGCATCATATTTTTATAGGGGAATGGTAAAAATCAGACTTCAAGATTTTGATTCGGGTTACGCAGATTTAAAGTTGGCTGCAGCATTAAAGTATGATCAGGCTGAAGATGCTATTTGGAGCCATTGCCAGGATAGATTATTTGTTATTCCAAAGAATTTACCTAAAGATTCTACGGTTGTGGAATAAAATAATTGAGAAGGCGGTTTTTATTTTGTTTTAAAATATTAGAAGACGGTTTTAATCGTCTTCTAAGAACTGATTCTATTTCTGCTTCTTCTGATAGAAAATATCCATTTCTTCGCATCTTCAACATCATTAAAATAGCAGCTAGTTATTTCATCATATTTTGAAATAATAGCATGGGTTGACATTTTACCGTGAATATCTTTGGGCAGTACAATTGCAAAATGTTCTAATCCTTTATTATAGGCTTTGGGCATCCATACTTTATATGTCCATTCTTGTAAGTCGGGATCAATCCCTTTAAGATTTTTTAAATCTACCAACCAATCACTTAGTTGATTTTCTTCAATAACCTTAAGCGCCGCTTTTAAAGCATTTTTATATAATAAATCTGATGGGTCGCCCTCCCAATAAGACATCCCAAACGATTCTTCCTCGAAGTAGTGGATGCTGGCAATTTCGTTCCTGTAACAAATCATGTTTTTATGTTTTAATTACAAGAGTAAAATTACAATAATAAGGTCTCTAAATGGATTAATAACCGGTGATATATATCCCTTTTCTTGGTGATTTATATTATCAAAGGATTGTTTTATTCCATTTTCACTATTAATTGTTCGCCATTTTTCCCAGTTTCATCTATATATCGCAAAATGTAGGAGCCTGCAGCCAAATCTGAAATATTTATTTCTTGAGTATTTGTAAATTCTTTTAATTTATGTCCATTTATCCCAAACAAGGCTACTAGTTGTAAAGGCACATCTGAGTGTAAGATATTTACAGTTGGATTAGGGTAAAAAATAGTAGATCCACTTTTGACATTATATAGAGAATTAAACTGGCTTAATACAGTAACTTTAAAAGTTTGTTGATATGAATCTTTACCATTTAAATCAATACCTGCATCATCTTTAATTGTTACTGTTAAATTTGCAGTTCCAACAGCATTAGGAAAAAATGATATGCTGGCTGTTTTTTCTCCTTGTACATAAGTTGTTTTTAGCGTTCTTAAAATACTCGGATTATCAGAAACTACATTGAAACTAAGGCTTTCAGATTGATTGTTACCATCAGAAAGATTGCTAATGACGATGCTTTGTTTTATTGCCGAATAATTTAAACCCGTAGTATAATCAGCAATATCATCGAATGAAGGAGCTGCATTGATATAGGGAATAAATTTAACTGAGGCATATTTTATAATGTCATTAATAGTATCTGTGACGCCGTTTTCCCTTATTTTAATCATTACTTTGGAAGTCATTCTTATTTTTGCGGGAATTTCTTTTAGAGGAAGTTGGAAAATAGAATCATTATTCTTAATTATATTTGACCGCAAAAGCATAGTGTCAGGAAAAGAACTCGTTAATACCTGATACGTTTTTCCTTGCGCTAAATTGCTCAACTTGATATTTAGATTTTGAAAATTGCCATTAGCTATATATACCGTATCGCGAAGCGTTGCGAAAAATTCTTTTTTCTTAAAAGATTGTATATTTAAACTGATTTGTTTTGAACTTTCATCTCCATTAAAATCTTTTACATTTACATTGAAGCTGAAACTGCCAGCCTCTTCAGGTGTTCCATAGAGTATACCATCTTTTCTTAGGAATATGCCTTTAGGTAACGTTCCTCCTGCTAGCGAATACATAATTTTACCATCCCCATTAATTACCGAAATTAATTGTTTGTATTCAATTCCCAAATAACCATCGGGTAATGATGTAGTATTAATTTCAGGTGTGGTATTTATTGAAGCAGATTGTTTTTTTACCATTACAAAGTAGTTGGTATTTACCAGATTAATTGCCGCATTGGCTCCAGGTACTACTATATTTCCTGCGGGGAAATCTTTGGTGTATACATTATAGTAGAAGTACTGTGCGGTTATCTGTCCATTGTTTTCTTTTGTATAACCCGAAAGCCAAGATGGAATTGTTGATGTAAATAGATTGTCTCGAACTGGATAGGCAATATAAACTGTAACAGGAGCATCAACATTAAATGAAATGCAATTATCTGTATTGTTATTTTGATCTGATGAATATGTTTGTATAAACTTGTAGCCATTATAAATACCCGATCCGCTGAAATTTATTTCTGTTCCATTATTTAAGAAAGGTACTTCGCCATTTTGAATCATCATAACACGCAATTCTTCATTTTTATAATTTTTGGCGTTGCTAATAATGACATCATTTGTATTTTTCGCATTTATTTCAAGTGTAAAAAGTTTATTAACGGAGTCGTTTTCATAGTCAGCAACATTTATCCGGATAGAGAAATTTCCGCTGGCTTGAGGCACACCATGTAATAATCCGTTTTTTTCTAAATATAATCCTTTAGGAAGGGTGTTTCCAAGTGATGAAATATTAAATTGCGTGGGTTGATTTCCTTCAGCAAATATTTTAGTGCAATAGTATTGACCTGCTTGTCCATTTGGCAATGTTAATGTGGTAAATACGGGCATGTTATTTACCCTAGTATATATTTCTGAAATGGCGGTTTTTCCTTTATTATCATAAGCTTTAGCAGATATTTTTGTGTCTCCATCTAAGATTTCTAATTCAGCATTATAAAAGCCAT
>JFJP01001935.1_pt1 | contig 19281 bp, 19 predicted proteins | sample 431651 | NCBI WGS metagenome assembly JFJP01 (sample SAMN02602958, study PRJNA72255) | Microbial mat metagenome, whole genome shotgun sequencing project. | biome: fresh water; feature: sink hole; material: water; isolation source: purple microbial (photo- and chemosynthetic) mats found in...
TCCGGGGAATGTGGTTTTCGGTTCATGTTTGTCGCTCCAGCGGATCATCCGCCTTGAAAAAAGGAGGCGACAACTAGTCTGACACAGGGGGTAACCCAGCTCCGGATAGCCGAGACCCAAGTCGCACAATCCGAACGCATGGTCGTCATCGTCTGGATCAATCTCAGTGAGCAGCCAGGTCGCACCCGCATCAGGTGTGAACAGCTTGACCACCGGGGATGGGTCGAAGCCCTCATCGGTAAGGGAATGACGGCCGTTGGCCAGCAACTGTGCACGTTGCGCGTCGGTAATGAAATTTGTCATGGTCTTCTCCTTGGAAGGATTCAGGGCGGAATTGCCCGAGACCGGAAGAAACACGGTGCAGCGCAACTGTCAGGGTTCGCAGACGGCCGCAGGACGCCAGTGCGCAACGCGCGCGCAGACCTTGACAGCGAGAACGCCGTGGTACGCTGAAGGGAACAGCAAGCCAGCCCCTCCACTCCAGTGTGGTGTATATCGAACCCAGAAAGCGAAGCGCGCAGGCGTCAGGGATTGAAGCCCAAAGGGGCGAGACGCCATCGGTGGCTCGATGCACAGCACGACAGCCCGACCCGGCATGGCCGGGGGACGCACGGAAATCCGTGAATCCTGCAATGCGCCTTTACCCAAAACCTCAAAAGCACGCAACCGCCTTCACACATCTGCGTAAACCCACAGAACCGTATATCCGTAAAAGCGACTTGGTGCCCATACACGAGTCCGGATTTACGTGACTGCGTGAAGCCGTACATCTGCAAACACGTCAATCAGCAAAGTGGTTTGCACGTAAAAAAGGCCCGCGACATACGGCGGGCCACTCGCTTGCGGTGGTTCGTAAAACGCCCCGCCGCAGGGCGGGGCGTCAGGGCGACGTTCAGTCGCCCTTGCTGCGCGACCAGATCAGGTTGTGCGTGCCGTCTTCGGCTTCAACCAGACGTGCGTAAATGGTCGCCGGGAACGACGGGTCATCCAGGGTCGCCGACAGGTAGGGCCGATCCGCCTTGCTGATTTTCTTCCACGCCGCACCGATCTCGTAGTTGCCGGCGACGATGCGGTAGTCCGGGGCGTTCTCGCCTTGCTTGTCGTTGGGAACGATCTTGACCTTGACGTTGAGCGTCAGGGTGCGAACCGTGCCGGAGAAGCTGTTGCCTTGTGCGGTGAAATTGCCGATGTTGGCCATGATGAAGTCCTTTAGAAGTTAACCAGGTCGCAACCATTGCGGCCTTGGCGTGATCCGACAGGCGCGGGTCCGGGCGCGCTGCACCGCAAGGCGGCCGCAACGCAGTGGAGGACCGGTAGGCCCAAAGAATTTGTTTCGCGAGGAAGGTGCGCAGCGACGGGGAAATTGTTTTGGCTGGACGGTTGCAGCGAACAAGCCCGAGGCGAAGCCGTGCCCGCGCCAGGATTCACGACCAATACAAGGCCGCTGTGGGTGCGATCCTGACCCTAAAGGACGCATGGCCCAGGTACCTTCACCGTGAAGACGTATTCCGGCACTCACCCAGACGCAGTCCAGGTCCGTTCCACTACGACAAGGATGAAGGCCCTACCGCATCGGCACCGGCTGGATCGGTCTCGGCGTGGTCAGTTCGGGCATGGTGGATGGCCTGTCGAAAAACCACCGACGTTGGTGGCGTCCTGCCCACCTGCACGGAGGACGGTGCGACATTGCATAACCCGGAACAGCAAGGGCAGTCCTACTCTGATGCCCCAGCCTAAGGCGGGGCGTGTTCAGGACGTTTCAGCTTCCTGGCTACTGGAAGTCAAAGCGCGTGCGACACACTTGCCGCGCGCGCCGCCAACAATATCCCCGGCAAGGCTAGTCACAAGCGCACCAACCTTCGCAGCAATTCGATACTCCATCGGCGCCCGCTGTGCCGCAACCAGCGTGACGGAGCTCTCGCAAACGACTTCGTGGTCATCGGACACTTGAACGCAAAACGTCGCACTGCGTTCTCCAAGCCGTTCAACCCACCCGCGCAACTTCAACGACGATCCCGGTGGAATCGGCCCCTTATGCTCCAACTGGATTGTCCGGCCCACCACCACTTCAGTGGCCGCGTCCACGTGCCGCTGCATCTCACGGATGCAGATGGACTCAATCACGGCGACCAGATAGCCGGTCGCCAGGCATTCAATCAGTCGCTCCGCGTAATCGCTTCCATGCGGAAGCCTGGAAAACAATGCCCGTGCCGTCTGCTCGGGCGGCACGCTGTAGGTTTCTTCAAAGGATATTTCACTAACGCCTTGGTGATTCATGGGGATTTTTGGATAGGTTGTCGAAGTTCATCCGTTCCGGGAGCCCGCGCAAAGCGAGGTGTCCGGAACAGCTTTCCATCCTCGTGCGAATGAACCACACGACCAACCCAAGCAGGCGTTCTCCAGCGTAGTTGGGCTTGATACCGCTGTTCATGGCGATTGCCCGAGGGGGCAACGCTGAAGGGGAGTTGGGTGTGATGGCTGCTGGAAGTCAAAACGCGCGCGGCACACCTGCCGCGCGCGCCGCGCTATTGGGTGCCAAGCCCCGATCCCAAGGACCGGGGCTTCTTGCTTACGCCAGCGCAGGCTGTTCCTCGTGATCCGCAGCGGCGTGCTCTGCTTCAACTGCCGACGCCACCACCACCTCCACCTCGGTGACGGGTGCGTCCACGCCCCTGAACATCACCGGCAACCACCCCGTTCCGGCGACCAACCGCTCGGCCTCGCTGGCAAGTTCTGCTTTCTTGACCTTGGCCAGCCGGTTGACCTGCTCCGGCGCGAACACCTGCACCGCTTCCAGTGTCTTGGCCTTGGAGACGTGTTCAAAGTAACCCGCAGCGGTGGGGGTCCACCATTCGTGCATGTCCAGCCCCACCGCCTGCGCCAGCAAGGCGGCAGGTGTGTCACCCTCCCGCCCGGTCACCGCGCCGACCGTCACAGCCACACACACGGCCAGCAGCGACAGCAGTTCAGACTGGGGGAAGGCCAGCAGTTCGGCAAACAGTGCGTCCGGGTCTTGGGGCAGGCGGTCCGCCCAGGCCTGCCGGACCTCCCGGATGCCGATGGCGGCACGCGACTGCGCCACGTCCGGCGCATGGGCATCAAGTCCATCCTGCGGCGACGCGCTGATGTTGACCGGCGACCCCTCCGAACGGTAGGCATAAAGCACCACCCGCAGCGCCAGCCGATGCACCACCGCTACCAATGCGATGTGGGGGTGGCGTGCCACCTCGGCCTGCAAGGCTGCCGTACGGTGCGCACTCAGCCGCTTCGCCAGCTTCTCTGAAATGGCGGACTTGACAGGCTGTTGCGTGCCCTCTTCCGCACCCGTACCGCCGTCCAACTCTCCGGCCTCCTGCCGCTCTTGCGCACGCAGCGTCTTAGCCTGTTCCTCCCGCAGCAGCCCGCGATGCACCACCACGCCACCCATATGATCGACCGACACCACGGCCCCGCCCAACGACAGCACGTCCGACGCGTACAGGGTCAAGCCCTGGTCGATGGCCTCCAGGTCATTGCCGAGCCGGTCGATTTCCTCATGCAGGGCCTGCACCTCTTCATCGGGCAGATCGGTATCGTCGTCGTCTAGCCGGTCCTGCAGTTCGTGCTGCCGGGCTTCCAGCTTGGCGATACGCTTGGCTTCAAGCTTGCTGGGGTCGCGGCGCGTGCGCCGGGCACGCTGGAATGCGTGCAATTCCGCATGGGTGGCACGCGGTGCCACCTCCACCCAGCTCCAGCCTTCCGCCCGAGTAGAATCCGCCACGACGGCAAGCTTATCCCGCGCCAGGGCATCCAACAACACTGAATCCGTCAGGTAGACGCCTTGCTGGGCATCCGAGAACAGATCACGCCGCACACCGCCGCCCGCCAGCTCGTAGGTCTCAACACCCACCAGACGCGCCAGCGCATCGCGGCTGGCATCGATCTCTTCATGGGTCAGATGTTCGCGCAAGGCTTGTGGACTGCGTTGCCATTGCGGGGCGTCATAGAACGCCGCTTCCTGTGCACCGTGGTCATCGGTGATGGCCAACGCCATCAACTGATCCAGCGTGACGGCATCAGCCCGGTAATCCTCCAGCAGGCGCGGCGAGACGTTGGCCAGTTTCAAGCGCCGTTGCACCACCAAGGGCGTGACGCCGAAATCAGCCGCGATGTCCTCGACCGGTCGCCCCTCGGCCACCAAGGCAGCGAAAGCTTCGAACTGGTCGGCCGGGTGCATGGCTTCGCGCTGCACGTTTTCTGTCAAGCTGGCCGTGCGGGCCGATGCATCCGCCACCAGCAGGCAAGGCACTTGGTAGTCCTTGGCGATGCGTTTCCTCTTCGCCAGCAGCTTGAGCGCCGCCAGACGACGCCCACCGGCCACGACTTCGTAATGCTGGCCGTCAGCGGAAACCACGACGGTGAGATTTTGCAGCAGGCCCACGCGCAGGATGCTGGCGGCCAGCTCGGGAATGGAGGCTCGTCGGCTCTTGCGCACGTTGCGCTTGGAGGGGCGCGGACGCAATTGCGTCAACGGCACGAGGCGCATGTCCTGGCCAGGCATGGCGGCCTGCAAGGCTTGGGTTTCTTTAAGAGTAGCGGTGTTCATGGTGATAGCTCCTGTCCCTGGTGGGACGTTAATAACAAAGAGAAATAAGAAACAAGACTTCAATGTCGATTCACGTTGTTGATGTCTGCATACGCGGCCCTCCTGTGGTCTTCAAAACCAACCGGATTCCAAGATTCGGAGCCCGGTGTGGCTTCGGTGGGTTCGGCGCAATGACCTGGGCGAGTCGCCATGACCGTCATGCGTCGCCGTCTTTCCTGAGTTCATCGCCCGCGAAGAACCGGGCCGGCGGGGACTGGCCGTCAAGGAAGAAGCGCAGGGTGTGGGGCGGCCCGCAGCCGCAGGCGAGGACACGGCCCTGCGCGCCTTGACGACCAGGCACCGCGGGCTACGGTCGCGGGATCAGTGATGAAGGAAGGAAAAGACGGATGACCGGCCTACGACAGATCCAATGAGTACTTAGCGCCGGACCCACGCCGCGCGGCAAGCGCCCCTGCGTGTGCCTGCCAACAGGGGCACGCCTGGCTGGAGGTGGGCCAAGCGCTTCGCGCGAAATGCGCATGAAGAACTGGCCGATCAGGCAACGCCTGTTCGGCGGCATTGCAGGGGCGCCAAACGGAGTGCGGCGGGGATGGGCTGACCAGCCGATCCCCTGGAGGCAAGCGCAGAGCGCGGTTCGACAAGGCCGGAGAAATCAACATCAGGCACAGCAAAAAAATGCGCCGCCCCCGCAGTCAGCGGGAACGGCGCATTAGATGCTTACATCAAGCGATCAATCTGACGCCGGTGCCACCATCGTCTGAAGCTGTTCAATCACGCCAGGTTCGACGAAGACGCAGGCCTGATCTGCTGTGATCGGTACGTTGAACATGGCGGCGAACACGTCGCGTTTCAGGTGAGCCAGTCGGCCCGTTCGATAAGCCTGTTCCGGCTTCAAACGATCAGCGCCTGAAGCCTTGCCACTGCGCTGTGGATCACATTCGACCAGTGCGACAAAGCCGTCATCGGACAGCTTCTGGTGTTCGGCGCACAGACCCCAACCTGTCGTCGTGTGGCGCTCCAGACTCGCTCGCATGCGCTTGTCGAGCAGAATGCTGCCGGTGTCATAGGCGATGCCGCAGACCAGGCAGGCCCGTTGTTCTAGCGAAATGTGTGATTTGTCGTTCAAGGTTGCTCTCCGGTTACTCGGGCGGAATTGCCCGGAACCGACGCCAGCACGGCGCAGCGCAAGCAGTCAGGGGTCGCAGACGGCCACGGGCCGCAAGCGCCAGAGGCGCGCAGCCCTTGACGGCGAGCACGCCGTGGTACGGTAAAGGGACACAGCAAGACCGCCCAACCCACCTTCAACGAAGGCACGCATGGGCAAGCGCAGCGCGCAGGCCAGGAACGAAGTAGAGGCCAGAGGCATCAGGGATCAAAGCCGCATGGCCACGACTCGGTACGAGGCGTGGGGCAACGCCCGCGAGCCCGACGGCGAAACGCCGGATGCCACACCTTCTCTCAAGCCCTGGGGCAAAAACATTGCTCGGTGCCGTTGTGACGCGTGGCCGACATGCCCTTTCGCGAGGGAATCCACCCCTGGAGGGCAAGCGCAGCGCGCAGTGTTTCCCCAGCGCCAAGGGCGAAGCAAAAAAGGGGCAAAGCCCCTGGGTCACATCAGCCCGCGTTCGGCCATCGACAGAATGTCGCTGCCTGCCACTATCAGGTGATCCAGCACCCGCACGTCCACCAGCGACAGCGCTGCCTTCAACGTCTGAGTCAGGTGCTCATCGGCCCGGGACGGTTGGGTCGAACCACTGGGATGGTTGTGTACCAGCAGCATAGCCGCCGAATTGCGCATCATGGCTTCCCTGACCACCTCGCGTGGATAGACCGATGTCTGGCTCACCGTGCCGCGAAACATTTCGACGTATTCGATGACGCGGTTCTGCGTATCCAGATGCACCACCGCGAACACCTCATGTTCCAGCGTCCCCAGCTTGACCCGCAGGAAGTCGCGCACCGCCTGCGGCGAAGCCAGCACGTCACTGCCGCGCACACGAGCCAGAAGCACCTGCCGCGCGGCCAGCAGCACTTCGTCGGCATCAACCTGTCGGTAGTCACCCGCCACGTCACGGACGAGAAGGACAGAAGAAGTGGAAGGATCGAAGGAAGCGAAAGAAGAAAAGAGATCGTGCGACATGGTCAGCTCCGTGCATCGGGCGGGATTGCCCGAGACCGGCAGCAGCACGACGCAGCGCAGTTGTCACAGGTTCAAAGACGGCCGCCAGGACGCAAGCGCACAAGGTGCGCGCAGACCTTGACAGCGAGAACGCCGTGGTACGGTGAAGGGAACAGCAAGCCACCCCAACACACCCCATTCACTCTGTTGCAAGCGTAGCGCGCAGGCCCTATGGGCCAAAGGCGTGAGGGATCCAAGCCGAATGGCCGCGACTCGGCACGAGGCGCGGGGCGACGCCCAAGAGCCCGACGGCGCTATGCGCCGACACGTTGACACAACTTCCTCAAACATCCAACCCAACAATCGAGGATGACCAAACGCTGCTTTTGGAACCAGCCATGCCGTTTATTTTTAGAAAAATTGACAACTTCAAATTTCGATGTATGATTTTCGTACTTAATGCGTTTGATTTTGGAACAAGGAGCCACTATGGACACAGACAAACTGAAAGCAGCAATAGAGGAAAGTCTGCAAAAGTTTTGGGCAGACCGGTCGATTGAGGTTGACAAGGATTCGGAATCCATCGATGACTTTATCGACGAACTCGATTCCTTGACTGCGGTGGATGCGCTCATAGACATCGAAACCATCACTGGAATGGAAATCCCTGAAGGATCGGTTATCCGGCGTGGGGGGTACGACTCCAAGAAACAGTTCATTGAGCACCTCACCACCCGCGTTTTAAAGTACGTTCAGGAGCAGACAAAGTGACTCAGCGTGGGGAGCCTGACGAGCAACGCGTGGCAATGGCATCCCGACTCAGGGACGCGCGTGAGTATCTGGGAATGTCGCAGGATGAAGTTGCGGCTGCACTCAAACTGTCTCGACCCGCGATCACCAATATCGAATCGGGTAGTCGCAAGGTCGAGGCCATCGAACTCGACCAACTCGCCCAACTGTATGGCCGCCCCGTTACCTACTTTCTCTCGGGTGAACAAGCGGACCAGACTTCGTCAGAAAGAGTTGCGTTCTACGCCAGAACCTTGACAGGGTTGTCTGAAAAAGATCTCACCGAGGTCGCTCGATTTGCCGAATTCCTACGTGCTGGCAGTGCGAACAAAAAGACTTCTGGAAGGAATCGGGAATGATTCAGCGCGATGCCGTTCTCAGAGTTGCCAGGCTAGCCGGTGAGATTCTTGAAAACTCGGGAACTCGCTTGCGCGTCGAAAACGGCTATACGCGGGTCGACCCGATCGCCATCGCTGAAAGCGAAGGCATTGACGTCATGGCCCGCCCTCTAGACAAACTTCTCGGCGCGTTCTTGCGCGAGGAGAGGGTCGGCATTCTGCTGAATAACCAGCGACCGTCCGGTATGTTTCACATGACGTGCGCCCACGAACTCGGGCACTTCTACCTAGGTCATCTCACCAGCACTGACGAACACCTGGACTACCGCTCCGATGCCAGCGAGGCCGAATTGGAAGCTGACCAGTTCGCGTACGCTTTGATGTCTCCTTTGTGGCTCATCGCACGCGTCCTCAAAGCACAGGGATGGGGGTGGAATTCCATGCGAGACCCGTCCATCCTCTACCAACTGTCGCTGCGCCTTGGTCTGAGCTATTCCGCCACATTGTGGTCCTTGGTCAGGTTGAGAAAGCTCGACAGCGATGTCGCAAAAACCCTCGCCAAACGCCAGCCAGCGGAGATCAAGCTGGGACTGATCCCCCAGGGTGCCATCCTTGAAGCTAACCAGGACGTATGGTGCGTCGGTCCCCGGGACAAAGACTTCATCCTGGAGCCACGACCAAATGATCGCATCGTGGCGGACTTGCCCAGCCATGCTGCGGCTGGTTATCTGTGGTCGATCCACGAGGCCCAGCAGGAAGGTTATACATTGGCTCCGCTCACGATTGACAGCCACCGTCATTCGGCGGAGTCAAGTGACGACGTGCTGATAGGGGGAACCCCCACCATTCACTATGAACTCAAGTTCACGCCCACGAATGATGCACCCATGCCCATCATGCCAACGAAAGTGGCGTTTCAAGAAACACAGCCATGGTTACCTTCAGATGCCGAAGGTGCAACAAATTTTTCTCTGCAAACGAAATTTGAAATTTTAGGTATAGGGCTCAGCGCTGCCTCGCGTGAACGTCTTGTTCAAAGGTCGCGCGAAGCATGACCATCATTACCAGCGTCAATCTTTCTGTTGGTTGGGGAGCTCCGCATTTTCAAGGCATGCGTCCGACGTGCCTCGCCTTCGCACTCTCGGACTTGAATCGGCACGCCAACAATGCGGCATCAACACTGAGTGCTGAATATCTCTATCGAAGCGCGGCGACGCGAATGCCAGCCTGGCAAGCCGGTCATGGGCTGCATCTGGCGCCGGCATTGGAAGCTGTGGCAAAACCGGGACAACCTACAGCACTCGCTTGCCCCTATGCAGTGGATGAACCTGCGGAGCGCCCCCCAATTTTGCCGTCCTTGCCCAGCGTCCCGGTCGACGCCTCAAAGCTCTATGCCAGTCCTGTGCAGGCAGTCGACGTGGATTCCGCAAAGGTGGAGTCCGAATTGCTGAGTGGCAATCCGGTCGGGTTGGTACTGAAGCTGACCGAATCGTTCTACAAGCCAGTGACGGGTGTGATCGATTTCTCCCACAAAGTCCTCGATGGGCTACATCACGCCGTCGTTGCTATCGGATTGGGCACACACGGCGCAACCCATAAACCCCACATCCTAATCCGCAACACTTGGGGTACAAATTGGGGTGATGCCGGCAACGCATGGTTGCCATTCGACTATGTAGATTCTCACGCGGTGAAGGCGTTCAAGGTGTAACGATGGCAAAGATTTTTCCTGGCGAACGAATCGTCCCTGTGTGGCTCGCGGCAATAAACAACCTCGAAGTCAACAAGCGCGAAGGCCGCAATTTCATTCTTGAAATTGCCGATCCAACACGCATCACTGCCGCAGATCGAGAGGTCATTGCAATTGTTGATGGCGCACTCCGGGAAGGCTCCGACCTCAGCGTAAAGACCGTGGCCGGTACGATTTTTCCACAGGCAATGTATGCGCGTCATGGGCGTCCAGACTTCTATCAGGCGTTTAAGGACAGTATGGTCCGCGCACAAAAGAAGAATACCTGGGGGACTTATGCGCTTCGCATAATGGAACGGCGAGCGAAGAATCCCAAGGAAACGGTGAATCCGCTAGAGCAAGTCATTACAAAACTCACGAGGGCCGCTCATGGCGGGCACCCATATCAAGCGGTGTATGAACTTGGAGTCGTTGAACCTGCGGACGATTTGGATCCATTAGATGCGTTTGGGTGTGAACTGCCAACGTTCGATGTCAAGCGCGATGGGAAGCTTGTGCGCAACATGCCGTGTCTTAGCCACCTGAGCTTCAAGCTCACCGACCGTGAGCAGGTCGATTTGACCGCCATTTACCGGTACCACTATTATTGCCAACGCGCGCTTGGCAACCTGATTGGCCTATCGCAACTTCTTCAGTTCGTCGCGAACGAATGCAATCTGAAGGTCGGCACTTTGACTTGCATTTCCACTCAGGCTGCGTTGGACCTGGCGAGTTGGAACAGCTCTACCGTCACTGGCACAGTGATAATCAAGGCAATTGATGCGGCGAACGTAGACTAAAACAGCGCTGGTTGATCAAACTTGACCGTCTTTTTCCGCACGTCCAGCCCGTGCAATCGGCTGATACCCTCCCGAAACTCTGTCACCCCACCGTAACTGGGGTGACGCACACTGGCAACTTCCACACCGAACTTTGCAGCGTAAGTTGCTGCATCCTGTCCGATCGAAACGATCCGACGAATTCCAAGCCAACGAATCAACGACGCATTGAGGTCATCCACTTCACGTAATTCGCGACTGGTGAACTTGCGATTGGTGAAGGGTTCACCCTTGTCATGAGGGTGGAACGGGAACACGTTCCACAAGAGTGGCGGTTTATCCAGTAGCGCCAGCACTGCCCAGATTTCAGCGGCAGTCCGCTCAGCCACCTCTGGCCCAATGGTAGTCTTCGAAGATTCGCTACCTGGGTAAATTCTGCTCATCGCCGGAAGATTCCGCTCATCGGTAAGTGCAAGTCCGGTGCGGCGCCCACCGCGATACCCCAAGTCTCTGCCCATCCATATCGTGTCGATACCAAGTTGCTGGGCGGCGGTCAGCAACGTGCGTAGATTGCGCCGCCGCACAGCGGGTGCATCGGCTTGATCATGCACCGCGCAGGTATCTGCGTAGGGGTTAAACACGTCGGGCAGGCGAATGCCCGACAAAGCACGGACAAAAGTGGATGGTGTCATGACTATTTCGGCGCCCCAACGGGCGGTTTGTAACTCAACGTATGTAGACTCAGATTGGCGATCACTGTGCCACCTTTGTTTTCGAGCAACTGCCGAAAGACATTAAAGCCATCCAGAATTGATCGCTCCCATTGCCAAAGGGGAAGATCGGCAACCTGAAAGCCACCGACCATTCCCCGAACCTGCTTAAGGAGTGCATAGTCGAGACGCCCCTCTTCGACCTCGACGTAATGCTTATGACGCTTGGAATGATTAAAGATCCAAGTGGCGATGCCTTCTTCGATGATGATGGCGCGGGCACCATCCTCGTTCTCGTCAATCTTTGAATCTGACTTGCGCTTAAGTTTCAATAGAGCCCGAAGCACTGGGGACCAACCGAGATGGACGGCATAAGACAGATGAAATACGTCGTGAAAGCGGTAACCGTCCGGGCGATGGCTGTTATCAGTCAGAGGATCGCCAATGTTCAGGCCACTGATTTGCTGCACAACCAAAATCCTGTTCGCAACTTTGCGTTGGACAAAGGTCACTTCCATGTAAGGCGGAAGCTGTTCGTGGCTTTCACCTGATGTGGCTAGCAGTTGGTGCTTAGGTCGACGGCCCGGCCATCGGTCAGCAATTTTTTCGAGATTCTTTTCAGCAAGTATGCCCAAATCCAGTCTGTAAATCGCACTCACCAAAGCCAGCAACCCTAGCAGTCCACCGAGTCTTGACTCACGTTTTTGGGCATCCAGCCCCTGCATGTCTCGCAGAGTTTGTGACACCGCATCTCCAGTGTCTTTTGCGAGTTGCTGTAACAATCGTCCGCCGGTGCGCGCCAGGTGCGCGTGATGGAGCGACGTAATACCGTCGAAGGCGCGGAAGGTGATCTTCGGCGGCGGCTCCTTAGGCTGCTCGCCAAAATAGTGCCGAAGATAAGAGAGACCGGCCCGCCCCAACTCTTCGATCGAAACGCCGGAAAGTGAGGCCAAATTGACCAAGTACCAGAGCGCATCACCCAACTCTTCGCCGACAACTTCGGATTGAGGCTGAGTCAGTTGATCTCGTTTGCCCTTTTTGAGTGCAGACAGAAGACCACCGATTTCACCGAAGAACCCGAAGCTGAGTTCCCTGTAGTGAACTTCAGCTGCCTCAGCCGTAAAACGATCGGTTTCTGAAGCCTTCCGGAAGTAATCCCGTAACGCAAGCGCTTCCCCGGCGGCTGCGCCACGTGTCACTTGCCCCATAGGCGCTCTTTTAACGATATTTTTGCTGGCCATGGTTGGGAACGCTGACGCTCTTTACACAGAGAAGAGCGCTTGTTGGCCCAGAGAATCTGGGCGTGTGAGCGATGATACGCGCCACGGGTCCGCAGGAAGTGACCGCGCGCCCTGAAAATCACGATTCCTGGAGACAAGCAACTCGACCTTCAAACGCTTAGCGCACGCAATAATTGTGCGCTTGTCGCCTGTGTACGCACCAAGCGCCAATGCCCGCTCTTTGACTTTGACCGTCACATCGTAGTGTGGATACATCGTTCGATCCTGAAACCACTCGCGCTTGAGTCCGAGTTGTTCCGCGAATGCGTGCAACTCATGGATCGAGTCTGCGACTAGGTGGCACCAGCTCTTGCCTCGCCAAGCCAAACGCGAATCATCTACATAGACCGCCATTTGCATCTTTCGTTTTTGCAATTAATTTGCACATAATACGCACAATGGCGGCCAACTACAACAAATCAATCGACCCTGGGTCTCTGGGCAATCAACTGCGCTCGGCGCGCCTTAAGGCTAATCTTACCCTACAAGCAGTCGGCTCCAGCGTCAACATTAGTCACACTCAAATCTCAAGAATTGAGCGTGGTGGCTTCAAAGGTCCATCCAAAAATGTGCAGATTTTGTGTAAATATTTTAATATCGACTGGCGTGGAGTTCCGTCGTCTCGCGACAAAACGAACCTAGCATCACGGCTTGATCGCGCTGCAAGCGCGTCCCCGCAGTGGGCGACAGTGATCGCTGCATTCGTGGAAGCGATTGAAACAGCGCAAAACCTCAAAACTTGACGTGCGCGAAAACCGGAGTTACTCCGTTCAGTCGTCTGTGCGTCGGCTCACTCTGAAACTGAGCACATAGCTCTTTCATGGACTTTGCCTGCCGGGCTGCTTTGGGCGATTTTGGGTCTAGTCCATGTTGCATCTCCGCTAGCCAGTCTTGAACAAGTGATAGCGCCGACCCGATGGTCCGCGCCCCGACCGCGAGCAACTGCTCCAGATCGGGATAGGAGCCAAAACTCGGTAAGGCTCTAGTTTTCTTGGCTCGCCTGAACTAACGGAATCAGTCGCAAAACCCGTTGCAGTGGGGTTACTGTTCATCCGGATGTGCAAACAGGATATCCTCCTGCTCAGCCAACGGAACATCATGCCGGAAACGCAAAAAACGCCCAGGCTCGTTGAATACAGTCGTCACCTGCTCAGGAGGTATCGCGTCCACGATGGATTGTGCGGCCGACCTGTCACCCAGGAAGCCCGCAATGCGGTGCTGCTGATTCCATTCCAATGCCCACGACCAACACTCGGCCTGCGGGTGCTTGCGGATTGAGCATCGAAAGAAGTCGTCGGCAATCGCCGCTTGCACTCTCATGTCCCAAGGGTAGACGTTCTGCATAAACCCGATCCAGGAAACATTGCCCCAGTCAGATCGCCGCGCGTGGAGTATTGGCATGAACTCACCTGGCCACCACCACCCCCTCTCTGTCTTTCGATCATAGGTAATGAGGAAGAAGAAGGCCATCACGTGATGTCGGGCAAGCTCGAAAATTCGGTGATCATCAATTTGCGGTGGGCCGGTAAAGGAAAAATCCGCCGTCAGCGCTGGCGAGAGCTGCCCCGAGACGGCGAGCCGAGCCTGACTTTCTTTCACCGGCTTTTTGGTCTTTCGGCTTGTGCTTCGCTCGGCTTTGCGCTTCGCCGTCGCTACAAGCGCTTCGTCAGCAACCGCATAGCGACCGAACACATCTGGTTGCATGGACACGGCCGCAATGTCGTCTTCCAGGTCCGACTTGCGTGTATTGCACGGAGAACAGGCCCCCACAATCAGGTTCCATTGCCCGTCCAGCTTGCCAAGGGGTACGAACCTGCGTCCCACCACATGCTCCTTGGTGGAGTTGCCGTCCGTGAGTCTTACACCGCAATAGACACAAACTACGTTCCTCAACCGAATGGGCTGGCCGTTTGTATATCGGATGATCGTGCCGTCTTCCTCATCGGTGCTCACTTGGGTAGCCTCTTTCCTCAAAAAGCAGATCATTGTGGCAAACGCGCCGCGCGATAGATAGCGCGAAGTCAGCACCAATATTGCGCATCGAAATCATCCCATCGACACTTTGGCTGAAGCGCTCAAATCCAACGTTACCCAGCAACGGGCTGAATGATGACGGGTGGCCTGATTCTGTCGCGTATCTCTTGGTACACAGGAATACCCGAGCCGACGGCCACTTCCAAGGACACGCAAACCGCAAATCTAACCTTGCCGATCAAATCACCTGCGTCAGCGGTGCAGTTCACTTTGCACTCGAACCGGTTTCCGTCAACGAATGCGACCGCATCCTGACCTTCAAGAATTTCGTGCTGCACGGAGCCTCGTAGCGCCGCCTTGTCATGCACGCTGTTGGCTCGCTTGATCCGTAGTTGATCTTGCGGCGGCGTCATCCAAAGCTTGGCGCGGCGGTACCCCTGGTGTGCACAATTGATTGGTGTCATCCATGCCAACGTCACTGTCAAACGACGCCATGCAATCTTGCCGGCCAATGTCGGCGGTAAAGGTGCAGAAAACACAAAGGCTTCGTCCGCACCCAACTCTCCCACACCGAGCAATGTTGCGCGCTCGGACGCACAGGCAATGGCTCGTTCGACATCAACGGGGCCGTACCCCAACCATCGCGTCACCAGGTCCTTCTGGGCTGCACGCCTCGCCGCACCATTGGCAATGGCTTGAATTCCCGGATGCTCGGCCAAGAGCCGCTCAGGCCACTCACCCCATTGCGCACCATGAATCAACAATGCTTTGAGCAGCACTGCGTCGTACATCGCTCCCGGAGCATCTTGCGCGTCGGCACGCAGCGATTCGAGCATGTCATAGGCTTGTACAGCCGCACGACTGGCGAGAGCAGCGGCGTTACTGGTGCCACGGGTGTACGCAGTCGCGCCCAGCGTTTCCCCTTGCAGGGGCGGCACTGCCACACGATGACCAGGCGCAGCCCCCGACGTAACGACTTCCAGCACACTGGTAACAGGATCGGACTGCATCCTGGCTCGGTAAAGCACACGTCCTCCCGGCATCAAGATGTCCGGTTTGATGGCTCGACGGAAACCATGACCGACGCGCGACAGCGGACTGAGCCCGCCAGCCGCGAAAAGATCAAACCGTCCGGGCACCATGGGCGGATTTGCCTGATCGGCGTGCAAGGCACCGACGGTCAGCACATTCAGTGCCTCTGCAGGAGCCAGCAGGCGCCGCTCCACATGTTCGGTGGTCATCGCCGTGAATGCCAGCGCGGATCGCTGCTCGGCAGTCAGTCCATCCAAAGTATGGCTTGGTGTATCGAGGCTGAGCGCCCGCATGTCGTTACCCGCGCTGACGATGAACAGCACGGAATACCGAAACGACAGCCAATCCAGCAGTCGCGCCCATGGCGACATCTGGCGTTCGAACAAGCGCGCCTCGTCACCGATCGACAAGTTGATGACACGCACCGACGGTGCCACTGCAGGCTCCTGGCCTTCCCCTTCGCAGATCCGCTTGACGGCTCGGTGGATCAAATCGATCAGCAATACATCATCCGGTGTATGTTCGCGTCGACGGGCGTTGAAATTGTCATTTGCGTCAGGACGCAGGACGGGGCGCACATAGAGGCGGTGGCGCAGGGGCTCGGCAGCACCGTCCAATTCGCCGTGCAGGATGAGTGAAGCCATCGCAGTACCGTGTACCCGATCCTTGGCTGCGTAGTTTCCCTCCCAACCATCCGGGTCGTCCACTAACAACCGCCCTTGCAACTGTGCGTGGTTCTGCAAGGGCAACCCATCGAGCAGCGCCACGATCGGCAGTCGATCCGAGACGCCCGCGGCAGGAGCTTGGGGCAGTACATCGGCCTCGTTCACGCCGTCGGTGATCGATTGCGCTTTAGGGCGGAAGAACATGATGCGGTCAGACAAGACCAGTTCGGGCGTTTCACCTGCCATTACGCCAGCAACTGCCTGCATGGGCAGTTCCACAAGAAACCCGTGATAGGCAATTTCGCCAATCAGCGCACGACGCAGAACCTGTCCCCCAAGCCCATGAACAAGGGTTTCAATCTCTTCACGGGCCTTGTCGTTCTTCAACTGCGAGGCGAAATACCATGCCTCGATCTCGAAACGGATGGCCTGCAGGCCATCATCGATGCAGTCCTGCCAATACTGACGGACGTCGACATCGATACGGTCAGCCACGCTCCAATGGCGGATGTTGCGTAATTGCCCAAACAGGTTACGAAACTTGTTCAGTCCGCGCTCGAACTGCGCTGTGGGGTCATTCTGGTAACGGGTCCAGAGCGCCAGCAACTGCGAGAGCGCCTCCTGGTTGCTTCCCAACAGAAACAAGCGCCCCGAGAATTTCTTTTCTTCCTTGCCTTGGATGTAAAAATCCTCATCCGGCTCAATCTGTTCCTCGGCCCATTCAACTAGCCATTCCAATCCAGGTATCTTGACAACGGCCTTGGCAAAATCCTCCACCGTGCCCGCCACCTCCAGAACCAGGATCAGCTCTGGGTTTTCCATCGGCGCCACCTGCTGCAGCTTCAGGCGCTGTGCGTCAAACGCCTGTTGCAGCACGGTGAGCTGCGGTGCAATTCGGGCGCGCTGGCGTGCAACATCCGGAATATGGACAGAGCCACCACCCCCTCCTAGGGAGTTTCGATCAGCGGGTGTAGGTTCTGGAAAAAATAGAAGTGGGAAATTTCCTGTTGCCATCCGTTGATCATCCCTTGTTGTCGCTTGTTATTGGCTAATGGTGAATCGAGTCTGCCATTGCTTGAGCCTTTCCGCCACGATGCGCTTCAGGTTCGCATCGGGGAGTGACAGCACATAGCGTCGCTGAATATCTTCGCAAAACTGCTCCAAGTCCGAAAAACTGGAGGCTTGAATCTTGGTGGCCAGGGTTTTTGGCGAAAATCCAAGCGGCCCTTCCAGACGAGCCTGAAAGCGCGCAAACCATTCTTCCTTCTGCGCAAGTGTCGGTGCCGGCAGTGAAAGCCGCAATTGAAACCGCCGCCACACCGCCCGGTCCAGTAGTTCGGCATGATTGGTTGCGGTCACTACCACGACATGGCTGGGCAGGGCATCGATCTGCAGCAGCAGCGAACTGACGACACGCTTGATCTCACCGGTTTCATGGACATCGCCACGCTCCTTGCCGAGCGTGTCGAATTCGTCGAAGAATAAAACGCATTGATGCGTGCGGACGAAGTCGAACAGCTTCTTCAGTCGCCCGCTGGTCTCGCCCAGAAAGCTGCCAATGACCGCCTCATACCGGACGACAAAGAGAGGGACGAGCAACTGAGCAGCGATCGCTTCGGCAAGAGAAGTCTTACCGTTGCCCGGAGGGCCTGACAGCAGGACTCTGTGCCTCGGCTCCAGGCCATAAGAGCGAAGGATATCCTTGCGATGCTGCTCTTCCACCAATTCGCGGCATGCCGCAAGTGAAGCGGCATCCAGGAACAGCGCTTCGAGAGCGCGACGCGGCTCCACCTCATACAGCAAGCCGCCGTGGCCACCGTCGAATGAACGGACGACCTCGGTCGTACGTGAGCGTCCATTGACGGCCCGTAGGTTTTCTTCGAGCTTATCGGCAAGCTGATGGTGATGCTTTGCGCGCTCTTCCGCCGCCATCGCCTCCACTGTTGTTCGCAACAGCTGCTGATCGCCCTGACTTCCCGCTTTGACGAGACTGACTATGAGGTCCGCTCGTGACATATCTCCACCTCTCAATATCGAATTCATGTGCCTTTTCGCCATCTTCGCACACTGGCGTACGTAAACCCAACCCTGCGATGCAGAAACAGGTACTACCGTCATCCGCTGCGCAACGCCAATCTACGCTCTGCTGGGTTCCCACGACAAGAACTCTGTTGCACTCTTCAGGCATTGACGAATCAGGACATGCCATGCATCACCATATCTTCCCAGCCCTACCCATCAACCGTGTTGTCGTACCGAATCCCTCACCCGCACCAGCCTTCTACCGCCTGCGCGATGTGATGCGCATTACGGCGCTCAGCCGGTCAACGATCTATCGACGCATCGCTGAAGGCCGCTTCCCGGCACCCGTCCACCTGGGTGGGCGGGCCTCCGCCTGGCCCTGCGCCTCATTGCAGCTATGGATCGACAATCCCGAAGAATATCGAACATCAGCTTTATGAAACTGAGGCGGGCAGCATGCCTGCGACTGGCCTGATCAAAGGCCGCTGCAGCGTCAATGATCAGGCGGCACGCCTCTTTTCTTTCAAATGGCGCACCTCGTCAGCCAGGACAGGTTCCTTGCCCTTCGCAAGATCATCCAGAAAATCCGCCCACAGCTGCACCATCTCGCGCCGCTGCGCCAAGAACGTAGTCCGGTCATAGCTGCCGCCCAGTTCTTCGTCGGAGACGTGGGCAAGGTGCCTTTCGATGACATCCCGGTCCCAACCCAGGTATTCCCGGATCATTGTCCGGGCGGTCGCCCGAAAGCCGTGCCCTGTGATCTGTTCCTTCGTGTCGTAGCCGAGCGTGCGCAGCGCGCTGTTGATCGTGTTGTCGCTCATGTACCTCGTCGCCTCCGAGCGCTTCGCCATGCTGCGAAAAATCGGCCCGGTCGGTCCCGTCAGCGGCTGAATGTCCCGAAGGATCTCCAGCGCCTGCCGTGGCAGCGGCACCAGATGGGTCGGTGTCCGGCTGTCACGCTTCTGCCATTCCCGCAGTTTCATCTTCTCAGGCGGGCAGCGCCAGATCTCGTGCTCAAAGCTGATGTCCTCCCAATGAGCCAGCCGCAGTTGCCCGGGCCGCTGGAACAGCATGGGGGAAAGTTGCAGTGCGGCGCGCGTCAAAACATTGCCTTTGTAGGCCTGGATATCGCGCAGCAACTGCCCCAATTGCTTGGGATCGGTGATGGTGCGTATTTCAGCGATGGTGGACGCTTGTTTCAGCGTGATCGTGGACGGCGTTTCAGACTGATCGTGGACGCGCAGAGATGCGCGCAAGCG
>JFJP01038601.1_pt1 | contig 19280 bp, 11 predicted proteins | sample 431651 | NCBI WGS metagenome assembly JFJP01 (sample SAMN02602958, study PRJNA72255) | Microbial mat metagenome, whole genome shotgun sequencing project. | biome: fresh water; feature: sink hole; material: water; isolation source: purple microbial (photo- and chemosynthetic) mats found in...
ACAATACTCTAAATATTTTGTTTTTAGAGTATTAATGAAATTTGTTTTTGTATTGTCTATTGCAAATATACGAAATTTGTTTTGTTCAAAACAATAAAATTCTATTCCACTTTTGAAAAAATACTAATCCATTCAATCGGCATTTGTTTTTCAATCCATTCTTCGTTTTCACCTTCTTCGGCAAGTTCAAAACAAATACCTTTGTATTGGGGTAAAACATACACATCAAGTTCTTCGGTATATTCACCTACTTCATTTTCAATGTTTTGTAAAGTTGAACCAATACCTATTTTATTATTGAATTTTCCTTTAAATTTTTTCCCAACGGTTATTTGTCTAACTTTTTTTGTGGTATCATCAACAAAAAAAACAAAATCACCGGTGTTGATCACCGCTGTATCGCTTCGTTGCTCTATTTCGTAAGGATTACCATTTATATTTTTTTTCAATTCATCTAAAGGCATCTCTAAATAGTACTTCCCAATTGATTTTCCGGCTATTATCTCATTGGTTTCCATGTTATTGCAAAGTTATCAGTTTAATTAAACCTCTCAATTCAGTACCTTCGTAGAAATCAATAATTTGTCCACTTAATTTATCAAGTATCACGGTTTTGTTTTCACACGAAATAGCAATTTGCTGAGTTTGGGCAGTTACTTTTCCTGTACCGTTCCAAGTTCCTTCAAATATTTGTGCATTAGTGTTTTTGCTGTTTTCTTGCGCAAATTTTAGTGCAGCATCGCTATATTCTTTTTTTGAACTATACCCCATTGCTCTGCCGTGTTTATTAAAATGTTTCCCTTCCTGATACATTTGCTTTTGAGCATCAATTTTAATATCCACTTTATTATTGTTCGTTGATTTTGAGCCGTTTCCCGAATTGTTGTTTTGTTCAGTTTTCTTTCTGCGTTGTTGGTCGAAATTATCGTAAAACGTAATAGCAGTATAAACAACCCCAAATAACAATAACAGAAAGAACACAATTTTCAGAAAAAATTTCCAATCAAATGAAATAGAGTTGGATTTTGAAATGGTTAAATCGGTAGATGCCATATTGTTTGATTTTTAAATTGTTAGCAAAAATTGATATTTGTTTTCTATTGCAAATATACGAAATAATTTTGTTCAAACAAAGCGGGGGAAACGGCAAACTAAATTGTATTTACGCTAAAAATTTATCCGTTACTATTACGTTTAAATGTGTAGTAAAATAAATACGAAATTGAGAATTGAAGGTCAGTTTATCAATTCACAAAAAAAAGGCGGAATTTTGCCTCATTTCATTCGACCTGCCGATGCCGATTATTATAACGCAAAATTAAAAAAATAAACGTTCCACTTTTATGGAAAAGTGGAAAGGAATCAAAAAAAAGGAGATGTTGGTTAAAAAGGAACTGAGCATCACCACACGCCAAAAACAACAATAATCGTTCGATAAACAATTGGCTCTTTGCTTTTAATTTTGATTTTATTATCATAACTTTGTACTAACACCACAATTGTAAAGGTTTAAAATCACGTTAAATATGCGCATTCGTTTTTTCATATTTTTGTTGCTACTATTTTTTTCACTACCATTTCTCCACGCCCAACAAATAGTGCGCTTTGGGCAGTTAGATGGTATGAATGGCTTGTCGCACGGCAGGGTTTTGGCTGTGTTTCAGGATAGTAGAGGCTTTATGTGGTTTGGCACCGAAAATGGGCTAAACAAATACGATGGCTACAAATTTACCACCTACAATTTCGAAATTGCCAATGAGCATAGCCTCAGCGATGGGCAAATTTTTTGCATTGATGAAGACAAAAGCGGCAATTTGTGGATTGGCACCTTTGGAGGAGGCGTAAATAAATTCAATGTACGCGAAAATAAATTCTACCGCAATCCTGCCGCCCACCATTCGGTTTCTCCGGTTGCAAAAAGCGAAATCCAATCGTTGTACTGTGATTATCAAGGCAATATATGGATTGGAACTTTTCAAAAAGGCTTGTATTGCTACCACACCAAAGATTCAACCTACACACACATAGCAATTCCAAACGCAAGCAACAGTGCCGGAAATTCTATTTTGTCAATTGTAAGCGACAGTAAATCAAGAGTTTGGATAGGTACCGACTTGGGTTTGTGCCAACTAAACGTAAAAACAAATGAAGTAGTTAGTTATTTCGCCGAAAATGTACCCAATAGCCTAAAATACAAGCGAATAGACAAAATAGTGGAAGACAAAACCGGTTTGCTCTGGCTGGGTTCAACATACATTGGGCATGGTTTTTTTAACCCTGAAAATCAACAATATAGCAGCTATTTAGAGAACGATTCCATTTTCAGCAACGATATTATGTCTATTGCATTCGACGAAAACAACGATATGTGGTGCGGTTTTTACAACAAAGGGATTTACAAATTGAAAATAAATACCCAAAACACCTCACCCAAAATTGAGAAGGTAGATGCCTATCTTGCCGATTTCAATCAGCCGTTTGCTCTCAAAAGTTTGCAGTGCTTTAAGCTTTTATTCGATAAGAGCGGAATTTTGTGGTCGGGAACAAATGGCAACGCAATTCAGTACAAACTCCCTGATTATAAAAAAATTACATACTATCATCGTATGCAATACTCCCCCGAAAGTTTGCCTTTCGAAAGCATACGGGCAATACTAAAAACCGACAGTATTTTGTGGCTCGGAGGATACGGTGGTTTGATAAAAAAAAATCTGCATACAGGAAAATCCAATCAAAATATATATTCCCTTTGCCAAGATGCCGAAAACCCCCATATTTTGTGGATTGGAACTCAGGGAACCGGATTCAGTAAATTCGATATACAAAAAGAAACATTTCAACATTTTCTAAATCAACGAATTGATGGAATGTTTTTGACAAATATTTACTACATACACGACGACCGCAAAAATCATTTGTGGTTGTGTTCCAATTTTGGAATTTTTTATTTCGATAAAACAACCTCAGAAATTAAAAAATTTAGTATCCCAAAATTTGACTTAAATTCGGCGAATATTCAATCAGTTGCAGAAGATACAGACGGTTCGCTTTGGTTCTGCTCACAAAAAAATGGACTTATACACTACTCTCCCGCCACCCAAAAAAGTGAAATTTGGACAACAGCCAATGGCTTGAGTTCAAACATCGTTTACTCAGCGTTCATCAGCGATTCGCTCATCTGGCTCGGCACATCGGTAGGCGTAAATGTGCTCAACAAACACACGCGCAAAATTCGGTTTTACACCACTCAGCACGGTTTGGGCAGCAACTCTGTTTACGGCGTACTTGCCGACAATACCGGCAGCATCTGGCTCAGTACAAGCAAGGGAATTTCGCGCTTCAACCCTCAAAATGAGAATTTTAAAAACTATACACCCTACGATGGCTTGCTGGGAAGCGAAATGCACTCCGGCTCGTGTTTTAAAGATAGCGATGGGCAGCTTTTTTTTGGTGGAATTGATGGGGTAAACGCCTTCTTCCCCCAAAACATGATTGACAATCCGTATAAAACCTCCATTTTTATCACATCGTTTAAAAAATACAACACCGAATTTGAATTTAGCAAACACATAAATTTTGTAGATACCATTGAACTTTCGTACAACGATAAAATTGTAAGCATCGAATTTGCGTATCTCAATTACATTGGTAGTCAGCAAAATACCTATTCGTACCGCATAAAAGGATATACCAACAAGTGGATGGATATTGGCACCAAAAACGAAATAACCATCAACATACCCCCCGCCGGAAAATACATTCTGCAAATTCATGCGGCAAACAACGATGGAGTGTGGGCAGATACTATCAAAGAAATTGTCATCATAATTCATCCTCCGTTTTGGAAAACTCTCTGGTTTAGAGGCACATTGCTACTTGCGGTAGTCGTTCTGGCGTTTGTAGCTATCCGCTTGCGAATAGCCCATCTAAAAAGAGAAAGGCGAATTTTGGAAGAAAAAATTACACTCCGTACTCACCAAATACAGCAGCAAAATGAGCAATTGATGATTCAAAAAGAACACATTTTGCAACAGCAGGAAGAAATTTTGGCACAAGCCGACAACCTGAAAGAAAAAAACATTAAATTGATGAAACTCAATGAATTTAAGGAGAATATGGTGGGAATGCTGGTGCACGACCTCAAAAATCCACTCAATAGAATTATAAATATTTCGGATAGTCATACTGAAAATGAAAAAATTGAAATAGCCAAGCGAACGGCAAAAGAAATGCACACACTTGTAATGAATTTGCTTGATGTGCAAAAATATGAAGAAACAAAAATGAAACTCAATACCCACAATTGCAACCTACGGGATACTGCCAATGAAGCAATACTGAATGTACGCTTTTTAGCTCAAAATCAGCACATTGAAATAGAATGCAACATAGATACACAAACAACCGTAATATCAGATACCGAAGTTTTAGTTCGTGTATTCACCAACCTGCTTACCAATGCCATAAAATACAGTCCACCCAGTAGCAAAGTATTGATAAATAGTGAAATAATAGGTAATTTTGCAAAGATTTTGGTAACAGATACCGGAGAGGGAATAGCCAAAGATAAAATACCACTCATTTTTGAACGATTCGGACAAATAAACGAACGAAAATCGGGAACGATAAAGTCCACTGGATTGGGACTTACTTTTTGCAAACTGGCAGTGGAAGCACATGGTGGCGAAATTGGGGTTGAAAGCACACCCACAGTTGGTTCAACCTTCTGGTTTACAATTCCTTTAAGTAGTATTAATATTCCATCGGAAGACAAACAAACAGTAATTCAACGTACCGAAAATAAGGATTTAATACTCAGCAAAATCGAAAAACAAATGCTTCAACCTTACATTTTGGAAATGGAGAACATTGAAATTTTTGAAATAAGTAGCCTATCGAAAATTTGGAAAGAAATAGATACAATGGATAACGAACAGATAAAAAGGTGGAAAAAAGAAGTTATTAAAGCGGCAGATATGTTTGATGACAAAAAATTTAAAAAATTATTGGATATTTGCAAAGAATAAAACACTACGATATGCACGAACAAAGTATTTTGATTGTTGATGATGAAATTACAAATCTGGAAATCATTGTACAAATTTTAGATAAATCAGAAGAAGAATATAAGATTTATCGCGCTAATAATGTGGAGCTTGCATATTCAATCGCTATAAAAAAAGTTCCCAATTTGGTAATAACCGATTGGGAAATGCCCGAAAAAACGGGCATCGAATTGATTAAAATGCTCAAAAACAATCCACTCACTCAAGAAATTCCGGTGATAATGTGCTCAGGAGTAATGACATCATCAAAAAATTTGAAAACAGCCCTCGAAGCCGGTGCTGTGGACTACATTCGCAAACCCATTGATGAAATTGAATTGATTGCCCGTATAAAATCAATGCTCAAACTATCGGATAGCTATCAGGAAATAAAAAAACTAAACAATACAAAAGATACCATTTTTACTATCATTGCCCACGACTTGCGTACTCCGGTTGCCAATACCTATTCGATGATTGACCTGCTTTTGAGCGGTGAAGTTGACCCTCAAGGCTTTAATATTTTTTTGCAAAACGCAAAAAAACACATTGGAGCTACCTACAATTTGCTCGAAAATCTGCTTTCGTGGGCAAATATGCAAAGAGGGAATTTGGCTTTTATGCCCGAAAACATCAACATTACCGAAATTATTGGCGAAAATCTTACCATCTTATCCGAAAATGCCAATCTGAAAAATATAAAACTCATTTTTTCGCCCCACCAATTTATTCAAACTGCATTTGCAGATAAGAATATGATAATGACCGTTATACGTAACCTCATTTCCAATTCCATAAAATTTACCAACAACAATGGAACGATAAAAATTGTTACCAAACCGGCAGACATCTATCTGATTGTGAGCATTGAAGACAACGGAGTAGGTATGTCGGAAGAGATGATAAACAAAATAATGACAAACCACGAACACATCACCACCTACGGTACCATGAACGAAAAGGGCTCTGGCTTGGGTTTGCAACTTTGCCGCGAATTTGTGCTGAAAAATAAAGGAGATATTTGGGTGAAAAGCATTGAGGGCAAGGGAACTACGTTTAATTTTACTGTCCCTTTGCAAAAAATTGAAGGGTAACATTCGATTTTTTTTACTCCTTTTTTGCACGGATAATATATTCTGTTTTTGGTTCATCTACCATCAAAACAGTAGCTTCATGCGTTTGATATTCAACAGCTTGGGGTTTACGTTGAGGTAGGTTTGCAAATTCAATTTCTACTCCTTTCCAATATTCATTTCTAACTGCTGTTTTTTTTCGGTCTTACGAAACATAAATTTGAGTTTTAATTTCGTATAAAATTATAAACTATTTTTAATTTTACAAAATATATGAAATATATTATTTTTTTATTTCATTTTTGAACCTAAACTTTTTAGAGTTGTCTCATAATACTATCCGATTTTTTACCAATTTCGAATCTTTTTATATTATATTGTAATTTTAGATAAAACTATTATTAACTTTGTAGCGTTAAAAAAGCAATGGATAAGGTTTTTTTACACGAATAGGAATACAATGAATTTAATACTTAAACTATGGAAACAAATTGTATTAGTAATAAATACTCCATTCCAAATGGGGTGTACGATGAAATGTTTGCATCTTGTAGTCATATTCGGGAGCAATATGGGAAGATTTATGAAGAGCTCAAGAAAATGAGTATAGATGAATTAAACAAAAAAGAAGAGATTACAAAGAAACTTTTCATGAGTTTGGGAATAACTTTTACAGTATATTCAAATAATGAAGGAATAGAAAAGATATTTCCTTTCGATATCATACCTCGAATTATTCAGGCGCAAGAGTGGGAATTTATTGACCGTGGCATTAAACAGCGTTTAAAAGCATTGAATTTATTTCTAAAAGATATTTATTCGAAACAAAATATATTGAAAGATAAAATAATTCCGAAGGAATTAATTCTTTCTTGTCCGCATTATGTAAAAGAAATGAAGAACCTAAAAGTTCCGCACGATATTTATATACATATTGCAGGAGTTGATTTAATTCGCGATGTGGATGGGACATTTCTTGTTTTGGAAGATAACCTTCGTACCCCTTCGGGTGTTTCGTATATGGTACAAAATAGGGAAATATCCAAACAAATTTTTCCGGATATTATCAAAAATAATAAAGTGCGAAGTGTTTCGGAATATCCATTAATTCTGCACAAAATTTTAGTTTCTTTGGCACCTAAAGATATAAGTGAGCCGGGAATAGTACTACTAACTCCGGGCATTTACAATTCAGCGTATTTTGAACATACATTTCTTGCTCGTTTTATGGGAATTGAACTCGTGGAAGGTCGCGATTTAATTGTAGATAAGCACAAAGTGTATTTTAAAACTACCAAAGGCTTAAAAGCAGTAGATGTTATTTATCGGCGGGTAGATGACGATTTTCTCGACCCCAACGTTTTTCGTAAAGACAGTATATTAGGCGTTCCCGGAATTATGAATGCCTACAAACGTGGAAACGTGGCAATTGTAAATGCCGTTGGCAATGGAGTTGCCGATGATAAAGCTGTATATCAGTACGTTCCAGATATGATTAAGTATTACCTGAATGAAGAAGCGATATTAAAAAATGTTCCAACTTTTCAATTAGAAGACAAAGAAAGGCAAGAATATGTATTTAAGAATATCCAAAATATGGTTATCAAAAAGACCAATGATTCGGGTGGTTATGGTATGTTAATAGGAAATTCGGCAACTGAAAAAGATGTGGAAACAATCAAACAAAAAGTGATGGAAAATCCACGTACATATATCGCTCAACCCATTATAAATCTATCTACTGCGGCTTGTTTTATTAACGAAGAACTAAAACCACGCCGCGTAGATTTACGTCCCTATGCACTTTTTGGACCTGAAGGAATTGAAATAGTTCCGGGCGGTTTAACTCGTGTAGCTTTGCGCGAAGGTTCATTGGTGGTAAACTCCTCTCAAGGCGGTGGAAGTAAAGACACTTGGGTATTATCGAACGACATTCAAAATCTTTAAAAAAAAAGCCATGTTAATTCGAATTGCAGATTCATTGTTTTGGATGACAAGATATTTGGAAAGAACAGATTGTATCTTGCGAATGATTAAAACCAATTTCATGTCGTCGCTCGATAAAATTGAAGAAACGGAGTTCACTTGGAGACCAATTTTGAAAACGTTTACAGCACTTTCAGAAAAAGAAATTAAACTGATGCAATACAATTCACAAGAAGTATTGCGCTATTTAATTTCAGAAAAAACGCACGACAATTCAATTATAAACATGATAACGCGCTCGCGCGAAAACGCTCGCGGCGTACAAGATCATATTACCATTGAAGTTTGGGAATGTTTAAATTCATTTTATTTAGATGTAAAAAATTGGGAAAGCATTGAAAATGATACTTCCGATACCATTACGCATTTAGCTAAATTTTTGCAATATACACATCTCTATTATGGAATAGCCGATGTAACCATGCCGCGCAAAGATGGCTGGATATTTATGAATACCGGAAAATATTTGGAAAGAGCAATTCAAACAGCCGAATTTTTAGGTATAATTTTTCAGGAATTCGACTATGATATGCACAAACCTTCGAATCCTATTCAGTGGCGGCATGTTTTACAGTCGGTTTCGGGTTTCGAATTGTACTTGAAAACTTACCACACCGGTATTGAAGCAGAGAATATTGTGGATATGTTGGTATTAAATCCAGCATTTCCACGCTCAATTTATTATTCGGTGGTACATTTGCAACAAATTTTAGAACGTTTGCAAGGAACAGCGGACAAAGACGCTTTTACAAAAATAGATTACAACTTGGGAAAAGTGAAAAGCAAAATTCAATATTCCAATGTGAATGAAATTGCAAAAAAAGGCTTAAAAGTTTATTTAGAAGACATTAAGACCGACCTTTTCTCCACAGGAAGTTTAATCAACACGCTCTATTTTCAATATACATAATATAAAATATCATGGCAATTCGCGTTCACATAAATCACGCAACCAGATACGAATTTGATAGACCGGTAAATCTTTCGCCCCATATTTTCCGTTTACGTCCTGCGCCGCATTGTCGCACAGGAATTGAATCGTATTCCTTAAAAATTAAACCGGAAAATCATTTCCTCAACTGGCAACAAGACCCGTTTGGAAATTATCTGGCAAGAGTTATTTTTAATGAAAAAACAACAGAATTATCAATAGATGTGGAAGTTATCGCCGATATGGTAACTATCAATCCTTTTGATTTTTTTGTAGAAGATTCTGCTCATTTTTATCCTTTTACGTATGAAGAAAATCTAAAAAAAGAACTAATTCCTTATCTCGAAATTACCGAGAGAGGTGAATTATTGATGAACTGGCTGAAAAAAATCGATACGATTAAGGAGAAACTTACTTTAATTGAAAAGAATAAAAAGAAAGATGATGCAGAGCTAAAAATATCCGAAGGAAAATTTGTAACCATAGATTTTTTAGTAGAAATAAACCAAATTTTAAACAAAGAACTAAAGTATACCATTCGTTTAGACCCCGGTGTGCAAACCTCTGAAGAAACACTTCAACTAAAAAGTGGTTCGTGTCGCGATTTTGCTTGGCTTTTTATTCAAATTTGCAGGCATTTAGGTTTGGCAGCTCGCTTTGTTTCCGGTTATTTGGTGCAGTTAACTTCCGATGTAAAATCTCTCGATGGACCTTCGGGACCAGAAAACGATTTCACCGACCTTCATGCCTGGGTTGAAGTCTATCTTCCCGGTGCCGGATGGATTGGGTTAGATACAACCTCCGGATTGTTTGCTTCCGAAGGTCATATTCCTCTGGCTTGCACACCTTCACCCGAAAATGCAGCTCCAGTAAGTGGTTTAATTGATATTTGCGAAACAAAATTCAGTTTCAAAAATACCGTTCAACGAATTTACGAAACTCCGCGTGTAACAAAACCTTACACCGATGACCAATGGAATGAAATTGTTAAACTCGGTGATTTTGTAGATGAAGAATTAGTAAAAAACGACATCCGTTTAACCATGGGCGGCGAACCTACTTTCGTTTCTATTGACGACATGGACTCTCCGCAATGGAATATTGAAGCCGATGGCGACCATAAACGACATTTGGCGAATGTTTTCCTTCAGAATTTAAAAAAAGAATTTGCTTTTGGCGGGCTTGTACAATATGGTTTAGGAAAATGGTATCCGGGCGAAGCCGTACCCCGTTGGCAATATTCGCTTTACTGGAGAAAAGATAATGTAAAAATTTGGAAAAATCCTTCCTTACTTTCGAATGTTTCGAAAAAAGAAGAGTTTAAAACCATCGATTCACAAAATTTCATACATAAACTTTCGGAATTATTGGGAATTAACAAAAGCAATGTAATTCCGGCTTACGAAGACCCATTTTACCACATTTGGGAAGAACAAAAAATACCCGCAAATATTAACGCACTAAAAGTAGATTTACTCGACGAACTTCAACGCAAAACAATTGCAGAACTTCTTGCGCGTGGCTTGAACGAACCAAAAGGTTTCGTTTTACCGCTCGGCTATTCGGTAAATCGCTGGAAAAGTGCGAAATGGAAATTCAAACAAGCCAATTTATTTCTGATTCCCGGCAATTCACCAATTGGTTTCCGCTTGCCTTTGAAAACGCTTGATTTTGCAGCACCGGATAAAATAACACAGGAATTTCCACAAGACCCTTTCGATAATAGAAAAGATTTAGTGGATTATTATCCTATTTTCGAAGAAAGAATAAATAATGTACTTAACGATGAAAATCTGCCTGTTTATCTTTACGAACCGCTTATAACTGCGCTTTGTGTGGAAGAGAGGAACGGACATTTGTTTATTTTTCTTCCACCTTTAAAAACGCTCGAAAATTTTCTGGAATTAGTTACTGCAATTGAAATAACTGCCGAAATTTTAAAAATTCCAATTATTTTAGAAGGTTACGAAGCACCTTTCGATTGGCGAATTGAGCGTTTAAAACTGACTCCCGACCCGGGCGTAATTGAATTAAACATTCACCCAAGTAAAAATTGGCAGGAATTGGTAGAAAAAACCGAAAAAATTTACGAAACCGCACGAATTTCGCGTCTGGGAACTGAAAAATTCATGATTGACGGTCGACATACAGGCACAGGAGGTGGAAATCACATCACACTTGGCGGACTTACACCTGCCGACAGTCCATTCCTTCGCCGCCCCGATTTATTGCGAAGTTTTGTTACATTTTGGCAACATCATCCCGCTTTATCTTATTTGTTTTCAACTGCTTTTGTTGGGGCAACCAGCCAAGCTCCCCGCGTGGACGAGGGAAGGGTAGAAAATCTTTACGAACTCGAAATTGCGTTCTCCCAAATACCAGAAACAGATTATGTTGCACCCGGTTTGGTGGACAGATTATTTCGACATTTATTAACGGATATTACCGGAAATACGCACCGTTCAGAATTTTGCATTGACAAATTATTTTCGCCCGATTCTCCCACAGGTCGGCTTGGAATTTTGGAAATGCGGGCTTTCGAAATGCCGCCTCATTACAAAATGAGTGTGGTACAGGCGTTGCTCGTACGTACCTTAGTTGCGTGGTTTTGGAAAAAACCATACAAACACAATTTAGTACGCTGGGGAACAGAACTTTACGACAAATATCTGATAGAGCATTTCATTCGGAAGGATATGGAAGACGTGGTGGAAACTCTTAATTTAGCCGGTTATAAATTCAAAAGCAATTGGTTCGATGCCTTCTACGAATTTCGCTTTCCCCATTATGGTACGGTAAATATTAAAGGAATTGAACTCGAAATTCGCATGGGTATAGAACCTTGGAATGTATTGGGCGAAGAAGTACAAAGCTTTGGCACTTCGCGTTATGTAGATTCATCAATAGAAAGAGTTCAGGTAAAAGTTTCTAACTACAACGATGATAGGTATGTAATTCTTTGCAATGGTTGCAGAATTCCGCTTACACCTACCGGTACTAAAGGCGAATTTGTAGCCGCAATCCGATATAAAGCATGGCAACCACCTTCAGCACTTCATCCCACAATAGGCGTGGATACTCCGTTAACTTTTGATGTGGTTGACACATGGAACAAGCGAAGTATTGGCGGTTGCAATTATTTTGTATCTCACCCGGGAGGTCGCTTTTACGACACTTTTCCGGTAAATAGTTTCGAAGCCGAATCGCGCCGCACAAATCGTTTTTGGGACATTGGACATTCAATTCCAGTACAACTTCCACCCGCTCCGGTTTATCGAGCAGAACGGATTTTTACAGAAATAAACCCCAGCGATGTAAATGTGGATTTACTTCAACTAAAAATTGACAAGGAATTTCCAATTACATTAGATTTGCGAAAAACATGGCGACTTCGTAAATAAATCGAACCGGCGTTGCATAATAATATGTTGAAAAATAAAAAGGATTTTTTAATGAACGATATGTTAAACTCTTATTTAGAAGGAGTTCATTCGTACGATGAAATGATAACACCAAACAATCGTATTTCCGAAATATGGAAGCAAGTCTTTGAAAACCTCGAAAATATAGGTTTAAAAGAAATTAGCGAACGACAGCGTGAAATTCAGCGTTTGGTGGTCGAAAATGGAATAACGTACAACGTTTATGGCGATCCGCGTGGCGAAAACCGCCCGTGGGAATTGAATCCTTTGCCTTTCATTATCAGTCAGCAAGAGTGGACTCAAATAGAGAAAGGATTAATTCAACGAGCTGAACTTATGAATTTAATTCTCACCGATTTATATTCCGAAAGAACATTATTGAAACAAGGATTAATTCCTGTAGATTTGATTTATAGCAACGCTGCTTTCTTAAAACAATGCGATAAAACTTTAGATAATAACAGAAAAAATCTGGTAATTTATGCGGTTGACATTGCTCGTGGTCCCGATAATAATTGGTGGGTAATAAATGACAGTGCTCAAGCACCTTCAGGCTTAGGTTACACACTCGAAAACCGAATGACTCTGGGACGAGTTTTTCCAGAATTAATACAAAATATCAATATTCGTAAAATATCCGGATTTTATCAGGCTTTACATCAAGCTTTGTCGGAAATTTCGCCCCGAAAAAATGAAAATCCAAGAATTGTTCTATTGACACCCGGACCGTTTAATGAAACATATTTCGAACATTCCTACCTAACTACATTTCTTCGCTATCCTTTGGTGCAAGGCGGCGATTTAACCGTGCAGAATGGTTGTGTCTGGTTGAAAACCATGAAAGGTCTTAATCGTGTAGATGTTATCCTTCGGCGTGTGGACGATACATTTTGCGACCCACTCGAACTTCTTGATTATTCACAACTTGGCATTCCCGGTTTGTTGGAAGCCGTGCGGAAAAAAAATGTCGCTATCGTGAATCCGTTGGGAAGTGGGATTTTGGAGAATCCGGCTTTAAATTCGTTTTTACCCGGAATTGCAAAATATTATCTGAACGAAGATCTTATATTATCGCCCATTGCTACATGGTGGTGCGGGCAAAAAGATGAAATGAAATATGTATTGAAAAATTTGAATCACTTAATTGTAAAGCGATTACGAAAACGTTTTTTGAATAATACCATACAAACGGATAAACTTTCAAAGAATGATATTGAAAGTTTAAAAAGTGAAATTTTGAAAAGTCCGTTTTTGTTTGCCGGACAAGAAAAAGTAAACTTCTCCACAACTCCAGTTTTTACCGGAAATACCATTGAACCCCGTTTTTCGGTAGTTCGTTGTTTTGTAATCTATAGCAATGGTTCGTATATAGTTATGCCGGGCGGACTTACCCGAACCGCATTGCAAAAAGGAAACTTAATGGTTAGCAATCAATTAGGTGGCGCAAGTCAGGATACATTTATTATTGGACAACAGCCCGATTTGCCCGCAAAGTTGACCGTTTTTTCAAAAGAATCCAATTTTCTATCTACCGATATTGGCACAATTCCCAGCCGAGTAGCCGAAAATCTTTATTGGACAGGACGTTACGCCTCGCGAGCCTTAGCCACTGCGCGACTTATTAGAACTACGTTGAAAAATTTGGTAGAACGAAACATATCTGAATACAAAGAAGATGTACTATCATTGGAAATTTTACTTAAAACATTGACACAAACCACCATGAGCTATCCGGGTTTTGTGGGCGAAGGCAGCGAAGAACGTTTGAAAAATCCCGAAAATGAAATTTTTTCCTTAATTTTCGATAACGATAAAAGTGGAGGTTTGTCATATACACTTAGCGCACTAAAAAATGCAAGTGAAGCGGTAAAAAATATCTGGTCAACCGATACTCGAAGAATTATTGACCATATTGACCATCAATGGAAAATAATACAAAATCAGAAAACACGAAATTTGAGAGAAATACATACACCATTAGACCAATTAATCACCCTATTAATTGCTTTTATGGGTTTAATTAAAGAAAGTGTTACGCGCGAGCAAGGTAGAATTGTGTACGATATAGGATTACGACTGGAACATGCTATTCACATTATTTCAAAAATACGCTCATCGCTTACTTTTAAGCAGGAAGAAGCTGTAGAAAATACGGTAATAGAAGCAATTTTGATAAGTCACGAAAGCTTGAACATCTACCGCAATAGTTTTAGAACGTATCGTTTAACCCCGCTGTTGGAACTTCTTTTACTCAATGTTCGTTTTCCTTCCTCATTAGCATATCAACTTGATTTTCTCGAAAAAAGATTTCCGCATTTGCCTAAAAAAGAGAACAATTTTCAATTGAGTGAAATTGAGAAAGGCATTTTAGAAGCATTCACAAAACTCAGACTTTCTGAACCCTCAGAATTAATTGCGGTAGAAAAAGATTCTTTATATAGAAAAAATTTAGATGAATTTCTTTCGTTTCAAACAGACATTTTATTTAAGATTTCCTTAGATTTATCGAAGAATTATTTTTCACATACCAACGATAAACAGCAATTTATTACACAATCTCTTTCAATATAAATTTGTATTATGATTTATAAAATTTTACATAACACAACTTATGAATACGAAGAAAGTGTCGATTTGTCGCACAATCAACTTCGATTAAGACCAAGAAATTGCTGGTGCCAAAAATTATTGAAATATGATTTGAAAATTCTACCCCCTCCCTCTTATACCAACGAATTTACTGATTTCTATGGAAATAATGTAGATTTTTTTTCGGTACAAGTTCCACAAAACGAATTAATTGTGGTATCAGAAAGTATCGTAGAACGCAATTATCAGGAAATAGACTATAATTCTCTTTCACGAGAACTAACGTTGCAAAAAGCGGAAGCACTTCTTCAGCAAAATTCAGAAGAAATAAACGATGCACGGCAATATATTTTCCATTCGAAATACATAATTCCAGACGAAAGAATCCAAAATTATGCGAAGCGTTCGTATAAAAATAACCGAAATTTATTTGAAGCTACAAAAGAATTGATTCACCGTATTTATACCGATTTTTCGTTTGTTCCGGGTTTCACTACTATTGCTACGCCTTTGGAGAAAGTATTTGAAGAACGAAAGGGAGTTTGCCAAGATTTTGCACATTTTGCCATTGCCTGCATTCGTTCGGTTGGACTTCCCGCCCGATACGTTAGCGGTTACATAGAAACCATTCCACCCAAAGGGAAAATAAAATTAACCGGTTCTGATGCTTCACACGCTTGGTTTTCTATTTTTCTACCTACAATTGGTTGGATTGATTTCGACCCAACGAATAACTTATTAGTTAAAAATCAACACGTAACAATTGGTTGGGGAACTGATTATTTCGATATTATTCCGGTAAAAGGCGTAATGTTTAGCTACGGCAAAAGCAGTTTGAAAGTTTCGGTGGATATGAATTCGGTAGAAGATGAGGCAGAAATCAGAATGTTACGAACAAAATGGGCTGAAATGTAGGTTTTTAGAAACTCAGAATAAAGGGTAGGCGAAGGCGATAAATATAGTTTTTCGATTATCACAATTTTTGTGTAATTTTGTGCAAAAAAGTTTATAACACAAAGTTACACAAAATTTCGAAATATGAAATTAGAACTTCAAAAAACTGATTATAAGCAATTTCCAGATGATTATTTCAAAGAAAAGGGGACTATTTTAGAACCAAATAGAATCATCGAAATTGTTATTACCGGTAATTCAACTGCCTTACAAATAACCGATTCTATTGCCGTATTTACTAACCTTCGCCGACTTGTTTTATCAAATAATCAAATTTCTACCATAAATCCATTAATTGGACAATTAGGGCAAATCAGAGTATTGGATTTAAGTGAAAATCAAATAGATAACATACCTCCGGCAGTATTCAAATTGACATATTTGGAGGAATTAAGCCTGCATACAAATAGAATTAATGAGATACCGGCAGGTATAAAAAATCTTACATGCACCAAACGTATTGATTTGAGTTACAATAATATTAAATCAATTCCTGACGAAATTTTCGATTTATCTGATATAGAGGAGTTGCTTTTTTCGGGAAACAGTATTTCGCTTATTTCCGATGAAATTGAAAAACTACGCAACTTAAAAGCCTTATCATTAAATAATAATCAAATTGCTATTCTGCCCAACACACTTGGAAAGTTAAGCTTTTTGAAAAAATTAGTCCTTTCAAACAATTTTTTATCCAGTTTACCAATATCCATTGGGGAGTTGCAAAATCTTAAAACATTGTATATTGATAACAATCCTATTACCGTATTACCACATAGTATATTGAATATCAGAAACATTGAGAAAATTGATATACAAAATACTCCATTATTCGAAAACCTGAATATCGAAAAAAGATTTGAAACAATTGGTGCATACGCCCTGATTCAAAATATAATTAAATCGCAAACACTTAATTTAGATACTGTTGATTTTAAGACTGTTAAACTTAAAATGCTCAAAATTATTAATATTGGTCATTTCGAACATTTTGTTGTCAAGTTCGATGATACCATCAACGGTTTTGTTGGCGAAAACGGAACAGGTAAAACGACCATTTTAAAAGCTATTGCTGTGGCAATAATTGGCGATAAATATCTGAATTTTAAAGAGTTTGCATCTACAATGTTGCGAATTACTATGGCTGATGATAATCGGGTAGTTTACCAAACCGGAAAAATAAAGTTGGATTATTCTATTGACAATCGGAATTATTACAACGAAATAACAATTACACCGGTTGACGATGGGCGTGATTTTGTGGTCGAATTTAATGGAAATTTCAAGCTGATGATGGATAATTACCATATTGCGCATCTGATTATTGGATTTCCGCAAGTAAGAGAAACAAATATTGACAAACCGGTAATAGGCAAAACACCACCCAACAAGCCACACATTTCGGATATTGAACCTTTAATTGATAATGAAGATAAAATTCGGTTAAAATCATTTGCCGCATGGATAACCAATCTTTATGTAACTGCAATAAAAAAAGAAGCAGCAAAAAATATTAATTTCATACCCAACGAGAGAGAATTATTAGATAAGATATTTCAATTAATATCCTATTTTACAAACGATTGCATTAAATTCCTTACCGTAAGAGATGCCTCTACCTCCGAAGTTTGGATTACTACAAACGATGCCCCCAATGGTGTACCTTTGAACCTTATCAGTCAAGGTTATAAAATTCTGATTTCGTGGCTTGGCTTTTTTATGAATAGGTTAAAAGAGGTGTATTCCGATATGCCTTTTTTGAATGCGTTAAAGCAACCCGCAATTTTTTTAATTGATGAAATTGATACTTCTATCCATCCCGTTTGGCAAGCCGAAATGGTGAAGCTCCTTAAAGATACCTTCCCTAAAACACAGTTTATTTTTACCACTCATTCGCCTTTATCGGTTTACGGTTTGCAAAAAGAGCAAATTATTAAACTGCAACTTCAAAATAACGCAATTGTTTCTATTGTACAGGAAACCGATAATTGGGCATGGAAATACGAAGAACTTCTGGCTTTTACCTTCAATACCGAGTTTCGTTTGCTTAAACCTTTTACTATACCCCAACTCGAAACCCGAATTGCCGAAATTTCGACTATCGAAAATCCTACCCAAGAGCAAGTTAGCGAATTGCAATTCAATAAATTAGCTTTAAAAAGGTTAAAAGAAAGCAAAGCCGCAACTTCCGAAATTGAAAAGCGTAACCTTTCGCTCGACCAACGCGAAAAAGAATTAGACGAACTTCATAACGAATTGCTTGAGTGGGAAAAAGAACTTACAAACCGCAAACAAAAACTCTAACATTTGATATTCATAATCGTATGCACTTTACCGACAAACTCAACTGGAATAAAGCCGAACTTAAAATATGTACCGATGCTTTAAGCCAATATCACAAACTATACACACAAGGCTGGGTTGATTATTATTCATCGCCAAAAAACAAACAATTTAAAACCGATAAACCTACCGACAGCGGCTGGACAAACGAAAAAATCAAAAATCCTCTGGTAGGTATTTTCGAACGAAATTGTGGGTATTGCGGCAGGCATACCATTTTGGCAACAAAAGTTGACCAAACCGGCTCATACCCCAAAGGACAGGTTGACCATTACGAACCGAAATCGGAAGTGCCAAGCAGGGTTTACGATTGGGAAAATTATGTTTGGACTTGCTTGGATTGCAACTCAAAAAAAAGCGATTTTTTTGAAACAGGTACGCACATTTTCAATCCCTGTTGCAAAACCGACATGGAAATGCTCGAATTTGACCCGCAAGATGGCGGCTATAACCTGAAAATAAATTATAAAACCAACAAAACCGTACAAAAACGATACTCCAACAGCCGACAACGGACTATGTTTATTGAAGATGACCTTTGCAAACAGCGCGCTTTATTATTTGATGAAATCACCGAACTATTATCGAATATCGAAAGATACTCAAAAAGTGCATTGTACCGGAATTTTTCAAAAGACAAGTTAAACACTTACATTAAACAACTTAAAAATAAAATCAACAAAAACCAAAACTACCGCAAACTACAGCGACAAATTGTAACCGATTTCTGCAAAAGAAATCCTAAATTTGCATTCAATTTTAAAGACTTTGGACTGTAAGCATTTGTCCGATAGCCCCCCGCCCTAAAGGGAGCTGCTGGCGCAAAATACTCATTTTTCAAAATCCATTGACAAAATATTAAGGTCAATATTCGAAAATATACAATAATGCGCAAGCAGCTCCCTTTATGGCGGGGGCTGAGGCGACAAATGGCACAAAG
>JFJP01005491.1_pt1 | contig 19279 bp, 15 predicted proteins | sample 431651 | NCBI WGS metagenome assembly JFJP01 (sample SAMN02602958, study PRJNA72255) | Microbial mat metagenome, whole genome shotgun sequencing project. | biome: fresh water; feature: sink hole; material: water; isolation source: purple microbial (photo- and chemosynthetic) mats found in...
GCAATGCGGCGTCGGCGAGCTGCCACCGTGTGCAACACCTGACCGAGCAACCAACCCAGCGCCCGCAGCCAGGGCAAAGGCAGCCAGGCCAGCGCCCGCATCAGGCCCAGTCCGATGCGGTTGCGCCAGTGCGGCGCCTGCGCCGCTGCCGTGGACGCGTCAGGCGAAGCCTTCATGGCACACCAGCAAAGTGAAATGGGAGCACAAAGGCACAGGGCGGGTCAGGCGGGAGGCGCCGTTGGCGGCGAAACACGGGGCGGCTTGTAGCGGTCGTAAGACCAAAGATATTGGCGCGGGCATTCTCGCACCAGCTGCTCCATCGCCTGGTTGATCTGCTGCGCCGCGCGCACCGGGTCGGGAGCCAGCGCTTCGCCCAGCGCCTGACTGAGCGGGCGCACATGCACCAAATAGCCCCGGCCCCAGGGCAGTCGCTCGCCCCAGGCGAGCACAACCTGGGTGCGGGCGGTGTGGGCCAGGCGGGCCGAGAGCGTCATGGTGTAAGCGTCCCGGCCGAAAAATGGTGCCCAGACGCCCTGCCCCGCGGGTGGCACCTGATCGGGCAGCAGGCCCACCGCATGGCCGGCCTTCAGCGCCTTGATGAGTTGTTTCACGCCAGCCAGCGTGGTGGCGGGTCATCAGCTCGCTCAGCCAGTCCTGGCGGGCGGGGCGGAACAGCACCGTCATGGGCTGACGATCGCCAAAGCGCTGCGCATAGGCCTGCGCAGTGATTTCAAAGCAGCCCATGTGTGGCGTCAGAAACAGCACCCCCGCCCCATGCGCCTGCGCCGCCTCAATGCAGGCCGCGCCCTCCCAGCCCACGCGCACCGGCCGCCCAAGCCAGAGCCGCGGCAGCTCGGCCACCAGCTTGCCGGCCTCACCGACCGATGAAATCGCCACCCGCCAGCCATAACCCGCCTGCCTGGCGTGGGCCATCAGCCGACGCCGGTAGCGGGCCGACAGCGCAAAGCTCAGCCAGCCCAGCAGCCAGCCCAGTGCGTGCAGCACCGGCAGCGGGAGGTGACTCAGGGCAACGAAAAGGGTGCGCAGCACGGTGTTCACAAGAGGGCCAGGCAAGACAATCCAGCGCGGCGACCACCCTCACCCGTAGACCCCGATGAGGAAACGGGATGGCGGGCGCGGTCACATGTCTGTTCTAGAATCCGCACATCGCCGAGTTACCGAACTAATTGCGGGGCGATTCATAAATTCCGCTAAAGCGTTCGCCAGCTCCGAGAGGACGGCAACGCCGATCCACCCACTTTGGAGTTTATCTACATGGCGAACGATTTCCTCTTCACCTCCGAATCCGTCTCTGAAGGCCATCCCGACAAGGTGGCCGACCAGATTTCCGACGCCATTCTGGACGCAATCTTCCAGCAAGACCCACGCAGCCGCGTGGCGGCCGAAACGCTCACCAACACCGGTCTGGTGGTGCTGGCCGGCGAGATCACGACCAACGCGCATGTCGACTACATCCAGGTCGCGCGCGACACGCTGAAACGCATTGGCTACGACAACACCGAGTACGGCATCGACTACAAAGGCTGCGCGGTCATGGTCTGCTATGACAAGCAGAGCAACGACATCGCCCAGGGCGTGGACCACGCCAGCGACGACCACCTCAACACCGGCGCCGGCGACCAGGGCCTGATGTTTGGCTACGCCTGCGACGAAACGCCCGAGCTGATGCCCGCGCCGATCTACTACGCCCACCGGCTGGTGGAGCGCCAGGCGCAACTGCGCAAAGACGGCCGCCTGCCCTTTCTGCGCCCGGATGCCAAAAGCCAGGTGACGATGCGCTATGTGGACGGCAAGCCGCACAGCATCGCCACCGTGGTGCTGTCCACCCAGCACAGCCCCGACCAGTCCGAAACGCCCACCAAAATGAAGGCGTCGTTCACCGAGGCCGTCATCGAAGAGATCATCCGCCCGGTGCTGCCGGCCGAGTGGCTCAAGGACACCGAATACCTGATCAACCCGACCGGTCGCTTTGTGATCGGCGGCCCGCAGGGCGACTGCGGCCTGACGGGTCGAAAAATCATCGTTGACACCTACGGCGGCGCGTGCCCGCACGGTGGCGGCGCCTTCAGCGGCAAAGACCCGAGCAAGGTCGATCGCTCCGCCGCCTACGCCGCGCGCTACGTGGCCAAGAATGTGGTGGCGGCCGGGCTGGCGCGGCAATGCCAGGTGCAGGTGGCCTATGCGATCGGGGTGGCGCGGCCGATGAACATCACGGTGTACACCGAGGGCACCGGCGTCATTCCCGACGCAGAAATCGCCAAGCTGGTCGCAGCCCACTTCGATCTGCGTCCCAAGGGCATCATTCAGATGCTGGATCTGCTGCGTCCGATCTACCAGAAGACCGCCGCCTACGGCCACTTCGGCCGCGAGGAACCCGAATTCACCTGGGAACACACCGACCAGGCGGCCGCCCTGCGCGCCGCGGCAGGTCTCTGAGGCTTTCGCGCTGCCGACACACCCGACCTTTGACGCTGAGCGCCTGTTCATCGTTTGTCGGGCCACGGCGACGGTAGTCCCAAAGACCCCATTCGCCCAGCCCCTGGTTGAGAAACCAGGGGCTTTTTTTTTACTTCTCCAATTCCGACGCCAGCGCAGACAAGTGGGGCTGAATTTTTCCCGACGCATTCCGATAACCCCTGTACGAAGCAGAAGCCCTGCGATTGCAACGAACCGGAGTCTCCCAACATGCAAGCCAACGCCAGCACAGACCAAGCCGAACCCGGCACCGTTGACGCGACCGTTGTGGCGGCAAGGCGCATTGAAGAGCTTGAACAAGCACTCGCGCGCGCCCAGTCGCTGTACGAGCAGGCGCCTTGCGGCTACCTCTCGATAGATGCCGAGCTCCGGGTGGTAAACATCAACCAAACGCTCAAAAGCTGGCTGGGCATCCCTGAGTTCGACGCATCGAAGAAGCCTCTGGTGATGGACCTCGTGGAGCCAGAGTGGCACCACGCCATGCAGATCCACGTCAACGAGCTGAGCGAAAAGGGAAGCTGCGAACCGCTGAACATGAGCATCCGGCGCGCCGATGGCAGTCCGTTGCATGTCATGCTCAGCTCCGCCCCCGTGTTCGACGCGGACGGCCATTTTCTTTACTGCAATTCGATGGTGCAGGACACGAGCGCGCTCAAAGCGGTGGAGAGCCAGCCAGCCAAGCGCGATGGATTTTTGCAGTCCATCACCGACCGCCTCCCGTCACGCCTGGCTTACTACGACAAGACCCTGACCTGTCGATTTGCCAACAAGGCTCAGGCCGATCGCTATGGCACGACACCTGAAAGAATGCTGGGAACACCCCTGAGCGATGTGATCCGGCCCGAGGCCATGGCCGAGATACTGCCCCGCGTGGCCAATGCGCTGAACGGCCATGCGCAAACCTTCGAGATCGAACGCGAGCAGGGCAATGGCCTACGCGAAGTTTTCTTGCTGAACTACACCCCAGACCTGCAGCCCAGCGGCATCGAGGGTGTTTTCATTGAAGTGCAGGACATCACCGACCGCAAGCGAACCGAGGAGTTTGTGCTGGAGGCCAACCGCGACCTGGAAGAGCGTGTGCGCGAGCACAGCGCCGAGCTGTTCCAGAGCGAACAGCGCTACCGCCTGATGGTCGACGCGATCCAGGATTACTGCATCTACTTCGTCGACGCCGAGGGCGTGGTGACCGACTGGACCGAAAGCGCCCAGCGTCTGCACGGCCACACCCGCGCGCAAATGGTGGGCAAGCCCTACCAAGACCTGCTCGCTGCCGCAACCGGCGGCGAAGACGAGGTGGATGCCGCCCAGGTGATGCGCCTCGCGCAGACCCACGGCCAATGGGAAACCCGCGGCTGGCGCCTGCGCGACGACGGTTCACGGTTTTGGGCACACACGGTATTGACCGCGCTGCGCAATGAGGCCGGCGAGCTGCAGGGCCTGTCCGCAATCACCCGCGACATGACCGCCGCCAAGAGCCTGGAAGACGTGATGAACGACCTCAACCGCGAGCTGGAAAAGCGCGTGGCCGAGCGTACGCAGCAGCTGGTGGCGGCCAACAAGGACCTGGATGTGTTCTCACACATGGTCTCGCACGACCTGCGCGCGCCGCTGCGCCACATCTCCAGTTTTGTCAGCCTGCTGCTGGAGCACATGGATGAAACCAGCGACAAGCTCGCGCTGCAATACCTCAACAGCATCGCCCGTTCCAGCAATCGCATGGGCAACATGATCGAGGGATTGCTGGAGTACTCGCGCCTGGGTCGCGTGACGCTGGATACACAAGCGGTGCCGCTGGCGCCGCTGCTGGAGGGCGTGATGGCGCACCTGCGCGGGGAGAACCCGGATCGCGCGATCGAATGGGTGATTGAGGAAGACCTGCCGGTGGTCCGCGGCGACGCCATGCTGCTCGCCCAGGCCTGGGGCAACCTGCTGAGCAACTCGGTGAAATACACCCGGCCCCGGGAAAAGGCGCGGATCGAGATCGGCTGGAAGGTCAACCCAGTGGGTGGGCGCACCTTCTATGTGCGCGACAACGGCGTCGGCTTCGATCTGCAGAAGGCCCACAACCTGTTCGTCATGTTCCAGCGCCAACACCACTCCATGGACTTCCAGGGCACTGGAACCGGGCTTGCGCTGGCCCAGCGCATCATCGAGCGCCATGGCGGCCGCATCTGGGCCGAGACCGAGCTGGGCGAAGGCTGCACCTTCTTCTTCACCCTGCCCTTCGAGGGGCTGGAGCCGGAACTGGACTTCCCCAAATCGTCCATGGCCGAGCTCACGGTCTGAAGGGCCGAACCAACCCCGGCGGTCGGTGCGGCTGCCGGGCGGGGTCGCGGTGCGCTGCTCGCCGCTGCGCCGGGACCGCGCCACAACGGTGCCGCCGCCATAGCGCGGCAACGTTTATTGCCTGCGCTCACTTGAAAACGGTCCCATGCGGCCTTATCATTAGCACTCGCTGGAGTTGAGTGCTAACACCCTTGTTGCCCAACCCCACGTCGATCAACGGGTCTGGCGCGCTGGCTCCAGCCCCGATGTGAATCCTTCCCAACTTTCCCATTCAGGAGATGCAATGAACCTTCGTCCTCTCGCCGATCGCGTGATCGTCAAGCGTATTGACAGCGAAACCAAGACCGCCTCGGGCATCGTCATCCCCGATGCCGCCGCCGAGAAGCCCGACCAGGGCGAGATCCTGGCCGTTGGTCCCGGCAAGAAAAACGACAAGGGCGAGCTGTCGGCCATGAACGTGAAGGTCGGCGACCGCGTTTTGTTTGGCAAGTACAGCGGCCAGACCGTCAAGGTCGACGGCAACGAACTGCTGGTGATGAAAGAAGACGACCTGTTCGCAGTCGTCGAATCCAAATAATTTGCGGGACGGACCCGTCCACGCGCGCAGCGCCTGACCGCTCGGTCCTCAACTGATTAACTTTTAGGAGTAATACACATGGCAGCAAAAGACGTAGTTTTCGGCGGCGAAGCCCGCGCACGCATGGTCGAGGGTGTGAACATCCTGGCCAATGCCGTTAAGGTCACGCTCGGCCCCAAGGGTCGCAATGTGGTGCTGGAGCGCTCGTTCGGCGCCCCAACCGTCACGAAAGATGGCGTTTCGGTCGCTAAAGAGATCGAACTGAAGGACAAGCTCCAGAACATGGGCGCTCAGATGGTCAAGGAAGTGGCTTCCAAGACCTCCGACATCGCTGGCGACGGCACCACCACCGCCACCGTGCTGGCCCAGGCCATCGTGCGCGAAGGCATGAAGTACGTGGCCGCCGGCATGAACCCGATGGACCTCAAACGCGGCATCGACAAGGCGGTGACCGCACTGGTGGAAGAGCTGAAGAAGGCCTCCAAGGCCACCACCACCTCCAAGGAAATCGCTCAGGTGGGCTCCATCTCCGCCAACTCGGACGAGACCATCGGCAAGATCATTGCCGATGCCATGGACAAGGTCGGCAAAGAAGGCGTGATCACCGTGGAAGACGGCAAGTCGCTGGAGTCCGAGCTGGATGTGGTCGAAGGCATGCAGTTCGACCGCGGCTACCTCAGCCCCTACTTCATCAACAACCCCGAGAAGCAGTCCGCGATCCTGGAAAACCCCTTCGTGCTGCTGTACGACAAGAAGGTTTCCAACATCCGCGATCTGCTGCCCACGCTGGAGCAAGTGGCCAAGGCCGGCCGCCCGCTGCTGATCATTGCCGAAGACGTCGAAGGCGAAGCCCTGGCGACGCTGGTGGTCAACACCATCCGCGGCATTCTGAAGGTGGTGGCTGTGAAGGCGCCTGGCTTCGGCGACCGCCGCAAGGCCATGCTGGAAGACATCGCCATCCTGACTGGCGGCAAGGTGATCGCTGAAGAAATCGGCCTGACCCTGGAAAAAGTGACCCTGGCCGACCTGGGCTCTGCCAAGAGCATCGAAGTGGGCAAGGAAAACACCACCATCATCGACGGCGCCGGCGCGTCTGCCGACATCGAAGCCCGCGTGAAGCAGGTTCGTGTGCAGATCGAAGAAGCCACCAGCGACTACGACCGCGAGAAGCTGCAAGAGCGCGTGGCCAAGCTGGCTGGCGGCGTGGCGGTGATCAAGGTGGGCGCTGCCACCGAAGTCGAGATGAAGGAAAAGAAAGCCCGCGTGGAAGATGCCCTGCACGCCACCCGCGCTGCGGTGGAAGAAGGCATTGTGGCCGGTGGTGGCGTGGCACTGCTGCGCGCCCGTCAGGCTGCTGGCACCATCAAAGGTGACAACCCTGACCAGGACGCCGGCATCAAGCTGGTGTTGAAAGCGATCGAAGCACCGCTGCGCGAAATCGTGGCCAACGCCGGTGGCGAGCCGTCGGTGGTGGTCAACGCCATCCTGGCAGGCAAGGGCAACCATGGCTTCAACGCCGCCAACGACACCTATGGCGACATGATCGAAATGGGCATTCTGGACCCAACGAAAGTGACCCGCACCGCGCTGCAAAACGCCGCTTCCGTGGCTTCGTTGATGCTGACCACCGAAGCCATGATCGCTGAGGCACCGAAAGACGAAGCACCTGCCGGCGGCATGGGCGGCGGCATGGGTGGGATGGGCGACATGGGCGGCATGGGCATGTAATTGCTCCTGCTCTCCTTGCCTGAGGCTCCAGGCCGTTGTTGCAAGGGCTTGCCGTGGCGATGCCACTGTCTGCGCCCTTGCGCCTAGGCCTGAAACCTCATGCTGCGTCGGAGTACCTCTTGGCGCTCTGACAGAGACCCCCAAGAAAAACCCCGCGAGTTGCCTCGCGGGGTTTTTCGTTTCTGAGCTCGCTGCGCTTACTTCATCAGGGCTTCGAGCTTGATGGTGTCCACCACAAAAGCGCGGATGCCTTCGGCCAGCTTTTCGGTGGCCATGGCATCCTGGTTGAGCGCAAAGCGGAACGCCGCCTCGTCGTACTGCACGTAATCGATGTGCATCGCCTTCGCGCTGTCAGCGTCCAGCTGCCGGTGCAGCGGTGCCGTGCTGGCCGCCAACTGGGACAGCAGCTCAGGGCTGATGGTCAGCAGATCGCAGCCAGCCAGCGCGGTGATCTGGCCCACATTGCGAAAGCTCGCGCCCATCACCTCGGTGGCCACACCGTACTTTTTGTAGAAGTTGTAGATGGCTTTGACCGACAACACGCCCGGGTCATTGGCCTCAGCCATCGCCGCCTCGTCCCATTGGGTGCCCACCTGCTTCTTGTGCCAGTCGTAAATGCGGCCCACAAACGGCGAAATCAGCTGTACCTTGGCCTGGCCGCAGGCGACCGCCTGGGCGAAGGAAAACAGCAGGGTGAGATTGGTGTGAATCCCATCGCGCTCCAGCCGCGCAGCCGCCTGGATGCCCTCCCAGGTGGAGGCGATCTTGATCAGCACGCGGTCCACATGCACGCCCTCACCCTGGTACAGGTCAATGATGCGGCGCGCACGCGTCACCGTGGCCTCGGTGTCAAAGCTCAGCCGCGCGTCCACCTCGGTGGAGACGCGGCCAGGAATGTGCTTGAGGATTTCGCAACCAAACCGCACCAGCAGACGGTTCATGGTTTCGTCCAGGCCCTGTGCGCCATACCGCGCCACGGCCTCAGCCAGCAGGTGCGCGTAGTCCGGTTTTTGCACCGCCTTGAGAATGAGGGAGGGGTTGGTGGTGGCGTCTTGCGGCGCGTAGGCCGCCAGCTGATTGAAGTCGCCGGTATCCGCGACCACGGTGGTGAATTGTTTGAGGGCGTCGAGCTGGTTCATGGCCCGATTATCGGCGCCTCGGGTTTCGCCGAGTCGAGCGATAGCGGTAACCCAGTTACCATTTGTCATGCTCGACCGAATCAAAGCCTCACTGCCTTCACTGGCACCCGCCGAACAGCGCGTCGGCAAGCTGGTGCTGCGCGACCCGCGAAGTTTCGCCAGCCTGCCGGTGTCCGAGCTCGCGCTGCGCTCGCATGTGAGCAAGCCGACCGTGGTGCGGTTTTGCCGCAGCATGGGCTACGACGGCCTGTCGGACTTCAAGCTCAAGCTGGCCGGCACGGTGAGTGAGGGCGTGCCGTTCATCCACCGCAGCGTGGATGCGGACGACAAGGTGAGCGACGTGCTGGTGAAGGTGATCGACAACACGGTGGCGGCATTTCTGAAATACCGCAACGACGCCTCCACCCACGCGGTCGAGAGGGCGGTGGACGCCTTGGTGAGCACCTACCAGAACCGCGGCCGGATCGAGTTTTACGGCGCGGGCAACTCGGGCATCGTGGCGCAGGACGCACAGCACAAGTTTTTCCGCCTGGGCATCAACGCCATTGCCTACAGCGACGGTCACATGCAGGTGATGAGCGCCTCGCTCCTGCGCCCGGGCGACTGCCTGGTGATCGTCTCGAACTCAGGCCGCACCCGCGACCTGATGGACGCCGCCGACATCGCGCGAAAACACGGCGCCACGGTCATCTGCATCACCACCAGCGGCTCCCCGCTGGCCCAGGCCGGCCACATTCACCTGGCGGCGGATCACCCCGAAGGCTATGACCGCTACAGCCCCATGACCTCGCGGCTGATGCATTTGATGGTGATTGACGTGGTGGCCACCTGCGTGGCGCTGCGCATCGGGGGCACGCAGCTGCAGCCCCTGCTGCGGGAAATGAAAAACAACTTGCGCAGTAAACGATACGCTTGACTGTGCGCGCTGCGCACTGACAAGCGTCCCCCTGCGCCGCTCACGCGGCTTCCCCCGGAGGGGGACGATGCCTGTGGCCCGGCTGAGCCGGTTCCACGGCATCTCTGGACTTTCGGACACGTGCCCCGCACAGCTATTGACTCAGGATGACGGGCGCTTCCCGCAGCGAAGTCAAGGAGGAGGCCGCAGGCCGGGGGACATTCGCGGAGGGGAGCGCCCGTTGTCCGCGCAAACGCCCGCCAGCCTGAATGTCAGATCCGACCTTCTTCCACCGCGTGACACGCAATGCGAACCCCGCCGATGGTCTGCAACACCGGCCGCTCCACGCGGCAGCGCTCGTTCACATGCGGGCAGCGCGGGTTGAAGGCGCAACCGCTCGGCGGGTTGAGCGGGTTCGGCACCTCGCCAGACACCGGTGTGCGCGCCCGGCCCGTGTCGTGCATCTTGGGAATGGCGTCGAGCAGCATGCGCGTGTAGGGGTGGCGCGGGCTGTCAAACAATGTGTGCTTGGGTGCCAGCTCCACCAGCCGCCCCAGGTACATCACACCCACCTGATCGCTCACATGCCGCACCACGGCCAGGTTGTGGCTGATGAACAGGTAGGTTAGCCCGCGCTCGCGCTGCAGGTCTTTCATGATGTTGAGCACCTGCGCCTGCACGCTCACATCCAGCGCGCTGGTGGGCTCGTCGCACACCAGAAACTCGGGCTGGGTGGCCAGCGCGCGCGCGATCGAGATGCGCTGACGCTGCCCGCCCGAAAACTGGTGCGGGTACTTCACCCGGTCCTGCGGTGAGAGGCCCACCGAGCGCAGCAGCGCGTCAACCCGCGCGTGCAGGGCATCGGGATCGGTCTCGATCGCGTGCTCGCGCAGCGGTTCGGCAATGATGTCTTCCACGATCCAGCGCGGATTCAGGCTCGCGTACGGGTCCTGGAAAATCATCTGGATGCGCCGGCGCAGCTGCCGGCCCTGGGGCGTCTTGAAGGCGGCGTGGGCGTCTTGCCCGTCGAACTCGAAGCCGCCACGCGTGGGTTCATACAGGCCCACAAGCAGGCGCGCGACCGTGCTTTTGCCGCAACCCGATTCGCCCACCAGTGCCAGCGTTTCGCCGCGCGCAATGTCGAACGACACACCGTCAACCGCCCGCAACAGCTGGCGCGGCTGGCGCTCCAGCACCCGGTTCAGCCAGGGTGCCGACACATCGAAGGTTTTGGCCAGATCGGTGGCGCGAACGAGTGGCGCGGCGCCGGCCGGCGCCTGCAGATCGGCGTGCTGGTGCTGCCCAGGCAGCTGCTTTTCGATCGTGCTCATGCTGCCACTCCTTGCAACGCCACCGGCGCCGGTTCTTCGGCATGCAGCCAGCAGGCAGCGCGCGTGGCGCCAGCGTCCAGCAGATCGGGCCGCTCGCTGCGGCAGCGGTCAAACACCCGCTCACAGCGCGGGTTGTAGGCGCAGCCGGTGGGAATGGCGTTCAGCCGCGGCATCGCGCCATCAATCTGATGCAGACGCTCGCGGTCCACGCTCATGTCCGGAATGCAGGCCATCAGGCCCGCGGTGTAGGGGTGTGCCGGGTGGTTGATCACCTCATGCACCGGGCCCAGTTCGGCGATGCGCCCGGCATACATCACGGCCACACGGTCGCAGGTCTCGGCGATCACGCCCATGTCGTGCGTGATCAGCATCACCGCGGCGCCACGGTCCTTGCAGATGGTCTTCAGCAGCGTAATGATCTGCGCCTGAATGGACACGTCCAGCGCGGTGGTGGGCTCGTCGGCCACGATCAGCTGGGGTTCAGCGGCCAGCGCCAGCGCAATCACCACCCGTTGGCGCATGCCGCCGGAAAACTGGTGCGGAAAATGGTCAATGCGCTGGTCTGCAGCCGGTATGCCCGTGTCCCGCAGCAGCTCGATGGCCCGTTGCCGCGCCTGCGCCTGGTTCAGCGGCAGGTGGGTGGTGATGGTCTCGATCAGCTGGCGCCCGACCGAGTAGAGCGGGTTGAGCGAGGTCAGCGGGTCCTGAAAAATGGCGCCGATTTTGCGCCCGCGCACCTTGCGCATCTCTTCCGGTGGCAAATTGTCGATGCGTCGGCCTTGCAGCACGATCTCGCCCGAGGCCACGCGCCCCGGCGGCTCCAGCAGGCCGATGATGGAGGCGCCGGTGAGCGACTTGCCCGCACCGGACTCACCCACCACACCCAGAATCTCGCCGGGCGCAATGGAAAACGAAATGTCGTCCAGCGCGCGCAGCGTGCCGCGCCGATGCGGGAATTCGACGACCAGATTTTTAACTTCTAGCAGGCTCATTGGAGTCTCGGGTTCAGCGCATCGCGCAGCCAGTCACCCAGCAGGTTGACCGACAGCGCGATCAGCACCAGCATCAGGCCAGGGAAAATGGTGATCCACCACTCACCAGAAAACAGGTAGTCGTTGCCCACGCGGATCAGCGTGCCCAGCGAGGGCGAGGTGGGCGGAGCACCCACACCCAGAAACGACAGCGTGGCCTCGGTGATGATGGCGGTGGCCACCTGAATCGTGGCGAGCACCAGCACCGGGCCCATCACATTGGGCAGCACATGGCCGCGCATGATGCGCAGCGGCGCCACGCCGGTCACGCGTGCGGCCTGCACATACTCTTTGTTGCGCTCCACCAGCGTGGAGCCGCGCACCGTGCGCGCGTACTGCACCCAGCCGGTGAGCGAAATGGAGATGATGAGCACGCCAAACGCCAGCGTTTCATGCGCGTTCGGAAACAGCGCGCGTCCAACGCCTGCAATCAGCAGCGCGACCAGAATGGCGGGGAAAGACAGCATCACGTCGCACAGACGCATCAGCACGCCATCGATCCAGCCGCCCAGAAAACCGGCCAGCAGCCCCAGCGCCACCCCGACCACCACCGACAGCGCCACCGAGGCCAGGCCCACCGCCAGCGAGATGCGCGCGCCGTACATCAGCGCCGACAAAATATCGCGCCCCTGATCGTCGGTGCCCAGCAGGAAGTTGGTGCTGCCCCCCTCGCTCCAGGCGGGTGGCAGCCGCGCGTTGGAGAGTTCCAGTGTGGCCAGGTCAAACGGGTTGTGTGGCGCCACCCACGGCGCAAACACAGCGCAGAAGACGCAGACAAACGCAATCAACGCGGCCACGATGGCCGTGGGCGAGTTGCGGAAACTGTGCCCGATGTCTCCATCGAGCCAACGGCGGGTAGCTGCAATCAAGGTGATGCCTTAGCAAAAGAGGAATGCATGAACTGGCTGGAAATGAGGGCCTGCAAGAAACCACATTCGTGTGGGCTGACCCGCATCTGGCCGACGCGAGATGACTCAAGCCGGGGATGCCGTGGAACCGGCTTCGCCGGGCCACAGGCATCGTCCCCCTGGGGGGAAGCCGCGAAGCGGCGCAGGGGGGATCTCATTTCACCGACATGTAGCGGAACGGCATCACGTTGTCAGCCAGTTGGACCAGCTGCACGTTGTTGGCCACACCCCAGGCCAGCGCCTGCTGGTGCAGCGGCAGGTGGCCGATGTCGTTGGCGTGCAGCGTGAAGGCCTCTTTGATCATCGCGTCGCGCTTGACCTTGTCGGTTTCCGACTGGATTTTGAGCGTCAGCTCGTCAACCTTGGGGTTGCAATACTGGCCCAGATTGAATTGACCGGCACCAGAGGCGTCGACACAGCGCATCAGCGCGTTGAGGGCGTTGTGGGCGTCGTAGGTGCTGGGCGTCCAGCCCAGCATGTAGAAGCTGGTGTTGCGGCTCAGAATCTTGGGGAAATAGGTGCCCTTGGTTTCCGCCTGCAGGTTGATCTTCACCCCGACCCGCGCCAAATTGGCCGCCACGGCCTGGCAGATGTTGCTGTCGTTCACATAGCGGTCGTTCGGACAGTTCATGCTGACCTCGAAGCCGTTGGGATAACCCGCATCGGCCAGCAGCTTTTTGGCAGCGTCCGGGTCGTAAGGCAGCCGCTTGTCGATCGCTTCGTCAAAGCCGTTGATACCAGGGCCCACCATCAGGCCGGTCGGGCGCGATGCGCCGCGCATCACCGTGCGCTGAATGCCGGCGATGTCAATCGCCTGGTAGAACGCTTGGCGCACCCGCTTGTCTTTGAACGGGTTTTTGCCTTTGACGTTGGAAAACAGCAACTCATCGCGCTTCTGGTCCATGCCGAGGAAGATGGTGCGCAGCTCAGGGCCTTGCAACACCCGGGCCTTGCCGCTGCCGGTGATGCGCGCCACGTCTTGCAGCGGCACCGGCTCGATCACGTCAACCTGCCCCGAGAGCAACGCGGCCACGCGGGTGGCGTCGTTGCCGATCGGCGTGTACTCGACGTTGATCACATTGCCTTCGATCTTTCCCCAGTAGTTGCCGTTGCGTACAAAGGTGGTCTTGATATTCGGCTGGCGTTCACGCAAGCGATACGGCCCGGTGCCGTTGGCCTGAAATGACGCGGTGTTTTCAATGCCCTTGCGGCGGTCCACCGGCCTGGCTGCCCCGTTCTTTTCGGACCATTCCTTGCTCATGATGTAGAAGAACGAGAACACATCGGGCAGGATGGGAAACGGCGCCTTGGTCTCGAATTCCACGGTGTGGCTGTCGACCTTGCGCACCTCCTTGATGTCGTTGGTGTAGCTGCGCATGTCGGAGCCTTCGCCTGCGCCGCGCGCGAAGCTGAACACCACGTCGTCGGCGGTGAACGGCGTGCCGTCGTGAAATTTCACGCCCTTGCGCAATTCGAAACGCCACACGGTGGGAGCGGTCTGTTTCCAGCTGGTGGCCAGGCCGGGCTTGAGCGCCAGGTTGCGATCGCGCGCGACCAAGGGTTCGTACACGTTGCCGACCACGCTGAGCTGCGTGGTTTCGTTCAGCGAGTGGGGGTCCATCGACAGGGCGTCGCCCTGGTTACCGATGCGCACGGTTTGCGACAGCGCGGCGCCGCTGAAAGCGGTCAGCAGCAGCGAGGTAACGAGTGCCTGTTGGAATTTCATGGGTCGCTCCGGGTTAAATGGTGAATGACAAACGGAATCTGATCAGACGGCAACGTGAAGCGGCATGCCGTGCTCGATAAAGCCGGCGTGCAGCGCTGCGCCGAGTGGCAGCACATCGTCGTTGAAATCGTAGCGGGTGTTGTGCAAAAAGCAGCTGCCCTCGCCGCCCTGCCCGAGTCGCAAGTAGGCGCCGGGCTTGACCTGCAGCATGAAGGAAAAATCTTCTGCGCCCATGCTGGGATCCATCTGGCGGTCCACATGGTCGGGGCCCACCAACTTTTGCGCCACATCGGCCGCAAAACGGGCCTCTTCGGCCGTGTTGATGGTGGCGGGATACATGCGCTCGTAGTGCACATGCGCCGACGCGCCCAGGCCAAGGGCGACGCCAGAGCACACCTCGTTCAAGCGGCGCTCCAACAGATCCTGCACCGACGGGCTGAAGCTGCGCACCGTTCCAACCAGCGTGGCTTTCCCGGGCACCACACTGAATGCCCCCATGTCGCCCGCCTGCATGGCACACAGGCTGATCACCGCGCTGTCGATGGCCCGCACGTTGCGCGACACGATGCTTTGCACGGCGGTGATGATGTGCGCCGAGACCAGCACCGGGTCCACCGCGAGATACGGATGCGCACCATGGCCGCCCTTGCCCGTGATCTCGATGGTGATGCGGTCGGCCGCCGCCATCATGGGCCCGGGGTTCACGCCCACCGTACCCGGCTTCATCTGCGGCCAGTTGTGCATGCCGTAAACCGCCTTCACCGGAAAACGGTCAAACAGCCCGTCTTCGATCATGGCCTTGGCGCCGGCGAAGCCTTCTTCGCCAGGCTGAAAAATCAGCACCGCTGTGCCGTCGAACTGCCGCGTCTCGGCGAGGTATCTGGCGGCACCCACCAGCATGGCGGTGTGGCCGTCGTGGCCGCAGCCGTGCATCATCCCCGGCTTGGTGGACTTCCAGGCGAAGTCGTTTTGTTCGGTGATGGGCAGCGCATCCATGTCGGCGCGCAAGCCGATCATCTGGCCACTGCTGCGCTGGCGACCATGGATCAGCGCGACCACGCCCGTCTTGCCGATCCCGGTGTGAATTTCGTCCACCCCGCAGACCTTGAGCGCTTCCACCACGCGCTGCACGGTGTAGTGCTCCTCGAACCCGAGTTCCGGGTGGGCGTGCAGCTCACGGCGCAGCGCGGTGAGCTCGGGATGAAAGGCGGCGATGTGAGCAAATGCCCGTCCGTGGGCCTTGATGCGAGGCGCCAGCATGGTCAGTGCCCCCCAGCCTTCTCAACGCGCAACCGGGGATCCACGGCGAAATACAGAAGGTCAACAATCAGATTGATGATCACGAAAATCAGCGCGATCAGACACAGATAGGCGGCCATCACCGGGATGTCGGCGAAGGTCACCGCCTGAATGAACAGCAGGCCCATCCCTGGCCACTGAAAGACGGTCTCGGTGATGATGGCAAACGCGATCAGACCGCCCAACTGAAGCCCGGTGATGGTCATCACGGGCACCAGGGTGTTTTTGAGCGCGTGCCCAAAATGCACGGCCCGATTCGTCAGCCCCCGTGCCCGCGCGAACTTGATGTAGTCGGTGCGCAGCACCTCCAGCATCTCGGCGCGCACCAGCCGCATGATGAGCGTGAGCTGGAAAACAGCCAGCGTGATCGCCGGCAAAATGATGTGTGTCCAGCCTTGGGCAGACAGCAAACCGGTGGTCCACCAGCCAACCTGAACCACGTCGCCCCGGCCAAAACTGGGCAACCAGCCCAGGTAGACCGCAAACACCAGGATCAGCAGGATGCCGATCAGGAAGGTCGGCAGCGATACACCCAAGAGTGAAATGGTCATGAACAGCTGGCTGACAAAGGTGCCCCGCTTGAGCGCGGCGTACACCCCCATCGGGATACCCACCGCAAGCGCCAGCAACCCCGCCACCAGCGCAAGCTCCAGTGTGGCGGGCAGGCGCTCAGCAATCAGGGTTGACACCTGGGCGCCCTGCCGCAGGCTGATTCCAAACTCACCCTGCACCGCGTTGACCAGAAAGTGCCAGAACTGCACCACGAAGGGCTGATCCAGACCAAGCTGGCCCCGCAGCTCACGTACCTGCTCGGGCGTTGCATCCTGCCCCAGCAGAAACACCACCGGGTCACCCACGTACTGGAACAACATGAAAGCGATCAGCGCCACGCTGACCATGACCAGCACCGCCTGAGCGAGGCGTCTCAAAATGAAGGCAAACATCGGGCGAGGGGTTCCAAAAGAGAGGGCCGCTCAGCGCGGCCCCGTTGAAACAATCTAGGATTAGTTTACCTTGATCAGCCGCCAGTCCAGCCGGTTGTCGGCACGGTGCACCACATCAATGTTCTTTTTCATCGCCCAGGGAATGACCTGGTTGTGAAGCGGTATGTGGGCCACGTCCTGGTTCTGCAGCATCAACGCCCTGGTCATCAGCTCGGTGCGCAGCTTCAGGTTGGTTTCCTTCTTCGCGCGCTCAATCAACGCATCCATCTGCGGATTGCTGTAGCGGCCAACGTTGTAGTTGCCGTCGCCCTGCGCGCCAACGGTACGCACCAGCGACTGCAGCGAGTACATCGCGTCAAAGGTCGGCACGCCCCAGCCCAACATGTAAATGCTGGCTTCATAGCGCTGAATCATCGGGAAGTAGGTCACCAGCGGCAAGGTACGCAGCTTGGCTTTCACGCCCACCCGGGCCCACATGGCCGTGACCGCCTGACAGATCGCTTCATCATTGATGTAGCGGTTGTTCGGGCAAGCAAAGTCAACTTCGAAGCCATTGGGATACCCCGCATCGGCCAGCAGTTTTTGCGCCGCTGCGACGTCAAACGGATAGCGTTTGTGCACCGCTTCGGTCCAGCCATTGACCTGCGGCGCGACCAGCGCACCGGTTGGCTGGCCCAGACCACGCAAGCTCACGCGCGCGATGGTGTTGATATCAATTGCCTGATACAAGGCCTTTCTCACCCGCTGGTCTTTGAGCGGGTTCTTGCCCTTGACGTCACTGCCTGGCAGCTCGGTTCGAAACTGATCCATGCCGAGGAAGATCGTGCGGTTCTCGACACCATCAATCACCTTCAAAGCCGGCGTTGAGCGGATGCGGCCCAGATCTTGCGGGCTCGGGTCCAGAACGAGGTCGACCGCACCCGACAGCAGCGCCGCCATGCGGGTGGACACGTTGCGCACCGGGGTATAGATCACTTCGGTGACGTTGCTCTCGGACTTGCTCCACCACGCCGGGTTGCGGGTCAGCACGATTTTCTGGTCAGGCTGCCATTCCTTCAGCACGAAAGGCCCCGTGCCATTGGTGTTTCGGTGAGCAAAATTCTCGTCTTGGGTTTTGATGTCCTTGGGCGCGGTCGAGTTGTTCTTCTCGGCCCAGGCTTTGCTCATCATGCGCAGCTCGGTGAGCTGGTTGAGCAACACCGGGTTGGGGTCCTTGGTGAAAATGTCGATCGTATTGCCATCGACCTTCACCACGCGGTCGATGCCTGCGGCGTAGATAGCGAAATTCGACGTCTTGCTCATCGCTCGCTCGATCGAGAACACCGCGTCGTCTGCGGTGAAGTTGCTGCCATCGTGGAACTTCACGCCGGTGCGCAGGGTGAGGCGCAACTGGGTGGGCGAGAGTTGCTTCCACCCCGTGGCCAGCACTGGCTCGGGCTTGAAGGTACGGCTGTTGTAGTAGACCAACGACTCGTAGACGGCGGCGTGAATACCGTTTTGCAGCGCATTGTTCTGGGAATGGATGTCCCAGGTAGCGATGTCGCTGGCGCTGGTCCACTGGAACGTCTTGGCGCTCACGCCAGCAGCGCCAAACGCCAGGGCGCAGGCCAGTATCGTCGCAGAGAGTTTCATGTTGGCAAACCTTAAGAAGTGAAAGCGACGGAGTGTATTACACCCGGCCCGTCAGCGAAAGCAAACTCAGCGGAGACCTTTCAGATCAGGCCGTCTGGGGCAGTGTTCTGCGGCCGGTGCCATCTAAAAAGCTGGCGAATTCTGGGTCATAGCAAGGCGCAGACCACAACGAACCCGGGCGGTATCGTGCGATACGTGCCACGCAGCCATGGCGCAAAAAGTGCGGATTCATGTTCCAGATGGCGTCGAACACCCGACCAAGATATGGGTCACGTGACCGCACGGGATGCTCGGCCTGCCGTCAGGGCCGCGCCGTGCGACTCCCCACAGCCTCCAACTGAAGACGGCCGTACCAAGCCCGGAGCGCACTCTCCGTGTTGTCGGTGTCTGTCATCAATGCAATGGCCAACAGTGGGCCGGGCGGCTCTCCAAAGGCCCGCACAAAATCGGCATGGACATCGCGCTGGTAATCTCGCCATTGTCCCAGCGATTGCGTCCCGGTTTCCACAATCAGCTTGCGAATACGATCGGTGCGGGGGTTGTGAACCACCGTTTCCAGAGGCTCCTGGGCACTCCAAACATAGGCCAGCGTGGCATACGGCAGCTCTTCACCAGTTAACAAACGGCTCAGCTCAGAAAGTCGGTGCGTACGCGGACTCAGCAATGACCGGTCGCCATCAAAAGCCAACACGATTCGCACCGGGGCATCCTCCGCCTCAGCGTCCCGCAGATCGGCCAGCGGGGGCAATGCGTCAACCTTCCAAGAAAAACTCAGCCGCCCCACCGATGGCAATCCGTCGCCAAACTGCTGCCGGAGAATGCTAACTGAGCTATTTGATTGCACAGTCAAAGCGGCCCGGCCCAGGATGTGGGTCGGAACAAATGGCTCGCTGCGTTTGGCCGGCAACACCAAATGCTCCCAACGAGCGGACACGGCTGGTGTCGTCAGGAGCGCCTCCGTCGCTCGGGCCAGTTCAGGCTCAGGAACTGGGGCCTCGCTGACGGAAGCACATCCCAACAGGAATACAGAGAGCACCAAAGATGTGCAAAGCGTCCGCGAACCGTGCTTTGTGAAATTGCCAGAATCAGTGTGCTCGTTTTTTGTTACCACACGCTTCCCTTCGACAGTCAGAGACGATCCTCGGCGGCCTCCATTCCCAAACACAGGATTGCGCACCTGTTGCGGCACGCCAACGATCCACAAACACAAAAGCCTCGCTCGGGGTTAATCGAGCGAGGCTGATGCTGGCTGTAAGAGTCTGACGATGACCTACTTTCACACGGGAA
>JFJP01038151.1_pt1 | contig 19278 bp, 12 predicted proteins | sample 431651 | NCBI WGS metagenome assembly JFJP01 (sample SAMN02602958, study PRJNA72255) | Microbial mat metagenome, whole genome shotgun sequencing project. | biome: fresh water; feature: sink hole; material: water; isolation source: purple microbial (photo- and chemosynthetic) mats found in...
GTTTCTCGATGTTCTCCGTGCCTCCGTGGTAAAAAAAACAATTATTCCAAACCCGTCTTTAATGTAAAAGTCGAAATATAACTATCTCCTTTTTCTTCAACCTTTAGTTCAAAAGAGCCGGGATAGATCAGCTCTAGGCGCTTACGCAGATTGTTGAGCCCGATGCCCGAGCCGCTTTTATCTTCTTCCGGTTTAGGGAAATTGCTGTTTTCGACACGGCATTCCAACTCGTTGGCGCCATTCATACTGATGCGAATTGAAATATGTGAAGCTTCGGTAGGACTTACTCCATGCTTAAACGCATTTTCGACCAGCGAAATAAAAAGCAGCGGAGCTATTTTAATACTCTCATCCGGTTTCATAATCTCAGTTTCCAGTGATACATGCGCCGGAAGCCGCAAGCCCATCAGCTTAATATAATTTGTTGTAAAACTGAGGTCTTTACTTAAAGGAACTTTAGGGTGATCACTCTCGTAAAGTACATACCGGATCAGGTTACTCAATTGATGAACGGCATTTTGTGCATTCTCCTGGTTGATCGAAATCAGCGAATAAATGTTGTTAAGCGTATTGAAAAGAAAATGCGGGTTAAGCTGGTGTTTCAGGTTATTAAGTTCCGATTCGATATGAAGTTTTTCAAGTTCCTTTTGCTCTGCCTGCGACTGGTACCATTGTGTTGTCATTCGGATGGCTGTTGATAATCCGGCAGTAACGCTCATTGAAATAATATCCCGGTACATAATTATTTCTCTCATTTTTGCTTTGGGCGGGAAATGTTTATTGGCCGACAAGGCAGCATAATACGATGAAAAGAAAAATTGCCTGATCAAATCCATCACCAATAAACACAGAGCAAACAAAATAAGATTGGCAAGAAAAAACTGCCAGATCTTTTTATTGAAAAGAAAACGTTTTATGATCAGGAAGTAATTGGTATAAAAAACAACCATCAAAAAAACGATTGGCAGAGAGAAATCAAGGTATCGGGTTATATTTCGCTCACCTTCGCTAAAAATAAAGATCAATGGAAAAAACAAAATAATTCCCCAGAGGATCAAATGTATCGAGAGCTGAACAGAGCTGTTTTTTCGTGTTTCTGACATGGTTTGATTTTCAGCTGTTTTCTTTTTTTTGATTTTGTGACAGATGACTTGATTCCGTCCCTTCGGCTGGCTTCGGCTCAGCCGCCGTAATTCAGGGTATGATTTGCGTGTATTTCACATCCAACATCGCACATCCGACATCATTTATTCATACCTTATAGCATCAATCGGGTCAAGATTTGCCGCTTTTTTGGCAGGATACCATCCGAAAAATACTCCTGTAAATGTACAAACTGCAAACGATAAAACAATAGACGAAGTTGTAATTACTATGGGCCAGTTGAGCATGCTTTTTATGATAAAAGAGCTTCCAACCCCAATGGCAACACCAATAACGCCTCCGACTATACTGATCAGTACCGCTTCGATTAAAAACTGGGTCAGGATATCAAGTCCGCGGGCACCAACAGCCATCCGCAAACCAATTTCGCGGGTACGTTCCGTTACCGAAACGAACATGATATTCATAATTCCTATACCACCGACAATTAATGAAATTCCTGCTATTACAGCCAAAAGAATAGTCATTACAGAGCTTGTGCTACTGAACATGGTAAGCATTTCCTTTTGCGAACGTACATAAAAATCATCGTCATCGCCTTCCTTTATCTGGTGCTGTGTGCGCAATACGACTTCCATTTCTGCTTTGGCTTTATCGCTTACATCTTCTGTTGTGGCAGAGCAATAAATACCGTTCAGGTAGGTGATAGCCACAACTCTTTTTTGTACTGTTGTATATGGAGCCAGCAGAACATCGTCCTGGTCCTGGCCCATTCCGTTTTCACCTTTTTCGGTTAATACGCCAATTACTTCGAAAGGAATTTTATTGTAACGGATTGATTTGCCGACCGGGTCAACACCTTCGCCGAAAAGTTCTTCAACAACTGTTTGCCCCAGAAGGCAGACTTTAGCTGCAGTGGCAATTTCCCTTTCGGTAAATATCCGGCCGCTTTCCACTCCATATTTGCGGATGCTCAGGTAATCCTGGTTTACGCCCTGCATGCCAACCGGCCAGTTGTTTGAACCGTAAATGGATTGTCCGCTGGCGTTTACCATGGGTGAAATGGCCGATATATAGTTGCTTTGCGCTTTCAGGGCATCATAATCCTCAAGTACCATGGATTGGTTGGCGGAAGCCGACATCCTTGCGCCACCCGAAAACATATCAGCTCCAGGTTGCACCATGATCATATTGGAGCCCATTTTCGAAATTTCATCCTGTATGCTCTTTTTTGAGCCCTGCCCGATGGCCAGCATCGCAATAACTGCTGCCACACCGATAATAATTCCCAGCATGGTAAGCAGTGCCCTGAACTTGTTGCTCACAAGGGCTTTGAGTGATATCCTGAATAAGTTTGTTATGTTCATGATTTTGATTTTTTTGACCTCACTCACCCTTCACACGGGGCATTGACTCCGCTCAGCCACCGGTGAAGGGTGATCGATTATGTTATAGTTTAATTCTCCGTTTTGCAGAATCTCTTTCGCAAGTAAGTCGCCCTTCGCCTTGTCGCCCCTTCGCCCCTCACTTTTTTTACCGTTTACTCATCGGAGAAGTATGATCAATTCTACTATGTTTTAATTCTCAGTTTTGCAGAATCTCTTTCGTAAGTGAGTCGCCCCTCGCCTTGTCGCCCCTTCGCCCCTCACTTTTTTACCGTTTACTCATCGGAGAATGACGATCAATTGCACTATATTTTAATTCTCAGTTTTGCAGAATCTCTTTCGTAAGTGAGTCGCTCTTCGCCTTGTCGCCCCTTCGCCCCTCACGTTTTCTTCCCGTTTACTCATCGGAGAAGGACGATCAATTGTACTATGTTTTAATTCTCAGGTTTGCAAAAACTCTTTCGCAGGTAAGTCGCCCCTCGCCTTGTCGCCCCTTCGCCCCCTCACTTTTTCTTCCCGTTTACTCAACCTCTTAATCCACTTCAACCTCCACCGGCAAAGCTGCCAATGACTCTACTGCCGAACCAACTTTTTCTCTCTTTTCATCCCTGGTAATTCTTCCATCGCGAAGCATAATGCTGCGTTGGCTGAATAAAGCTATATCAGGTTCATGGGTAACGAATGCTATGGTTTTCCCTTCAGAATTCAGTTGCTGAAACAAGGACATAATTTCGTAGGAAGTACGCGTGTCGAGGTTTCCTGTGGCTTCGTCGGCAAGGATAATTACAGGATCGTTAACCAGCGCCCGGGCAATGGCAACGCGCTGCTGCTGTCCGCCCGACATCTGGTTAGGCATATGATCCATTCGATCGGCAAGTCCTACTGCTTCGAGCACATGCATTGCCTTTTCCCTCCGCTGCTTGGCTGAAACTGCTGAATTGTACATCAGTGGCAGTTCCACATTTTCGAGAGCGGTTGTGCGTGGCAGCAGGTTATAAGTCTGGAAAACGAAACCAATCTTCATATTCCTGAGCCTTGCCCGCTCGTTTTTCGACATAGTGCGAACCGAAATGCCATCGAGAAAATATTCGCCTTCTGTAGGTGTATCCAGGCATCCAAGAATATTAAGAAGCGTTGATTTCCCCGAACCGCTGGTTCCCATTATGGTTACAAATTCGCCTTGCTGAACAGTAAAGGAAATTCCCCTGAGTGCTTGTACCTTTTGGTCGCCAACAATAAACTCACGTTTGAGATGGTCAACTTTTATTATGTCAGTCATGTTATTGTATACCGGGATTTATTCCGGCGTTTTTAAAGTTTCATTAATCACTCTTTCCTTTTATTTTGAATTGCGGTTGTTAGAATTGGTTCCATCTCTGCTAAATCCCTTTGTCGTACTTTCGCCCAATCGCCATTCGCCCCTCTCCCCTTCGCCTTGTCGCCAAGTCTCCCTTCTCCCTTCAACCTTCACCCGTCATTTCTTACTTGAACTACCCGGCCGTTTAGGCATAAACGGGCTGCTTGCCGTTTCCGCTTTTACTTCCGAAGCTTTAACCTGTTCCATCGAAACAACCACAACCTGGCCTTCTTGAAGTCCTGAAATAATTTCCACATTGGTTTCGTCGGTCATGCCGGTTTTTACCTGTACAGGGTAAATGGAATCGCCTTCTTTAACCCAAACCGTTTTAACAGCCGGCGTTTCATTGGTTTTTACACCTCCATTGATACTTGTTTTCGGTGGTTGAACAACTTCTGTTGGAGGAGCTGCTTTTGCTCCGCCTGCGGAAGGCAGGTTTGCAGAAGGTGCGGCCTGAGCCAACAATGTACTGTCAGGTTTAAATCTTAAAGCCTTTGCAGGAACAGATAAAACGTTTTCGACTTCCTGGGTGTAGGCAATTATACTTGCAGTGAGGCCCGGTTTAAGTTTCAGATCGGGATTTGGAGCATCCACAACCACGCTGTAAGTAACAACATTTGAAGTGGTAAGCGCAAGCAACCTGATCTGTTTTATGGTTCCTATAAAATTATCATCGGGATACGCATCAACCGTAAAAGTAACTTTCTGACCTTCTTTTACCTGTCCAATATCGGCTTCGTCTACATTTGCCACAACCTGCATTTTAGTCAGGTCCTGGGCAATAGTAAAAAGGGTTGGCGTACTGAAACTGGCGGCCACCGTTTGGCCCTCATCAACAGCGCGGCTGAGCACAACTCCGTCGATTGGCGAATAAATCATGGTATAACCCAGGTTTGTATTCGCCCGGTTTACTTCCGAAGTCATTTTGGCTAAATTTGCTTTTGCATTGCTGTATTGATACAAGGCAGCCTCATAATCGGTTTTGCTGACAGCCTGTTTTTCGTAAAGCTCTTTGATACGGTTGTATGTGGCTTCCTGGTACGTTGCAGCACTGGCTGAAGAGGCCAGGTCGGCCTTCATCGAAGCCAACGAAGCAAGTAGCGGCGTTTTGTCGAGTTCGGCCAGCAGGTCGCCTTTTTTGACAATGGAATTGTAATCCACATAAATTTTCTTGATTACACCCGAAACCTGGGTTCCGACACTTACCTGTTTCACAGGTTCAACAGTACCTGTAGCTGTTACCGTATTGCTGATTGTTGATCGCGTAACAACAGCCGTTGAATAAGTAGTAACCGTTTTGTTGTTTCCCCTGAAGAAAAGCCAGTAAACCGCTGCTGCTGCAAGCAAACCTATTACTGTGAAGATTAAAATTCTGTATTTTTTCATCTTATTATTATTTATTTTTGATTTTGGCAAGATGGAATACGCCATGATTCCACATTATTATAATTATTTTATTGTGTGATTAGTCAATCATGGCTATTTCATTGTTTTTGGATTTTACTTATTGGTAATTGCATTTTGCTGTGTTGTAACTATTGCTTTATGTTTGGGCTGGAAGTCGGGAGTTGGAAGTTGGAAGAAGGTTCGATGTTATCTTTCAATTTAAACTCCAACATCAAATTATTCCCGTTTTCTTAACTTCGGGCTTCCGACTTCCATCCTCTTCCTTCTTATAGCTCAATCGGCTTATTCTGATAAAAATCAAGGATTTTATAATTCAGAATGGCAGTGTACTTTGCCTGAAGGAATTCCTGTTGCGCGGTTAAATAATTGGTTTTTTCGGTAAGCAGTTCCACCGTATTTTTCATCCCCAGGTTAAATTGTTCCTCAACAAGGGAATAGCTGACCAAAGTGAATTTAAGCTGTTCGGAAGCGGCCAGGAAACGGCTCTGTGCCGACACGGCATCCAGGTAAGCGGTTTCAACTTCAGTAAGCAGGTTTGTCTGAATTTCGGCATACGAAAGTTTCGCAGTTTCAATCCCGATCTGTGCCTTCGAAATAGATGATTTTACCTGTTTTTTATTAAATATCGGAACATTTAGGCTTAGGCCGGCATTCTGATAAAAATTGTTACCCAACTGCGTAGCGTAGTTTTCGGATGCCAGTGAACTATGGCCCGTTGCAAGGCTGGCGCTGAGCGAAAGGCTGGGAAGCAATCCTGCTTTGGCAATATCCAGGTCAATGGCGGCAACATCCATATTCACCTTGCTGTTTTCAACCTCCGGCATGGTGTTGAGAGCTGTGTTGAAAACATCCTGTTTTACCGGCAATGCTTTTATAACCTCGTTATCGTCCAGAACCGGAAAGTGTACAACAAGCGTATCGTTAATACTTAATTGCAAAAGTTGCTTTAACTGCAGTTTCAACAAATCCAACGTGTTGCTGGCCACTACCAGCGCATATTTATCCTTGCTGTATTGCGATTGCACCTGGGCGAAATTGCTTTCGGCTATATACCCCGACTCGAATAGAATCTTTGCGCGGTTGTTCTGCGTTTCGGACGAAATCAGGGTGTTTTGGGCATTTACAACCGATTCCTTTGCATACAGAATTTTAAGATAGGCAGCAGTAATAGTTAGCTCCATGTTATTTTCCGCTTCCTTAACGGCTAGTTCGCCCGATTTAACAAGTAATTCATTTTGCGAAATCGCATTGTTGAGTTTGTTGCCATTGTACAAAACCATTGCTGACTGCAGGGAATAATTTCCTGTAAAAGACTGTTCCTGGTTACTACCCGTAGCTGCCATCTGGTTGGTAAAGGATTGGCCGATTCCACCGTTCAGGTTGGGGAGTTTTTCGGCTTTACTCTGCTCAAAATTAACTTTACCGATTTCAACGGATTGCTGCTGCATTTTAATCTGGATATTGTTTTCCAGTGCGTAGTTGATGCAGCTTCGCAGATCCCATTCCTTTGGTTTTTGCTGGCCGGAAACTGCCGGAGCAATACTTGTGAATCCAAGCAGAATGAAGAATGATATTAAACTTTTACTTTTCATTTGAGGTGTTCTTTGATTTAACGAAGCAAAAGTATACCAGCCTTAAGGTGCTTAAAAATTATATATAAGTTGAGGAAGAGTTTATGGACGAAGAGGGGATATTTATCGACGAAACAAAAAGTGGTTTTCGCTTTCCGGCCTGAATCACAGTCTAAATTCAGGAGTAAGGCCCGCCAAAAAGACTGATAATCTACAGATTATAGTATCCCGTTAAAAGAAAGGCTACCTTTACAGCCTAAACTCTAAAAATGCACAAATGGCAGCTTTACGCGAATTGATGTTCAAAGGTTGGTACTGGTATGTGAATAATATCGACAAAAAGGCTGAAGTGCTCTTTATGAACTACGGCTATACGCACCCCAAAATGCCGGTTACACTGGAACCACATGATGAACCCAACAGGTATTCGGCCCAATTATACCACCTGCTTGGAAACGCTACTGATTTGAAAAACAAGGACATAGCCGAAATAGGCTGTGGCCGTGGCGGCGGATTGTCGTACATTGTAAGGACCTTTTCTCCGGCTACGGCCATGGGAGTAGACCTCGATAAGCGTGCTGCGAAATTCTGCAACAAACATTACAAGCTTAAAGGATTATCATTTCAGCAAGGCGATGCCCAGAATTTATCTTTCTTAGAGGACAATTCCTTTGATGCTATCCTGAATGTTGAATCGTCGCACCGTTACCCGGATATGGGTCTTTTCCTGAAAGAAGTTCAGCGTTTGCTGCGCCCGGGCGGGTATTTTTTATTTACCGACTTCCGCTGGGATTGGGAAAAACCGGAACTGAAACAGCAGCTTGCCGATTCGGGCCTGAAAATCCTTATCGAAGATATGATTACAAATCATGTAGTTGACGCCCTTGATGCTGACGATTCGCGCAAGCGCATACTGGTAAAAAAGCTTGTTCCGGGATTCGTTCACAAAGCGGCTCTTAATTTTGCCGGAACCATCGGAAGTAATACGTATAAGCATTTCTCGTCGCGCAAATATGAGTATTATAATTATGTGATGCAGAAGAGCCATTTAGCAAAAATCGCATAAGATTGAAATGATTTTCAACTGAAGCCCGAACACACATATTTTCATAAAACACAGCCCGATTCATAAAAATGAACAGGCTGTGTTTACGTTTATTCATACGTACTAAGTAAATTCAAGCAAAATCAATACTATTTCTTTACCAATCCATTGAGTCTGATTTTAAACTTAACAGATGTGGATGAACTCAATGAGTTTGCCGACTGTCCGTCAGGAGAATGAGGCTTTGCACCCATTCCACCGCCATCTCCTCCGGAACCACCTCCTCCTTTTCCACCACCGCCACCACCAGGATGCTTTCCTCCTCCACCGGGTGTTCCTCTCTGCATACCTCCGCCGCCCTCACTGTTTCCCTTTCCGGTCAAAGCATCTACATTGATTTTAAACCCAACAACCGGGTTATCCTTAAGTGTCTTAAAATCTTTAGTATAAAACGAATTGATGGGAATTGCCAATTCATATGTCATAAAATTTTGTTCATCCCAGTCAATAGCTGCCGTTACACCTTTAGCTCCACTCACTAAAAACGTTCCGTTATATTCAGGCAGAAATCCACTCAACGTTAGTTGTGGCTTCTGAAGATGATACTCTTCAGCCATGTTCATTCTGCCGGGATTTTTGCCTTTCGTCATCTCCTGGTTCCTGCCATTGGACATCGGCTTCTGGTCATGTTTTCCGGGTAAAGGGAAATTAACACAAATGGCTTCCTTGTTTTTCCCTGAAGGGTCAAGCCATATCTCCATGCCTGAACTTATAATTTTCATCTGTATCGGTTGCTCGGTAGCCCGGATACAGATATAGAGGTTCGTTTCGTCATTGGTAACGTTATACTGAAGTCCGCTTTCGGAGTCGCTGTAACGCAAGGGCAGTGACCATTCATTCGGATTGCCGTCAGCTACTACCGGCTTTGTTTGCCAACTGGATTGGTACATGGCTGATGAGCATGATCCAAGTATGAGCAGACTAAATACATAAAAGGCAAATTGTTTTTGTTTTTTCATTGAGTTGATCCGGGTTAAATTTTACCAATAATTAAAATGTGACATTTGTAACTTTAGCTGAAACGGTAAAGCTTTTCTTCAGCGTTCCACCGGAATAAGTACCTCCGCTATACAATCCGCTTGTATTTGTACCGGTTGAAGTTCCGCCGGTGTAAACAGAATAGGTTGATCCGCTCTTGAGGCTTGCCGATGAAAACACAACCGAATAGTAGCTCCGAACAGGCTTAAAAGTCACAATATCGTTTCCGCTTGCATCCTGAATATGAAAAAGTGTGCCGGCCGCAACACCTGAAGTGGTAGTTGCCTTTACGGAATACTGTGCCGAAGTGGTGCTGGGAGCCTGTGTCATATTTGAATTAGTTCCTGAGATTACCAATAATCCGCCGGAAACATTGCAGGTGCCGTTATAGTCCATTCCAACTTCGGGAGATGACTGAGGCCCATGAACGACTACAGTTCCGCCCGTCATCACAATATTGCCGTTGCTATCCAAAGGATCTCCGCCAGAAGAGTTTAAAACAATGCTTCCACCATAGAGATACAGGCAACTTCCATCGTTGCTTTCGCCGCCATTTCCTTTGGTGGCATTAAAACAATCATCGGATGATACAATGCTGATCGTGCCGCTGTTAACTGTAATAAAAGGTGCTTCCATACCTTCAACGGATTTGGTGATGGAAACCGTTGCATTGCTGATAGTTATAGATGTTTCCGACTTCATACCATCATCAGCTGATGAAATAGTAACTACGCCATTGCTGATGGTCACAGCACCGTCACTCTTAACTGCTTTTGCTTCGGCATAATCACTTCCCGAAACCAGGAATTTGGCACCTGTTGTATTAATATTAACTATCGGAGAGTTGCCTGCATCGCCGATGGTAAATGTGCCATCCGACGAAATACCTTTTCCGCCCGACCCGGAGCTGGAAGCGGTAACAGAACCACCCAGCAGGCTGATATTGCCATCGGCGGTGATGCAGGTTGCATTGTACGAGTCAGCTATTCCACCAGAATTTGTGTATTTTGCACCGGCACCTGTAGTTGTGATATTTAAAGTTCCGCTCCGTATAATCACATTTTTGTCGGCAGATATTCCCTTGCCGGCTATCCCTGTGCTTTTAATGATTAGGTTCGCTCCGTTTACTGTTAATGAGCTGTCGCTTTTAATCCCTGAGCAATAGGATGGATCAAATCCTGAACCGGAAGCCTCCAGAACTACAGCACCGGAAGTGTTGATTGTAATTGTACCTCCACTCAGAGTCATATTTTGTTTCGACTTCAGGCCTTTCGACTGGTTACCGCTTACTGTCATATTAATGGTTCCACCCGAAATAACCATTGTGCTGTCGCTCGAGATACCTTTAACATCAGCAGCAGTATTTACGGTGGATATTGCTCCTCCCGAAATAGTTATAAACCCTGCTTCACAATCAATTCCATCGCCGGTAGCAATAACATTTAATGCTCCTCCGCTCATGGTAAAGTAATCGTTTGCATGAATTCCATCTTTTAACGCTCCTGAAACGGTAATGGTTCCACCTTGAATATCAATATAATCATCGCTGCAAATGGCATGTTTTGAGAGGCTTTTTACGGTTAAGCTTCCCGTTCCGGCAAATTCCAGCTGGCCTTCGCTGAAAAGAGTCGATTTCTGATCTTCAGTGCCTGACGTATAAGTGACGCCATCAGTCAGTGAGTTTGCAGTTCCTGATTCCAGTGAAACAGCACATTTTTTTGTTGACTGAATATTGATAGCAGGTCCGTTTGAATTGGTGATATTCACACCATTCAACAGAAGTGTGAACTGATAGCTGCTGTATATTTTAAAAATCCCATCCGATGTTGTTCCACTCAAACTATACGTAATTTCATTGGTTTCGGATGTTGACGTCACTGTTACATCAGCTCCGTTTACAGCAACCGTTACCCCTTCGAAAGCAAGCGGATTAATCACCGAAACTGTATTTCCTTCGTACTTGATATAAACTGTATTTGAGTTTTCACCAAAGGTAATGCTGTCAATTTCCGAAACAGGGTATTCAGCAACCGTATTTCCTATGCTGAAATAAGCTACAGAACCATCAGTGCTGAAATACATACTGTCAGTCACAGAAATCAAAGCCCCCAAGGTAATTTTATCCGATTTATGGATATACATTTTCTCCTGGGCAAAAAGGCTTGTGCTGAAAACCAGGCTTAATAAAAGGATTATGTTTCTACTCATAATTTAATGAATTTAAAGGCCTGGCCATTCAGCGTAAGCAAATAGAATCCTTTAGCCAGACTGCTTACATCTATGGTCAAACTGCCGGATGAAACCTCTTCGTTCAATACCATTACTCCTTCCATCCGGTAAATTTTCACCTGGTATTTTCCTTCGGGTGCATTCAGTATTTGAATAACATTGTTTGCCGGGTTTGGATAAACCAACATTCTTTCAGCCGTTTCCGCAAGCTGAATCTCATCAGTACCCAACACTGCTTCTCCAAAAAACAATTTGCTGATGGAGGTTAAACTATATGAATCTGTTGATCCGCTGGTATATGTCAGTAACAGATTTCCATCCGGGAATGTCATATTTTTCAAGGAAGCTAAAGGCTTGGCCATCTCTTTCCCATCATTGGTTTTGATCACCAGGTTCTGTGCATCAGCCTCTAATGCACTCATCCCTGTTAGCAGGATGAACATCACAACGATTAGTTTTAGATTCATAGTTTTAGGTATTTTTGATTGAAAGAACTTTTCGGGTCTGCTATATCTGTTTGAAAAGGAAAAGGAGTGAGAAGCCCCACATTAAACTATCAATTCCCGGGAAGGAGCCTGTTTTCTCCATACTTCTCACATCCTGATCTTCATAAAACCAAATCACAAACCATTCTTTTATTTTTTTATATCATGCTTACATACTCCTGCACTTTATACCTGGAAACGCAGCGTTTTATCTGTCAGTTTTCGATTACTTCGAGGTAAACAGTATCGCTGGTCATCCCGGTAAATACCCCAAATCCATTGTTTATTGTCGAAACAGGTGTGGTGATATTATTTGAATTAACATCCGTTTGCTGGTATAAATCAGCAAAGTCATCATTTACTTTAAAAAGTATTATCCGGTACGAACCAAAGAAGTTAAGGTTTCGTGTACCAAGGCGGGTTTCGGATGCATTTGTAGGCGAAATGCTTGTTGTGTCCGAAAGGTCGAGACTGGCTGACCGGTAATTGATATAATCCCGGCTGGCTTCGAGGTACTGAATCAGAACGTAGTAATAGCTCTCATCCGTATTATCCCAACTCAGGATAAGATCCGATGGCGGGCCTGATGGCATTCCGCTGCTTGTACTGGTAATGCGGTCCGTATAGATTGTATTGGACGAAATATTGAAATTCGATGGTTTATCCGGAATCAATGTGTAGGAAGAAACCGTATCTGAAAAATACAGGAACTTCAGCATATACGATTCGCCGGATTGTATCCGTTTTTCGCCAAGTAAAAGTGTATAAACACCGGTACCAGTTTCAGTGAGGTCAGCGCCGTTGATCTGTAAATTTAGTCCGCTGATGTATTCAGTGGCATCCGTTGTGTCTTCGGAGTATGGAAGCAGTTTTGTTACTTTAATAGTGATAGCGCTGTCGCCGGCGTACAGATACGATTCAACTATAACAACTTTGTCAGGCTCAACAGGAGTAGTGAGTTCTTTGCCGCACGAAGCCAGCAAACCAAGTGTTAACAACAAAATAGGGATAAGTATATTTTTCATTTTACCTGATTTGGAATGAGATTGAGATGTTAGGTGTAATACCCAACAGGTTTACATTGGTTTCGGTAAGGCCTGTTTCGTCGACCGAATATTCCTTATACCAAACGTTTTTGTGGTTATACACATTAAACAATGAGAAACCGATAGAGCCCTTGCCGGTTTCGCCCATTGTAATATCGTATTTGGCGGCCACATCGAGGCGTTGGTAATCGGGCAGGCGGGCTGCATTTTTGCTTCCCGGTATAATTACTGATTGGGTTGTTCCATCCGGCATGGTAAGCACATAGCCGCCGATAGGTTGTGTGTAAGGAGTACCGGTTGAATAAACCCAGGTACCCGATAATGTCCATTTCTTAATTTTATAGATAGCAACTATTTTAAATTCATTGGTAACATCCTGTGCTGCACTAAAATATCCATCGCCGTAGACCGGAAATTTATACCTTGTTTCGGAAAGCGTGTAGGCAATCCAGCCACTGAGTTTTCCGAATTTTTTCTGAACCATCAGATCCATTCCTCGTGTATAACCGGATCCTTCGTAGAAAAGTGATGAATAATCAACACTTTCGCCAAAGCGATGCGAGAAACGAAGTGTATATTCAGTTAATCCCGACAATTGTTTATAGTAAGCTTCGGCATCAAACAGAAAATCGCTGGTTTCGTAACTGGCTCCGGCAATATAATGGATAGAGCGGCTTACCGGAATATTCTCACCATTGGAAAGCACCCAAATGTCGCGGCTCCCGGATTGTATGTCTTCCCGTATGATCCGGTTCGCAAACTGGTAATATACACCCGTTGAAGCCTTTACCTTAAGCATCTTAGTAAGGTTATACGACCATTGAAACCGCGGCTCTATGTATGGCCTGCCGGAACTGCTGTAATACGAAAGACGCACTCCCGGCATTATTGTCATTTTTTTGTTCAGCGGGTTCAGCCTGTCCTGTGCATAAACAGTAAACAGGTCGCCTTTGTCAATCATATCCAGAATGGTAACTGTATCATTTTGAATGAAATTATATTTGATATCATAATGGTTGTACTGAGCGCCGAATTCAATCTGGTTCAGGGTGTTCAGTTTCCATTCGTTATCAGTTTTAAATGAGAAATCTTTGAGAGTATTGTTTTCAACCGAGCCGCTGTTGAACGAACTACTTGTTCCGTCATCAAGAACAATAGTACGGGCATCACTCCTGTCCTTCGAGTTGGAATAATCCGAGATAGAAAGCAGGTTATTGGAATACAGCTTTTCGCTCCATTTCCGCGACCACTTAACGCTGCTGCCCCAGTTTCCCCATTTGGTAAGGTCGGTAACTCCGCCATTCATGCTCATACCTCCCCGACTGTTATTCATTTCTCGTGAATTATCGAAATAATCCTGGCCACTGAAAAAGGAGTAGGAAAGGATATCTTTGGGAGTGATGTTGTACGTAGCCTTTGCGTTGAGGTCATAAAAGTATGAGGTAGGTTCCTGCTCTTCGATGTTTCGTCCCATTCCTCCGGGACCTCCGCCACCCTGGGGCATCGGATTGGTGGGCGTTACATTGTCCTGGCTGAAAGAATCGAAGAACTTCTGATACAGAAAAGTCTTGTACGAGCGTCTTCCGGCGATAAATATCGATCCTTTGCCTTTTAAAGGGATTTCGGCATAGGCATTAAATCCGATAAATCCGAAATCAGCGCCGGCATTGAACTTTTGATCGTTGCCGGTTTTTCCTATGATCTCCATCACACTCGAAAGCCTACCTCCGTATTTAGCCTCGAAACCACCTTTGTATAATTGTACCTCCTTGATGGCATTTGGATTAAAAGCGCTGAACATACCAAAGAGATGTTCCTGGTGGTACACCGTAAACCCGTCGTAAAGGATCAGGTTTTGATCGGGAGTACCACCACGAACATACAATCCAGCTGATGAGCCACTGCTTCCACCTATACCGGGCATAAGCTGGAATGTTCTGAAAATATCCTTTTCGCCCAGGCTCGGAAGCTCAGCAATTTTTGCAGGAGCCATTTTAATCAGGTTGCCGCCTTCTGAAGCTCTTAATAAATCTTCACGTTGCCCTTTTACTTCCGTAACGTTCAATTCTGTTAAAACCGGATCCATCAATATGGTAATGTTATCCAGTTTTGAGTGCGGACTCAAAAAGAATGTCTGTTTGTAGTAGCCAAGGTATATTGCAAGTATGGCGCATGTATCCGAAGGAATATCGGGCAGCGTAAAATACCCGTCAACATTGGATGAGCATCCCTTGGTGGTTCCGCGTACCATTACGGATGCAAATGGCAACGGTTCACCGCTTAACTTATCTTTTATTACTCCGGACGCACTGATATGATACTTCACAGGTTTGCCCTCGTACTTTTGAGTTGAAGATGACAAATTACTGGCATTGAGTATCGTACGTGAAATAACATGATACACATTGTTAGAGTCCCGGGTGTAACCAAGTATGGTATTATTACGGAATAATATCTCTATTGCACGGCTGGCAGGGGTTTCGGTAAAAAGGTAGTCAAATTTCTGATTTTGGGCTTCATCGGGATTAAATTCTATAGGAATCTTGTACTTGTTTTTAAAATCATTCAATACTCTAACCAATGGCGTTCCCCAGTAGTATTCGTTAATTTTCACTTCTTCCGCAACCTGCGCTTTCGAAACCAAAGATGCAGAAAGCAACAGAATCATGGTTAAAATACAAGTACTGGTTCGAAAGTTTGACTTAATTAAACATTGCATTTTAACACATTTTGATTGAATGTTTTACGGAAAGAATCGAAATACCGGCTATGCCGAAAGGTCATAAACCATATAAACCGGATGCAAAATTGAAGCAAACAGCTACGCTGCCAAAATGAAATAGACAGTTGAGGGTATTTCCGGGTTAAAACGGTCGATTTTATCTATCAATACAGGTAATAACCTGCCGGTTGCCGAGCCTCACAGGTATGATTCCGGCATAAAAAAAGCAGGCCGGAAAGCCTGCTTTTTTTCTTAGCCAAATACTTCAGTTATTTATTACCTGCAACTCCGGCGAGGGTAAAAAAACTTTTACCTGCCACCCGGAGGACAATTCTCCTGTAAAAACTTCGAACTGATGGTTCTCAAATGTTCACGGGTACCTTCGCCTTCATAAATTCCATGCGAACGCATAGGGTAAGCCATCATCTGAAAAGGTTTATTGTACCTGATCAGCTCATTAAAAAGCTTCTCGGCATTGGCGAAATGTACATTATCGTCACCGGTGCCATGGATATAAAGCAAATTACCTTTCAGATTTTTCGCATAGGTATATGGCGATCCGGCTATAAAATCAGCACGGGTTTCCTGTGGAATTCCCATATACCGTTCCTGGTAAGTGTTGTCGTAAGCAAGCTGGTTAGCTACCGCAGCTACCGAAATGCCGGTTTTAAATATTTCGGGATATTGAAACATCAGATTCAGCGTTGACGAACCTCCGCCACTCCATCCGGAAACAGCTACACGGCTTGTATCGCAATACGACCATTTCAGGACTTCTTTTGCACCCATGGCAAGGTCGCGGATATTAACTATACCGATTTTCCGGTAAATGGATTTCCGCCATTCGCGGCCGCGTGGGGAAGGCGTTCCGCGGTTATCAACTGAAACAAAAAGATAGCCTTGATCGGGAATATTATCCCCGAACTGAGAGTTCCTGCCAACTCCATACTGATCCATAACCGTTGATGACCATGGTTCGCCGTAAACATAAAAGAAAACAGGGTATTTTTTTGACGGGTCGAAATCTTTGGGTTTCACAATCCAGCCATCAAGGGTAACATTATCCTCGGTTGTTACTTTAAAAAATTCGATCTGTTTGCCATAGGGATCTTCTTTAAGGTTCTTTGCAATGGATTTGGTTTCGTCGAGAGGTTTCATATCCTTGAGACTTATCCATTCCGATGCCGGCATATACAAATGGCTCGAAAAACTATGCCTGGCCCATTTGCCGTTTGGCGACATTACATAATTATGCGTTCCGGGCAAATCAGCAGATGTTATGCGTTCAGGATTCCCGCTGCCATCGAGTTTAGTCCTGTATAAATAGCGCTGTGTAAAATTATCGGGTGATGCTGCAAAATAAAGGGTGTTATTAGCTTCATCAATCAGGTTTAACTTTATTACATCAAAATTGCCTTTTGTAATAAGTGATTCTTTTCCATCCATACCAATGCGGTACAAATGCCGCCATCCGTCCTTTTCACTTGCCCAGATAAAGGCTTTCTTGTTTTCGATCCAATCCCAGCCCATATTATCACCACCGTTCCAGGAAGCCCTGATATCAATCCAGGCGGCATCGCTTTCGGACCATAATTGTTTGCAAACCGCCGTTTTCGAATCAGCAAGCAGTATATTTGTTTTATTTTGCTTCCGGTTCAGCTGCTGAATAATCAATTCATGATCACCTGCCCATTCCATCCTTACGAGGTAATTCTGACGCGGATCACCATTAATTTTCATCCATTTTGTTTTAGCAGAGGCAATATCAACTACACCGATTTTAGCTGGTGACGGGTCCTCCCCGGCTTTGGGATATTCTACGGGAACAGTGAAAGAGTATGTGGAATCAGTGGTGTTAAGCATCAGGTAATTCCGAACCTGTGATGCGTCAATATTCCAGAAAGCTATGCTTTTACCGTCAGGACTCCAGCGGAAACCATCCTTGCACATAAGTTCCTCGGCATATACCCAGTCGAAAGTTCCGTTAATTGAACGGTCGCGGGTATCGAAAGTAAGCTGTTTGATTTTACCACTAACCAGGTTCTCCGAATACAGGTTATAAACTACTTTGCTGTTTGATTTGTCCTGGTACACATATGCAACATTATTAGCGTCAGGCGAAAACTTGGCATACATCAACCCATCCTGCCGAAGGCTTTTGCCGAGTTGCTTCAACGTTCCGGTTTTGATTACATACAACCATACTTCGCCGGTAGTTTTGTGGTACAGGGTTTCGGTATTTATAAAAAGCAGGCATTTATCCTCCTTGGCTGACCATTGAAAAGAACTCAGTTGCCTGGATTGAATGCTGTCCTTCGGAAAGAGTTTTTCGGTTTCAATCAGGGTTGTTTTATTCATGGAAGGCATTTCCACTTTCACGATTTTGCCTCTTTCGAGAGTTGTATAACTGTTTCCATCAGTTGCCCAGTTCATGCTCCCGCCACCCATAGGCTGCGAAAAAGCAACTGCGGACAAGGAAATCAATGTCAGAAGTAAAATGAATTTTTTGTTCATAGTATAATGAGGTTTTAAAATCAGGCGCAAGTTAGTAATTATAGGTTTTCGAATAGAGTTGAACTATTTATAAAAACGATGGCTTTCTTTTCAGAATAGCCATCGTTAATTTATAAATGATTTCATTAATTTGCTATTTCACAAACTGCTCAGCATAGTATTTCGCTGTAAGTTTTTCGCCGGTGGCTTTTTCAATCATTTCGTTCCAGGAATACCGTGCGCCGGGATTGAACACTTTTTCTTTAAAATAATCGCCAACTTCCTTTATCCCATAATAGCTTTGTCCGAAATCTGCAGATTTAAGCACAGCAGTAGCAATATAATGGTTGAACTGTGATGCCAGCAGCTCTCCCAGGAGGTAATTGTGGTAGTAACAGGGCGAAGTGGCAATATGGATTTTGCTGGCCCAGTCGGGTTGATTGCGGTTGGCCGGACGTTTTATCATCTGGTATTTTTCGACCAGGTCCCACCAGAGCGTATTCAGATCCTGATCCGGGTTTTCGTACAATGCTTTCTCGAAACGATACATCACCTGTGCCCAGCGGCTGAAAGTGAGTTGTTCGAGTCGCAGAACCTTAAATCCTTCGGCGGCAACTTTTCCGGCATCAGCGGAATCGGTGAGTTTCATATCAACCAGAAATGTAGCATTTGACGACATTCTGCCAAAGAACATAGCTATTGCTTCCGTTGTAAAAGTGTGAGCCGGATTGCGCAGCGCGAAGGGCAGCTGCGGGTCGATGTATTTATCATAATTTGCATGCCCGAATTCGTGGAGCATGGTGCCCATCCAGTTCTGGTTGGGCTTTATATTGCAAAGCACACGCACATCACCGTGGTTATCAATGTCGATGCAATAGGCATGTTGATTTTTGCCGGGTTTTTCGTAGAGATCGCTTTTTGCAAGCATATCGCTGATATCGAGGCCGATACCCAAAAAGTAATCTGTTGTCAGGGTTTCAATATTGCGGCCTTCATAATATTTATCGAGGTCGATGCTGTAAATGGCCGGTGGCTCCTGGAAAAACCGGTTCTGATAATGCCAGGGCATCAGTTCTTCCATTTTTACATTGTCGCGTTTTGACAGGTATGTGTCAATTTCACTTTTCAATCCGGCAAATGAATCACGGGTAAGTGTGTCGAGTTCATCAAACAACGAGCTGATATCAGCAGGGACCTGCTCACTGAGTTTGAGACTCATTTCGTGGTAGTTGTTGAAACCGAGTTCTTCAGCAATTTCGTTGCGTTTTTTAACCAGGTTTATGATATCCTGCGCCACAACCGGCCCTATGGCTTTATGGCCCTCCCACACTTGTTTCAATTCAACGGAATTGGTGGAGGTTTTTAATACTTCTTCTACTTCGTTATCGCTGAGTTC